>VTLG01003381.1_pt1 | contig 52762 bp, 89 predicted proteins | sample 4694571 | NCBI WGS metagenome assembly VTLG01 (sample SAMN12604809, study PRJNA352737) | marine metagenome | biome: ENVO:00000447; feature: ENVO:00000209|ENVO:00000569|ENVO:01000036; material: ENVO:00002151; isolation source: viral sequences binned using virsorter ... | reverse complement strand
CTCTTAATATTATCTACCGCTTTCTCTCCAAACTTGTTTTGTATCTTACTCAAGAATCTTGGACTTTCAAAATATGTATGGAATGCATAATCTCTGAAGTCAAGAACCTCTTTGGAAGTCAGGGAATAGGTTCTGCTTGGCAGGTGATCGTATGCGAGAAATCCATAACCTTCGTAAGAAGAGGGAGACTCCCACCCCTCCGAAAGAGCCTTAAGATATAGAGGACTTCCGGGAAGAGAGGTGGCACAATACATGTTAGCATTCTCAGTATTTAATTCCAATGCTAGGTTTAACGTTTCCTGCATACTATCCCATGTGTCATGACCCAGACCAAAAATATAATTAGCTCCTACATTAATATCAGCGTCCTGAATCATTTTAACTACTTCGCGGATATTAATATCTTCAAACTTACCTTTAGTGATTTCACGCCTAATCTCTTGATTCCCAGCTTCAATTCCGGGAGCAAGCCAATTTACCCCAGCTGCTTTAAGCTTTTCTAGATAGTGAGGTTTAATAGTGTCGATGCGAGTATAAGCCCATATATTAAAATCGTATTGTCGCTCAATTATAAGATCACAAAGAGTCATGAAGTGTTTAGGTTTCAAGACCCACATCTCATCTGCGACCTTGATTTGCTTAACCCCCTGCTCCGCAAGATAATCTAATTGTTTAATAGTAAACTCCGGGTCCCAATATCTAAACTTATTAAAGTTAGCGGAGGCTTTATTTGGATCATTATCTGTTCTGTTGATAATATTAATCATACAAAATTCACATTGAAATATACATCCCAGCGAAGTATAGATACTCGCAAAAGGACTTCTATCTTCATCTATATAATTAGCGTGCCAACTACTCGTTCTATAGCGATCAAGACTAGGCATAAGATCATAAGCTATCCCCGGAAGATCTACCGATAGCAGCTCTTGAGGCACAATTTTTTCTGGTGGGTTGATTTGAATATCGCCAGCAGAGTCTCTGTAGGCTATACCTTTTACTCCAGATAAATCTGAATCATTAATATTCCCCAACAGTACATTTTTTAATGCATATACTCCCTCGTTAGTAAATGCTATATCTATCTCTGGATGTCTATTAAGTGTTTCTATAGGGAGTGCATTGATATGTGGCCCAACAAACCCAATAGAAAAGTCTGTTCCTAAAACTTGAGAGGCTTCTGTTGCCCCTGACATTGCCGCAGTTGAGGCGTTAGGATTTTGCCCCGTTACCACAAATAGCACCAGCTTGGGGTCACGCTCCTCCACCTCTGAGTAAAACTCATTTGGCGTTGGAGATTCTATTTCCATATCATATATAGCTACATCATGGCCCCATTGGCGTGCAGCATTAGCTAGTAAACCTGCCCATATATTAGGTTCTTTTGCCGAAAAGTCGGTGGCTAGATCTTGGTATAGGGATCTAGCTGAAGGTGCAATAATAAGAAGGTCTAGCTTACTCATTCATGGTCCTAGTTTTAGTTTTAAACTTTGAAGTGATGGGGCATTCAAATCCCTCTCGGAAATTATACCCTCTATATTTTTTTCCCACTGAGGATTAATTATTGAATCATTATAATTAACACTCCACTGGTCTTTAGGGGTCGTGTAGTGCTCACTCCACTTGTAATGGAAAATGCACTTCTCAGTGAGGCACTGGTGTGCGTTGAGCGTATTAGGAGGAACCAATACCGAAATAGACTGTTCGTCATCACCGTCTAAGATATACCGATTCTTTTTATCTGAAAAAATATCGTAAGTTACTAGTAAAATAACTCCATCTAAACATGTAATCAGCTTCCAAGTTTTATCGTCCCCATGAAATCCTCTAATGACACCCTTGTATGATTTTGAAATTTTGTCTTGAACAAATCTTACAGGACAAAGTTCTGTGTTTCTATCGTCATAGATAGTATATATACTACCTCTCTTTTCAAAGTATTTATCATTGTATATGACACTATCCACTGTAATCACTTTGGTAAATGACTTCATCGACTATACTATATTTGTCGGCATACTCTTTCTTTGCAATGTCTTCGCCTTTGTAAGCCTCAAGTTTCTTATCAGTTACAACAAAATTATTAGTGCCTAGCTTCATCCAGTCTTTAATATTAAGATAATCACTTTCTCTTAATGGGTTGAGGTAAATACTAGAGTTAAGCTTCAGCTTAGGTCGCAAGGGGAAGCTTATTATTCCTCTTAGGCCAGCATCCCCCCACCTAGTCCTATGCAACAGAAAAGAGTCACATAAATAAGCGCAGCCAACCTTAAGGTCTATGTTGTACACGTCGGGATCTGAAACTATATCTACGGCTTCATCAAAATGATCTAAGCTTTTCACATAACTTGGGAAAAAATCATCAGGATTTTGCATAAGGTCAATACCATTAGAAACAAAGTCTCCGAAGATAGGAATGTGTAACACAACATTCTCAGAAGACTCTCCGGCCCATATGTCAGAGTGCCACTTGGTTGACGCATAGGGACGATTTAGTTGGTATTCGCTAGGCTGACCCGATTTCAATCTCACATTAATGGGGCAATGTATTTTTTCACAAGACTTATCTAATCCTAGATATCCTATAGTAGATGTTACTTCTTGTAGAATATTATTATAGGAAGGAACTACCTCACGCTTACAGAGTACTAATCCGTTAGGGGTTATGTTAGGAAGTTTACTAATCTCTTCTTCGTACTGGTCTGTGAAGACTTCTATTGATCCGCTGTTATTAAACTCGCGTGCGTGATATGCTTCTAGACAGTTACATATGTACCTTTGAACTGCTGCTTTAAGTGTTCCTATGATAGAATCCTTTAACTTGAACTCCAGTATCATGCTATTGGGTCGTGGAGAAAAATAAGAATTGCTAGATAGTCCTTCTAGTCTTTCATGCCTTTCTACAAACACATTACTCATATTGCAGCTCCAAAATATTAAAACCCTCATTAAAAGTGTTACCAAACGTGGGTCGATTGTGATATCTCAACAAACCAAGACTTTTAGCTGCTAAATAAAATCCTTCAAGATATCCTCTTTTGTGATGATAATTTATTGCCAGAGCGTCTATTTCATTTGATGGATCATAAAATTCTACAATAGGTTCTATATGTATTGACTTTTTTGGTTTCATTTTAATCATAAAGGCTAAAAAGTTTTCCCAGTCCCTACCCAACTGTTCTAAAGAACCAACGGTTAGAAAAGCCACCTCCTTCATTTGTTCAAGTTCTGGTGGGTATTCAGGCTCCTTAGACTTCATATCAAAGTAAAACCCACATATTCCCTTGGAGTCTAGTATTTTTTGTGATGATGTTGCCCAATCCGAACCAAAGACATCTACCTGAGAATTATTTTTTACTATTTGAACTAAATTGTGGCCAGACCCACATCCAAACTCTACGACACATTTAACATCATCAAAAAATTTATTTTGAACAGCATCTATGACTGCTCGATGATACTTGTGTTCTAACTGAAGATCGGGGGACTTGATAAAATTTTGATTGAATCTAAAAACACCATTCTCACCGAGCATAAACCTTGGATTTGCAAGGTAGGCTGGAGCTTCTGCTTCTAACAATTCACCCCACGCATCTGTCCATTGTTCTTGATTTGGTCTATCGCCAACAGAAGCAGTGTGGTCTTTTACATAGCTCTGAACCAAAAGCATTTCTTCTTCCGTTATATATTCATAATCACCGCTTATCGTATCTAATGATACTACTGGCTTATGACACAATATATTCTCGTTTAATATCGTCATAGTCAAACTGCTCCTGAGATAGATATAAATTATCTTTTATATATTGTTTCAGTGAATTATTTATACAAAACTGATCTTCATCAAACTGGCTATTGTCATGCATAACTACCTCTTGACATTCTTCATATCCAAGACCAAGCGATTTGGCTGTCTCATTTGTAAAGATAGGTAACAGACTATCTCCTATGAATGGATGATCATAGCCTCCTTGCGGAGAAGATTGCCTGTGCTCTTCTGCATCAAATCCACAGCTTGGGCCATCCAGTCCAGCATTATGCTTAATGCTAAAGTCTCTAGATATAACCCAGTTCTTTTTAATAGCTGCGTTAAGAAAACTAAAAACAGATTCCGTACAATAGCCCGCAAAAATATCAGGAAGGCATCGACCATAAAAGTCCACGAACCCTCGTGAGTACATGTTTAAGTGCGCTCCGCAAGCTCTTCCTACAGGAACAATATAGTCCGTTGCGTCTTTGAACATTTCATTCCTAGCTCTTTCATCGTCTATCCCATGCTTTCCACCACCAAGTTTTAAACCATAAGCGTAACAACTATCGATATCTATTTGAGCAGAAAGCATTCCGATGCTCTTGTCTGCTTTGATAGCAGATGTCATCTTATCTAGACCGTCTGGCCGCTCCAATGCAGCATCTGCTGCGATATATGTATAAGAATCAAACCGTCCATATTTTTTTATCCCATCAAGTACTGCGCAATTAAATGTAATGTTGACAGGTAGGACTTCTGATATGTCTAAATAATCAAACTCAGGCATATTAGATATTAAATGTGGAATTGTACGTTCATGAGGTTTACAGGCGGATACTATTACTTTTAGCTCTCCATCAAAATTCTCAACTTGCTGTTGTAGATTGGTTAAATATGTAATGTATGCTTCGGTATTATCACGTTTAATACCACAGATATTATATATAGCCAGACCTCTTTTGGAGCTGATCGATTTCTTTCTGGTAGATTTTTTAGATGTTGCTTTTTTCTTGGTTGCTTTTTTCTTGGTTGCTTTTTTCTTGGTTCCTGTTCCTTTATTGATATATTCGTGCTCGATTTTTTCGTAATCAAGTTCTTCCTTAGAAAGAAATAAGTTCTCTTTAATAAAGTGTTTTAACTTATCATTTGTACAGTGGTAATTTTCATCGAAATGATAATCATGATGCAAAAAGACATTTCTACATTCTTCATAGCCAAAACCGCAAGACTCTGCCTCTTCAGTGCATAAACGTTCTATAATAGAGGGGATGAGATATGGGTGATCGAAGGTAGGTCTGCCTGTTTCATTTATCCAAACAGAAGGGTTGAATCCGCTACTTTGTCCATCCATGCTAATCTGATGATTAACGATGAAGTCCTTTAATAGTATCCACTGTTTAGACAGGGCTGCGTTAATAAAAGAGAATGTAGACTCAGTACAGTGACTTGCAAAAATATCAGGATAGACTCGTCCATAAAATGATCTTAGGTCATTACTAATAACATTAATATGTGGAGCACATGCCTTTCCTACTGGTATAATGTAGTCACCATCTTTAAAAATAAGCTCTCTAGCTGCTTCATCATCCCCTCTGAATTGTCCAAAACCAAGCCCTTCATGGTATTCCGTGTCACTGCTAGGCTGGGGAGTGATCATTCCATACCTACCCTCTTTCAGGTACTCATAAAGAGACTTCATAATATTACGATGAGGATATAGACAACTTCCAGAATCCATGTACATATAACCAGCGTATTCGTCATTATGCTTTACAACATTATCAATAGCATGATTAAAGGTTACGTTAACTGGATGAGGTTCATTTACAAAATTATACATGAGCTTGTTGCCAAAATAATTTTGAACCTTATCTCTCGTTTGTCCACTATTAAGGCAGCTTGACATAACTACATCACAATAGTCCCCGTCTTGATACAGAAGACTCTCTAGAGACATCTTATAAGACTGTGAATTTTCTCGGGGCGTGATTCCGCAAGTATTGTAGACTACTAGAATTTTATCTATCATGTAAACTGTCTCTTTATTCTTTCTATATCTGCGGAGTAGTCATGATTCCAAGGGTCTATTCGCTGCACCTTGTTTTGCCTTTGCCGATATTCTGCTGCGGTTCGATCTGGGTTTACTACTTTTTGCAGAGTATTGTGAGTGACGTGATCAAATGAGATATCTTTCATATCTATAATACGATTAATTTTATGATAGATTAGGTAGGTTGCAACATCCGCACCTAAAGATATGAAGTGGGGGTGAATTAAAAAACCTAAAGCATCCCGCCCTTCTTTTGTTAAAATAGGAGCATCTGTATACCACATATGTTCTACATTTTTATCAACACTAGTTGATTCCACTGCTCCCATAGCTACTCTATCAGGGTAATGCATGAAGTATTCTTCAAACTTACCCTTAGCAATCTTGTCCCAGTGAGCAGTTTGTATATGGCAGTCATCTCCCAGCGCCCATATATACTTACCTTTGGCTTTGAAAGCCATTTTGTTAACATTGATATGTATATTTAGTTCTCGTGGATTTATAAACTCTTTCATAAAAGGAAATTGTTCCTTGATAGCTGGCAAATTCTGAAGAGATTCATAATCGTCAGTATCGAAATTGACAAGAACCTCTATATCGTCCAGATTAAAAGCTGTCTGTTCGATAGAGCTTAACATTTCCTTGAGTAGCCTAACACGACCACGAGAATTAAATAGAATTGTGAAATCCATACTTACAGTACTTTCTCTAGATTATCATGCTGAGACTTAACAACCTCATCAATATCATTTTGAGGTATTCTTTTAATTATACTTTCAGGCACATCAACCTCAGTGATAATTGTGGGAATTGCTAGAATTTTACCAAACTTCTTAACCATTGAACAAAACGCCCAGTGCTCGCAACCGCCTTCTGTACTCCACTGCACATTATTTAGTATTTTAGACCTGACCATAGGCACTCCTCCAAAAGCAGAAGTGACTTCTACTGGTTCTTGATTATCCCACAGATCTCTATCTTCTTTTAAATAAAAGGGATTGTAGGCCCATGTCATGCACTGGTTTTCATATCGGTCAAGTAGTGCATAGCTATCATAATAGCTTTTCTTGTCAGGATCAAACATTTTACAACGTATATTCTGTAAAACATTAGGTGTTGCCATCGCCACATCATCATCCATATAGTCTAAATACTGGTTAATAATATGCTTATCAAAGACTACATCTGAATCTAAAATTATAGTATAGTCTGATTTAAACGGACGTGAGGCAATTAAAAGTTTATTCCTATACTCTGTCATAACGTAATTACGCTCTCTAGAAATCATCGTCGAAAACTTGGGGTATCCTAAGTCTTCATATACAAAAAAGCCCTGTCTAGATTTTGTCCAGTCTTTGAGAATTTTTCTAGTATCGTCTATGGAGTCATTTTCATAGAACATATACTCAAAGGAAGCGTCTGTGTTAGCTTCCAGTTGCTCAAGCCTATTTAGACAGTCATATATATAACTTTCTGAATCTCTAAAGAGAGACATGATGGATATTTTCATCAGTCTTCCATCCATCCTAAAGCATTTGAACTAATTGGAAACTGCTCACAAAATATTTGCTTGATAGCTTCTGCAATATCTCGATGTTCTTTTTGCGTAGATGGGTCTGTTCTTAATTGAATATAGTGAATCCAGCTTCTTACTGTGCCATTCATATACATTCTAGTTTGCGTGCTGAGAGGAAGAAGAAATCTAGCACATTCTTTAGCAATACCTCTACTTAAGGCTTCCTTATAATATCTCTCACTCTTGTCTTGTATTTTAGCCATAGCATTGCGATACCACTCATGGGTCTTTAATGGTAGGTCGTCCAGAGAGTTTTGCCTATTCTTTTTATCTTGTCTACGAGGGTCGTTGTACTCAAACCCCAGTGCCTCTGAATACCTCTGACTAAACTCCTGAAAGGAAAAGCTACGATGCCGTAAGATCTGCGCAGCAATACCTCTAGTTGTATTAATTTCTACAACCATATTAGCCATTTCAAAAATAGACCAATGCCCGTGTTTGATACAGAATCCCAGCAGACCTTCTATATTAGGATTGCTTTGGTTACTAGGATTGCTCACTCTAGCGCAATATCCTATGGTTTCCTCTGCGCTTGGAGTGACGGAGATTAATTTCACATCCATCTCGTGTTGTCAGTCCTCTTGGGTTTCCTGTGTGCTATCTAAGTCCTGCGGATTACATAATAGTTTCCCCGCAGTGCTTACCCAGCAGAAAGCAAATTTTAATTGTTCTTCAGTTACCTTAACAACCATTCCATCGGATAACGTAATTGTATAAGTCATTAAAGTATACCTTATGTATTATTTTTGCCACGGAAACTTTTTAACATCACCTTCCTCATCACCATCAGATACTTCTTCGTCAGGCGTATTAGCTGAATCATCTTTTACTACAGGATCTGCCGTTGGAGCATCTTGTTTTGGCACCCATATACCCTTTTGAGCATCCCAAACTCCATCATTTGCATTTGTCATAATTTATCTCCAATTAATCTATAAAATCTACTAAGGTGTTCCAGTTACACCAAGAACTGAAACTTCATATGAACATCCAGAGCCGCTATCAATTAATGTTAATGTACTGTTTGATGCGCTAGGTCGCACGCCTACATAGTCACTATAAGACCAACTGCTCATAAAATGAACATTAATATTGCCACTTTCACCATTAAAAAGTCCTGTAAATCCATCTGTTCCGGTAGCTGCAACAGTAAACAATGGCGCATTAGTTGGTGTTCCATCAGCCCCATATAGCAACGTTCCTTGCGAAGGCCCACCGGTTCCTGTCATTCCATTAAATGTATTTGAGATTATAATTGACTTAATACCACTACCAAAATTAAGACTGGATGTTAAGCCAAGATAGGTCTTTGGCAATGTAATAAAGTCAAAAACCTTAGTTCCGCTAGCGGGAAGACTACCGGTTTCATACCACCCCATATTCAGATTCCCAGTTCCAGTTCCGTCTGTGTAGTCAAATGAGACTCCAGCAACCACTGATTCTGAATAAGCCTGTAGACCAGCAACGGTACTATTACTTACGGTCGATGTCGCCGTATCTTGTAATGTGTATGTGGTGGTTATAGTCGGTTTTCCCGTGGCTCGAAGTGCCATATTCTACCTCAATTCCTCTTTCTATTTGCTCGCACGTTGTGTGTTATTCTAACAATTCTGTGCGCGCGTCTATGAATGTTGAAATCCTTACAGTACTCATCCTTACCCATGTAAACAAACTCAAAGCGTCCCAAAGCAGTCATTTTATATGCCATAATACCTTTTACATCTAAATCTCTAACAATAAATTTGCCTTTAGATCCCACAAACAGTTTGTCTCCCTCTTTTCCCTCACCGCAGTCTTGGGTAAGGACATAATACGGGCCTGTCCCATTAATAATTCTGAAAGCATCACCGGGTTTTAGCTCCTCCTTCCAATTAATGATTTCATTTTTTAGTCTAGAGTTTGTAAGTTTAAACTCTCTACTACACTCAATGCATATTCGCTGTCTTGCAGCATTAATACATTTACAATGCTTGCATAGCTTTTGACCTCGTTTTAACTTCATGAGTAATCCTGCGTTGTTCCCTCGAATATAATTCTATTGTCAGAAGTAGCTATAGTAGAAATTTGCCCACCATATGGGCAGTGTAATGCATGAGCTTGCATCTTATCTTCTAAGGTTGATGGGTCTAGCGGTTCATATTCTCCTTTATTCCAAAACTTTGTAGGTGTTTCATCAAAAGTCATACATTTACATGCAAATAATACATGTACCCCATCGGCTTCGATTTGCACAACCTGTGCAATAGACCATGGATATCAGTCGAATGGAGGCTTGCCCGCTATAGGTTGGCGTGTTCTTTGTACCCAGTCATTAACTTGTACCATATCACAGACTACCTTTCTGATTAGTAAAGATTAATTCCAAACTGGAATCCATGTGATTTAAAAAATGGAGTCCCTAATCGCAATCCAAAGTGTGAGCCAAAACCACGACCTTGATTTGGGCCAATATACAGATGAGGTAGAAAGTGAAAAGTTCCGTCATACTCATTACTTGGATGTGGCATCTTCTCTACAGGGTTCAATGAGCGAGGTGTGTTATTACTGAAGTAATGTGGCATAATTATTCGTCGCTCTGCCCATTGTGGCACCGTCTGCTCTACTTTATTTTTCTCAACACTAGATCTTTTATCTTGCACTACAATATCTTCCGCGCTTACGCTGGAAGAAAATACGATTAACAAACCAAGCATAGCACAAAACATAACAAAACTTTTCATCGAACTCTCCTTGTTAAAGAATTTCTTTAGCCTGTCCCTCAAGCAAATATCTTGGACGACCTCCTTGATCGACCTTTTGGATATCTTTAGGGATGCCAAAGTGGTTAAATAATGTAGCCGCAACATCAAGTGGCCCAATCTTATCCTCAGTTGGGTAATAGCCTTTATCTGCCTTGCCTATAACCCGACCGTGATCATAGCTTCCTCCCGACAATAACATAGGCGTAATAGATGGCCAATGATCTCTTCCAGAGTTTTGATTGAGTTTAGTTCTACCAAACTCTCCAGTCACCACTAAAAGAGTGTCTTCATTCATACCTCTAGCATGAATATCTTGCACAAATGCAGCTAATGCTTTATCTAGTGGAGGAACTCGGCCTTCAAGAGCCTTTTTAATATTTCCATGCATATCCCACCCACCATAGTGTATAGTAACAAATTTGGTTCCAAATTCCGCTAGCCTTCTCGCTAATAGCATCTGATCCCCAATTCCACCTTTGCCATATAGCTCTCTCATGGATTCAGGCTCTTTATCTATATCAAAAGCCTCTTTAGCATTGCCAAGAATCACATTATAGGCTTGTTTCCCAATATTGCTAAATGATCTAGCCTGCTCAGACGCAATTCTATCTACTCTATCCAGTGAATTAAGCAAATCTTTTCTTTCAGAAAATCTACCCAAATCAATTCTAGGTGTTAAGTTATCTTTATTTGATGGGTCAAAAGGCTTATGTGCGCCACCAAGATATGTTGGTTGTTCGCCTTCAATCTTACCCTGCTTAACAAATGCTGGCATACCATTAGTTGGGTGGTTAGAACCAAACACAGCAGACGTTATAGCGCCATGACTGGGGTATTCTGAGTTCGCCGTATTTTCTCTCTTTGGATTGTGATGACCTGTCATCATCCAATGAGTCGCTTGGCGATGAGAAGAATCTCCATGAGAAAATGAATTAATAGAAGTAAGATGATCCCCTTGTTTAATTAACTCTTTAAAAAGACCTCCAAAAGCCAGTCCGTTTTTATGAGTTACTATGTCTGAAACTGGACGATATGGATCTGGAACGCTATCTGTTGGGGCATGAAATGTTTCAAACTGAGTTGGGCCACCTCCTAGCCAAACCCAAACAACGGATTTAGAATTTGGCAACATCATATTACTATTAGCCATTGCTGTATCTGAGAATGGTATCACACTTAGTCCAGCACCAAGTCCACCTACTCTTAAGAAATCTCTTCGGTTGAATGTTAGGTCAAGCATCTTATAACTCCATAAATAATGTAAACTCGCGTGCTATATATCGTACTAGACTATACCCACTCTTCGTTCTGGGGTGGTCTGCTATTGTCAATATCGACATTTCCTGCTCTACGCTTGAGCTTTTTTAGCTTTTTCCTAAACTTATTACGCTTTCTATGCAGCTCTTCTTGTTCTTTTCTTGTTGCTGCGGAGTCTAAAGCGGTTTCAATATTAAATAGATTATCTTCCATATTTAAAATTTGCTTATTAATACTACGCATAAGGCCACACTTCAGCCAAAGAACTATTTACGCCCTCAATATCCACTAACCATCTACCAAACTTACCAGTCTTTTCTGTATTGATCAAAATATGTCCCTCTTCATCTTTATGTGTGAGTAAAAGATTTTCAAGCATAGACTTTGCTGTAAAGAAGTCCTTTTGTCCTCTTTCTGGAGTATCTACTCCGAGCAGTCTAGCTCTAATATTTAGATTGATATAGAAACCTAGATCCACTTCAAGATCCACAGTATCACCATCAACAACCCTGACTATCTTCGCTCTATATCTATGCACTATATACACCAAATTCGTTTAAGTTGACATTCTCCCTTTGGGAGTTTTAATAATTTTTCCTGACTGTAGTAGCCACGGTTCAATTATACCCTCAATAGTTTCTCTATCAATGCCCGTCATTGAACAAATAGTTTCCACTCCTAATGGTCGAGGGCTGTTTTTAAGGGCTTTAAGGTACTTTCTGTCCATCTCAGTATAGCCCTCTCTGTCGATCTCTCTGATGCCCATAGCGTCCTCTACATCGCTCTCTGAGAGCCTCTGGATAGCATGGGCGATCTGGTAGTCGCGTAACCATTCAAGGTGCGCATTGACGATTCTGGGGGTTCCACGGGAAATTTTTGTAACAAAATCACATCCCTTATCAGAAATGGATAGGTCTAGCTTTTCGGTATTTGCATCTACTATCTTTCTTAGCTCTATATGATTATAGAGCTTGAGGGTGTGCTTATGTTTAAATCTATCTATTAATGGCTTAGAAAGAGAGCCAAATTCTGTAGTTGCTCCAATTAGGGTAAATTGAGGAAGATCCATACTGATAGTCTCTCCCTGCATGTCCTTAGTACTGACAGACATATCAACTTTAAAGTCTTCCATCACTGGGTACAGAAACTCTTCTACAATATTTGTCATCCTATGAATTTCATCAATAAACAAGATGCTATTAGGCTCTACTCGCATTACATAAGGGATGAGGTTCTTGATAGATCGTAGATTAGCCCCATTAGCAACTTGGATAGAACATCCCATTTCACTGGCAATAGCGTTGGAGAGCGTTGTTTTACCAGTACCAGCAGGGCCATAAAAAAGAGTATGATCTAAGCATGTGTTTCTAGCGTTAGCACTTACAATACTAATATTTAGTGCTTCAATAACATTTGTTTGACCAAGTATGCCAGAAAGGTCGCTGGGTCTTAAGTCGTTCATGTTTGATTCCTAATGTATTTATCCAGTCTTAGTCTATATTTGCAATAATGTTCTTAACTACCTCTTCTAATGAATCTCCAGTGTTTATGAGGTGCATCTGCCAGCAATACTCACGCGCAGCATCTACCTGTGACTTAGTAAACCCATAAGACATAATGATAGTCTTCGCAGCCTTTTCCAACTTAATGTGATCTTGAGCAATCTTATAATAATCCTCACCTGTCTTGGGCTTCTTCTTGTCACTCTTGAGTTTTTTAAAACCCACATGAACAGAAAGAGGTTCTATGAACAAAGGAAGATTACACTTTTCGCAAGTATGGTATGTAGGAACTTCTGTAGGTAAAATCTCATCTTCATAAACAAATGTTGTATCGCATGTAGGACATTGAAACATAACATCTGTTCTTGATGCGTAGATCTGGGCTTTATTCATTCTCACAGTCCCTCCATCCCTCTAGCTCACATATCAATTCCCAGCTTTTAGTATCGTGATTTCTTTCATAGTGTAAGGTTTTGTATGATCTGGGAACTATATCCATGAAGTCAAACATATACTCTTCTTTACTAAAGAATAGTTCAAAAGGATGACTAGCGTAGTCTAGTCCAGAAGGAGGAGGAAAGCATTCTATTTTGTAGTCTTCACAATATTTTGTCATCATAAGTCCCATTCACAAATAGCTTCGGATAAAGAATCATTAAAATCAAACTCTTGTTCATATTCATTTAAGAACGAACATACAAACTCAACCTCAAGATTACGCTTCTGAGCGACTTTATACCAATGTACAAAACTTATGAGTCGCTGGATGTCATTGTTATCTAATAGATCGATAGGCATTTATATACTCTCTACAGTTTCGATAAGTAGGGCTGGGTGGAATCGAACCACCGACTACCGCCTTATAAGGACGACGCTCTAACCACTGAGCTACAGCCCCTTATGTTTATTTAAAGTAATCGAATATCCTTGACACAAAACTTCTATTGTTATTTTTTCTCAAATAGGTCAATGCTCTTTCTAGAATTACTGGATCGTCATGTAGTAGTCCAATTCCAGAGTTGCATGAAGTGCAGATATATCCTCTAAAGGTCATATCAGTATGGCAATGATCTAAGACCCATTTAGTAGTATACACTTTACAAACTTGACATTTGCCTGCTTTTGGTGGTGGGTTTTCCTTACGAAGTTTTTTACGAGTATTAGACTGTTCTTTACTGCAAACTTTGCATCTATTTCTAGTTGCTCGATGCCTACCATCTGCTTTTATAAATTCACTATCCGGTTTCTCTTTCTTGCAGGACTTGCAGACTTTATACTTACAGTCATCCATTAATACCTCTTCGGTTAAAATTTGATCCAGTACCCTCGGTAGGAATCGCACCTACGACCTACGGTTTAGAAGACCGTTGCTCTATCTACTGAGCTACGAGGGCAAAATACGGGAGGCGGGACTCGAACCCGCACGCCACTTAATGGCATAGGATTTTAAGTCCCATGTGTCTGCCAATTCCACCACTCCCGCTAAAACACACAAACCTAGAAAGGAAAGGACAGTCTAGTTCCATTGATAAGAATTATCTTCATAATACTCATCTTCGTAATCTTCATCTTCCCACTCCTCGCCTTCATCAGTATAAAGGTTGTTCTCCATCTTACCTTCATAGTCCTTCAAGACCATGTATGAGCAAGTCCTGAGCTTTTGACATTCGCAGTCAGTAGGAACGCTTACTACATGACATGGGTTGATCTTGACAATAATACATTTATCTGAACCTTCACCGTCATGGAAAGACCCATAGCTTTGAACATAGTCCAGCGTTCCTGCATGAAGACCAGCAGAGCAACCATTGTTGCGGTCGTCATCTACTCCGTAGCGAGTCATATTTACAGTTTGACCAATATTATTGCTCATTGTGCCTGTATATTTATCTGCATAATTAGAATTAACTGCTTTGTATGCCAAGAAGTCACCATCTTCAGTAATAGGTAGGTTCTTATGCTCCAAGAAGTCAAACAGTTCTTGTCGTGCAGAGTAGCTTGGATTTTCCATTAGCTTAACCAAGAACTTCATTAGAGGCTCGACAGGAAGACCATCTTTCATGAACATCAAGATTCGTTCTGTAAGCGTATTGTGAACTTCTTCTTCTTGATAGAAGATACATCCTCCTTTGATTTTGATGCCAGTATCAGAAATGTAATCAGACACTTCTTTCGCCTTGTCTACAAGCACCAAGAGTTCTTCCTCTGTGGCTTCATCAATTAGTCCCTGCTTAACTTTGTCATAAGCACTATCTTCTTTGACAATAAAGAACTGTTCTCCATTAAGAACCAGTGTGATATTGCCTTCTCCAGAAATCATGTATGGAACCATCTTGCTTTTCCTTTTTAAAAAATAAACTATACGTTTTGCTTGTTTAGCTTAGGTAGTAATCAGTTGCATTGACAGTTGAGATAATCATATCTGCTTCTTTATCATCAATGTAACCTACATATGTATTTTTGAAATAGTCTACAACTAGAGGATATCTTTCTTCAAACGATTTACAAATTTCCTCCACATTTTGCTCATCTTTAACCTCGTCAAGGTTAAGGTCATATCTGCACATGCGAGCAAGTTCTTTATATGCTCCCACGTTAGTTTCAGCGTCTACGATCTGTACGATCTTAGACAGTTGAGAAAAGACCGAATCCGAGTCAAGAAGGGGAATTGTTTTCACTGAAAAGACCTTTGAAAGTTCTTTAGCAAAGTTAATATCAGAAGCCTTGTCTGCCTTAGACACAGCGATTCTAAATTCATCGTCGCACACTTCCTCAACCTTTTTGCTTAGCCATTCATCTAGTGGTATCCAATTAGATGCTTTACTTACCTTTCTCTTTTGACCCTTTTTTACTCCATAAATATCAGGTATGTCAATACCGGCTTTATTAATAGCGCCGATAAGATGTCTTAGATGATACGAATTCCCTTTGGAGGATATGTCATAGTTGAACCACTCAACCCATACCTTTTCTTCTGTAGTTTCTTCATTGAGGTCTACTTCTATGTCTTGCTCCCAGTATCTAGCCTCATACTTTCTTCCATAGGTATGATGATTTCCATTTGGGTCAAATCGCAAAACAGTAGTTGTGGTTTTTCTAGTGACTCCAGCAATATAAGACCTTTTGGCATTTCTAGGAGGGTCTTCTAGTTCGCTTGCTTTGTATACAATACCTTCTTCATCAAGAAAATGCAATGTCGCTTTGATTTCATCTGGGTTGTTATGAACTAGATAGATATTTTTATCTATAGTATTGCATAGATGCCTACATCGACTGTCAAATTTCCTATCAATATCTTTAATTACAACAACGGTATGTTTATCCATAGGAACCAGATTAGACGGTTCGTTTGAACGCTTAATTCTACCTCCATCTTGGTAATATTTTTTATCTACATCTAGACTTCCATCCCGAGGTAGTTCTTGGCCTCTCCAAGTATTTAACTCAAGAGATTGTGTGATGTGATACCCAAAACTATTGTAAAGCTCTCTTGCTCTAATCCTAGCATCCCATGCACTTTCGCACTCGTCAATTTCTTCATTAATCTTTTGATTTAATTCTTCTTTAATTTGCGTGAGCTTTGATTTCAAGAATTTAACTGTCTTTTCGCTAAATTCCAAAGACTCTCTGGATGGAGTCATGTTTACAGATCCGATAGGAACTTTAACTACAACTCCTGCATGTAGCAACCCTCCTATGTCGTTACTATAGCCTAGTTCAAGGTCGTATGTTGATATAGGATATGCTATGTTACCACAAACAACATAAGAGTCTGCGTTCATACTTTCTTTGAAGAAATACCAATCGTCACCCTCAAGAACCTTTGTGAGAGTTTTAGTTTCAAAAGAACTTACTCCTGCAATAGAGGGTTTTGTATCAAAGAAAGAAAACACATGAGATGCCTTTTCTGAAAATTTAGAGAAGTCATCTAGCTTTACTGAAAAAGAAATCTCAACGCCATCTTCCTCGTCTGTATCGTACTCTGCAAACTCGTTGAGTTCTGGAATACCATTTTCATTATACCCTAGAGTATACAGATTCATCTTGCCATCAATATACGTCTTGATGTTAAAAGAGTCAGTATAAGCAAGCGGGGTTTTAGAGCCGATGCCGAAGAAGCCCGTTTCGCTATTAGTATCAGTTTTATCAGACTTCATATAATTGATATAAACATTATAGATAGTCTCACGACTCATACTAACCCCATAGTCCCTGACACGGAAATGAGGGTCTAGCGAATTGGGCAACTTCACATCGAAAGGACGATCTTCGATACCTGCTCTAATGTGAGAGTCTGCTGCATTCGCACTAATCTCTTGCAGAATAGCCTTAATGGGATCGGAGTATTGCCTAGCGAGCATCTCAAATGCTTTGGCATTAACAACTAACCCACACTCAGTGGATTTTTGTACTCCAGATCGAACGAGAGTTTTGGGTTCCTGAATTGATTTCATGCTTGTCTTTCCTTGATATGATAAAGGCAGTCGTCGTGTGTGTTTCCCCCATTATACATCCTTATCGGCAGAAGTCAATCCCCCTCTTCATCTTTTTTTCGTTTTTTCCGTTTTTTGTTGAGTTTATCCATTAACTCAAGTAGTGCGCTTAGAACTTCATCTGATTTAAAAATAATATCATCATCATGATTTTCAAATCCCTGCTCTGATACCTTGTAATGTCCTTGTACCGGAATGCCCTGAAATCTATGTTTGATTGCTCGAAAGCATGCTTGTAACGCACTATCAGCTTCGATGATAGTTCTTTCTACACCATCATAAACATAAAATTTAGGCATCTTGATTACCTTTTGCTGCTCGTGTTAGGATTCTTTTTGCGCTGTATATATTATCATACACATACTTCTCTGTCTTGCCTAAAGAACTTGCTATTTCTTTTGGCCCAACCTTTTTTGATTCTACCCCAGCCCACATGCAAAAGATTTCTTTTTGATCCCCATATAAATGCTCATTAATTAAGCCAATAAGATCTCCAATACAAGGCTTCTTCTCGACCACTTCTTCATCCTCAAGAATATTATGGAACTTAGGAGCATATGAAACCCTATTAGCACCTCTAGGAGAAACAGACAGTAGCTTTTTAACCCTTTTGGGGGTTAAGCCTGTCTCCTGTGCGATGAAGTCTACATTAGTAGAATCTATGTTTTTAACTTTCCTAAGTTCTTCGGCAGCGCGTCTAGATAGACTAAAAGGATGTTTTATTGTATATCTAGCATCAGTAATCATATCAATTAAAGCATTTCTTACATACCACGTTGCAACTGTAGTTATACTACCTTTGCTAATATCCCATCTGTCAACCGCTTTCATTAGAGCGATATTTCCTTCTTGAATCATGTCATCTAAATCAATGTGCTTATTATTGTATCTAAACTTTTTTGCAATATCAATCACTAGAGGCAAGCAACTTTCAATAACCTCATCTCTAGCATCCATGTTTCCCGTTTGTATTTTACTAAAAAGAATTTGTTGCTCTGCTCTAGTTAGTTGCTTGTGTTTTGCAGTTAAGTCTTTTTGATAAAGATTCGTCATAAGTAATCCTATTTATTAGCTGTTAAAATAAAAGAGTCCATATATCCCCGATCTTCTGGCTGCTCTGGATTTATATCTGTTGCATTGTGCCACAATGCTTGATCATCTAGAAATGCTCCAGTACCATCGTTTATCGGCAAACAGACGAATGGTTCTTGATCTTTTCCATTAGAAACTAGAAGTTCTCCTCCAGAAATATTATGCCGCCTGATTCCAAACATTGCGATACAGTCATAACCGTCCTGATGAAACCCTTCTGGGGATACAGGAGTGTCCTCATGTAATGTTATAACACGCATTTGGTGAATGTCAACCTCCGTACCTACAGAAAGTTGATTTAATGACCTAAATAGATAAACAATTTCCGTAAAACCTTCGCTATCTAATGTAGTTTGTTCTAGATTTTCAAACTTTCTTTCTACATCTCCTTGAAACTTGTTATATTCGGCGCTCTGAGTGAAGTCAGAAACATCTAAGACCTGAAACTTCTTAGGCTCAAGTAGCAATCTTACCTTTGAATACCTTCTCAACCTATACTTGCCATCTTTGTGGTCTGTTTCTGGTAGTCTATCAAACGATGGTGCAACGCTAGCAACAGTAGCATCACTTAATTTATCTACTCTAAGTAAGTATCCCATTATTTTTCTCCATAAACTTTCTGAAAGTCAAAGAATCTCCATCTATTATAATGTTCAGTATCATAGCCAGAATTAACTTTAGAAAGATACCCTAGTAATTGTTCCCAACTAGAAAACATATGCTGATGAGGCATCACCCCAAACATCCAGTTAGGTATGCACTGCTTCCCTTGCTCACAGACTATCAATAAAGGTTTTTTTTGTTGAACTGCTATAAATGCTTCATGGTATGATCCGCAAAGATGTGTATCGATGTCCATGTACATAATAACAAAGTGAGCAATATCTACCATCCTTAAGTCAATCGCTGCAATGTCTCTCATTGAGTTTCTAATCGCATCAAAATTATCTGTAGATTTATACCTATACATTTCTTCTCTGAAGTTGGGACTCTCATCACCAAAATCTGTAGGCTTATCAGATGGGTCAAGCACTCCAATACCAAGACTTCTTAACGCTGGAGTTATATGTCTTCTCCACTGTATGCCTCCATCAGCAACCCTGTCCATTCCTCCACAAAGATAACATACTGTATTTTTTAACTTGTTCATTACTTTCTCATTTTAGAAACTAGGTGAAGATAGTTCTCCATGCTTTTATATGGAGCGATCCTTCCAATACTATCATTAGGATTTTTACTCTCAGCTTTACTCTGTGCTGACTTAACGGACTCTGCTTCAATTACAATAGATCTCCCTCTGCCTGACGGACTAACTAAGTCAACCAGATACTTTATCATCTTCCTGTTCCTCCCCTTTTTGTAAACCTGCCAATTTAAGAAATTCTATTTTTTCTTGATTACTCATTCTTATATATCTAAACCATGCTTCTCTAACTAATAGAGTCGTCATCATGTTTCCATTTCATTGATTTCAATTTGCTTTTCCAGCGACTTGTATAATAAGTGGGATGCTATCTTATATATGGCCGCAACATGCTCTCGTTCATACTCATCTGCTGTAAAATTATCTACAATAGTATCTAAAAGAGTATATAGAACAAAGGCTAGTTGCTTATTATCTTTTTCTAAATTAGAACGAAATTCTTCAATACCAAAGTCATTATTTTTAGCAAAAATTTCGCTTACAATACTGGTTATTGTATCTTTACTTACAACGGGTAACTTAGTCATACTCCCATTCCTCATCCTCATATTCTTCAACTTCTACATATTCCTCTTCTATACTATAGCTACAAAGATAGGCAGATAGTGCCAAAGTAATTATTTCTCCAAACATCAACCTTCTCCTCCTAAGTCAAACCTAAACGGACTTTCTGGGTCGTGGTGATCAGTAAGGTCTGGGTCTATATTTATATTATCTATTTCTTTATTATTATCATTCGGATCTTTCATATATATCTCTTTCTATTTACTCTAATTTAAAAAAAACCGCTGGTTGCCTTCCTTTGACTTGCATATATAGTTCTTGCATCATCATGCTATGCTGACTAATTAAAGTTGTGTTATAATCAATTTGCCTAGCAATATCAGAAAATTGCACCTGTTGCAATTCATTCTCCTTGTTGTTAATATAAGGGTATGTGGTTAAAATTGTAAGGGAGATAAGCCAAGAAAATACTAACTTATTCATCTTCATCTTCATAGTCTCCTAACTAAAATGATTGATAAAACCAATAAAAATTATTGGAAATAACTAGAAGCATAATAACAACAACTATACATAATCCTGTCGAGGTATATTTGTCTCTAATGATCCACATTACAGATAATACGAAAGTTTTCCATATCCATAAACCGTAGGGAATCTTTAAAGCTATCCATGACACAGGAGATGCCTCATAAAATGAGTGAAATTGCAATAGATATTCTGTAAGTATATTATCAATAACACAGATTATAATAAGTATTAAAAATAATGTATTTTTATTTATTTTCAATGGTAACATCTTTAACTCTGTCGTTTATAATTCTCCCAATCTTCGTCATATGCTCCTGTTTCGCTATCAAAGATATTTTCAAACCGAAAAGTTATATCCCCTTCAATCTTCATTTCTTCCTCTAGTGCTTTCTTAAATTCAGGATCACGTTTTAGACGTTCTTTTACTGTCTCTTTAAATGGTTTATTCATATTAAGGCTCCTGAAGTAAGAAAGGAAACGCTTGTTCTAATTCTTCCGCACTATCTTTAGCTGCTTCTGCTAGACTTCCTAAGTCTACATTTGGGTTATCTATATCAGCAGTAGCAAGACAATCTAAATATGCGTGAGTAATAGCATCAACTTGTTCACTCGTCAAACAGCCCGCTCCTAATTCTTTTGCTAAGTCACGCATCTTCAATCTCCTTTACTTCAACACCAAGATCATTGTAAGTTTCCCAAGTAGATGCAATACAGTCATCTAAACTCCAAGCATCAATAACAATACCTTCATCATCTAATTTTACATGAACAGTAGCACCAGACTCAGGGCTTATCATGTGTGGTTCTAAGTGTAGAAATAAAGCCTTATTCGCAATCATTTTCAATCTCCTTTGTTAAAGTCCTGCTTCCCAAGTTTCCTCATTTGTTTCTTTGTTTAACATGTACCATTGGGCTTCATTTTCAATAACTCCCCAGTTAATCCCCTGCTCTGAGTCAAAATTACTATGAACTGACTCTAGAATCTCTCCCGCTTCTTCAGTTGTCATATCTGGATATGGTGTAGCACAGATTTCTAATACGTCAAGAGTAGTCCATACATCAGCTATCTTTCCCTTCCAGTATGCTTTTAACTCGCTAAGAACAATATTTCTAATACTGGCTTGTAGAGTAGAACTTCTGATATTTTTAGACTCTTCAGTTAGCCTCTCTGCAATTAAATTCGCTTGTTCTTCTAATGCTGTACTGTACATAATTACCGTCCTATTGGTTATAATCTTCTATAACGTCATAATCAACCCTAAAACTATCTACAACATAATCACCACTGGGAAGCGAGCATTCACTACCTTCTGCGATCTGTATCGCTTCTCCCAGATTCTTAGCCTTTACTTTTACATAACCATACATTTCCCATGAACAGGGAACGGTATAGCTTTTAACGTCCACATCCCAAAATGTCTTTTGTTGTCGTGGCATCCTGATGCTCCAATGGAGGTGAGATAAAAACCGTTTCCTCTATTATACATATCGGTTCGCAAATGTCAACCCCTTTAATCAAAATTGGTGTATTTAGTTTTTAGAACGCTTTTTTAAAGGAAAAAATATGGCTGATGATATTATTTCAAAATGTATTTCTGCTAACCCTATAGCTAATGGTGGTATCGTGGTGTCTTCTCCACGAGGAGCATCAAGTCTAGGGTCAGACTATACAATAGGAACATATGCGTCAATATTACCAACTACAGGAACCGTTCATGGCAAATATGATACCCGATTTACAGGTATCGCACCATGCGTAAACTCCTGCAAGACCGCAGAAGTCATTGGAAATGGTATTATATTTAGCTTCTTTACCTAAAATAGCTAAATTACCTTCTCTTTTCTTAGAAAAATAAAAGATACCTGTGCGGGGTATTGATTAGTTAATTTCGATTACTTTTGGCTTTTTCTCTTCTGGAATAACTTCTTCCAGAGTAATTGTAAGTAATCCATCTTTCAGGTCTGCCGACCTTACTTCAATATATTCTCCGAGACTAAAAGACCTCTTAAACTTACGAGAGGCAATACCCTTATGCACTTCTTTTTTCTCTGAGAGTGGAGATTTAGATGATTTCCCCTCAATAATGAGGACTCCATCTTCAACAGTAACGTCAATATCATCTTTGCTATACCCAGCAATTGCTAGTTCAACAAAGGTTAATTTATCGTCATCGTATTGTTTGGTACGAATGATATTGTATGGGGGAAAACCTGCCTCCTTCCCACGTACAAGTGTTAATCTGTCAAAAAGATTATCGAAACCAATAGTATGATTGAAAAACTCTCTCATAAACTGGTCATTTTTAGTAATTAAAGTCATAGTATTTCTCCTATACTTAAGCAAGAAAATTGATTAATACTATCCATAAGGCATAGTATATTAAGTCCCCGCACAGGCACTTTTACTCTTTTGCTCTTTTCATATCAAAACTTCCAACATATCTTGAGCCATTAAAATTAGCTTTAAAGACCTTTGGGCTGATAATTGCTGCCCAGTAATACTGAGCGCCATCAATTACAGCTTCGCCACGCAGGTTATCTTTAGGGCCAGAAAATTTAACATTATAATCATAACTGACTCCTTGCCATACTCCGAAAAACCTGCCCTTCCATTGTCCTACACCTTCTTTTTCGCCTAGATATGTAACAATAGCTGTTTGAGTTCCATCTAGTTTACGGTTAGTTGTTTTCCATTTTCCAGTATACTTAAACTCTACAGCTAGTAAAGGAGATGTAATACAGAAAAAAAACATCGCTAGTAATATATTCTTCATATTTATCTCCTATTAGTGGAGGCGGTGGGAATTGAACCCACGTCCTGTCTAGTTTCCATAGTAGCTTCTACATTGTTAGTTTGTTGTATTCGCACAACAAGCAAGGCTATCAGAATTATCTGAGTCAGGTAAGTTATTACCATCATCCTTATTTAATTCAAGTAAGAAAACTCTATCCGAATTATCGGAGTCAATACGATTGGGTAATAAGGTTCGTATAACCCCAGCGGACTAAGCCGCGATTGCTAAACTAGGTTCGGCAATTAAAAAATTTAATCGGCTTTTATACTGGCCTACCGATCAACCAGTCAATGCAACTATTACTTTCACTATCAGTCGATACCTTTTCGCCCCCTATACTTTACCCTTGTAAACAAGAGTAATACCATCTTTTTTATAAACACCTTGTCTTTGATATGTGAAAATCTCCCCAGTTTTAGGATGTTGATATTGATAGTCACCCTCTGCTTCTTCTGTTGGAGTCAGTCTGGTGAGTTGATTCATCCACTTATTGATTGCATCGAAATATTCTTTTTTCACTTTAATACTCCGTTATGGGCTATTGAATATCCTTTAAGTAAGAAGATGAGTTGTGAACCATTTATAGGTTCCTCAAACTTAAACAATAAGTCTCCTTGCTCATTGAATACACTAACCACCTTATCATATCCATTATTTAAGATATAACACACATAACAGTTTCCGTATACATCATAAGTCTTTTTAGTTGTATTCATTTTACCCACGTTCCATTAAAATGCGTATTTGCAAAATTTCTCATAGCCTGTGCAGAGCTAGACTGTTGAAATCTTTGCAAGTAATCCTCCTGCTTATCATATTTAAACTGAGAGAAGTCTTTACCTGCCACATAAGTATTATACGCCCGTTTTAGGTTCCAGTTCATAAATGATTTAAATTCGACGTTTGTATTCCAATAATTATTGTCATATTTTTCAGTAGCCATACATAAAGCTAGTCCATAGACCGAAAATTCTAGACATCCATAGACACCATCAGTCCACCCATCTCTATATCTATTATTTTTAACATCATCAATTCCAACCATCGCTCCATTTATATAGGAACACCACTCATCCATTACATATAGAGGTCTATCGTCCCAATCTCTAGAGCCTTCTAGATAAAGTGAGTATCTCGGGCCTCTTAAATCGGAGGGAACAAACTCCTTAACTTTAGACTTACGAAAATTAGGTTCTGGAGTTGCAAACGCCCATCCTATAGGCAAGTAGAAAGCATTTATCTTATTTCCAGCCTGTAAGTTATTTCTCAAGTCGTTGTTGATCATATGGGTTGTTTCATGACCGCAAGTCATCCTATTGGTAATATCAAGCGTAGGGTTGCGAGAGTAGTTAATTATAGAAGAGTAGATACTTTCCTCGTTGATTCTACTGGATACCTTATCAACCTTTATAAAATTGGGAGAGTCTTTTAATTCTTTAGTTATTATAGGCTTATTTTCTACTTCTGCTTGAACACAACCCATACAAGCTAATGACATTAATATTAAACTGCCGCATACACGGTAAACTGTTGCAATACTCATCTAACCAAGGAACTCCAAAAGTTTTTCTACATTCATAAACCCCACAAACCTCTTAATTTCCCTACCTTTGCTATTAATAATAATAGTTGTAGGAACATATTTTATCTCATACTTGTAAAACTCTTCTTCATTGTTCTCATCAATAAACATCTGAGGAGAGTTATCATATTCTGCTACCGCTTCTTTAACATCCTTATCAGGCCAGACAACCGATTTCATTTTTTGGCAAGGTGAGCATGATCTTGATGTAAAGAACAGTACAGACTTATCCGACTGAATAGTCTTGTTAGTTACTGATTTTTGCCATCCAGAATATACCGAGTTAATTATTAAAAATACAACCGCAAACACAAACAAACACCTTATTTTATTTGTCATATCATTGACCTACCTTTATTCTTCACAATATCTAAGTGAGTGTGCAACTACAGCAATCCATAAGACCAACTCTACTTCTCTAGATGGTTCAAAGCCAGTATAAGCCGCCATAATAAGAGCCACAACAGTAGCAATTTCCGCAATTAGTTTTTTCATGTACTTACCTTAATCCATATGATCTGACCGATCTTAATTTCCCATAGTCATCGAAGCAAACTATCCATACAACTTGAGTACGTGTGTCTTCTTCCATAATTACACACTCTAGAAAGACATCTTTATCCTTATAAGCAGTTGTTAAAATACGCATACTACTGTTCTTAGGAACAAAGTCTGCTATGATTTGTTTTGCTTTATCTAACCATACCATGTTAATTCTGCCATTTACTACAATTTCAATCTAATTAAAGTTTAATTACATTCACAGTTATATTTAGCTATTTTAAGGAAACCAATCGTCACGCCAGTCGTAATAGTGCATTCCTTCTTTCTTATCTTTTTTATCCTCATCTCTTTTATTCGCAGTATTCACATAATAAGCTACTATATAGTATAAAAGCATAGACAGTAAAGCAGTAAACAATAACATAAACAGAAAGACTATTATGCCCATAACTGTAATACTAGTCATTTTTGAACCACCTTACCCCGCAATAAGGTCATTTTGATATTATTTTTCGTGATTTTGGGTAAATTTCCCACAATATTGCCTTTTAAAACGGTGATCTTGGGTACGGTTCCCACATATATTATAAGTCCAAGAATAGAATAGTCAAGATATAAAAATAAAAAAGGGCAAAGTTATTGAAAAGTGACTGACTATGAAAAGTTTTTGAAAATTCTTCTCAGTTTTTCTCCCGAAATGCGTTTCGCCGGTTGTATACTTAAGTACAAGTTGGATAGGAATTGATTTTTGATCTGATAGGAGTGAGGATGGTTAATCTTTCAGCACTTTTGTACTTGTTAATGTGGTACGGAAGTATATGTATGTTCTTTTTGTACTTTAATGAGTTTACTGTACAGCAAAAGATAATGATATTCATGTTTATAGGTGGATTTGAGTGTTTAAATAGAATAATAACGAATAAACCTATTAGTTAGTACATAATTAGCTTTCCTTAGAGTTATAACTTCGGTTATGGGCAAAACTCTTGATTTTACAAATGCCCTGTAAAATTTATGGAAAGTTTAGAAGGTGACGCAGATTTTTGAATCTTGCGGGGTTTGGGTGGGCACTTTTTTAGTTTTAAAACTCGCGTGCTATAGACTATTGCAGGACTATACCGAGCGAGTACAGAAAGGACAAAATATGTCTAGGTATATAAGAATACTAGCAGCAACGCCGCTGTATTTATTAGCAAGCGTAATACTGCTAGTATCACTTAAAATATATCCGGCGGATTTAAGAGATGAAGCTAAAGATAGCTTCCTTTAATTATTCAGTTGATCGTAAAGAATCACCAACTATCCAAGTACCGGCAATAAGAACAACATGATTAACCTGTTCCGCTGTTAATGGCAGTCCGACACCATCCGTAACGACAAAAATTACACCACCAACAGCGACCCAAAATCTTCTAGATTTACTAAGGGTCTTAATCTTGTTAAACATTTAATCCTCCTTTAATCACATCCCTTGCACTTGCAGTCGCCTCCTGAACACTGACAGTCTGCACAGTTGCAGTCATCACAATGACATTCAACATTTCTAGTACATACAGGTGCATTAGGATAAAAATAAGTACAGCTCGCAATTCCCCAGCCGAGGCACAAGCCAGCGACTAAAGAGATTACACATCGCCAACATTTAAACATAACAATCTCCTTTCGATGAAAACGCTAATTAGCTATTTAATTATACCCCCAAAAGCTAAAATTTCGGAGGAAGTTCCGGGCTACTTTTTTCGATACAGTCATTTTTTATTGTTATAAAATAACTATGCTCTATTTTGTACCCACACCCAGTACTCTCTTCAGTCCATACTTCTACCCATACATTAACGCGCCAATGGTTATCGAACACGTTATGTGCCTCAATTTTAAAAAAGTTATTAACTATGCCCAACCTGTCCATAACTTCTTGACAGATCAATTCATTATGTAACTCCGGGCTAATAATATCCTTCATCTTCTGTACTTTACTTTTAGTCGCCTTCTCTAGTGTTTGTTCCATGTTTTACTCCATTTTAAAAACTCGGGTGCTATTGACTATCTCGGACTATACTAAGCTATCCGGGCAAATACAAAAGTAAGTGCCCCCGCAAATACTCAGACTATTAAATTGTTTAAAAAAACTCGCGTGCTATTGACTATTCTAGACTTCGAAAAAGCTATTCGGGCAAAGACAAATACTGACTGGCCCAGAAAATGTTTAGACTACTATGTAATAAAAAACTCGCGTGCTATACTCCATCTCAGACTCCTATAAAGCTAGAGCAGGAACGACAGATTTGATCCCCTTCATGGCATTGAGATTCAGTCTCAACTCACGAGTTATTTCTTTGAAAAATTACCTAAGTGCTTTAAGGACAAGGGTTTACGTCTATTATACCATACACATCGGCATAGTCAAGGTGAAAACTTTAGGGAATCTTCGTAAGTCTTTATATAACAGTAACTTACGTCGATTCTATTTTACTGATATTTATAGGGTTTGGCACAATGTTTGCTCCGGGGAATTTACCTAAGTCCTTTGATAGTAAGGGTTTACGTCGAGCAGGGGGGGCCCCGCCGCCCCAAAAGTCAAGCCCTATTTTCGATTTCTACAAATAAAAAAACCGGCTACACCCCGCAGAGTGCAACCGGTCTAGGGAGGGGAAGCCCGCACTAGCTCGCAAGGGCTAGAGCAGTATCAAGAGCCTTGTGGCTCAAGTTCCCATTCTGTCCGAACCACAACGAATCCATGCGATTCTCAGCATTGCGTCCCTTTGTGTAGTTGAGGTACTCAGTAACAGCGTTGTATGCTGCCCAATATGTACCGGCTACTTGTGGGAGGTCATTGCCTTGACCATCAACAAACAGTTCTTCAATAGTTCCGATGATATTTTTCGTTCGAGTCGAAATGTCATCATCTTCCTTACCTTGAACATCCAAAACGATCTTGACGTATTTCTCAAGGTCGCTACTGTTGATGGAACGAGAAGCGAGGAACCGATATTGTTCGGCAGTCGTTTCAAATTCCTGATTTGCCAGATTCATGATGTCACGCAGTTTTTCGACGTTGTTTTTCACAAATCTATGATGTCGAACCCTAATGAGTTTCGACGCTTGGCTACCTCTTGCCATAGCTTCGGTATTGGCACAAACAACCCGAATCGGAGTGAATCCGAAATGTACAGCCAGCTTGCCGTCATGCCCATTTGAGAGCAGTGCAAACTTGGCGATTTCGTCATCCTTCACGATCTCGGTATTTTCCAAACCTAACTGACAGAGAACCCAAACACGTTCACCGCCACGCAAAGAACCGGCAGTATGTAGTTTCAAGTCACCGGAATCAACCAGCGGCTCAAACACTTGGAACGCATCCTTATTCTGCAACGGTGTCCAGCGAGGACCGACAACACCAAGAACACGCCCGTCAGATTCACGCACAGATGCCTGAGCTTTCACCTCAGTACCATCGGCCATGAAAAGCGGCTTAGTCTCAACTTGCCAATCCAAACCAGCCAACTGAAACGCATCCCAAAAAGTGGTAGCGTCATCAATCTCGGTTCCCAAACCATGCCACGGAGTTGAACCTGCGAAAACCATTTTCTCTACTTCATGCGACATAAAACTTCCTCTCCAAAAAAACTAAAAAACTTACTTTCCTATATTCTATTCTACCACAACTTTCGAGAATGTCAATCCCAGTCGTCACCATTTTCTCCAAACATTTCCTCGAAGCAGCCACCACACGTTTGACTGATAAACAGTTCCCGTTCGCTTGCGTCCAAGTAAGGCATTGCATCCTGAATCAACTGACCCATTTGCCAGTTGATAACGTCCTCGGGTGAGGCTGTCACGGCATAAGATTTATTACAACACCGACATCCAACACCAAACTCTACCATCTCTTTCATCGCCATTTCACTTCTCCTTTTGTTGATACAATTCCATTATACTTTATATATCGGCAAAGTCAAGCCCCCTACTTGAGTTTTTTTTCAGAAAAATAAGATTGTCGTAAGTCGTTGGTATCAAAGGAGTTACGTCGGGTCGGGGGGGGCCCCGCTTGTCGATTTGTCAAGGGGGTAAAAAGAAATAACAGCAGTGTGGCAAGCCTGTCCACACGCACCCTACATCGTCTTACCGATGCTGTCCCATTCGGGCTACAAAGGCTTTAACTGGGCTGCTGCATCTCCTGAAAGGAATATTAAAAAGGGAAAGGGGCCGAAGCCCCAATCCCCCACGAAAGGAGAGAGTTTTAAATCTCAGCCAGAATGTTGTACTTCCGTTTTGCAACCCCCTTGATATACTTCGGTTGACCAGTATTGGTAGTTTTACCATCCACAACAATCTTTGCCCATTGTGGGCGATCAGTTCGGTAAGTGTTCAGTACAACCTTCACATGGCGATAGATATTAGTTTTTGCAGCATTCATTAGACAGTCTCCTTTTCGTTTAGTTTAGTTTCGAATTCTTCTACTTCTTGATTGAACTTTTCCTGCAACTGTTTCAGCAAGTGCATTCCAAGCTCTAGCGAGATTACATTCTCACTATCTCCACTCTGCTCACTAAAAGTGAACGTACCAGTCTTTGACCAATCTGAAACATACATTCCGACTTCAGTCGGCTTCATGGTCACTTTCGTCTCCATCTTCATTCTCTCTCTCCTTCGGAAAAAAACTTCTCACATCTACCGTGGGAATCACGGGGAACTGGTCACTTGCCGGTTCTGTACTTCCATTATACATCATAACACTCCATTGTCAAGCCCCTTACCACCAACTTGTATAAACTATTTTGCCCTCATCAGCATCCAGAACTTTGCGAGCATTGGCACAGAACTCCAAGTCGCTATTCTCGTAATGTTCGTCGGCATCATTGCCAAAGAAAAACCCTTGAGTGTTTGGTAGTAGTCCGTCCTTGATATCCTCCTCTAGTCGATTGATATCCTCAGTCGTTAGCTCAACCTCAACACAGTTAAACTCACCTTCTCCACCCTTTTCACGATAGAGGTTCTCCATCCAGCCTTGCAGGTTTGGATGCTTTCGCCAGTATGCGATTTCGTCATCTTCACCCTCAAATGGTCGAAGCATAGCGTATTGATCTAGTCCCATCATTTTCTCCTTTTCGTGTCCTTGTGTCTTATGCTCCCATTATACTATAGTTATCGTCAAAGTCAAGCCCCTCACTCCAGTAATTCCAGAAAAAACTTAGATTTTTAAGATTGCTATAAGTCCTTTAGTGGTAAGGGTTTACGTCGAGCGGGGCCCCCCCCGCCACCACCAAAAGTCAACCCCAAAAACAAAAAAAACCGGCTACCCCCGAAAGGGTAACCGGCTACAGAAGCAGTATTGTTATCTTTGTACGAAGGCCGACGCTAGCTATGCCGCCCTGCTTCTGTTCGGGCTGTAACGGGACTCACCCGTCAACCCACAATAATATACATGCACCTACGATAATTAACATTAAAATATAGCCCACATATAACACATGAGTTCTCCTAACCTATGAGTTGAGCTAGGATTTCAGCCGCTTCTTCTTCACTCGCCACACGGCGTTGATCTGCTGAATACGGTTCAACGTTCTCATACAACGAGGGATAACGCTTTTTACTTTTAATCAATCGTTGCTTAAAGCTGGCCACAGTCATGCCCAACTCACTTGATGCAGACTCTACACAATCAAACTCGCTTCGCTCTGCAATAGTTACACGCAAGAAATCTTCCAGCGTCACATGTACCCGTTCGTTCTTTTCTTCATTCATTGGATTTCGTCCTCTCGAATTGAAATAAACAATCTGTTAGCGTCTATTATACCATCTGATTCTACGGTGTCAAGGGTGTCAGCCTCATAAAAGTCACCAATAGAAACATCCCATACAAAGACCTTATCCTCTAAAAAATCTGGGTCGTCCCTGCCTCTTGTATATATTAAATCAAGCAGTTCTCCCCACGTCATAGGCAAGTCTCCTTTACATTATTGTACCACACCTTTCTTATTTGTCAACCCCCTCTTTCTACTATACGAACCTTTTCCCTTTAGGGCCTTCAGAGCTTTACTCGCTTCCGTATCTTTCGGTTGTGTTCCGTGAATCAATAACGCAAAATCTTGTTGTGCCAATGACGGCCTTGCCGCATGGCTGTCATCGTGATCAATGTCCAACCCTAACGCATCGGCTTCGGCTTCACTGAACACTACCTTTACGGATCTTAAATTTAGTTCTTCAATTAAATTATCTTCACGTCCACCATACGATGCTGTCAAAACAAAGTTGTCCAGCGTAGGCATTTCCATAACAGAATCACGCCAATACCGTAGGCTTTTGGTATAAGCATAGAATAAAGTATTGGGATTCATTAGGGCAGTAGAATACCATGCTTGCATATAGGCACGATTGAAAAAATCACCAGCAACATGTATCCGAACAATACCGGCGTTTTTTGGTAGGCTGTTAATCAATAAAGAATCCATTGCGTCTGATTTTCGCAACAGGTCAAAATTGTGTTTTCTCAAATTAAAAACATTCGTATATTGAACCTCTTGACTAGCCGAGAAACAACGGAATTCTGTTTTACTTCCGTCTTGAATTTTACGCTTACCGTCAAGATTGACAACAGCACGACTTAAACACTTTTCAGCGAATGGACACGAGTAACCCGACAACAAATCAAGAGAGTAGATTTTACGCTTGTCGGTCAAGTATTGTGCCAACTCCGGCACTTGTTTTAGAGCTTCCGTCTTGGCGTTTGCATTTGAGAATTTCAACATAACATTTCCTTTCGTGTTGTTTCTTCCATTATAACTTATTATCGGCAAAAGTCAACCCCTACCTTTAATAAAAATGAAAAAACTTGCGTGCTAAAACTCGCGTGCTACTACCTATCTAAGACCGCAGGAAGCTAGAATAGCGAGGACAGCGGGATTTGAACCCGCAACCACCGGATAGACAATCCGGTACTCTGCCAATTGAGCTATGCCCCCATATACTTAGTATACTATATTTATCGGTAAAGTCAACCCCAATCTTTAATGTTTCTCAAATTTAACATAAGTCCTTATACTGTAAGGGTTTATGGCGAGCGGGGCCCCCCCCGCCACCGATTTGTCAACCCCAATTATGTCCATACAGCTTCAACATCACGCCAACCGGGTCCACAGCTTAGTATCGCGTAGTCTGCCCGGTCAACCGGCTCGTGATCGTATTTATCTACAAAACTTGTAAACTTATAAGGATTATAAATAACCTCACATTCACTTCTACCGGCAGGCACCCAGTCAACAACATAACCAGAAATCCCGGCGTGGACATTCTTTTTCTTTTCTTTCAACACTCTTTCCCGGCCAGCATCGCCAACAAGAAACCGACAATCTTTCAGTAGCACACAATCGTCATGACTAACTACCTTTCCTGATTGCTTAACGCTAAAGCATTTTTTATGTAAATTAAAATAAACATAAACACGCTTATCGGGATCTATACGAGCCATTATAAAAACCTTAAATAGATAAATGAATATCCTGTGCGCTCTAACTTATCACTAACTTCTAACGCTTTTTCTTTTGTCGGGAAGTAGAAGCATTGCCTGCTTTTGTCGGGCTTGAGGACACATAAGACACACATATATCACCCTTGTCAATTAGCTTTTCAACGTCGGTATGTTTTAACCGGATCGTTTTATTTTTGTCGCTTGTTAAAACAACAAATACCATCCCGTTGCCCTGATTCTCCAGAGCCATCACTGTGTAGTGACTACCTTTGTACTTCACAGCGCTGTCAATTCCAAGAACCTTCATTAACTCCACTCCCTAATTGCGGCCTTGTTTTGTGCTGACCGTGTACGCTGCCGCTTAGTACGACGGTCTTTGTGTGTGCCACTACCACCACGGTGTGACGTATGACCATGGCCAACTTGCCACGGTTTTTTAACTTTCAGTTCGATTGTGATTTTATCTGACATAACTATAATTGTACACTGAAAAAACGAATTGTCAACCCCTAAATTGTAAGGCGACTCGCAAGAGTGTCGCACCCTTGACCGATTGCACTAGCTGGCAGAGGCTAAGATACCTCGTTGTATCCACCGCTTTGGTTAACCGCTCCACAGAGCATCCACGGTTTCGTGTCTTTATGAACTAGAGTCTTATCAATCGGCGTAATCTACACCGAGCCATATGTATTATGCCGCATTTATACCCCAATGATGGACGTTAGGCTTTCACTTCATCAAAGGGGAGCGGCGTTATTGTTGCTTTTCATTATAATATATTATCGACAAATGTCAAGGGGTATCTTTAATCTTTTTTAAAAAATATGTAAGACATAGGATGCAGTGGCTCTTAACCCTAGCCGATTGGTTCCAGTTCCTTTGTTGCTTACTACTCCATTATAACATATATCGGCATAAAGTCAACCCCCCTTGAGAAATAAATCAGAAAAAAACAAAATAGCTGTAAGTCCTTTGATAGCAAGCACTTACGTCGAGCGGGGGGGGCCCCGCCGCGCGGGTTGTCAACCCCTAATCAAAGATTTCCAAGCAATCCCTCATAAATAATTGCAATTAACGCAACCACAAAAAACTCATCCATTATCTCGTCTCCATAATAACATAAACAGCACCAATGATGTACGACCACACGGCCACAAACTCAATCGTTCCAATAATCTTACGCTTCATTCTTTTTATCCTTGTCTCGAAACTCTTTTTTCCATGTTTGTTTGTCACAGTAAGACCAACCACTATCGACCAATTTTCTAAGGGCCTTGCAGTCAGCCACTGTGGAATCTTTAACTCTTTTAAATTCCTCACCCTTACGCAACGTCTTCATTACCAATCTCCCATGCAGTTTTCTGAATGATCATAATACTCGTCGCCACCCATGTAATCCTGCCACTCGGTGTACTCATCCGGTTGGCCATCAAACTCATAATCATCATCGATGAGTTCCGCGCCATCCTCAAAACCAGCGTCGGTAAGATCCATCGCGGCAACCATTTCTTCAATTTCACGTTCGTTCAAATTTTGTCTCATAACACTTCCTTTCAAGAAATTTGTGATACACTCTAATTATAGCAGACTATTCGCATTTGTCAAGGGGGAATTACCAATGAATCCGAAAACCATTTTCTTCTTCTACAATCTGAAAACCCTCTTTTTTGAAATACTTGCGGATAAAAGCCATGCGGGTAGAACCCTTACCCCAATGCTCAGGCATATAAATATATCGTTGCCCCGTTTCGGCCTTACGCTGGATACGTCCAATGGTCCGACTAATTAGCGCGGTACGCTCGGCTTCATTGCTGGCTTTCTGTGCGGCGGAAGCTTCGGAGCGTACTGATTTCAAAAGGTTCATGTTCTTTTCTTTCGTGATTGTGAATTTCGTCATTAGATAGTCGTTGGTTTCTGCCGCCTGCGGTTTTTAGGCTCGGTATCGGGTAGTAACCCACCGCTTTAGTTGCTCATTGGATTGGCTCTCCTGTTTCCTTCTGTGTTACGTTTTTATTATACTATTATTATCGGCAAAGTCAACCCCCAAGCTTAAGAAAAAAATAAATAAACAAAAAAAGACGTAAGTCCTTGTTGGGTAAGAACTTACGCCTTGGGGGGGTGGGCCCCGCTCGCCGCAACCCCTTGACCTGCAAGAGGTTACGACGACACGGCACCGGCTAGACTAAATACTACAAAGAAACGCGCCAGCGAGAAAGGAAATGATAATTAACACGGCGGCACGCCACTGGTTTACGGGTTGCTCACTCATGAACCAGCCTTTGCCAAAAATTTAGCCTTACCCTTTTTATACGACTTGAAATAACTTCCATGATCAACACAGAAGCCAGCGGAACGATATGGTCTAACCCGTTCATTCCAGACATTCTCAACGCAACCTCGTCGCATTTTTCCATTATACAAAAATTCTACCTTGTCACCGATGCTAACCTTTTGCATACTACCAATCCTCTCTTTGTGTAATATAAAAAATAAAAATAAGCCCTGCTAACGAAAGTAGCAACCACCAAGGACTCATGACTTTTCTCTCCCTCAATTATACCACCGAAACGGATAAAGTCAACCCCCAAAAAAACGAATTGCCTCATCTTCCATGCTCTCAATGCTGGCCGCTTCAACGTCGTCCAGCCATGCCTCATATTCTACCTGTTCATCGCAAGTCATTCCGCCGAACGTCATTTCTTCAACCTGAATCTGAGTGTCAAAATCGTCGAATCGCATTTCATTCCCTTTCGTGAATTGTCCTCGTTACGCTTTCATTATACTTTATTTATCGGCATTGTCAAGGGCTAACCTTAAATATTTTTCAAAATAATTGGCGTTCATCGTTCCAGTCGGCTTCGCTGTCCGCATCCCAACCACCACCCGCATCGATGGAATCCCAACCACATCCGCCCGTGGGGTCGATTTCGTCCGCATCAAAGTTACTGTCCCAATCGCGCATTTCCAACTCTCCAATAAAAGTAACATTCAACCAACACCCTTAGTATACAGTATATATCGGCAATGTCAACGGTAATCTGAAAAGAATCTGAGAATAATCCAAAGTATTTCGGAATTGTCGTAAGTCGTTACAGGGGAAGCACTTACGTCGCGGCGGGGGGGGCCCCGTCACCGATTTGTCAACCCCATTATTAAATTTCATCTTCCCATACCGTAAACAGTCCGTCCTTTAGTGTCTGATAACAGACACCCTCATCACTGATAGATATACTAAACACACGGTGTTTGCCCTGAAATACGTCGATAGTACGTAAACCCTTTTCGGGTATCGTGTCCAGCTTAAAACTACATGTACCATCATCGTTATTAGTTACAGCGTCTATCTGATCATAACTAACATGGTTGCTCGGGTAGTTTCTAGTAGAATTGTATTTAGTTTCACTCATCCCCACACCTCTTTCATTTCATCAGCTTCACGTTGAGCGTTCAAAGATTTATACAGGATACCACAAGCGGCAAGTATCACGTACTCAATACCCTCTTGCGAGTCTTCATCATTACGACTGTTTGCCAGTTGAGCAAGTGCTACAACAATAGCTCCAAACCCGTTTGCAATTACAGGTTGCTCATCCTCCAGCTCACCCCAAAAGTTATCGGCAAACGCAATAGGATTATCCTGCATAGCCTTTTCAAGATTAGCAACAAAGCAATCCTCTGAAATAATTGTCATAGTACTCTACTCCGTCAAATCAAGATTAGTACAAGCGGCAAACCGCATTTCATTACGATACTGTGCATCCTCATCAACGCTCACGTTTGAGCGATCAAATTCACCAGTCAAGTCTGTAAAATGTCCATGCTCATTGAACTGGCTCATTTCTGTGGCTTGCTCTCGGTACAATTCAATGTTTCGAGCTTTAGCGGCGGCGAGTTCTTCCTTCGCACGCTTAGCAGCCTCTTTGCGTTCCCGTGTTTCGGAAATCGCTTCCCACTCACTCAAGGTCTTTCCCTCATACTCAAAACAATCTTTGATTGCTTGTTCGTACTGCTTTAGGAGTTGGTAGCCTTTGGTGGTTTCAAATTTGTAATCGCTCATTTCATTTCCTTTCGTGTGATGTTCTTATACTGTAAATTTTACCATAGCATCCGTATTTGTCAACCCCCTACGCCCAAAATTTTTAAAATCAGAGCGAATATTCCAACAAGCACAAAGGCCGCAAGAGGCAATACCACACTGAGAAGCATCACCCAATTGCAAGCCACATCCACCCACGTCTCTCTTTTTCTCAACATAATCTTTTCCTTTCGTGTTATGCCCCATTATAACATATATCGGCACATACGTCAACCCCACTTGAGTAATTTTCTCAGAATAAATAGAACTTTATGCAAATTGACGTAAACCCTTACTACATAAAGACTTACGGCGAGCGGGGGGGGCCCCAAACTGCCGTGCCCTGAGCACAGACAGGTCTATGGGTCTCTAGAGGACTACTATAGGTAGGACTAGATCACTACGCCTACCAGCCCACACGCTTCAAAGAAAGTCGCACGATCAAAGCGAGGGTTAACCGTTTCAAAGTAGTCAGCCATTCGCTCAGCTATTTCCCAAGCGTTAGTATAGCTGTGGTCGGCTAGGTCACATACGATACCAGCCATTGCAACAAAGTCTTTCTTAGTCATATCATTTCCTTTTGTGTGAATGTTACTCTGTAACTATACCATACTGAATGTATATGTCAAGCCCAAGCCGGGGCGAATGGGTTACCGATTCCGGGGCAACCTGCGTTCACCCATTCTACAGCATGGGCGTGAACCTCGTCAAGGGCAATGTATGGCGACACCTTCAGCGGGCCATCATTCCCATTGGGATCGATCACAATACATATTAGCTTGCGTACTGCAATGCGGCCATCGGGGTCAATTTCATCGATCTGATCGATGGCGATTGTGTGCCCGTTGTATTCTCTGTTGATCATGTTCGTTGTGATGTTCATTCTGTTTTTCCTTTGTTTCTACTACTATTGTACCATACAAGCGAGGATTGTCAACCCCTAAACTGTAACTTCTTTAGCTTCCAGTTCAACATTCTTTGTGAAGATCCCCTTGGATACGCTGGTGGAAAACTGACCAACAAAAACATGGGCGACCACTTTACCATCGATTGTGATTGCAATGCTTGTCCGTGGGTCATCATCGCCGGGGGTGGGAATTACGATTTCGTCGGCTGCAACTTTTGTGTGTGTCATGTTTTTTCCTTTCAAGTGATTGCTTCTTACTCCCCCATTATAGTATATTATCGGCATTTGTCAAGGGATCTCTTTAATAATTCTGGAAAAAAACAAAATAGTTGTAAGTCCTTACATAGCAAGGGTTTACGTCGGTCGGGGGGGGCCCCGCCGCCCCAAAAGTCAAGCCCTATTTTCGATAAAATTAGGACTATTCCAGAACGGTATCGCACTCGTCAAGGATATCATTACCAGCTTCGAAACCGGCAACCCGTGTCATCAACTCGGCAACCATATCGGGAGTCATCCAACCCTGAACATTGTCGCCAACGGTCAAGGGGAACCAATCACCATTAGCATCGAAGACGGCACACTCGGCGGTAGTCGATTGAACAGGGTCAGTTCTATCACTACGTTGAGCATAGTTATGCTCTGCCCACTGAACCGAGATAGTCCAACCGTTTGCAAAAGTCATCTGAAAGCCCATTGCATCGTATCGCTGCATGGTGCCAGCACAGAGATGAAATCCGTTTTGTTGCATATTCGAGTTAGTCATATCATTTCCTTTATCAAACAAAATTGTATCATTGCCGGTATCTTGAATAGCCTTCTCCGGCTGGCTATGCTTGCGACTTGGGCAAGGCTTGCGGGTTATACCCTATTCGCAACCCCATCTTGCACAATCAATGGCTTTGACTTCGCAATACAGATTGCGTTTTGCATCCAAGCTAGGCACACGGTACACCTTCCATTCCGCATCATAGACCACTTCAACATTACCGAAGCGGGCGATGTATTGATCAAGCTGGAATTGATTGGACAGGATATGATGGGCATCCGTATCGCCTTCTACTCGGGTAGTCTTAGCAAGATTAATTTCGTTGACGTTCATTCTGTTTTCCTTTGTGTTGTTGTTTCTCATATTACTATTATTATCGGCGTTTGTCAAGCCCGATCTTTAATTATTATTTGTAACATCCTAAAACGTCTGAAATAAAATCGTCGTCAACAGTCATGTAATAACGTACTTCACTTCTCGACTTTCCATCTTCACGCAATGCCTTGCTGATTGCAGCGTACATTTCGATCTCTTTGGTCAAGCCCTTTTCCATCTTGCTTGCAATTGTTTGTGGGTAGTAGCTCATAACTTTTTCCTTTTCGTTGTTGTTATTGTTTCTTTCCATACTCCCATTATAGTTATTATCGACCATATGTCAAGCCCATCAACAACAATTCGGGAGAAATAGAGCAAAATAGCCAAAATACTTTTGGCACATCATTTGCGCGGCGTATCGTCGTAAGTCGTTACTACCAAAGGGTTTACGACGCTCGGGGCGGGGGGTGATAGGTGGGGTTTTTTCAATCTCGCTTGTTCTACGGGAAACATGCAGACTTATCGTAGGTGGTGCAGACAAACTCAACTCCCAAAAAAGTAACTGTCCACTTTTTTTACGGGGCACAAAATGAATTGTCTACTTTTAGAGTCTTATTGCCAGTCGGGCTGGGGCTGCTCCAGATCGGGGTCTTGCCGGTAATCTACCATTAATTCTTCCCCTTCTTTAATATCACGTAAAGTGACTAAGTATTTCCACTTTCCATCAGTCACCGATCCGCAATTCGGCTCATCAGAATGGTTATAGGAGCAGTTCGGCACTAAATTTACCCATTGCATCACATCCGCCACAGAAGAGTGTGTTTCAAAGAGCCGCTTACCTTTTTCCAGATCGCGTACCGCAAATATGCCCTTTCCATGTACCTTACTAGGTTTTAGATCGCAGCAGGGTCGTGTGTCTACTTCTCGTCTAGCTCGCATATTCCCCTCCCACATTTTTTAACAATTCCCATTCTTTGCCTAAGCTTTCTAACTGCACCTAAAGATACATCCCGACCATTTCTCAGACTAAGTTCACGGGCGATATCCTGATCTCTCATAGCTCCAGCGTTGTCTTTAATATACTGCCGATCTTCGTTTCTCCATTTGATATTCATGAAATTTCGCCTATTTGTGTATAAATAAAGTGGTCGTTTGGTATATTATATAATAGTGAATCGAAGGAACTTTTGGAGGCTGATAATGAAAAAATTTGTACAATCTGTTGAACCTTCTGCTACAGCAGCTAGTGGAGTTGATAAACAAGCTATCGCGCAGGCCAATTTGTCAGAAGAAAAAGATATTAAAGAACTGTTAGGAGCAAATAATGAAGTTGAAAATAATGTCGGACGGAACGGGTGCAACAACCAGCGTTGTGGATGCAGAAACAGGAGAACCACTTGAGAATGTCATGGCGTTGGAAATTACTATGGACGCCTTTAACTTAGAAGCAGCAATTTTAATTAAAGATCCAGAGTTAAACATAGATCAGATTGAAGTTCAGGAGGTGCGACAGGGTGCTGCCACAGGACATGTCAGAGGAGCAGGTGCTCCAGATAATCAATGATATTTCGAACAGGTTAGCTGCAAAATTTAAATTTGGCTATCATGAAATCGAAGATATGAAGCAACAAGCACGAATGTTTGCTTGGGAAGCTTTGGATAGATATGACGGCGTAAGGCCGCTAGAGAATTTTCTATGGACCCACGTCAGAAATCGCCTGTATAATTTTAAAAGGAATAATTTTGGAAGACCCGATAAACCCTGTGATGGATGCCCTCATTTTGACCCAAGTATAAGTAACGCGAAGGGCTATGGATGCAGGGCTTTTGATGATCATGAGGAATGTGAATTATACGCCGGATGGCTGAGGAGAAACACTGCCAAACGAAACATTATGAATACTGCACAACTTGAGTTGGACGTTAGAGGTAATGGAAGTATTGAGGACTTTCTAGACAAGAAGCATATTTTTAACCTTGTAGATAAGTCTATTAGTGTTTCCGACCGAGAAGACTGGTTGCGATTGGTTAACAACCTTAAGTTGCCTAAAATACGTAGAGAGTCACTAGTAGAAAGAATTATAGCAATTCTAGAGGAGAACGGCATTGACACGGAAACGTGGTAAACTATCTGTTGATGAGATGGACTTTATTAGGCAAAACTGTTTTGATTTGTCTATTGAAGAGATCGCTAATAATCTAAATAGAACGACAGCGCCGGTACAGAAGTTTATCGACAAAGAAAATTTAAAAATGCGAAATATGACTGACGATGAGCACCTTTTGGTAGAGCTTCGTGGGCGATACTACTATCAGGAACTTAGGAAGCAATTTAACGACGCCGAGCTTATATTTTTTGAGCACCAATGGATTGATTACTTTAGACAATTCTCAGAAGATGTGACACATACCGAAGAGATGGAAATACTTGAAGTAATTAGAACTGAGGTACTTATTAATCGAGGCATGGAAGATCGTCAAGAAGTTATGCAAAATATTGAACGATTAAATAAACTAATTGACGATGAAATGGAAAAGCCAAGCGCTATGCAGGATACCGTAGCACTTGCTTCTTTTCAAACCCAGTTAGGAGCTGCTATATCTTCTAAATCAGCTTATATCAATGAGCATGAAAAGCTGCTAACGAAGAAGGAGCGTCTGTTAAAAGATCTGAAAGGTACTAGAGAACAACGTAAACGTAATGCTGATGATGCAAAGACCAATTTTAGCTCTTGGCTTCGTCAGTTGGATGACAAGGACTTAAGGAAAAAAGAAGGCTTTGATATGGAGGTGCATCGAGTTGCCGCAGAGAAGGCACTTGACAAACTATCTGAATATCATGAATATGAAGATGGCGTGGTAGACCAACCCATATTAAATGCTGATACTTTAATTGAGGACGAAGAATGAAAACAGCATTAGTTACTGGAATTACAGGTCAGGACGGATCGTATCTGTCTGAGCTATTATTAGAAAAAGAATATCAAGTTATAGGCGTCAAGAGAAGAACTAGTACTAATAATTTAAATAGGCTTAATAAATCAGTTAACCATCCAAACTTTTCTATAGTTGAAGGAGAGGTTGCTGATTCTGGCTGTGTCTATGACTTGGTTAATAAATATAAGCCCGACGAGATATATAATCTAGCAGCGCAATCACACGTAGGAACGTCCTTCGAGCAACCTGATTTTACATTCCAAGTGAATGCACTAGGACCGTTACATTTTTTAGAAGCAATACGTCGATTTTCGCCGGATACTAAGTTTTACCAAGCATCTACGAGTGAAATGTTTGGCAAGAATTTTACACAGACTGAACAAGGCAACTATCAAGACGAGAACACGGTATTAATGCCACAGTCTCCATATGCAGTGGCTAAAGTTGCAGCACATCATCTTGTACGTATCTATAGGGAAGCTTATGGAATTTTTGGATGTTGTGGAATTTTATTCAATCACGAAAGCCCAAGAAGGGGTGAAAATTTTGTAACACGCAAAATCACAAAGTGGATTGCAGAATTTATCATATGGTGCAATAGACACGGCGTGCATCACTCTGAGCTAGTAGATGAGGAAGATTATGTTTATTTGCCCGAGAAGGTAGTTGAGGGGCATAGCGGTAAAGATTTTCAATTTCCCAAACTACGACTTGGTAATCTGGATGCTAGGAGAGATTGGGGTCATGCCAAAGACTATGTTGAGGCAATGTATCTCATGGTACAGCAAGAACAACCAGAAGACTATGTGATTGCTACTGGGGAAACACGTTCTATTAGAGAATTTCTCAATGCATCTTTTTCTATAATTGATGTTTGGGATTGGAATAATTTGGTAGTAGTAGATCCAAAATTTTATAGACCAGCAGAAGTAGAGTATCTTCAGGGGCTTCCAGAGAAGGCTCATGAAAAACTTAACTGGGAACCTAAAACCATGTTTGATCAACTTGTTCATCTTATGGTGCATAGAGATATAGATGCCGCGCAGAAACTGGAATGACCCCGCTTATGCGCAATGGCGAAAAGACATTCGCAAGCGAGACAAAAACAAATGTAGGTGGCCCGGCTGTGCGTCTAAAAAACGGCTGGAGGTTCACCATATTAAAAAATGGCAGAGCTATCCTGCTCTTCGATATTCTGTTAATAATGGTATTACGCTTTGTAAGGCATGCCATCAAAAAATTAAAGGAAGCGAAGAGAACTATGAACTATTTTTCTTTAAATTATTAGAATGGGACGCTAGACAATGACAAGAATTGAAATGTCAAAGAAATATGGGGACGATCTTTTATTTCTTTCTGAGGACTATTATGATGCCGCAATTTTGGGCGTTACGAATGACATGTCTAATGGATCTCAAAGGATTGTATACGACATGGGCGAGATGATTAATATCACATGTAAACAAAACCAATGGACGGTTGAGGAAGCAATTGAATTTTTGGAATATAATACTTGGTCAGCATATGTAGGAAATAATACTCCGGTTTTTGTACAGAGAAAGTTATGAGTCGATTTACCGTTATCAGAGACACTAGAGAAAAAGAAGGCCATGGATGGTGGTTCGATGAAAATGCATATTGCGTTGGTACTGAGTCTACAAAGCTTGATGTTGGAGATTATGCCATAAAGGACAAGGAACATGTGCTGTGTATAGAAAGAAAGGAGTCAGTTTCTGAATTTGCAGGAAACTGTGGAGAAAAAAGATTTTTACGCGAGCTAAAGGCAATGTCATCCTTTCCTCACGCATTTCTTTTGTTTGAATTTGGTTGGGATCAGATTGAGAGCTATCCTCGTGGTTCCGGCATTCCGTCTTCTAAGTGGTCAAGTTTACGTATTAAGGGTAAATATATGATGCGTGTTATTGCTACTGCTCAAATTGAACATGGTGTTCATGTTATTGCATGTGGAGATAAAAAACGTGCAGAAGAAATAGCCTTTAGAATTATGAGGCATGTAAATGACTTACAACGTTGACTCTCCTGAACATGCTTGGCTAAATCTAAATAAGCAAGACCTAGAGGCTATTAGCAATCCGTTAATTGATCTAGAACAAGAGGATAGAGACAATCTACATTTGCACGTCTTAAGATTAATGCGAAAGCCAGAATATTTTCAATGGACTGTTAAGAAATTATTAAACATTGAATTATTACCAGAGCAGGTAGCTATTTTGCAAGAGCTATGGACTAGGGCTTTTCCTATGTATATTGCTAGCCGTGGTTTCGGTAAGTCATTCTTATTAGCAGTATATGCCATACTGAAATGCACTCTGATACCCGGCTCTAAAATAGTTATTGTAGGCGCAGCCTTTAGGCAGAGTAAAGTTATCTTTGAATATATGGATACTATTTGGAAAAATGCTCCGATACTTCAAAGTATATCGAGCGATAGCAGTGGTCCCAGACGTGATGTAGATAGATGTACAATGAGAGTTAATGACAGCTGGGCTATGGCTGTTCCTTTAGGAGATGGTAGTAAGATCAGAGGTTTACGTGCTCACACTATTATTGCAGATGAATTTAACAGTATTCCTGTAGATATCTATGAAACAGTTGTAGCTGGTTTTGCAGCCGTATCAGCGAACCCCACCCAGAATGTAAAAGAAGCTGCTCGTCGTAAGAAGCTACAGGCAGACGGGACGTGGAGTGAGGATATGGAAGAAAGTTATAAGGACCGCCAAACCAACCAGTCTATACTTTCTGGAACATGCGGATATGGATTTGAACACTTTGCATCTTACTGGAAAAAGTACAAGTCAACTATCCAGACCAAAGGTGACTTTAAGAAAGCGGCAGATCAGTCTGGCGATGACATAGATGAAATTCCTGAATATATGAAGCGTCTAGATTGGGAGGCATTTTCTATTATACGCATTCCCTATGAGCTTATTCCCGAAGGCTTCATGGACGACCAGCAGGTAGCTCGCTCTAGAGCTACAATGCATAATGGCATTTATCAAATGGAGTATGGGGCATGTTTCACATCAGATAGTCAAGGCTTTTTTAAGAGAAGCTTGATTGAGGGATGTGTAGCACATGATAGGAATTGTGACAGCGCGGATTTTGCCCCTTGGTGTCAATCGCCTTTCGACCCTTTGACTAGAGGAAACCCCGATCTGACATATGTTTTTGGTATTGATCCTGCTTCAGAACAAGATAACTTTGCAATTGTAGTTATAGAAATCCACCCGGAACACCATAGGATTGTTAATGTGTGGACTACTAATAAAAAGGATTTTCAAAGTAGAAGACGCATCGGGCTAACTGATGAGAATGACTATTATAGTTTCTGCTGTAGAAAGATTAGAGAGCTATATAAAACTTTTCCTTGCACACGCATAGGTATAGATTCCCAAGGTGGAGGTTACGCGATTGCAGAAGGCTTAAGAGATCACGACAAGATGTTTCAAGGGGAGCGGCCTATCTTACCAATTATTGAAGATAAGAAAGAAAAAGACACAGATAGGCTTTCTGGTGATCATGTGATAGAGCTAGTCAATTTTGCTAAAGCAGACTGGACCTCTCAAGCTAATCATGGCTTACGTAAGGATATGGAAGATAGGGTACTATTATTTCCAAGATTTGATACCTTAAGTTTGAGCCTCATGACTGAAAAAGATAAAATATCCTTTCAGCAACTAAAGGATAAGGTTGGTGAATCAAATGCTCTAAGACTGTATGACACACTTGAGGATGCTGTGATGGAAGTAGAAGAGCTAAAGGACGAGTTAGTAACAGTGGTAGTATCGGTAACTCCGGGAGGTAGAGAAAGATTTGATACTCCTGAAGTTAAAACAGACACTGGTAAAAAGGGTCGTATGCGTAAAGATCGTTACAGCGCCTTAGTAATTGCTAATATGTTAGCAAGACAAGCGCAGCGTGAAATACCCGGTCCTGCATATAATAACATAGGAACCATTATTAGACCGGGTATATTTGAAACCAGTCCATCAAACCAAATGTATGTAGGTCAAGACTGGGCATCAGATATCAACCAAAATACTTGTTTTGGAATTCGCCGTAATTAGGATAGTTGGTGTAATATCCAATAGGTATTGATTTATATTCAATTACTATTACCCCCACAGGAATACAACGTGGCCAAGAAACCATCTCCAAATGCTAAAGAGCTTTTCCCCTCTGATGGGCCTGCCTATGTAAGCTTTGGCGGCACTAAAGCCGAACAAAAAGCAAACATGGAAATCTATACGCAGGCTCTACAAGAGTCAGCCACGGCATCTTACAGCTCTAGAACTAGAGACTTTTCTGATCTGACCACCAATCTGAGTGGACGACCCGGACTTAGAAACTCTGATTTTGATTATTTTCGTCCAGATCAGGCTGTTCCTGAAAAACCTAAAGATATTATAGCCTTCGCACGCACAGCATATCGAAGAATAGGTCTTATACGAAATGCTATTGACCTTATGGGTGATTTTGCTTGCCAAGGCGTTCGTCTCGTTCATCAAAATAAACGTATTGAGAAGTTTTATAACGATTGGTTTCTTCGGACCAAGGGAAAGGAAACTTCGGAGCGTTTATGTAATTTGTTGTTTAGAGAGGCGAATGTTCCCATAAGAATGCGCACTGCCAAGATCAACAAGCAGAAGCGATTAGAAATGCAAAGATCAGTTGCCTCTCCTGACATGACTGCCGATATCAAGATTTCTGATTTCTCCAAGGGCGAAATTCCTTGGCAGTACTCTTTTATTGACCCTCTTACCATAGAGCTTGTAGGGGGTCCTCTCGCAGGTTTAGCTGGTGCAGAACGACAATATATGATTAAACTTCCTCGTCATATTAGCAATATGATTAGGAAATTTCGTAACTCTACTAACCCTCTAGAATCTCAATTATTAAAAGATATCCCCCCCGAAATCTTAAAAGCCGCTGAGAATAATCAAGGCGTTTTGCTTCCTCCCGACAAAACCTTTGTTTATTTTTATAAGAAAGACGACTGGCAAGAATGGGCCGACCCTATGACTTATGCCTGCTTTAATGACCTCATTCTATACGAAAGACTCAAGCTTGCAGATAAAACCGCTCTTGATGGAGCTATTTCGAAAATCAGAATTTTTAAACTTGGAAGCTTAGACCACAAACTAGCACCAACCCCCGCAGCTGCTTCAACCTTACAATCTATTTTAGGTGCAAATGTGGGTGGTGGCACCACAGATATCGTGTGGGGTCCAGATATCGAGCTTATTGAAACAGGAACAGATATCCAGAGATTTTTAGGTGAAGAGAAATATAGACCTACACTTATGGCAATCTATGCTTGTTTGGGGATTCCCCCTACATTAACCGGAACGTTTGGAGCTTCAGGAACAACAAACAATTTTATTTCTCTAAAAACACTAACTGAACGTTTAAGCTATGTTCGCAGCACTCTTTTAGATTTTTGGAATCACCAGATCAAGATTGTTCAAACTACCATGGGATTTCGTTTTCCCGCACAGGTTGAGTTTGATTTTATGTATCTGGACGATCCAGCATCTATGACTAATTTATTACTTGCGATGGCTGATCGTAATATCGTTAGTGATGAGTTCGTACAGCGTCACATTAAGGCAAAGCCTGATATTGAACAAAGACGTGTGCTTGCAGAGTCGCGTGGTAGAGATAGTAAGGATCTAGAAAAGATTAGTCCATATCATTCAGTTGATAAAGATCATGGATTAGAGAAGATCGCCTTGCAAACTGGAGTTGTTTCTCCAAGTCAAGTAGGTGTTGAGCTACGAGAAAAGAATGGAGACGAATCTGCCTTGGAAATGCGTAGGCCGAAAGATGCACCTCAGAAACCGCAAGAAAATATAGAAGACCCCAATGTAGAAGAGCCGGGTCGTCCTAAAAACTCGAAAGATAGTCAGCCTCGCAAACAAAAGGAATTCAAACCTAAAACTAAAGCATTTCTTGAGATTTGGGCCAAAGAAGCACAACTAAAAATATCTGACATTTTAAATCCGGGACTATTAAACCATTTCGATAAGAAGAATATGAGAAGCCTTACTGCGGAAGAGTTTGACGAGGCAGAACGGATTAAATTTGCTGTATTATGCCATCTCGATCACTCTCAAGATATTAATGTAGAATCTGTTCATGCAGGATTAGACGAAAAGTTGCCAAATGGTGTATTTCAAGAATGTGACCATTGGATTACTGACGCTGCTACTGATATGAATAGAAAATTAAGTATTGACGAAATTAGAAATATCCGTGCTACTTTCTACGCCGAATATACAAATAGGGAAATAACATGACTAATAAAATCCAAGTTTTTGCCGCCGAAAAAGAAGCTGGCCTAGAGCACGCAATACAAGCCAATGCCACTATTGCATATCATACGCCCGTACTACTTAAGGATCAGCCTCTCGAAATACGGAGTAGATTCAAACCACTACCCTTCACTAAGGCAGCGAAGGATGACGATGATATTTATCATGTGTACTCTATTTTAGTCACAACCTCTTGGAATAAAAATGATGATGTTTTTGATAAAGCAGAGGTATGGGGGTCTAAGGATACTCCTAAATATAAACCAACCAATCTAGAGCATGATGAAAAACAGATTGTTGGTGGTATTATAGACAACTGGGCTGTAGATGAAAACTTCGATTTAATTGATGAAAAATTAGACACAAATGAGCTACCCGATCACTATCATATATTAGTGTCGTCTGTAATTTATAAACAGTGGCAGGACCCAGCGTATCAGACACGCGCATTGGACCTTATCAGGCAGATAGAAGCGGGCGATAAACATGTGTCTATGGAATGTATATTTAGAGGATTTGACTATGCGATAGTTGGGCCCGATGGTTCTCATCACATAGTAGCTAGAAATGACGAGACCGCATTCTTAACCCAACATCTCCGATCTTATGGTGGCAATGGACAATACCAAGACCATCAGGTTGGAAGGCTCTTACGTAATATTACTTTTAGCGGGAAGGGTTTTGTGGACCGACCTGCCAATCCTGAAAGTATCATATTTGATCAAAATCGAGTATTTGAGTTTAACAAGGCTTCAATTTCGTCCAAAAATATGTTTTTCGATAAAAATGGTGTAATAATGAAAATAGATAACCTTAACAGTTCTGACACACAGGAGAGTTATGACATGTCAAATGAAATTTTAACCGATCAGGTTGCGGAGCTTAAAGAAGCTCTTGAATCTGCACGATCAGAGAATAAGGTGCTGGCAGATCAGCTTTCAGAAGCTAATGTTGAAAAGCACCAAAAAACTATTGAAAAGCTCACAGAGAAGCTTTCGGCTTCAGAAGAGCAAATTCAAGCATTAACAACCGATCTAGAAGCTGCTAAGTCGGCCTCTGATGAGTTGACTTCTAAGCTTGAAGATAAAACGGAAGCACACGACAAGCTTGAAGCTGAGATTGCCCAAATGGCCGCAGCCGAAAAGGCTCGGGCACGTAAGGCTGCTTTGATTGAAGCTGGCTTGTCTGAAGAAGAGGCTGAGGCTAAAATGGAGACTTTCGGTGATTTAACCGATGAGCAGTTTACTTCTTTGGCAGAAACCCTTTCGACATATACGAAAGTGGCAGACACTCCCGATACACTTCCAACTCAAGATGCAGAAGATACGGGTGAAGCAAAACACGAAGACGACAAGAATAACCACAAAAAACGTAAAGACGAAGAAGATGAAGACTCTGATGCGTCTGAGGTTGCTGAAGAAAAGACTGATGAAGAAGTCTTAGAGACGGTGCAAGCAGAAGAATCTCCAGCGATGTCGGTGGAGTCTGATGCCAGTGTTGGTGACGACGAAACAGATACGACTCGTTCAAGCCTTCAAGATTGGGTACAAACTGTTATTTTAAACAATAATTCAGAATCGGGAGAGTAAATCATGGCATTAAGACCAGACAGAAATGAACATTTAACAGATCTTAGCTTTTTCATGAATGAAACGGCTGAGAGAGGTATCGTCGTTATTCACGACACGGGCGGTTCCGGGGCAGCAATGGATGATTCCACTGCGCTGGTTAAAATAGGAAGTGGTACTCCTGCGGGACTGCTTCTTAACGATGTGGTGAATTTGGACTTAACCAGACAGCACATCAATTTCCATAAAGACGAAGTCCAACAGGGCGGTAAAGTCCTTTTGCTCCGTCGTGGCACGGTTGTTACAGACCAGATTTCGGGCACCCCAACTATTGGTCAAGCTGCCCACTTCGACGCCACTGGCAAACTGAGCGCCGGATCACTTGTCGGCTACGATCAAATTGGCCGCTGGTTGTCGGTTAAAGATGCTGATGGTTTTGCTAAAGTCGAAATTAACATCGTTTAAATAAACAGGAGAGAATAACAATGAGTACTAGAAAACATTTTGAACCCACTCCAGAGATGGACCAGCTTCTCACTAAAGCTGGCTCTATGAATCGAGAGGAATCCTTGGCTGCAACTCGTGAGTTAGCCAAAGCTCTTGAGCTTCCTCTTCGTAGAGGTGTTATGAGCGGTGACATCCTTGATGGCATTTTTGAGCCCATTCGCTTGGCTCCCGGTGCTACCTCGGAATTTCCCCTTGACTTCCTGTCTCCGGGAACGGAAAAGGAATTTGTGGCCTATACGATTCCTAATCATGGACGTATCCCAGAACGTCACGTCGAAGGCGATTACGTCATGGTCCCAACATATGATGTTGGTGCATCCATCGATTGGTTGCTTAAATACGCCCGTGACGCTAGATGGGACGTAGTTGGTCGTGCAATGGATGTTCTTCAAGGTCAGTTCGTTAAGAAGATGAATGATGACGGATGGCATACATTGATTTCTGCTGGTGCAGATCGCAACGTTATGATTTATGATGCTGATGCTGCCAATGGCGTTTTCAGTAAGCGACTTGTGTCACTGATGAAGGTTATTATGCGACGTAATGGTGGTGGAAATTCCAGCTCTATTAATCGTGGCGAAATGACGGATCTTTACCTCAGTCCTGAAGGCATCGAAGACATTCGTAATTGGGGTGTTGACGAAGTTGATCCTGTTACTCGTCGTGAATTGATCGTCGGAGACGGTGGTTTGATGACCAGAATCTTTAACGTAAACCTTCACACTCTTGATGAGCTTGGTGTTAGCCAAGAGTATCAGAACTTCTACACTGGCGACCTCAGTGGGTCGTTCCCCGGCAGCAAGACTGAGCTTGTTGTGGGATTGGATCTGCGTAACCGTGACAGCTTTGTCATGCCTGTGCGTGCTCCAGTTGAGGTATTTGAAGATGATACGCTTCATCGTCAGAGACGTGCTGGTCTTTACGGATGGGCAGAGCATGGCTTTGCAGCCCTAGACACGAGACGTGTTCTCTTGGGCGCATTCTAAGAGATTCCCCGGCCTCGGCTTATTAACCGCAATACCCGGTGGTGGCACACACGCTGCCACCGGGTTTTTTTATAGCAATAGGAGAATACAAAATGGCAACTTTCTCAGTAGAAATTCCTGATGATGATGTGGATCGCGTTATTACTGCGATGTGTGCTAACTATAGATATTCAGCTCAAGTTAGCAACCCAGAGTATAACCCAGATCTTGACCCCGAAGACCCCTCTTTTAATGCCGATATTCCTACTATGATAGATAATCCTGAGACTCCTCATCAATTTGCGAACAGAATGACTCGGGATTATTTAATGAATAATACTCATGCCTACGAAGTAAGATGGGCTAAAGAGAATGCGGTAAATTCTGTTCCGCCTCCTCCAGCCATTGAAGACGCTACCCAACCACAAGCGAGTAATCTTTATGGTTAATCAATAATGGTTTACATGTTTGCAGTCCTGTAGCCCCTTAAACGGAACGGTGTTAAATGTCGCATTATATGAAATTTCTCAATAGAGCTAAGGAAACGACTACTACCACCGGATCTGGACTGGTTATTTCTCTGGCTGGTGCAGTAGATGGTTATGTTGCTATATCTGGAATTGGTAGCGGGAATTATACCTACTATGCTATAGAAGAAGGAAATAATTTTGAAGTAGGAATTGGAACCTACAACGCTGGAAATACTTTTGATCGTAGTGAAATTTTTTCTAGCTCGAATAGCAACGGTAGGATTGACTTGCAGGGCAATGCAAGTATATTTATAACCCCTCCTGCTGAAAGAACTGTAGTTGCAGATTCTGGAAATGTTGCAACAATTACAGGAATAGATCTAGGGGCTACAGGCGTTCTCTTTTTAAATAATAGTGTTCAAACAGGCATTATTGATTCTGCTCAGGATGGCATCACACAGCAAGCCATTTCATCTAATGCAGTTTATGATGTTTCTGGAGTTTTGCAAACTAATGTTGATACAAATACAACAAATATAGCAACGAACACAACAAACATTGCGGCAACGGGTGCAACTAATGCTGCGGCTATTGCAACGAACGCAACCGACATTGCCACGAACACCACTAACATCGCGGCTACTGGTGCTACGAATGCGGCTGCCATTGCGACTAACGCAACCGACATCGCTACGAACACGACGAACATCGCTGCAACCGGGGCGACTAATGCTGCTGCCATTGCGACTAACGCAACCGACATCGCAACAAATGCAACAAACATTTCCACGAACACTACGAACATTACTGCGAACACCACTAACATCGCTGCAACGGGCGCGACTAACGCTGCTGCCATTGCGACTA
>VTLG01012760.1_pt1 | contig 52771 bp, 65 predicted proteins | sample 4694571 | NCBI WGS metagenome assembly VTLG01 (sample SAMN12604809, study PRJNA352737) | marine metagenome | biome: ENVO:00000447; feature: ENVO:00000209|ENVO:00000569|ENVO:01000036; material: ENVO:00002151; isolation source: viral sequences binned using virsorter ... | reverse complement strand
TACGGGCTAAAGGCGATGCAATAGGGGATACTACTGGTTTCGTTCAAAAAGTTTGGGAGGTGTAAAATGTTTAAGATTACTACTGTTAGTCAAGAGTATGGTGAAGGTGAAGGTAAATGAATTTTAATATATTTTAAAAATACTTGTCTTGATATTAGCACAAGAAATACTTCACAATGGTTAATAAAAAGTGATAAATACAATGAGTGGGGAACTACAGGTTTTATATTTCAATTAGGTAAATTTTGTATAGAATATACGGGAGGTATTTCTAATGCTTGAAAAACTTTATATGCCAATCGATGGGTATCTTACCATCGAAGAGGAACAAGAAGTAGAATTTATAGAAGAACTATGTGACATAGAGTGGAAACCTTCTGAAATAGTAGGGTACATTAACGAAACATTGGTTAAAGCATCCGATTCAGCTACCAATGATGATTTAAAAAGTCAGTTAAAAGACTGTCAAACGCTACTTAATTTTATTATTTGGCATGAGGATAACAGAATTGAAAAAGAACCATATAGTTTTTGCTATGGCGTATTTACTGAATCCTTGCAAAGGATTTTAGATTACATAACTCCATCGAAGTTCCACCACTACTGCGAGGCATCGGTAGAGGAACGAGCTGAACATATCTATAATGATATTGAGTTAGTGCAAAACTACATAGGCCCAAAAGAAAAAGACTGTATAAGTTCTTGAAAAACAAATCAAAAAATAAGGAGTTGTTTTAATGGTTAGAGTAATCAGTTTGTTTGACGGTGTGTCTTGTACACGACAGGCTCTAGATAATCTAGGTATACCTGTGAAATATTTTGCAAGTGAGGTTGACCCTAAAGCTATTGAAATAACACAGGCAAATTACCCTGACGTAACGCAGATTGGGAATGTAAAACACGTTAGCGGATATAATTCGCTATACTCACATCATGGTATTGATTTACTTATTGGTGGCTCGCCATGCCAAGACCTGTCATTTGCAGGCCATCAGGCAGGACTCAAGGAAGGTACACGTTCTAGTTTGTTTTTTGAATATGTGCGTATACTGCGAGAGGTTCAATTACATAGTCCTAATGTAGTTTTTATTCTTGAGAATGTTAAGATGTCTAAAAAGAATCAGAATATAATATCCCAGGAATTAGGCGTAGAACCTGTAGAGATTAACGCTAGTCTTGTATCAGCTCAGAGCAGACGCAGATTATTCTGGTGCAATAGACCTATTCAACAACCTCAAGATTCAGGTACAGTTTTAAATGATATACTTGAAGACGGCTTTGTGTCTGACAGGAATAAATCTTTTTGTATTGACGCAAATTATTGGAAGGGTGGTAATCTTAAAAGTTATTTTAAAAAACACCGCAGACAATTAGTGTTTGATAAAACTGCATTAATATCTATGAATTGTGACAGAAAACAATGGCGTAAGTTAACAGTTAAAGAATGTGAAAGATTGCAAGGTATGAAAGATGATTATACAAAGTACGACAGTACTGATAAAGTAATAGCTAATACTCACAGGTACAAGGCGATTGGTAATGCGTTTAATGTACCAGTAATACAACATATATTATCGGAGGTTTTGTAATGGAAATATCAATTAAAAAAGTAAGTAAAATAATAAAAATGATAGATGATTTAGGGTGGGAGTATCAGCGTATGTCATCAAGTGGTCAGGAAACTTATAAAGAATTATGTTTATTATTAGGTTTAGAATTTGATTCAGGGGAGGAAGTTTAATGAGTCAATCACAAGAAATGTTTATTAAAAAATTATTAAAAGAAATAGAATTAATATTAGCTTCGAGAGGTCTAGACTTAATTGATTTACAAACTATATTAGAGGAAATAAAATGAAAAAACAAATAGGGAGTCCAGAAGTATTACGGAAATCTCATGCACATAAAAGTTCTAAAGATTATTCAAGAGCTAAAAATAAAAAAGATTTAAAAGATACTTTAAAAACTCTAAAGAACTCTTTGAAATATAAAGAAAATAAATGATTATATCTTTAAAGACTTTAAAAGATTTTAGAATACTAGCATATTTTAAAAGTTTTGTCAACAACAATTATAATAAAATAAACATACGATATGGCTTGACAAAAAATTATGGTGGTGCTATACTGTTTGGGTCGGTGCAAGAAACCGACAAGTTAAAACAAATATGAGGACAATAATTATGCAAACGCTTTTCAATAATCATGAACATATTCAAGCAGTTAGAAACAATGGCTATGGTTCTGCTGACTTTGAAGTTGCCCATTCTTCTGTGTTATTCAAGACTAAATACGGTACGCAAACTTTTGGTAGTAAAGATGTTTACTACCGAACTGATACTGGTGAGCCAATTAGTATTCATGGCAAGCGTTACAAGCCTGTACAATATACAGATATGATTGACAAGACTAGGGATATGCTAGAGCGTTCAAGTCTTGACTGTACAGATATTAAAGAATCTATACAAGTGTCTCCGAATGGCGGTATGTGTTTGGTAGAATATTCACTGCCTAATACAAACTTTAAAACTCCTGACGGTGATGGCGGTCACGCTAAAATTATGGCACTATCAAGTTTCAATGGTGTCTGGAGTTTTGTTATGTCACTCGGCTTTGAACAGTGGGCTTGTTTAAATTCACAGGTTATGATAAATAATCCTGCAAGTATTTACAAAGCACGACATACTAACAAACTTAATATAGATGCAGGTATTCGGATGCTTGGTAAGACCGCAGATATACTTGAGAATGAAATTGAAACCTGGCATACTATGTATAATACAGCAGTAGGTAGACATGATGTAGCAAAAGCATTTGCAACCACAGCAAATTACACTGGTGATTTAAATGTATTGCTACAAGATATTATAGACTATAACAAGCCTGTAAATGTTAAGAATAAAACACTGTCTCACTTGTATGATGTATATAATAATAGATACCGCCCTAACATGGGAGCTAACCAGTGGGCTGTATACAATGCGATTACGGATTGGGCTACTCACGCACCGTCTAAGTCTAAGAATGTTATTGCATTAGGACAACGCAGGACTGAGCAAGCCACGACTGCGGTTAGAGAATGGTTGAAGGTAGCGTAAGAATCCTCGTATGAGCTAGGGCATCTCATAAAACTGCCCTTACTTTAAATAATTTTATAGGTAACAGAATGAAACGAATACACATACATCAAGGTAAGATACGCAGTAACAAAAAGCATGGTACAAATGACCCTGCAATTACTGTTAAGACTTACAAGAAAAACACACAGACAGTTGTAATTTATAACGAGTATGCACACGAGGTAGAAATACTTGGTGCAAGTAAAATTATATACAGCCCTAATAAACCGCTATCATGTGGTGCGAGGGTATGGATTGAAACAGATGCGGAGGTAGTATGCTCATGAATCGTAGCGAAAAATTCTGGAACACTCACAGCGATGAAGTAAAAAAGTATGATGGTGAGCTAAGAGAGTCAGCTCAATATCATTATAAAAATGGTTACTTTCAACCAAGCCGACAAGTATTACCTGACGCTAGTTACTGGTGCGGTAATGGTAGGCATGAGTGTTATGCAAGTGAGCTTGCGAAGTTAATACCTGCTTCTGGTAGGGTTAAAAACCCTCGTAAAAACAGGCACTTAGAGCATTACAGAGTAGTGTGTAATGCGTACTACGACCTGTATAATAATGGTGGATGGAATTATCCGTCACAGCTTTACCGATATGCAGGTAAACGAAATGTAAATGAAAAGTATGTGTACGTTGCACTTGAAATTTATTTAGATTATGTTATACTTGCTGCGTATGCAGAACAATTTGGACTAGACATGGAGGTACAAAATGTTGCTTAAACTTTCAAGATTATTATCAGACTTAAATTGGTGGTTCTCAATGTTACCTTTACGGTATAGCCTTCTTAGGTTTAGAATAACCATGAAGATTATTGATTACAAAACTACGAGGAGGTTAAAGAAATTATGTCGAAACTCTTAAATGCTTTTATTACGCAGGAACATTTACCATTAAAACAATTTAAGTTGGAAGTAATGAATATACTTTTTAATGGTCAGGCTGAATCTAAAGATGTGACAGACGAGCAAATCTATGCTAAGTTAAGGATACTTAAACGCATCGAAGAAGATGTACTTGAAGGTAAGAAAGACATGACGCATTGGGCGTTGCAAAATTTATCTTAATCTTAGGAGATAGCATGAACATATTTTATTTAGATAAAAACTTTCAGGTTAATGCAAAGTTACATTGTGATAAACACGTTGTAAAAATGATTGTAGAGTACGCACAGTTGCTTAGTACAGCACATCGCGTACTTGATGGGGAGCAGTACATCGACAGCAGTAGTGGACGTAGAATTAAACGATGGAGACTTGATGACCCTAGCCTGGAAAATAATTTATATAAAGCAAGTTTTGTAAATCATCCGAGTGCGGTATGGGCGAGAGCATCTGAAGATAATTATAAATATCTTGCAAACTTATGGTATGAGTTGTGTTTGGAATATGAATATCGTTATGCTAAAACACATAACACATTTCAAAAACTACGACACTACTTACCTTTAATACCTAAAAATATTAACTACAACAAAGGACTTACAGAAATGCCACAGTGTATGCCTGACGATGTTAAAGCTGACAACGCTATTGACGCATACCGTAACTATTATGTACAATACAAAAAGTCTTTTGCAAAATGGACTGACAGACCAACACCTGAATTTATGGAGGTAGCAGCATGAGTAATTTATTTGTAGCTTGGGCAATCGACCAAGCTATTGACAACGCTATGGAAAAAGCTGAGAACTTAAAGGCACAAGGTACAATCTTAAATGACGATGAGATTGATATATTAACTACACTAGAATTTGACAGACTTATGGAGAAAAATAATGGAGCTTCCTGAAGACATCATGAACCTGCGAGACTTAAATAAGAACATTGAGTACATTGCAGAGGACGTATGGGCAAGGATATTTGGACTAACTCTAAGCGTATCCTGCCCTAACGACAGGGCGAAAGCCTTGTTTATTAATTTTGTAAGTAAAAAATATAAAGAGGACTTAATCGAAAACGAAAAGCTATATGTTGATACCGAATATTGCTACAATTTAATTACAGAATTTATAAATTACTTGGTAGACAGGGGTTGACAAAGGCTTCCTGTTGTGCTACAATAACCGCATCTTTTTTAACCAAAACATAGGAGAAACTAAATATGGTTTACGAAGGTACTGCAATGTGGGCGAACATTACTACACCCAATACACGCTTTGAGCCTAAGTATTCTATCGACTTAGTAGTTGATAATGATACTGCCCAGACTCTTAAGAAGGAAGGGTTTAATGTGAAGTTTGATAAGGAAGAAGGCCCGACTATTACAATTAAACGTAATGTCAATGGCCCAAACGGTATGGTGCGTAAAGCTCCTAGCCTTATGGATAAAAATAAAAATCAATTAGATTGTCTTGTAGGTAACGGGTCTAAAGTACGAGTACAAGCAAGACCTTGGGAGATAAATCGCAACGGTCAGCAATTTAAAGGACTTGAGTTACAGGCAGTACAAGTAATTGACTTAGTACAGTATAGCTCAGGTGACGGTGACGAGTTCGATGCGATTGTAGAAGAAGCAGAGGTCGATGAGTTATGAGTGTAACATATAAGTATGAAGATAAAACTTACGATCCCAATAAATTTATTGATGAAGGTAAGTCATACTTTAACCAGGTTGTACAGCTTCAAGCTGAAATTGAAACACTACATAAACAAATTGCGGTGCTTCAGGCAGCCTCGATTACTTTTAACGCTCGAATACGAGAACAACTTACGGATGAAATGTTACTAGACGAATCCGTAGAAGGAGGTGTACTTTAAAATAAAGTTGACCTTTGGGGTATGTCATTAAACTGCCCCACAATTTTAATTACAGGAGGTACGAATGGCTTTTGTTAAATTCCATCAGCCGTGTCCAGTATGTAGCTCAAGTGATGCGTGTTCTATCAATGAAGATGGTTCGGCTTATTGCTTTAGTTGTAACACTAGAATTCCAAACTATGAAAAAGGAGACAACATCGAAGACATTAAAGTACATCGAATGAATAGCGTAAATGAAATTGAAGGGAGCTTCGTAGCTCTTAATGATCGTGGTATCTCATTAGCCACAGCAAAAAAATATAATGTAAAATGTATTACAAATAAAGAAGGAAAAGTAATACGACATTTCTATCCGTATTGCGTAGCGGCTGAGGTTACTGCGTACAAAGTTAGAGAAGATGGTAAACATTTTACTTGGCGAGGAAACTCACAGGGTACTGGCCTGTTCGGTCAATCTACATTTAGAGACTCTGGAAAGTTTATTACACTTGTCGAAGGTGAATGTGATGCGATGGCTGCTTACGAAATGTTAGGTTCTAAGTGGCCTGTAGTAAGTGTTAAGTCTGGTGCGGCAGGTGCGGCACGAGATGTCAAAAACTCAATTGAGTTTCTTGAAAAGTTTGACTGTGTAGTTATAAACTTTGACAATGACAAAGCAGGAATAGAAGCCGCTAAGAAAGTAGCAAGGTTACTTACTCCAGGCAAGGCTAAAATTCTTGCATTACCTGATGACTTTAAAGATGCTAACGATATGCTTAAGGCAGGACGTAAGCAATCTTATGTGGATACATGGTGGAGTGCAAAGCTCTATACACCATCAGGCGTTCTAAATATTTCCGAAAAGAAAAACGATTTTAATAATCGTGAAAGACGCGATAGTGTGCCTTATCCGTGGGAAGGTTTAAATAAAAAACTACATGGGTTAAGGCGTGGTGAGCTTATGACATTGACAGGCGGTACAGGGTTAGGTAAATCTTCTGTCACGCGAGAGCTTGAGCATTGGCTTATTACCAACACCGAAGACAACGTAGGTATTATTGCATTGGAGGAAGATTGGAGGCGTACTGTAGACGGTATACTTTCGATTGAAGCTAACGCTCGTTTGTATATTGACCAAGTTCGAGAAGAGTATACTGAAGAACAATTAAATACTTTCTTTGATAACGTGTACGATGGTAAGAACAAAGACCGTGTATGGATTCACAGTCACTTTGGTATTACCGACATCGATGAGATATTTAGTAAGCTAAGGTTTCTTATTATTGGTTGCTCATGTAAATGGGTAGTAGTAGATCACTTACATATGCTAGTGTCTGCAATGTCTGATGGCGATGAGCGTAGAGCAATAGATAATATTATGACAAGGCTTCGTAGTATCGTAGAAGAAACTGGAGCAGGTCTTATATTAGTAAGCCACTTACGCAGAGTCGATGGTAATCGTGGTCATGAAAATGGAATCTCGGTAAGCTTGTCGCACTTGCGAGGGTCACAAAGTATTGCTCAGTTATCTGATTGCGTCATAGCTTTAGAGCGTGACCAACAATCTGATGACCCAGACGAGGCTAATACAACACACATGAGAGTGTTAAAGTCTAGGTATACAGGTGACGTAGGAATGGCAACGCACTTGCTTTATGACCGTGAAACTGGTAGACTAGGTGAGACATTTCCACAAGATGATACAGAGATAGAGCTATGAATTTAGTATTTGATATTGAAACTGATGGGCTTGACCCACATAAAATCTTTTGTATATCTGCAATTGATGTAGATACACAGGAGCAAAAAAACTTTGATGTAAGTAACATTTGTAATGGCCTTGCTTATTTAATGCAAGCAGATAAATTAATCGGACACAACATTATTGGGTTTGATATACCTGCAATTAAAAAACTATACCGCGTTGATTTGTCTGACAAAAAGATTGTAGATACACTAGTGCTGTCAAGATTATTTAATCCAGTACGAGCATCGCATAGCCTGGAGGCGTGGGGCTACAAGCTTGGGTTTCAGAAAATAGACTTCGACAAGTACGATAAATACTCTGAAGAAATGATGGAGTATTGTGCCAATGATGTTCAATTAAACTTAAAAGTTTATGAAGCTTTAAAGCGTGAGAGTAAAGGCTTTACATCAGAAAGCGTTAACCTTGAGCGTGATACTTATAAAGTAATTACTAAGCAACGTGAACATGGGTTTATGTTGGACATAACACTTGCTCAAGAGTTACTCGAAAAGTTTGAAAAAGAAATTAAACTAACTGAAAAGGAGGTACATAAAACTTTTAAACCTAGAATAGATAGACGAGTTATTTATCCACAGCACACTAAGGATGGAGTGTTACGTAAGATGGGGCTTGATACCAAAGGTAAGCAGACTCGATTGACTGATGATGAGTATGATATATTTAACAAAGGACAATCTACTACCGTCGTAAGAGAGACAGAGGAACCATTTAAGTTAGGCTCACGACAACAGATAGGTGAATACTTACAGCAGTTTGGTTGGAAGCCAAAAGAGTTTACACCTACGGGGCAACCCAAGGTTGATGAAAAAATATTAAATAAAGTTAAAGGTATACCTGAAGCTACATTAATTGCAAAGTATTTAATGTTACAAAAGCGTATCGCACAGGTATCTTCTTGGCTTACGTTTGTTCCTGAGAGTCTTATGGAAGACTCCGAAGAATGTGTTGAGTTAGCAGCACGAGTACATGGTTCGGTTATTACTAACGGGACTATTACAGGGCGCATGTCTCATCGAGATCCTAACATGGCACAGATTCCTAGCTTGGCTTCACCTTACGGCAAAGAGTGTAGGTCTTGTTGGACAGTAGCAGATAAGTTTAAGTTAGTAGGTATCGATGCAAGTGGACTAGAGTTAAGAATGTTAGCGCACTATTTAAATGATGAGGAGTTTACAGATGACATTATCAACGGAGATATACACACAGCTAATCAAAAAAGGGCAGGTCTTAAATCAAGAAATCAGGCAAAAACTTTCATCTATGCCTTCTTATACGGAGCTGGAGATGCTAAAATTGGAAGCGTCATTGGAGGAAACAAAGCAGACGGTAAACGAGTTAAGCAATCTTTTCTTGCTAATTTCGGAACACTTAAGACTTTTAGAAATAGAATTACGAGAGAAGCTGAACAAAACGGGTTCATCAAGGGGTTAGATGGGCGTAAGATATTTATTCGTAGCTCTCATGCAGCACTTAATTCTTTGTTGCAGGGTGCAGGGGCTATTGTAATGAAACGTGCCTTGATAATCTTTGATGAGTTAATTAAAGAAAATAATCTTCTTGCAAATTGCGTAGCTAATGTACACGATGAATGGCAAGTAGAAGTTCTCGAAGAAGAAGCAAAACAATTAGGTCAGCTAGGGGTTGACGCAATACGTGCTGCTGGTGTATACTATAACCTTAACTGTCCGTTAGATGGTGAATATAAAATAGGAGGTAACTGGAGTGAAACACACTGAGTCTAGTAGTAGAAAAGGTGACTTCGCAGAGTATTACGCTGTAACCTGGTTATGGGATAATGGCTATGAAGTATTTAAAAATGCAGGTTGTAGTGGCCCTGTTGATATAATTGCAATGGATAAAAAAGGGGAGATTATTTTAATAGATGTAAAAACTTCACGGAAAATGTTTAATCCAGATAACCCTGAGACAGTTAGATATAAAAATTCAAAAGTAAGAACTGAGCAACAAATAAAATTAGGAGTTAAACTTTTGTCGTTTGATCCTGTCACAAGAAAACTTAGTTTTGTAAACCATAGATCAGCTACTGATGAGGATAACACAAATGAAAAAGAATCTGACAACATTAGTTGAAGACATATATCAAACTGTAACAGACATTACAGGTGGCAATAAAAAAGTTCCTGACGAACTTTTAAATGAGCTTGGGCAAAAGATTGCACGTACAATTAAAACGTGGTCTACGCCTCAGCATCATAACAAGTTTATGTTAAGAATGTCTAACATAGGTAGACCTGCTCGACAGTTATATTACAGCCAGAAAGATACACAAGAAATAAAACATCATGCGTCTACTCAGATTAAGTTTTTGTACGGGCATATCATGGAAGACCTGTTAATATTTTTAACTAAACTTTCAGGACACTCTGTAACTGATGAACAGAAAGAAGTATTAGTAGATGGTGTGTTAGGACATATGGACTGTAAGATTGACGGTGAAGTTATAGATATTAAAACTGCATCAGGCTTTGGGTTTAAAAAGTTTAAAAATAAAACACTTGCAGAAGATGACCCGTTTGGTTATGTCAGTCAGCTTGCAGGTTATGAAAGAGCAGAGGGTACAGATAATGGAGGATTCCTGGCATTAAATAAAGAATCTGGCGAGCTTACTCTTTATCAACCAGAAGACTTGGACAAACCAAATGTAAACACTTTAATATCTAATATTGAAAGCGCACTTAAAGAAGATGCACCACCTGACAAATGCTACAAACCCATTAAGTCTGGGTCAAAAGGCAACATGAAACTTCCAATGGGTTGTGTTTATTGTAGCCACAAATTTATTTGTAATGCAGACACTAATGACGGTGAAGGTTTACGAGTATTTAAATATGCAAAAGGTTTAGAGTATATGACAAAGGTAGTATCATTACCAAAGGTAGAAGAAATACATTATGAAAGCTAAGAAATTAAAAGAAAAAGTTAATGAATTATTAATTGAATGGGTTCGTAACATTGTTAGCGAAGACGAGCGAGAACAAGTTACAAAAAATAATATAAAAAATTTATTACCTAAAGAAGAATATTTAGAAGTTAAAAAAACATGGCACTTATCTATGTATACACATCGTTGGGCTAAACAAAATATTAAAAAACTTTTACGTAAAGGTTATGTTTTAAATAATATTACTATAGAAGACCTAGAAAACTTATCCAAAAATAATCTTTCCAGAAGTTCTACAATTTTATGAAACGAAAACCTAGAGTTAAACGCCCACGCAAAGAAAAAATAAAAGGGTATGATAGTGTTTGGGAATATATACTACATGATACTTTGCTTAAGGATTGGGAACACCACGCAGAAAAAGTAACCTATGTTGTAGAACATACTTACCAACCAGACTTCACAAGGGCTTTACAAGGAACGCTAATTCTGTTAGAATCTAAGGGTAGGTTTTGGGATCACGCAGAATATTCTAAATATATTTGGGTAAAAAAACATTTACCTATTAATGTAGAGTTAGTTTTTCTATTTGCTAATGCAGCAGCCCCTATGCCTGGAGCTAAAGTACGAAAGGACGGAACTAAAAGAACGCATGGTGAATGGGCAACTGCTAATGGATTTCGTTGGTACACAGAAGATACTTTACCTGATGAATGGGTAGACCCTGCTGCTAGAAAAACAGATGAATTTAATGTACGTCAACAAGAGCTACAAGAATTGGAGGACAAATATGCCAGCTAATAAATTTAAAGATTACTTTAATTACTATAATGGAGATAGTAATAAATCGTCATACGAGATACGAGAGGAGCTTGTAAATAATCCAAAACATTATAACGAAGGAGACATAGAATGTATTGACGCAATGAAAGCTATGCTTACGAAAGAAGAGTTCGTAGGTTTCTTGCGAGGTAATTCTTTTAAGTATAGATGGAGATTTAAATACAAAGATACTCCCACGCAAGACTTAATGAAAGCTAAATATTATGAAGATAAACTATTAGAAATACATAGAGAGTCGGAGGAAACTACAAGTGATGGATCGCAAAGCGGAACGGACTGCTAAATTTAATCGCAATCAACAAGCTAAACATAAACAAAAAACTAAATCAAAGAAAAGGAAATATGAAGATGACTTTGAAGACACAGGAATATCTTGGGATTCAGATAGACTTAGACCGCGAAAAAGAACTAAGTGAATTTTCAGTTAACACATTACAAAATAGATACTTTTGGGAGAATGAAACTTATGCACAACAAGCTTTTGCTAGGGCTTCGGTCTTTGGCGCAACGTACAAAGAACAAACTGATTATGATCTTGCACAGCGACTTTATAACTACGCAAGTCTATGCTGGTTTATGTTTAGCACCCCTATACTTAGTAACGGGGGAACCACTCGCGGTCTTCCCATTAGTTGCTTTCTTAATTATGTGCCTGATTCAAGGTTTGGTTTATCTGATCACTACGATGAAAATATTTGGCTTGCAAGCGCAGGTGGAGGTGTCGGTGGATATTGGGGTGATGTTCGCAGCAATGGTACTGGCACTTCTAACGGTAGTAAATCTACTGGTTCTATCCCTTTCATGCACGTTGTAGATTCTCAAATGCTTGCCTTTAATCAAGGTGTTACACGCAGAGGAAGCTATGCTGCATACATGGATATTAGTCACCCTGAAGTAGAAGAGTTTATCGCAATGCGTAAGACCACAGGAGGTGACTTAAACCGTAAGTGTCTTAACCTGCACAACGGAGTTAACATCACAAACGAATTTTTAGAAGCAGTCAAAGAAGATAAAGACTGGAGATTGATTGATCCTAAAAGTAAAGAAGCAGTCAAAAGTGTAAGCGCAAGAGATTTATGGTGGCAAATATTACACACACGATCTGAAACTGGGGAGCCTTACATTGTTAATTTAGATAACTGCAACGAAGCATTACCACAACAACAAAAAGACTTGGGACTACAGGTACGCCAAAGTAATTTGTGTTCTGAAATAACTTTACCAACTGACGAAGAACGTACCGCAGTCTGTTGTTTATCTAGCGTTAACCTAGAAAAGTTTGACGCTTGGGAAACTGAAGAGTTATTTATAGAAGATTTAGTAACCATGTTGGATAACGTCATTGAACATTTTATTGATAGCGCAGTAGACACAAACGAGCTAGGAACCTATCGTGCTAACGCAGACCGCTTTAAAAATTATATTAAGGAGGGAAAGAATGGATATAAAAAATCAGCTTATTCAGCTTATCGAGAGAGGAGCATCGGTCTTGGAGCAATGGGATTCCATAGCTATCTCCAAAGTAAAGGAGAACCGTTTGAAGGCTTGTACGCGACTTCGACAAACCATAGAGTATTTAAACACATTAAGGATAGGGCTGTTCAAGCGAGTACAAAACTTGCTGAGAGTCGGGGCGAAGCGCCTGATATGGCTGGTAGTGGATTGCGTAACGCTCATCTTCTCGCTGTTGCTCCTAATGCTTCTTCTTCCATTATTTGCAATGGGACATCTCCTAGTATCGAGCCTACGAGGGCTAATGTCTATACTCACAAAACTTTAACAGGTTCGTATAAAGTACAGAACAAGTATCTAGAAAAACTTCTGAAGTCTAAAAAACAAAATACCCCAGAAGTTTGGAAAGATATCTCTGCTCACGGAGGATCAGTGCAGCACCTGGATTTTTTAACGGATGAAGAAAAAGAAATATTTAAAACTGCACCAGAGATAAACCAGATATGGGTAGTTGAACACGCACACCAAAGGCAACAATATATTTGCCAAAGCCAAAGCGTTAATTTATTTTTTGCTCCTCCAAAAGCTACGGAAGCGCAAGACATACACGATAATTTTCTTCAGTATGTGAATGACGTACACTGGTATGGCGCAAAAAATCTTAAATCTTTGTACTACCTACGCTCTGATGCAGCACGTAGCGCTGAGAATGTCAACATTAAAATACCGCGAATCAATCTAGAAGATGTAGAGTGTATCGCTTGTGAAGGGTAGCTGGTACTGGTGGGATATTTGGTGTAAAGCTTTAGGTACGAAGGCTTTTAAAGACAAGAAACGTGCCGACAGAGTAGCATACATTCGCACAGGTTGGGTGTTGCTACACATAACTACCTGTTGTTTTATTATAGCAGGTAATTGCAAATTATTATTTTTTTAAAGGAGTCGATATGAACGATGAAGTATGTAGCTGGATCTTAGGCGCTGTAGTTGTAGAACTGATAGCAGTAATTGTTATGCTGGATAAAATATATGATGCTGTAAATTGTGCAGGTATATAAATTATGAAAGAGTTTATTAAAAACGATATATATCTAAATGCTTTATACAAAAGATATGAAGCAGATATAGTAACTGCCAAAGCAAACTTATTAACTTATATAAATACACCAGTAGGAGTAGCAGAGCATCCTGACATGATTGCATCAATGGATGAACTAATTGGTAAAATTGCAGAAGCCCAAGATAAATTAAAAATTTTAGAAGAAGGAGTATAATGTGAGTTTATTAAGTACCAGAGATTATTATAAACCTTTTGATAACCCGTGGATGTTTGATTACTACGTACAGCAAAATCAAATGCACTGGTTTCCAGAGGATGTGCCTTTACATAATGATGTAAAAGATTGGCAAGACTTAAGTGACAGCGAACGTAATCTGCTTACCCAGATATTCAGATTGTTTACACAGTCAGATGTTGACGTAGGTTCAGGATATATTGATAAGTATATGCGTATTTTTAAAAAACCAGAAGCTCGTATGATGATGGCTTCGTTTGCGAACATGGAGTCTATACACCAACACGCATATAGTTTACTGTTGGACACTGTTGGTATGCCTGAAGTTGAATACAAAGCCTTTGCAGAATATGAATCTATGCGTGACAAACATGAGTACATAAATAAAATAAAGGTAACTTCAAAGGACAAAGAAAGTATTGCAAAAGCCTTAGCCGTATACAGTGGGTTTACGGAGGGGCTACAATTGTTTAGTAGCTTTGCCATACTCTTAAACTTTCCACGATTCGGAAAGATGAAAGGCATGGGGCAGATTATAACGTACTCGATTCGAGATGAGTCCTTGCATGTTGAGGCCATGACTCAATTGTTTCGAGAGTTTATTAAAGAAAATATAGAGCTATGGACTGACGATCTCAAGAAAGAAATCTATCAGGCTTGTCGGGATATGGTAGACCTTGAAGACCAGTTTCTTACGTTGGTGTTTGAGCAGGGAGATATTGAGGGATTGTCCAGAGCGAACATGAAAGCCTACATACGCTACATAGCAGACCGTAGGTTGTTACAGCTTGGACTGAAACCAAACTATAAGATAAGTAAAAACCCTTTAGATTGGTTGGATGATGTATTGGGTGTAGAACACCAGAACTTTTTTGAGGGACGCTCTACTTCTTACATGAAGGCAGGACTGCGAGGCAACCCAGAGCGAGTAGCATTTGCATGAACAAGCAAGGTAACATTATATCCTTTGGAGTATTTATAGATAGCAAAGGTAATCTAGTAACAGAGTTTAAACATTTACCTGTAGAAAAAGTATCTACGATATTTGATAAACACGACACGCCTTTTGTTCAAAAGATAATACGAGATACGAAGCCCAAACTTGAAGGGCTTCACTCGTACCTTGAAACAGAACTCAACAGTTTAAAATAATTATTTAATCTGTTTGATATTCAGTTTACGATTCATTACTATCTTTTGGGAGGTTTCTAAAACAAACTTGGAGTGTTCCTGAATCATTTTAAAAAGCTCTTTACGTAGTTCTATATCGTCTGTTTTTATAAACATCGCTCCAATGTGGTTCATTGCATCAGCGTTGATACGCATGGTAGAGGTTTCTGGAGTCTCTATTATTTGAAACATATCTTCCATTACCATTTTACCTTATTTGCCCAATAAGCTGCTGACATCTTACCCTTGCGGATATTCTTACCATGACGAGCCTTAAAACTTTTGGCACGTTTTGTCATGGTTCTGTCACCTGTTTTACCCTGTTGCCCAAAGCGAATAAGTTTTACTTTAGATCCCTCTTTAGCTACAACAACATGAGATTTTGTGGGGTGCTTTGGAGTTCGCTTAGGCTTGTTGTAACCACTAACACCTGCACGTTTTAGTCGTGGGTCTTTAGTCTTACCGCCTTTTTTAAAATCTTCTCTCATCATTTTTTACGATACCTCCGTGTTTTTTTAGCGATAGGCTTTGGCTGCTTGCTATGTTGTTTACCCTTCTTGGTATCCTCACGTTTTTTTCGAGTAGTAGCGGCATACTCTTTATTGCTAAGAGACTTGATAGCTTTCTCAGGCAAGTAGCGCTCTCCAGTTTTACCCGAAGGTTTACCAGATTTAGTGCGCCACTTTTGTTTAGTCCAAGACTTTAGACTACGCTGAGATTTCTTGAGTGCCATTACTTCTTCTTCTTAGCCATGCCACCACCACGCATACCTTTCTTCATCATGCCGCCACCGCGCATACCTTTTTTCATGCCAGTTTTCTTAGCCATTCCACCGCCCATCATTTTCTTTTTAGCCATACCTCCACCGCGCATTGGAGTTTTTTTAGTGCCTTTTTTCATGCCCGTTTTCTTTGTTCCTTTTGCCATACTAACCTCCTAAAAAGTTTATTGCGTTTCTGTAATATCTCATCTACTTTATAATTTCCATAGGTGCGATCATAGTATCCTTTACTTCGGAGTTTCTCTGAAGCTCTTTCGAGAAGGCTTAATCGCTGTATAAAAATCATAGAGTAAACATCATCTACCTCAGTCTCAAAAGAATCTGATTCGATAATCTCATTAGTGTCATCTTCAGGGTGAAACCCCATGACATAAATATCTTTATTGTGGAAAGCATCGTTTGATATAGCCTCGTTAATACCTTCCAAGTAACCATGAAACCTATCAGGTTCTACTTCATACTCTAAGTCTACCAGAATAATAAGTTCGTATTTGTCATTGTAATGCGATATGTTTTCGTAAAGTTTTTCTGGTGACAAATCATATTTAAACTGTATGTCTACCTTGTTATCTATCCAAGCCTTTGCCGCATAGGGACAAGGAGGAAATCCATTGTAGTTTTCGTTTGCTTTTTCCAGGGAATGTTTAGACCAATCTCTAATTTCTTTACGTATACTCTCTTCTAAATGTTTATTTATAGCCGCCTCCTGCTTTTTTATACTCTGAAGCAAGTAGCTGTGCTTTTCTAGCACTCCATTGTCCAGCCTTCCCACCTTTAGTACCCGCCTTTATTTTATTAAATAATCTTTTACGCATAGCTGGCTTTGTATAGTTACCAGCCTCGTTTACTTTCGATTTAGATTTTTTCTTTGTTTTCTTTTTTGCTGCCATTTATAAACCCCACCATAATAAAAGTCCTACTAAGTAACCGTTGAGTATCATTAACAACGTACCTAGCATAACTAATACGTTAATGATTATTAATTCGTTCTTAATCTTTACGCTTGTCTTTACGTCCATCTGCTCTTGCTATCCTATCTACATCAGGTTTAACGCCCATCACTGAGCGACACATAGCGTCAATACGTATCAGGTCATTATCTAGTTGCCTGACCCTATCTATTAAAGTAACTATCATGTCTTGTTGTGTGTCTAGTTTTTTATTGACACCAGTAATTAAAGATTTAAACAGCACCCAGACAAGGTATCCTAAGCCTCCTGCACCCACCGCAGGAACTCCGATAGTTTCAATAGCTTCTATCCAACTAATTTCCAATTTGATACCACTCCGAAATCATGCCTATAGGTATTACCATAGGAGTATTTACTATGTCTTTATCCTTTTCTTCGGTGTATAAATCTGTTACCAGAATAATAGCTTCGTCCGTTTCACCAACAAGATAACCCACCGTCTTACGTTGAACAGGCTTGAGTTGTTGTGCATCTTTTAAAGGATAGTCTTCTGATTTAATCCAAGCATCTCCCCAATGCACTTCTGCTATTGGGAACTCTCGCATTACTTTTTACCCATAAACTTAGCAGCACCTCTGAATCCAAAGCTGGCTGCTACAATTGTACCTAGCAAGTATTGATACCAATCAGGACACTCTGCTAGAGCAGTAAAGAAATTTGATACACGTTCTTCTTCTCCAAATAATAACAACACTAGCGGAAGTGTAAAGATTATTGTAAGCCACTCGTCCTTCCAAGAATCTGCGCTGGCTTGGGCTTGCGTTAAATCCCAGTCTATTTCACCAGTAGCTTTCTTTTCCATAATGTTTGCTTCAGCTTCTGCCTTGGCTACTTTCATACGAGTAACTGCTTCTGCCTTTTTGACTCGCCCTTCCATCCATGTTGAAGCTATCTTTGCAACAGGGCCAATTAACATCTGTATCATTTGAATAACTCCTCTATCAGTTTGTCTGTTTGTCTTTGTACATTTTCAAATTGTTTATCTATAGTTTTTCTTTGGGCTTCTATACCTTGAGTCTCACGTTCTTCTCGCGTACCTTTCGGAAACTTCACAACCGTTTCTGCAACTGCTTGTGGGATTGTCCGTTTCACTAGTAACTCCACACCCAAGGTCTTGGGCGATCTCCAGAGTCTTCGATGTCATCTAAGTGTATGAACCTTCCTTTGCCTTTTTGCTTTACTCCAATACCTGTAAATCCAGCGTTTAAGGCTGCTCTCAGCACCACATAGGCATCTAAACCAGACACCCCTATGTCTATGGCTCTTCCAGTTGTATGTGCGCCTGGAGAGTTTTTACGGGCTTCTATAGGATGTTTAACACACCGATAGGCAGACGTAACAATAAATGGAAAACCTAACTGTTCTCGAAGTTCAGAAACTTTGTCCATAAATGCTTCGTTCATACCGTCTTGATCACAACAGCTACATCGTAGTTCTTCTGGTGTAAAGTATTTCAAAGTTGTTTCTCCTAGTTTAAACTGCAAACGAACTTCCGCATCCACAAGTTGTCTGTACGTTTGGATTGCGAATTACAAATTGTGATGAGAAATGATCAGTAGAGTAATCAATTTCTGCACCGTTTAAATACTGTAAACTCAGTGGGTCTACAACTAACGTAACGCCATCAGTCGTAACAGCCTCGTCATCTTCTTTCTGGTCATCAAAGGTAAAGCCATACTGAAACCCAGAACAACCTCCACCCTGTATAAAGACTCTTAAGTTTATATTATCGTTTACATCAGGGTCTTCGTGAATAATTTCCTTAACTTTCTGAGCAGCAGAACTGTGAAATGTTAAACTCATAACTACCCTCCTAATGAAAGAATCCAAATAAATCCTATGATAATTCCTAGCATTGCAAGAATCCCTGCAACACCAATAATCAAATCAAATATCTTCTGCTTCAAAACAATGCGGTCGTGTATGAGTTTCTGGCGTTTCTCGCGTATCTGTTTTTCCTGTGCCAATAAGTTATCCCACTCGTCCTTGCCCCACTGCCACATAATAAGCTCTCGAAGCTGCGCTCTTTGGTCACGCATTTTCTTCTGTGCTATAACTGCGTCCATTGCCTCAGCCTGAACGGACTTAGCGTTGGCTAACTTTTTAAAGAACGGAGGATTCTCTGCACGTTCTCTTGCTTTGTTTACATCCGAACAGCACTCAAACCAACGGCTTATGTGACTCATACAGTCCTCTATTTCCCTACCGCTTTGAACCAGTTTAGAGACTTGATTAACTGCTTTTCCTGCCAGCGTTATAGCTGCGGTCACGGTTAATGGGTCTGGCATTTTTATCTCCTCGTATTAGCTAATGCTCTTAAAACTTTTCCTCCTGTGTTAAAATTATTTGTAATTTTAAAAGCTTCGGCACTTTTAAAATTAGGCGCTTGTTTTATTATAGTTTGTATTAAATCTTCTTTACTGTTAAAAGGTGTCTTATCGTGGAAACCAAGATTATTATAATACACATCTTGTTTGTTAGCGTGTGGATGATCTTTCATACCTGCAAGGATATTAGTTTCCATAAAATTTGCACTCTCTAAAAATAATTCAGGATTTTTAGATTGTGCTAACATTTTTCCTCCTATAAAATGCCTTGCTCCATCTATAGGATTCATATAAGCATTATAAACCGCATAATCTACAGTTTGCCCATCTCCAATATCAAACTTAGCTCCACGTTCAATAGCTTCTTTTAAAACTGAATTTGCATAATTCTTAATAGATTGCCCTCTTTCCATCCCCATTCTTTGTTTAGTTTCTGAAGAAAAAGGAATAGATGTTGTTACATCTAGTATTGCACTACCTAAATTTTTTAAACTTGTTAAAATTTTACCACCATCATATTTACCCTGCCGAACTATACCGCCTTTGCGCTTACCAAAAGTTGTAAAACCTTCTGGTGTTCCTTCAGCACCTTCAACAAACGCTCGTAGTTTTGGAGTATTTTTAATTGTTAAATGGTGATGTACTACAGAAGATTCAATCATTGTATTTGGATTTGTAAGCGTACCATCAATTTCTATTACTTCCACAGCGTCTGGGTCAATTTTCTTTAAAACTTTTTTTGCTTCGTTTACAATTGTTTTATTGTAGAAATCACGTAACCCTTTTGATATGTCTGGATCGTCAATTAACTCTTGATAATTATAATGGCTACCAAACTCATCTTCAAACCCTGTTTTATAATAAAAAAGCTGTCCTTCGCCACTTGAAAACACGACACGATCTTTATCCTGTTTTACCATTTTTGTAATTAAATTTTTGATACCATGCTGTACCCAAGTATTATCTTTTACAAGTTGCGTAACAGGAATTATATCTCCGCGTGGGTTTGCATAATCATCTAATTCAAAAGCATCGGAAGATGGCATATTGTTATATAGTCTTTGAAGCCTTTCTCTTATCGTAGCTATTTGAGTTAATTTTCTTTGTTGTGTTTCTTCAGGTACTAGCCGTTGAACTATTTTTGTTTGCGCTACAATTTCTTCATCGTCTAGTATTTTTGAAAGCACCCCACTTATTTTTTCAGATTTTTCTTTTGGTGTTAACTCTTTGCTTAAAAACTGTGGACTTATTGATTCTAAATCTGCTATGTGCTTAAGTATTTTTTTTCTGTCTCCATCTATATTTTCAATTTCTCCAATTTTTTTAATTGCTGTTGAATCTATCGGGCCTGAGTCTGCTATATCTGATATTTTAGGTGGCGCATTTATGATACGGCTTTCCCACGCTTTATAAATTCTGTTTAGCGAGTCAAGTTCTTGTTTAACTATTTCTACTACCCTTTTATTTGCACCGCGTGCTTTTGCTTTAAATAAATGTTTTTTAGGATCAAACGCTCGATCTTTTTCTCTTGCTGCATTTTCTATACTATCAAGAACAGCGTCAAAATCTTCTATTTTTTCTCTTATGCTTACCCTTGCTTCATTATGTTTTTTAGTGTCCCATCGTTGATAAGCTAACCGAAATTCTTCTGGAGTAATTCCAGCTTGTCTTGCAACTTTTCCTGTAGCTGTTTTTGCCATATAATTAGAAGCTTCTTGCCTTTCTCTTAGTTTAAGGTCAGTTTCTTTTGTCTTACCACCTCTACCGTATTCTGCAATGTCACTTTGAAACTCATCAACAAATATAATTTTTTCTGCTTTTCCAGTAGGATGCGGAGAACCATAATATTCTTTTGCAAAGTCTCCAAACTGCACGTTATATTCATCTTCACCCCCCATAGCAGAATCAAAATTATTAAGTTTAGTTTGATGTTTAAGTGGGTCTGCATTTTCAGGGTCAACAATCATTTGTCTTTCTGAAATTCTTAAATGATAAACAGGTAGCTTACCTTTTGCTTCAAATATTATAGGGTCTTTTTCTTTTGAAAAATGTTCACCTGCAAAAGTAGCCGTATCTTTAATTTCTGAAGCAAATTTTGCATCTTCAAGAGGCACAGGTTTGTCAAACTTACTGTATGTATCTCTTCGTACAGGATGTTTAAGCGACACTACAAACTCTTTATATGGAACTGGTATACTTGGAAAACTATCAAAGTCTATGTCTTCTACATCAGTATCTGGGTAAGTTACAGGATCATACCGACTACCATATAAAGATTGTATTTTATATTTATTAGGTTTTAATAATCCAAGAGTTTCTCGTTGTGGTTGATACCCTCTATATACTGTAGATTTTCTACGTTTTGCAATTTCTAATAAATTGTTAACAAAATCTTGCCTTACAGTTTTACCAGACGAGCGATTTCTTAGGTCTTCTGTGTCTTTACCAAACTGGTGAGCATCTGCCGAATAGTATGATTCAGGAATACCAAACGGAGACATAGTATCATCTGGTACAAATTTTTCTTTTCGGTTTTTTATTAAAGTGTTAAGTGTGTAAGAAAAACCTCCTTCACTTGTTTTTTGTTTTTTTAATACACCCATTACATCAGGCATACTACGGTGCGTTATATATGTTGTTTCAAAGTCATCTGATAACGCATAGTTTAAACGAAACTTGTTTTCTAAATCTGATTTTAAAGTATCCATATGTTCGCTTAATTTACGTCCTGATAAAAATTCATCTTCTTCAAGTTCTGTATATTTTTTATTTTCTGTAATAACTTCTTTTAATTGTTCCTTAGTTACTTGTTGTTTCTTTTCTTTAGCTTCTTTAAGAAACGAATCTATTCCTAACATTTCTAATTCTTCTTCAGGAGCTTTTGGAATACCTCCAAGTGTTTTAACTTGTTCTTCTGGAAGTCTACCCCCTTTACCACCAGTAAGTGCAGATCGCATTTGATCTGCCTGTCCTTTTGATGGAAAGTTCGGGTCTTCTATAATGTCTTCGGAAATATTCCTGAATCCCATAGGGTCTGGTTTTTTAAAAGCACCTATAAGTTTTGATAGCTTTTTAAGTTTTCCAGTTTTGGGTATCTTTTCATACCCTCCTTCAGCTCTAGGTTTTCTTAGTTGCTCTTCACTTTTAATTAGTTCATCTTCTTCTATGGTAATATTTTCAGGATCAAAAATAATATATGATTTTAATTCATCTCCTTCGGCTGCATAAGGAGACTCCACAAGATTTTTATATTCAATAGAATCATATCCTTTTTCTTTAATAAGTTTAACAATTTTGTTTCTAATTTTTTTAGCTTCCGTAGAAGTATAAAAATCTCTTGGATCATCATATTCATATTTAACATCTTCAGCTTTCTTACGTTGTCTGTTTAAACGTCTAATAAAATTAGTATCTTTTGTGCCATCAGGATTTTTTACAAGATCACTATGTAACAAAGCATCAATAGAAGAATCAAGTTCACGCCATTCTCCTGCATCTTCTGTTACTAAGGATTTTCCTTTATTAACGCTTACTCTTAACATTCTAGCGTTTTTTAAAAAATTATCTAAAGGCATATCTCTTTCAAGAAGTCGTATTTCATTTTCAACACCTTTAATAATTTCAGGGTCAGCTTTTGAATTTTTTAATTTTTTTAATCTATCATAAGCAACATCTAAATCTAAATCTCTTTCAGCTAAAACATCTTCCATTCGCTCATTAATTATTTTATTCTCAAGTCTATTAGCAGCTTGTTCAGATGAACCTATATGTGTACCTAAATCTGATGAAACATTTTTTAATTTTTTAAACTCTTTTAATGTAGCATGAAAAAAATCCGCTAGTTTTCCTGTTTTTCCCGTTACTGGTATTTTACCACCGTTAACTACCTTTAATCTGTCGTTATCTAAAATTAAAAAACCTTCTATTTCTTCTTTTATCTCTGCTGTGTCTGCATAAGCTTGTCCCGAATAAGGATCTCTACGTTCTTTAGGATCTGCTTTAACATTTGAAACACCTTCTACTTTACCACCTTCTGCGAACTTTAAACCAACAGAATATCTTTCTGCTAAATCATCATAATCTTCAGCAGGGCCAAAGCGATAAAACCCTGTCCCCTTTCCATTTTGTAATCGTTTTGCTTTTTCAATATCTGTCATTTGATATGAATGTAAAGACATCCCTTCAATTTCTTGAATATATCGTGTTATGTTTTCCATAATTTTTGATGCGTCTGGAGAATCTTTATAATACTCCTCGTATAATTTTTTTGTACCTTCTGTAACTTTAAAAGGAGTAAATATACCACCTTGAATTTCTTTTATTTCTTGTTGACTCAGATTTGTTTGTTCCGCAAGAATTTTTTCTATATGGTATGAATTAATTCCCATATTTTTTACAGCATTTATTTTTCGATGAGCATCTCTAGCTACTATAAATTTTTCAGCATTTTGACGCATAACAGAATTAGCCCAATCTATTGGGTCACCTTCTTCGTCTAATTTAGGTCGTTTTATACGTTGCCCTTTAATTTTTTTGTATCTACTTGCTGCTAAAACTAAAGAGTGTTCTGGATTTACAGGTCGTACATTAATACCTGTTAACATTTCCATTACCACTAATTCCATATCAAGTGGATCACCCGTTTGTTTATTTATTGAACCTCTTGGAAGATCATATAATAATTTTTTACCATCTAGTATAGCGCCCGGAGTTACTACTGTATCCAATAAATGTTTTATAGATCCTTCTATTATACCTGTAATATCTTTAGTTTTAAAAATTTCTTTACCGCTTCCTGTTCTTCCAGTATCATTAGCTAATGCTACGCCTATATCAAATGCAACATCTGCAACCATAGAAGCATCAGTAGCAAAAGACATCATTTGTTGTAAAGCTTTTACTGTAGCTTGAGCTGCAATAGTATCCGCATCTAAATTTTCAATTTCTCCTTTAGCATAAGCTGTTTGAATATCTTGAAAAAAACCATGAAATACATCATAGGGGTTTAAATACATAGGATTAATTACACCTAACTTACCATTAATTTCTACAGGTATCTTGTTGTGTCGGTCTGACCAAGGAGCTTCTGTTAGTACGTTAATAGCTTCTGTTCTTTCGTCATCCCATGAAAGCATTTTTTGCGATAACGTACCAGCACTTGCCCAACCGCCATGTACAACAAGACCTCCTGCAAGTCTCTTTGCTCCTCGTACTCTTAAGCCCGGAGTTTGTAATTCTTTAATAGTTCTTGCAAGAATGTGTGCTTGAGTACGTATAATTTCTGGAGTAAACGCAACAAAGTTACCCAATGGTAAATCTCTCAAACCTTTAAAACCCTTTGGAATTAAATCATAATTTGGAAATGTATTTCTAATAAGTTCGGCTGCTTCGTTTTCTAATTGTTCTATAGGAGCATCAGGTCTTGCTTTTTTAAGAAAATCTAATTCTTGAGCGTATGCGTTCATTTTGTAAAAATCATCTATAGCCATATACATTTTTTGCGGCATTTGATACCATTTAGTTTTTACTTTATCAAAATCAGAAGGCTTACCTTTCCAAATAGGATCTTTAACTTTGTTTATAAACTTTGCAAGTGCGTCTTCCCATTGTTGTGGCGTAGCATCTTGGGCTGATTTCATTAACGCTTGCCATTCTCCACCCATCACAGAAGTATTAACAATACCTAATTCTTGTAGTTTATTATATTGCCTAGTAAATTCTTCAGGTGATACATTACCCATTTGTTTCCATAAAATACTAGCATTTAACTTACCATTTTTAAATGGATTTAAACCATTATTAAGAGCAAATTGCATACCCCCAAGATTGTTTCTTAATTGCGTTGTTAAATCCCATACTGTTTTTAAAGATTGACTTACACCTTTAATATATCTCCACGCATTAAATCTAGGACTATTTTTAATTGTTGTACTCATAAAAGCGTAATCTTCTAAACCTGCTAAAGACGTTGCGTATTCTTTTGTTGTAAATTTTCCATGAAGAGGATTGCCTGGCATATCTATTTGAGTATTAAATATACCTGCATCGCCTTGATCTTGATCAAAAATATAAGTAGGTTTTGTATAAGAGTTTCCTTCATTTAAATACATTTCATCAGCAAGTCTTTTAACAACATTAGTTCTTGGAATAAGTTCAAGGTCATAAGAACCTATTACATCATCTTCGGTTTGCTTAACTCTGTTTACAGGTACTATTTGCGTTGTTGTTTTTTGCGTTTTAAAATCTTTAATTTCTACTTCATATCCTTCTTTAGTTTGTCTAATAATTTTACCTACTGTAAATTGATTTGTGCTTTCGGAACGAACATTAACAAATTCTCCTTTAGATAGTTTGTCTTCAGGAATAATACTAAGGTCAATATGACGTAGCATAGACCTAGCTTTATTTAATGCTTGATCGTATACTTCTTTATTTTCAGGAACAGAACCGCCCAACTCTAAAACGCTATTATAGTATTTATTACTTTCAACTAATTGAATAAGATTATTAGCAGTTTGCAGTATTTTTAAAGGAGGATGATCTACTTCTCCCATTAAATCACGTAACACTTTTGGAATGTCTTTTCTTCCTTTTAAAAGTGAGTTATTAACTTTCATTACACTTCCTAAAAATTGATCGAAATTATTTTTTTCGCCAAGTTTTAAAAATTTTTCAACTTCTCGCTCTGCGTATGTAGTTCCTTTTTGTATATCTTCAGCAGATAATCCTAAATCTTCCCATTCTAAACCGCTATCAATTTTGTTAATATTAATGTTATGTTGTTGAGCTAAATATTTATTTCTAAAAAATTCCGTAGCTTTTCTTTTAGCACTATTAGAAGGTATAAAACCTTTTTCTTCAAACATACGATAAGAACGTCTTGTATAAGTTCCTAAATTTTCTGCAATTGCAGCTCGTACTGGTTCTGTTCCAATATTAGAATCGAGAACCATTTGAGATAGTCTATCAATCATATTCCTTCCATTTAAAACTTCACGGGCCACTTCTTCTGGAAGATCAAATTTTCTTTGAAGCACTTCTAAATGTATTTCAGGTTTAACGTCAGATAAATTAGTTTCTAATGCACTAGTAATATTTTTAAGAATATCTCCATCATACTCATGGATTGCTTCATCTAAATAATATTGGAGTCTTTTAGCTATTGAATCAGCTTCTGTTCTTAAAGCTCTTGTTCTACGAATCATTTTTTGTTCTTCTTCCCAAGCTTTTCGAGGCGCATAACCATTAGAAGTAAACCACCGTTGTTTAATTCTACGAAGAACCGAAGCGCCTCTGCTAAGTATACCTGCATCAGCTTTTGTTGTTTGTTTTATAAGCTGTGCTTCATCTTCTGATAATTTGTTTGCTTGTTTATGTAAAAATGAAAAATTAGGTAACCCCAAACCTAAAATAAGAGAAGCTCCGTTATTATGTCTAACTCTATCTTTTCTTAAAATAGGTAAAAATTTATCAACAAATTCTTTTGCTTGTAGCCTACTTAATTGATCTACAGTTTTACCATACATTTTTTTAGATGCTTCATTAGCTGCACCTAAAGACCATCCTGCAAATTTAAATATAGTTTCACTTGCTCCTGTCATTATTGAAGATACTACCAGTGTTTTAGCTCTTAGTTCAAGCTCTGAATCATCTTGTTCTGCTGCAATATAATTAGTAACTGGATTACTTAAAACACTTTTAAAAGGATTTTCACCATCAAAAGTTTCTGCCCAATCTCTAGCTGCGTTAGCTAAATTAGAGAACTTATCTTCTTCAGAAAACAAAATCACTTGTTCTAAAAATGCGTCCCCAAGAATTGCTCTTGTTAGATCATTAATTTGAAAGTCACCAATATTTTTAGGAGCCATTTTAAATCCTGCTGCTCCTACACCAAACGCACCTACAACGTCTGTAATAATACCTGCCGTAGTTGTAGGACTTTTTTTACGGTTTTCTAAAACTTCATTTTTCTGTGCGTCTGTAAGATTATCAAAAGTTGCTAGTACCTGTTTACCGTTTTTTGTAACTGTAGATGTTAGTCCCATTTTAGTGGCGGCTTTTATATATCTATTATAATCTTCAATATATATATTTTCGTCAGCTTCACTAGTCCATCCTTCAGATACTTTTTGTTTTTGTACATTAGGATCTTCTTCATCTGTAATTTTTTCATACGCTCCTTGCGCTAAACGAAAAGGAGCTGTAACTACATCACTAGCAAAATCAACTGTTCCCATAATATAATTCATAACTATGTTATCAAACTCTTGAGGAAAATTACCTTCAGGTTTTTCTTCAGGTTTTTCTTCCGATAATTTTTTAGCTTCAAGAATTTCTTCAGAAGGTTCTGGAGTTTCTGGAGATTTAAAAATAGGTGTCATAACCATTTTTTATCGTCCTCTTAATTCCCTGTTCTTTTTTCGTAAAGTTTTTAATACACTATCAGTTGGTTTTTCAAAAAGACTCCTTGTTGTTGTTGTTGGCGGTTGCTCTTCTTGTACTTTAAAACTAAGTGAATCGTAAGGTCTTCGTTCACTAGTAACTTCAGGAGGTTCTCCTTCAACAATATTTGGTTCTGCAGGTGCATCTATATATTTATTTTGAGTTCCCATTCTTATAGCGTCTGTACCTCCAACGGTTAAAGGCTTTTCGCTTTCAGTTAATATTCTAAAATCTCTATATAAAGAATGAATGACCTGCATCCTGTCATTTAAATCTTGTATTGCTAATGGTTTTTTAACAAGGCCATCTTGTAAATTTTTCATATGCGCTCTTAATTGATTTTCTGTAATACCAAACTCTTCTGCTTCTTTTATTTTTTCTGGTGGTATAGATCCATCTATTATTGCACCTTTTTCATTAAAATATTTTTTTATATCAAAATCATTTTTTTTATCTCCGTTTTCAAATAACCAACTGTTATCGTATAGTTCTCCTCTTGAATTTGAAATTGAGTTTTTTATATTTCCATAAACTGCTTGCGCCTTTTGAAATTCTGTCCATTCTTGTTTATAATTTTGTATAAACATTTTAAACGCTTCATTTTTAGATGCAGATTTTTCTAGTCCAAACCTACCGCCTTCCATTTTAAAAACAGTATCTATTTGTTTAGCATACCATGAGTATTGCTCCATATTTAATTCACTTGAAAATTCACTTAACATATTACCTGTGCCATCTGTTAAAAACTCTTTCCAGTTTTCGTGGCTTTTATAAAATTCAAGAACTCTTCTTCGTAATTCTTGTCTACCATCTTCTGAAAGAAGTGTTTTTGTCATAACATTTAAATTAGTATTTCCGCTTCTTTGAAGATTTTTTGCCAGTAATCTACCATCTGTATCATTAGAGGTTGTTATTAATGATTTTTCTTCTTTTACTAGAACTGATTCACCTAAACTATCTGTTTTTAAACTTTCAACGTGCTTGTAGATTACTTCACCTTTATCAGTTATTTCAGATTCTATTTTATCTTCTATAGCAGTAGTTGTTGCTATAGTATCTGCTAACTCAAGCATACTATGTTTTTCCATAGCTTTTGCTATCATTGCTTTACCATTAACTGAATTTAAAAATTTTCTGTCCTCTTCTGCATCTCTAGATAAATTACTTATTAGTTTTAGTGCTTTCATTTCATCATTCAATTCTATTTTTCTTCCAGTAAAATCTATTTCTTTTAAATTATTTTGTAATACACTTAAGCCTTGGTCTTGTAAAGAAGTTTTATAAAGTATATCTTTAGCTTTATTAAACACAGAATCAACAGCATTACGAGAAGTGCTTGCTTTTGCTACAGCGTTAGGAAAGTTTTTAATTGTTTCAACACCGCCTGGAATTGTTTCTATACCACCTACAAAATCTTTATAGCCTTGTACTCGCAAATCTAAAAGACTTGTATTATACAGTTTGTCAAAATTTAAAGGAAGCCCCTTTCCTTTTCTTTGTTCATCGTGCATTATAGAAAGATTTTGTAAATCTTTTTCGTCATAAAGTTTTCCTTCAGAATCTCTATAAAATCTTTTTTCATTAATTATTTTTCTAGCTATTGCTTTTTTATGTACATCTGAAAATTTATCAATATTTATTTCACCACCACTATCCTCTACTTCTTTAATTAAAGCAGCAGTTACTTCTGGCATAACTTGTTTTGTTAATATCTCTTCATGGGCTTGAGTTTTTGTAAGACCATTTTGGAGGTGGTCAGTCACAGCTTTTTTAGAGTTAGTATAGGCGGTTGTAATATTATTTGCTTGCGCTTTAACAGTAGATCCAGTTGTTTGACCAGTTAAAAATCTAGTTGTTTCTCTTACTTGAGGATCTACAAATACTTCTTTACCAAGTGCTTGCGCTCCTTTAATAACTGGATCTACAAGTAAATTAGCAGCGCCTTGCCCAAGTTTTTGTGCCGCACCTGCCATACCATAAGTTTTGAATAGATGCAAATAATCTATTTCTTTTGCTTCTTTTTCTTCTCTTTTGCGCCTAGCCTCTTGATTTTGTGACATTGCTGCATAAATATCGCCAGCTTGAAAAGCACCAGTACCTATTTCCATTACCATAATTACATACTCCTTTGCATTAATGATGGTACTTCATTTATTTTTTCTTGAAGATTAAGTGTTTCATCATCTTGTGGATCTGTTATTGTTTGAAAATTATTTCTTAATATATCTCCCGATGAAACAGGCATATCAGGATTTAACATTTCTGCTTTATTTTTTTCATTCTCAGGATCTTCTGGGTCATCCACAATAATAGTTCGTATACCTTCTCTTTCTGCTAGTCCTATTAAAAGAAAAGCTAACGGTTCTGCTAACATCATTACCATGTCTGGATTAATTTTACCGTCTTGAAAAGCTTTGACAACTAACATTTGTACCATGTCCATGACTGCCATGCCTTCTGCTAAAGCTCCCATAATTTCCTCAAATCTTCCTTCATCAGTTACGTACTTAAAAAAATAATCCATTGCCTGTTCTTTCGTTGTAAACTCTGGAGGTGTTTCCCAAGGCCAAGGAGCATCTGGACTGTTTGTCAAAGACTCCCCTGGAATTGGACGATTTGTTCTTGTAGCAAATTCTCTTAGCTCGTTTTCTGTTATATCTACCATTGTGTTATTCCTTTAAGCTGTTGGAAATGCAACAGTTCCTTTTGGACGCGAAAGACCATAGCCCATGCCGATATTATAAGTAGCTTGATTAGTATCTAACCCATCATAAAAATTATCTAATTGGTTATTATCCCAAGATAATTGATAGTTAGGTTGCGATGCTTTCCACTGTTGATTTGTAATTGCAGCTACAGTATCGCTAATTGCATCTGTTTGCGCCCGTACCCGTAGAGATGTAGGCATTGAAAGTTGCTGTCCTTCTGGTCTTGTAGGAGATATTAAACTTTGAGAAACGCCCTGCATACCTTCAGACCCAAATTTCTGTAACGTAAAATAATTTTTAGCTTCATCAGCCATTGCAGAGCCACTACGTCTGAGTAAACCTTCTGTTGGCAGTCTAGATGTAAGTTCGCCAAAAGTAGTTTGTGTACCTTCACTAGTTACCATTTGTGGATCTAATGCACTTGTAATTGCCTTATAATCTTTAGATGTTGGATATAGGAGACTGTCTTGTTCAAGAGGAAATCCAATGCTAGGAGCGCCAGCTCTTTCTGCGTCCAATCGAAAAGCTTCTAAATTTTCACCGCTATATTTTATATCTTTTTGAACTGTCCTAAAAACATCTTCTCGCATCACTTCACCCGTTTCAGGGTCTAGCATAGGCTTACCTCTTGGATGAGCCAAACTTTTATCTGTTATATCTCTTTTTATTTTAGTTCCAGTTTTGACATCAAAAGTTCTAATATCAGGAGCTGTCTCAGGAGTATAACCTATATTAGTATAAAGTTCTTTTTGATTTAAGAATTTTCCAGCGTCTGTTATTGATTGTGCGGTAGCGTCAGCAACTGTTGAAGGAAGATCAATAGCACGTTTTTTTGCATCACTTAAAGTTGCAGTAACTTCATCTATAAAACCACCAGTTCCTTTTAAACTTTGTATTTTATCAGGACTTGCAAGACCGGGAATTTTATTACTTATGTAACTATAGGTATCTTTAATTGATCCTACAACTGCATCAGTAATAGAACCAAAAGCTTCTTTTGCTGCTGTACCTACAGCATTGCCGGGAATTGCAGCAATCTTTTGAACACCCGTTATAACTTTATGGGCAAGCTGACCAAATTTTCCTGCTGTACTTAATCCTGTCATAAATCCTTGCCCAAGTGTTCTTAAACCTGCAAACATAGCACTACTTATTCCTCCTGTAATAAACATCATGCCGACTTGTCCAAGAATACCAAACTTGTTCATAAACTTTCCAAGTTTACCAAAGCCTTTCATAATTTGTTTACCTACCCATTTAAAAGCTTTTCCTACACTTTTAATACCTCTCCAAATACTTTTAAAAACCATAATACTCTCCTACTTAAAATCCTAAAATAGCTTCAAGTCTTCTAGCAACAGTTGTCTGTATTAAATCTCCACGTTTACTGTCCATTAATTCTGTATTACCATATAAAGCAGAAAGCACTTGCATTGCTCTTTCCTTTTTATTTTCTGCCGTCATTTGTGTAAACCCTGCTTCATCTCTCATTTTTTGCCAAAGAAAATCTTGTTCAGCTTGTGTCATATTAAAAGACATTTGTGCAGACATTTTATTTGCTTCATTTTGCGCTGCTGTATTAATTGTGTTTGCTTGTCTTCTCCATTGTACATTAGCCTGTTCTACAGCTTGTGCATTTTGTGCGTTCCATTGGTCTGTTTTAAAATCTAATTCTTCATCAAACATCGTAATTTGTTGTTGTAGTTGACTGTTAAATTGTTGAGCTTGTAAATTATTTTGTGCGTTGATTGCAGAAGTTCGATTTGTTTCTGATGCGTTAAACTGATTCATTGCGTTTAATTGAGTAGTATTAAATGTTTCTATTTGCTGTGCAAGACCAGCCATAAACTGATTTGTTTGATTTTCAGATGAAGCATTAAATTGTCTTGACGCATTTTCAGCAGATTGATTTGAAAGTAAACGCTGTTGTTGTAATTGCTGATCAAGTAATGTAGCTTGTTGTGCATTAGATAAATTACTCATATCCATTTGTAAAAAGTTTTGAGCATTTGTAATTGCAAGTTTTGTATTTTGATCAGCAGTAGCCATATCCATAGAAGCTAAAGCTGTAGCATTTTGCATTGCTGTTTGTTGACTAGCATTAAAACTAGCCATTGTCATAGATTGCATAAATTTACTATTTGCTAATTCAGTTTGTTGTGCCGTATTAAATTTTGTAAAATCAATATTTGCAACCATTGACGCATTTCTAACTGCGGTTTGTTGATCTACACTTAATTGAGCTATACCCATTTCTTGTGCTAATTTTGCTTGAAGTTGATTAGTGTTCATTAAAGCATTTAAATTAGCAAGTTCAGTTTGTTGAGCAGCAGATAGGTTTTGCGCTCCTGCTTGATTTTGTGCAGTTAAATTTGCAAGTCGTGTTTGTTGGTCGTTACTTAAATTTGCAAGTTGCATTTGTTGAGTAAACGCAGCGTTCTTACCCATGAAATCTGCTGCAATTTGTCTATCTTGTATGAGTGCCTGTTGCTCGTTACTTAAATTTTGCGAAGCTCTTTGCTGTAATGCTTGAGCATTGCTTTGTGCAATTGGTAGTGTGCTTTGTATTATTGCATTGAATAAAGCATCTCGCCCTACTGAAGAAGCTGATAAACCTCGTTCTGCTAATTTTTGTTCTACAGCAGTCACAGCAGGTCTTGCAAACGCTGGTATCTTACCATCTTCCATACCTGCAAGTAGTGATTCCATTTGGGAAGATACTAACGCTTCTGTTGGTAAGGAAGCTACTGCACCTAAAGACTCTTGAGGTATCCCGTCTATATTAGTTACAAGTTCTCCCATGTCTTCTACTAAAGCATTTGCTGTTTGTGTATCCAAACCATGTTCAGCTATTAAACGATTTGAAGCAGCTTCTTTAGCTTCTGCTCCTCTTAGCACTCTATTTTTTGAAGCACCAAAACCAAACTCATTAATAATTTGTGCTTCTTTTGCTGAAGGCGCTGGCATACCAAGGACTGCTTCTCGTTGATTTTTTTCAGCTTCTGAAGTTTCTACAACGCTTACAGGCGTACCTACAATTTGTTGTACAAAAGCATCTTGAGATACAGTAAGGTCTTGTGCTTGTGCTTGCGCTTGAGTTTCTTGCGTTGTATCGCGTTCAGCAGCAGTAGCTCTTTCTGTAAGTGTTGGGCCTTCAGCAGTTGCTTCTCGCGTTACTTGCCCTTGTGCAGCTTGTGTAGTTGCTAAGTCTCCAGCTTGTGCTGCGTCCATCTGTGCAGCTTGTATAGGAGCTTGTTGCCCTGCTTGAGATGCTGTTCCTCTTGCCGCAGTAATTCCTGTAGCCGTAACATCTTCTGGAGCTTTGGTTGCAGCTCTGTCTGCTATTTGAACAGTTTCTTTAGATTCAATATCTGGTTCTGCTAACTGCGTAGTTATAGAAATTGGAGTTGCTTGTGCAGTACCTGATCTTCTACCAAAGTTTGATACAGTAGGTTTAACAACAGATGTACCTCCAGTTTGAAACTTCTTACGGTCTACAAAACCACCCTTACGAAAGTCTGCTCTTTTCTTTAATGCTCGTTTTCTAGACATTTGTTATCCCCAATATTATTGTTAGCGCACAACTTAACATCGTTGCAACAAGCAGCCATGCGAGTTTTTCCCATCGTCTTGCGTGAGTCTTAGTAGTTTCTTTTAACTCTCGAAGTTCAACAGCAGCTTCGCCCCATCTTGCAGCACACTCTTTTTCGTGTTCTGCAATTTTCTTGAGAGCTTCTACAGCAGCGCTTTCGTTATCCATTAGACAGTTTTGTTGTCAGTTAAATAGATATTTTTATTAGCCCCTCCAGCAATCTTTTGATTTTCTGGAAGATAAATATCGTTAGCACCTCCAGCAACTCCAGCAGGATCTGCGTTGGCTATGTCATTTGCACCGCCACCAGTACCTTGAGCGTCCTGTAGGTAAATGTTTGTATTAACACCTCCAGACATTTTAGGATTTTCTGGAAGGTAAATATCGTTTGTACCGCCTTGAATTTTTCCGGGGCCGTTGGGTGGGTTTAAATATCCTTGACTTTTTGGTTGCATAGTCTTTCTCCTTTTATGCGTCTTCTAAAGTTTTAATTCGTGTTTCAAGTGATTCAATTTTAGTAATGGCTTCCTGCAATGCTCCCGTTAACAACGGAACTAATTTACTTTGGTCTATTCCTTGAGCATTAATTTCTGTTCCAGTCTTTTCCCAAGTTTCACCATCTTTTTTTGTAGATTCAACAGTATTCTCTCTTAACACATTACCATCTGCATCTTTGATTGTACCTACATCTTTGGTTGCATCTTTTTCACCGTGGATTGCTTGGGGCACAACCTCATCTACTTCATGGGCTAAAAACCCATCAAGCAGTTCATTATTTTCATCAGAAATCCAATTAAATCGTTTTGGCTTTAGGTTTTTCAAACGAGTGATTGCACCGCTCATATCAGATACATTTTCTTTAAGTCGATAATCAGATGAAGTATTATAAGCTGTAGCAGAAGAACCTACGCTGATTGAACCACAAGCGGTTGAAGTACTATGCAGAAAATACATTGCAACACCAGTTGAGGCATCAGTTTTCACTTCGATAGCGTATTCTGATCCGCCCCCTGCGTACCCAACGAAAGCTGCGTTTGCTGCTGAGGCAGCAAGACTATTATCTCCAATGTCAATCTCGTCAATGTATGCTTGCCTAAATCTAGTTGCATTTGCACCTAAATCATAAGTTGAGTCTGCTGCGGGTAAAACATGGCCGTTTGAATCAATCCTCATTCTTTCGGCATCTGCTGTGCCAAAGACTAACGCTGGACTTGAACCCCCTGTAGCTCCAATTCTAGCCTGTGCTTCTGTGGATCGCATACCAAATACAATTTGCCCACCCACCGTAGTATTAGAATTTGCAGGGTTTTCTAAATAAATAGTAGGGCCAACTGATACTTGCCCATCACTATCAGTTGCGTCATATGCTGTAGCATCAGACTTTTGTAAATGTAAAAATGATACTGGATCAGCAATCCCTACACCTACATTTTGCGTAAAACTTGTTTCACCTGTACTAGCGATTGCCATAGCATCAGTATCAGAAGCACTTCCTATAGTTCCCCCATCAGGAATAACAATGTTGCCACCAGTGGTCATTGTACCTCCACCTGTGTATGTACCTGAGACATCTAGATTAGCGTTTACATCTGCTAACGTAGCATTAAGTTCGATTTCATCTGTTGCATTAATGTCTAAAACAGTAGCACTTGGAGCATTTATATTTTGACTTGCATCATTAAATTGTAGTTGCATTGTGCTGTTTAGCAATAAACCTGTATCAGCAACGTGCGTTAATGTAACATCATTGTCTGCTCCAAATCCTAAAACTGCTGCATCACTTGCTAGTTTTAAATCATCTCCTACAGTTAAATCCTGAGAAACAGTAACTAATCCAGCCGAAGATATGGCTATAGCATCCGTATCGGACGTTGAACCAATATTTCCTGCATCTGGTATTACAATATTGCCGCCAGTAGTCATAAGACCACCACCTGTGTATGTTCCTGAAACATCTAGGTTAGCATTCACATCTGCTAATGTAGCGTTAATCTCTACTTCATCAGTAGCGTTAATATCTAGTACAGTTGCACTTGGAGCATTTATATTTTGAGATGCGTCATTAAATTGAAGTTGCATAGTGCTGTTAAGTAATAATCCAGTGTCAGCTACATGGGTTAAAGTAACATCTTGGTCATCACCAAATTTTAAAACAGCCGCATCACTATCTAATAGTAAATCATCGCCAATAGTTACATCGTCGGTTACAGAAAGGTCTTGAGAAATAGTAACTAATCCAGCAGAGGATATAGCAATAGCGTCTGTGTCACTAGCAGAACCTATGTTACCATCATCGGGTATTATAATATTACCGCCAGTAGTCATTGTGCCGCCACCAGTATATGTACCTGCACCAGTTACGTTTGCCCCACTAAAAGTAAGAGCCGTTGTTGTCCCTGATTTAATAATAAGATTACCAGAAGTATTGGTTGCGCTGCCAAAAGTAGTACCAGCATCTTTAAAAAAGACATCGCCACCGTCTGCATCCAGCACAATATCTCCAGAAGAATCTAGAGTTATTGTTGTGCCATCAACTTCAAAAGTACCATCTGCGGTAACTTGAATGTTTGCAGCAGCCGCAGCCGTATCTACTGTTTCAATAGTAAGTGTACCATTTGTACCTACAGTTAAAGTGGCTGTGTCGTTAGTAGAGCCTGTCATAGTAATAACTTTACCGTCAACCCCAATGTCATCTACTGTAAGGGCGGTAAGTGTTCCTAATGATGTAATATTAGTCTGTGCTGCGGTAGTAAGAGTTACGTCAGCGATATAAGTTTTAATTCTTGAAGCTTCTGTTTTACGGTTTGTTCCACCTGCCCCATCATCTACTATGAATAAATCCGCATCTACCAATGCTGCCCCAATATCAGTTGCACCATCTATGTCTAAATCATCTAACGGAACTCCTCCGTCTGGAAATACTGGATTTTGAGAAAACGTCACAACACCACCTGAAGAAATTGCTATTGCATCAGTATCTCCTACAGAACCAATATTACCATCGTTAGGAATAACAATGTTGCCACCAGTAGTCATAAGACCTGCGCCTGTATATGTACCACTAATATCTAAATTAGCATTTACATCTACAAGCGTAGCGTTAAGTTCTATTTCGTCAGTTGCGTTTATATCTAGTACAGTAGCCGAAGGTGCATTTATGTATTGTGATGAGTCATTAAACTGTAGTTGCATAGTGCTATTTAAAAGCAATCCAGTATCAGCTACGTGTGTAAGTGTTACGTCTTGGTCATCACCAAAATTTATAACTGCGGCATCTGCAAGAAAAAGATCACTAAATTCTAAAGAGCTTGTACCCAGTGCAGCTCCGTCTGAAGCGTCAGGTACAAATGCGGTATTTGCAGTTATAGTAGTTCCTACAATAGTAGTAGCTGAACTTGCACCAATTGTAGCACCATCTACTGTACCACCATTAATGTCGGCAGTATCTGCTACCAGTGCATCGGTAGTCACCGTACCATCAAAGTACGCATCTTTAAATTCTACTGAGCTTGTTCCTAAGTCTATGTCGTTATCTGTTACAGGTACAATTGCACCATCTTGTATTCGTATTTGTTCTACTGCGCTTGAAGATACTTGTACAAAAATACCAAAGCGGTTGTTAGTGCTGTCTGTTACTATTTTATTAAGAAAGTCTTGATCGCCTATCTGTGGAACATGCCCACCTTCTCCAGCCGTTCCATCGTGCTTGTGTCCTGTAGTACCTGAAGAAGCGTAAGAAAATGCAGATAATAGCTGGTTATATTCGTTGTTAAATAACGCAGCAGTAATTGTATCTCCATCTGTAATTGTACTTTGTCGTGTATAAGCTACCATTTAAACTATCTCCTATTAAGTGGTGTGTAATCTATGTACAAACCATTTATAGCATACGGAGGATTTTTATCTGTTGACCGTATCCTAAAACTTGTTGTGTTTCCAGTGCCTTGTACTGTTTGCCGTATCATGGGATCTTTGGTTCCTCCAAATTCTCCTGTACCAAATACTGCTGTACCAAATACTGCTGGTATTCTTACACTTGGCGAATAATCAGCTGGTTGAGGTACATTTGTGTCTTCATAGTCGTAACGAACTCTTAATGAAGGCGCACACGTACCTTCAGGAGACAAAGACATTTTTACATAATTAATTGTTTTGCGAGTCCCATAGTCTCCAAAATCAAAATCAGGAGACTGATAAGTGGCTTCGATGTTAGCTTCTGTTCCATCGTGTACAAAAGAATTTCCAGTGTCGTGAATGTAAACATACCCATCGTTATCGCCATGATAAAATTGTTCGTTATTGTCGGTATCAAACCCAGATACTATAGCTCTTGCTTGTATACCTTTAGTTTCTGACCACTCAAATCCTTTGTCTCTTATTGTACCTATGACACCTTTTGATGTAGAAGGAGATTGAGAAGTTGTTGTATAAAATAATCTATACTGTGATTTATTTCGTATAACACAGCTTGTAAAAATATTGTTTGCCATGTTTGTTACGGCATCTCTAATTACAGGTTGTATAGCTCTACTTACAGAACTTAACTCGATATCGTCAATACGTGCTGTAGCTGCAAGAGTACGTACCCCATCAGGACTTAAAAATACTAAGTCACTACCAATTTCCTGTATGCTTCCGTTTGCAAGACACCCTATGTTTTCGGTAATAGGTGTTACTGCAACCGTTGAAGAGTTATTTATATTTTGTAATTTGTGTATGCTATTCAAACAAAATATAATTAAGTCATCACGAAAGGATTTTAATCCTATAATCTTATCTTCAATTACAATACTACCAGAACCTGTAGATGAAAAATCATCAATGTCATTTGTACCAGAATAATAAACTGTATTAGGATTAGTTGTATCTCCTGCTACGACCAAATGTTTATCGTGTATAGTACATACCTTTGCAGTAAGGCTACCTGATATAGTAACATCTTTGACAAAAAATGTACGGTTACTTAATGCGCCTGTACCTGTAATTTTAATGTAGAGTGGTTTAGAGCTGCCTCCTTCATCAGTAATAAGAAGCTCACCATGTTCTGTAGTACCTTCGTACAGTGCAAAGTTTACTTGTCCTTGGTTGCTTCTAGTATTTGTAGAACGTCCTGAAAAGGTACTAAAGTTATCTCCACTTGCATCTACACTACTACGGTTCATTAGTAGCCATGTTTCACCATCTGTCGTAAAATAAATGTTTGTTCCGCTTGCAGCAATTACACCACCTGCATAAATAAAAAGACCTGTAATAGCGTTAGTGCTATTTGGTCTTGCTGCATCGCTACCACCATAAGCTGAGAAACCGTTTATTCTTCTATAGCCACCGTCTATGTCTACTTCAAAGTTTTCAAGGTCACGGGCAAATCCGGGCTGTGCCAATAATTGAAATTGATTGACGTTTGTATTAAGTCCTCCTGTTAATGGTACAGCATATGGTTGGCTTGGCATTACAGAAACCTTATACGATCATCTTTAACATAGTTAGGTGTTGGCTCCATTAGGTGTAGTTTCATAGTTTTTAAGCCACGCTTGTAGTCTTCGAGTGCAAATGCAGCACCTTGGTTATTGTCTTTAAACTGGTGCATATAGTATCTTGCACGATTTATTAACACAGGTACATACAGGTCTGGAAATACTATGGCATCTCCGTGTGCAGAAAGTTCTGTAGGTAAATTATAAGCATAATAATAAATACGATATACTTGATCAGGTATTGGAGATAGTCCAAACTTTCGATTGTCAGGACTTTTAATTACTCTGTCAGGAGTTCCTCCCTCTGCTTCATCAGCGTCATCTTTGTTTTGCGATACTCTAAAGTAATCTTTCCACTCTTCAATACTCGTAAACCGTAAGTTACGTATTGTATAAGGTGCGCTTTCGCCACTTACACCTACTGTCGTTAGTAAAAAATTATCCCAATCTACATAGCTATAGTCATCTACAATACTACTTGAAGCAGCTTTTAATTCATACCAACGTGTACCTGCGGTAGTTTCTACGTAAACATTACCATACATAGGGTCAGTAGAACCTGACTCACCAACAGCCAGAAAAGGCCACTGTGGTTCTTCATTTACCATATCAAGATAAGCACGATTAACTAAATCTTTGATGTGGCTTTGAACACCTACAGACGAAGAAAAGTTAGAGGAAGTCAACTCAACTTCGTTGAACTCCCTTAACAATTCATTCGTTAATTGAAGATAAGTAGTTGCCATTAGTAAGAAGTTTTAATACGTTGTTCCATACTAAACTTAGAACCTTGGGTTTTACCAGCATTGTAAAATTTGTTTTCTAATTCATGTATGCTTTGATAATTTTCAATACCTTCTTTAACCTGTTTAGTTTCTTCAGGCTTTGGCTGTTCCATCATTGGTATTATTAACATTTAAGTACCCTCTAATTTATTGTAATTGAAGTTGGTTGTTGTTCTTCAGGTATTTCAACTTTTAAAATAACTGTTAAAAGACCGTCAGTAAATTCAGCATTTTCTACAACAACGTGTTCTGCAAGTGCAAAGTCACGTATAAAAGACTTGCCACTGATTCCTTTATGTAAGTAGGAATCTTTTTCATCAGACGATTGTTTCTTGCCTTTGATTGTTAGTTTAGCGTCTGTTTTGGAATGAACAACTTCGATGTCTTTTTTATTCCAACCTGCTAAAGCTACTTCGATTTTATATTCATCATCGTCAATCTTAACAAGATTAAATCTTGGGTATTCTACTTGACTAGAACCGTTTAAAAAACTTCTTTGTAAACGGTCAAAGCCTACTAAAAAATTGTTGAAATCAGATAAAGCGAGTGTATTCATAGTGTATCTCCTATTTCCTTTCGGTAAATGTTTAGACCCTTTCGGTGTCTGCTTGTGCATCTTTTTTGTTTTTACGAAAAATGCGGTCGTAATTCTCGTCATATTTTTTCTTGTCAAACCCTTTACGGTAACGACTTTCTTTACTGACAATCGTTCCTGTGTGCATCACAATGGGTTTTTCGTCTGATCCTAATTGCGGCATATAAAAATCTCCAAAAAGGTTTGGGGGCGGTTAAGCCCCCTTACCATGTTAGTCAATTCCGTAGAACGCTGAAACGAGTGCTTCGCCTCGCAGAACTTTAGCGCCATAAACGTGTAGTCCACGTACTATGTCTCCAAAGCTATCAGGGTCACGGAGAACCTCAGTGCTAGTGATCGTCTGAGCAGTAGCAGTAGAAGAAATATGACCAGCCAAACACTTACCAGCAGCGTTAGAAGTAGCTGCTATGTTGTTTGTCTTATACATATTAAATCCACGCAACTTACCAGAAGATACCAGTCCGTTACGAATTGAACCTTGACCAGCATTATAGTCTACTGACAAAAGCTTAGAGGCGCTTTGAGAAAGCACTTCGTAAAAGTCAGGACTTGCCATGAACCAACGTCCTTCTTCGGGTACGTTTTGTTCGTCAAGCAGTCGAGCCATTTTTGCCATGACATCAATTGGGTCGTGTTCATCAGTACCAAAACCAATGTCCAAGTTACCTGTTCCGTCAAACGTACCAGCAGCTAGGTCAGTCGCATTGTCTGAACCAAGTACATGGTCTGGGCTTGAGCTGGAAACTCCAGCGAACATAGTAATAATAACACCTGCATCAAAAGCATCACGCAATGCGTAAGCTGCTGAAGAGGTAGCTACGTCACGAAAGTTAACGTGGGACATTTGAGTTTCAATGTCATCAACGATAAACTTAAATGCGTTGGCTATGTCAACAACCAAAGTTACTTCTTGGTCGGTTAGTTTAGTTGCTGAAACAGTCTGCCCTCTTTCATACTGATCAACGGTGATTTCGGGTTCTTTGATAATTCTTACGCTATCACCAAAGTTTGCAATTTCACCAGCATAGTCTGTGTTTGTAATCGCTTCGGCTACAGAAGCCTTACGAAAAAAGTTTAGAACCTGCTTGGAATAAACCTTTGGTAAAAAGAATGAATTAGTTTGGCCACTTGCATTTGCAGCGAAGTTTGCGTTTGCAGGAGTACCCGGTGCAAAAAATTGGTCTGAAGTATTACTAGCCATATTTATATCCTCCTAGTGAGTAATTAACCTTTTACTACTCTGCCTTCTGATATAGCTTCTCGTATTTCATTTTCATACTTATCAAACTTATCAAGAGACATCGCAGCGATTTCCCCTTCAGTCCAAATCTTAGGTTGTTTAGCTTCTATAGCCGTTGTCTTGGTAGACACCATATCTGCTGCTGAACCTTTAGGTTTAGACTGTGATTTAGTTTGAGTTTTGTAACCATTTTCAAGTTTAAAAAGATCAATAGCTTTGGACGCTAACTGAGCATTGTCTGGATTTTTATATATCCATTGTTGTATTTGCTCTGGTTGCGTTTCAGCCCACGTATGAAATTCTTCAGAGTTCCTTAGTTCAGGAAAGTCTGGGTGTTTTGCAAGTATATCAGCTTCAGCTTCACGTTGTAATATACGAGCTTCACGCTCTTTTATTGCACTAAGCTGTTCTTCAATCTGTCCTACTTGTTCAGAACTTCGTAAGTGTGCGACAGTCTCTACTGTGTCATACAGATCAGGATATTCTTCCTTGAACTTTTCTATATCTTCTTGAGTTTTAGGGGCTTGGTATTGGGGTCTAGCGGTTGCTAGCAACTCCTGCTCCCTCTGTTTAAATTCAGAAAGCTTCTCATCATAATGACGTTTGAGATCATCGTATCTCTTTTTATAATTGGTTCGTTTCTTGGGAGTCTTTTCTTCTTCTCCTTCCTCTTCAGGGGCCGTATTCTGGGTAGCCTTCTTAGGTTTTTCAAAAAACAATTGATCCGCAGTTTCCACTTTTTTATCATCTTGGGTATGCCAAGACTTATTCATGTTATACGGATTTGATTCTTCCTCCTGTACTTGGGTTACTTCACTCATAATATATCTCCTACGGGGCTTGTACTCTACAAGGTAGCCATGCTAATTCTTTCTTTTGGCCGATGAAAAAATTTATGGGGCTTGTCCTGTCAAGGTAGCCGTTGGTTTAAATTAACTAAGACTCGGTGCTTTATTAGCTTTAAGACTCATTGCCTTCATTAAGTCTTGATCTAGTCCACCTGTCGTAGTCGTGTTTGCTTCCTCGTCAGCCATAAGACCTCCGAGTTGGCGTTGTTGTCGCATCATACCACCATCGTAAGCACGTTCTGCATCGTCCATCATTTGTTGCAGATTATCGGCTCCGATTTGGTCTGTTGCTTTTTTGGTCATCACAAACTCTCCATCTGACAATCGTGCAGGTATTGAGTCTGATAAACCAGTTCCAGGGCCTTCTACTTCTCCTGCCCCAGAAAACTCAGAAGCTGTTTCCACAACCTTGTCAAATATCATACTCAGTTGTGGGTCAGTTTCTAAAGCGTTTAGTAAATATGTTTGTTCTTCAGTAGATAGAGATTCTTCTATTACAAACTCCATGTAGTTTGTTTCCATTTCAGCATCAGGTCTTTGGTCTGCTGCTTCGAGTTCCTCTGGCGTAGCGTTAGGATAAGTATCTACTGGTACTTCTTCTTCCATCATTTCTGGTGGCATTGTCATTTCTCCACCTTCTTGTCTTTGAACTCTTTCTTGAGGCACAAGTGTAACATCATCTTTATCAGTAGCAAGTTCTACTAAATGTTCTTCAAATTCACCTTTTTCATTCATCCAACTAAATCTTTTTCTACCTGCTTTAAGATTATTACTAAAAGCTTCTACATACGGAATAAAGTTTTTTGGAAGCGATGTTTGATTTTGTCCTGACATCTGAGCTTTTGCTGCTTCAAGTTCTTCTTCGGTAGCAGTATTTGGGTCTATTCCAGAGTTTTCTAAGAATTGATTTAATGCTAAAGCACCTAATCCTAATGCTGATAAAGTTGTTGTTGTAGTTTTTATTCGTTCTAAATTTCTAAATTTATTAACTGCATCTGGCCCCATAAGATGAGTAATTTTACCAGTATTTCTAGGCATTTCTTCGATTAAAGATTCTCCAGAAGCAATTTTACTTTTTCTTTCTTCTCTTATTTCTTTATCTTTTTCTGTTGGTCTTCTTATTACTCCACCAGAAGGAGTGCCGTCTGCTTTTTTTACATTTTTAAGATTTGCACCTGCTACGTCTAAAATAGCAGCAAGTATTTTTCCTGACTTTCCAGATAAATCTAACCTTCCTCCTTCGGAAAATTCTTCACGTTCTAACATAGAATTTTTATTTCGATTGCGAGGTTTCTTATTTTTTCTTTGAGGCTTTTTCATAAGTTAGTTCTCTTTATCGTTTAGTATTGCTGTAACATTATCCTTGAGCTGCTCTAGGAGTACCAGTGAACTCAGCTTCCCCTGACTGCGGAACAGCTCCAATTCCGATGTTGCCACCGCCAGTACCTGTTGCTCCAAGCTCTTGCGGTTGTGGAGGTACAGCTTGAGGGCTTCCCATGCCTCCTTGTTGTTGATTAGGGGTAGGAGCTTCTTCGCCAGTTGTTTGTCCATTTTGCATACCTATTATTTGTGCCATGATTGCAGCTTCTTCTGGATCATTCATGAGTTCATCTGGATCTAAGTCGAGGCTATACGCCAACTCAGAAATTAATTTGTTCATTTTTATAAACGGAGCTACCGCAGGATTTTGTACCGTTTGCAAAAACATAGTCAATCTTTGTGACCGTACTTCTTTTTGCATTAGACTATTTGTACCTGTTGCTTTTATTTCTAAGTCTCCGTCTATTCCTAACTTACTTTCAAGAAACTGCATATTCCATTGAAAGTACGATTCACCTAAAGGCTTTAATAAAAAATCATCCAAGTTTTTTATTACCGTCTTTATGTTAAGCGATGCTGCTCCAAGCAACATGGACATACCAGAAGCCGTTCGTGTCATACTTTGTACGCCTGTTTGACCATGTGAGTAACTTGGAATACCTGTTTGTTCATCTGCAAGCTGTCGAAACTTATCAAACATCATCATGTTTTCTGTGGATGTATTTGGAAACTTAAGTCCGTTTATCGCAGTTCCGGGTACTCCAGCTTGTCTTTTAAATACTTTTCCGGGATATACTTCCATGCTTTGACCACCTACTAAAGCAGTCTCATCTACATCAAATACTAATGAACCTGAGAGTGCTAAGTTGTCGATAGCCATTCTCGCGTGTCCATTCATTATCTGTTGCGAGTCATCCATGTTTTCTGCTACACCAATACCAAAAAAACTGTAAGGATTCTTTTCGTAAGGAAACGCTTGATAAGGTACTCTAAACGGTGTAAACGGATTAACAACTGCTCGTAACAATTTACCGTTTGATATCCACGCATTAATTTGTACTTCATCTAAATCGTCTACATCTTCTGGAAGTTCCATTCCAACTTCACGGGCATACTCTGCATCCATTACGCCCCAATATTCTAAAACCTCGTATTGTCCTAAACCATAGTCCATTGCGCCATCTTCATCACGTAGCTCATGCTCGTAGTCTTGCTCTACGTAGTTAGGCCCCATGTTCAAACATTCGCGAATAGCATCTCTATCAAAGTAAGGCATCTTTCCCAAAGCTCTTAACTGGCTTCTGTTTAAACGATGTCGGTGAAAGATATACTCTGCTTCGTCCATAGTTGTAGCGTTAGGATCAGCGAAGAAATCCCAGATAGATACAAACTCAATGCGAGGCACACGGACATCAATAGGTGAATATGTGCGTACCCCGTCGGAGTCTTCATCCCAACGATTAAGTGTTTTATTGAAGTTAAAAGGCCCCTTAATGATTCCTGTACCGAACAGAGAACATTCAAAAAGTGCCGACCGTAGCTCACTAGAGCCATTGGATTCTTCAATTTGATCATGAATTAACTTTTCCATCCTCCTTGCTGCTGATTGAGCAGGACTTACCTCTAAGGCTTGTGGAATAGGACTTAACCCTTCTGTCATATCTAATTTTTTTTCAGGGCGTACTACTTCAAATTTACCTGAGCCGTAAGTTGCTCCGGGTTTTAGTACACGGCCATCCCCTTCATATCCCACATCAAATGGGTTATCTAGTTCCTCCGTTGTTGTTTCTTCTTCCGACATCTGTGGTGGAGTAGTTTCCAGAGAGGGATTAAAGTGTGCGTGTTCTTCAATCCCCTCTGGAATATTAGTTTCGGATACGCCAATAGGAAACTTATTTCCACCAAAAACTACATCAACTAATTGTCCAAATGCAGCCAAAACTTTCGTTTTTGTTACCTTAACAAATACTCTAGACTTTTCAGATTCACGGAAACGTATGTGTTTTCCGTATAGCCCACGATAGTTATGGTAAGCAGTTAGCCAGCGAGTCTCGTCTTGATCTCTTGCAGACTGTGCCGAAGCATACCTATCCATAAGCAAGCCAACAAGACTGACACGCAAGGACTCGTCAAGATTGAGCGTCTTACCGTGTTCATCTTCAACTTCTTGAAAATAAAGCTCGTTAGCAGTTAGAGTATTCTCTTCATTCATAAATTACTAGCCAGCTTGTGTAAGTGTAATCGCGTCTTGGACTTTACACGCACCATCTAAATACCAGTTAGTTCCGTCAGACCATACATGAACAAAATCTCCATGCACCGCTTTGTTAGCTACAAAGGAAATAGTATCCCCATCTGTTACTGTTGCTACGCTTCCTGCTGCATCTTCCGCAGAACATACGTTACCTACAATAATGTTTGCACTTGAAGCCGTAACAACTGTATGTGTTCCTGTAGGCTCAGTAGCACCAATGTAGAACCAAAACTCTAGTCCTGCTGCTGGACTTGGTAAAGTTTGTATTTTAGCTGCCGCTACATTTAACACATAACGAGTACCTGACTCTGACGCTGTGATTGTATTTGCGTCTGTGATTGCTTCTGTAACGGAAGGTTTTTGAACTCTTTCAGCTAGACTGCGTACATCAGCAACATCTGCTGTGTTTCTTCCTGAATCTCTAATGTTAACTACCGCCATAATATTTCTCCTGTTAGTATCCGAATGTTGAATCTGAAGGCGTATATGCCTGTTCTAAATGTAAATATCTTAACCGACTATGTGGGTCAGCTAATCTTGGCCTTGACATAATTAAGTATCTTAATGCGTCATAGGCGTGGTCAGGTGCATGAGTATCGACATCTTCAGGATTGTTCTTATCCAGAGGAAGACCTTGAAGCTCGCGTATCAGATTAGGGCAAGTATTAAAAATTTGTATTCGTGGCCTTCCGCTTTGCTGTACTTTAAGATATTCGTGAATTTGAATTTTTCCTTGGACACGATTCTTATCTGCTCTACGAAGCTTATGACCTGCACGTTGTAGAGTTTCCCCTACTGTTGGCCCCGTAGTTCCTGTTCTTGCCCAAGCCGAGGTATCCAATACGCCTTGAACACTATACGGGTCTTCGACTTCCATCTGTGTAATCACGGTGGCTAAGTCTGCGCCCGTTAAATTCTTTCGATATAATTCTCTGTAAATTACTAGAGTACCGTCTGTTGGGTCTACTGCTCCCCAGATGCAAGCGCTTTCTGAGGCGTACCCGTAGTCAATTCCTTTAACTCGTTCCCATCCGATTGGTATATCAAAAGGAGTGATAACGTGTCTTTCTAGTTCAAACTCTGTGAAGGCAGCGCCCTCTGTAATGTCCCAATTACCTTCCAGAAGTTGTTTGCGTTGTACGTCTGGTAAGGCTTCCAGCATTTGTTGATAACGTCCGTCTGTTGCCAGATACGGATTGTCATCGAGCCTTGCTGGAATAAACTTTCGAGTTAAGCCATCAGCTCCCTCGAAAGAGTCGTTGGGCGGTGCAGGACTGAGATACCGCTTCTTTACCCAATGTGCGCCTACACCTCCAGGGTTGGCTGTACAACGAAGGTACGGTGTGATCTCTGAGTCCGTTGTACGCAACCGCGATGCTAAGTAGTTCCAAGCAAACTCTGTTGGTAGGTGCGTGATTTCATCAAACCCTATCCACGAGTAGGCTTGTCCTTGATAGCGGTAAACATCGGCATCTCGTTCCAGAAAGCCAAACTCTACTTTAGCACCGCTTGGAAAATTCCAAAGTTTTTCTACCTCTCGAAACTTACAGCCTTTAAATGCCTGTGGGTATAACTCACGAGACTTGTCTATAAGTTCTCTTAATTCGGGCATAGAACGTCTGAGTATTAAAGCCCGATGAGCCGCACGATGTGCGTACCTCAAAGGGTCTACTAACATTGCGTAAGACTTTCCTCCCCCTGCTGCTCCACCGTAAAGTACATCTATTTCGGGTGCAGCTAAAAATTCTGTCTGTGGCCCGTCATTGGGCTTAAACAAAATGTTATTATTAACTTCCTCCTTGACTACTGGAGAAACATTATCAATAACATCTGTTGTAGTAACTCGACTTACTTTTTTATTATCAAGTTTATTTAAAAGTGCTTTAGAGTTGTTTAGTGAAGCTTTCTGTCGTTGCAGCTTTGATTCGACAGCTTCCACCCTTCTTCGCTTATTTCTAACAGAACGCTCGGCTGACATACGAGCTTTTGTTGCCGAGCTGTAGTTGTATCCTCGGCCTTTTGAACCCTTTGCTCTACCAGACTTTTTACGAGGCGTTCCATCCTTTTTAAGTATAAAACATCCTGAAGCATCTGTAGCATATTTCTCTGGAAACAATTCCCAATCATGAGCTGACTCCTTCGGAGTTGTGATATCGTTCTCTGATGACATTCTTTAATCCTTGATGGCTGATGTTACGCCCTGTCTTGTAGGTAATCCATGCTGCTCCATCTCGTAGTGATATGGACTTATTAGCCAACAGTGATTGAATCTTATCCAGTGCTTCCAGTTCCTCTGGAACTTCTTCGAGTTCCTTGGAGCCTTCTGTGCTTGGTTTATATCCAAAGGGTGTCTTACCGAGCTTCGGCCTCAATGACTATCTCCTCTTTTGCTGGTAGTATAAAGACTCCTCCTGAGACTTCATGTTTCACATCGAGCGTATCTTTCTTTCCTAAGCCTACACGGTCTAGGATAGTTTGTGCTGCTTGTACTCTCATGCTGGCTTGTGGTATGGGTTCGTTAGATTCCATTACATCAACGAGCTTTTGAGCTGCTTGCGGTGCAGACTGAGCAAGAATAGTTGAAGCCATATCTATAATTTCTGATTTGAGTGCTTTCACTACTTGCCAGTGACTGGAATAACCTGCAAGCTCCGCAGACTTTTTAGGATCACCCCCTGTTAGCATTAAGTTATCAAGGAAACTCTGCTGTTTAGTCGTTAATTGTTTGTTATTATTATTCATGTTGTCTATTATAGGGCTGGATTTCGGATCTGTCAAGTAGTTTGTGAAAAAAAAGCTTGACAAATGCAAAATACGACCCTATAATGTGGGGTAACACCACCGAGGCTTCAACATATATGTAGTATAACTCTAGAACCCCGATCAAAATACATGGAAACACCACACGATTTAAAAACAAAACCTCCTATACGTAATGATTACCACGCTGCGTTTAACGATAAACAAGAAGTAGCAGGTATAAGAGGCTTTAAAGAAGAAATGAACTCTCCCAGAGTAGCAGGAATCCGTGGTTACTCTGAAACCCCGACCAAAACTCCCCTCGTTGCAAGCACTTCAGAGCTTCTGGAGTCGCATCCTCCACTTTTACCACAATCCCACACTAAAGCTATTAAGGCTTACGAAGATATTCTGCGTATTTCTTAGTTTTAGAAACCCCTGGAGTCTCGGTTAAACTACTTGACATTTCAAAACTTTCTAAAATGTACGTGATTTAGTATATATAGGGGATAGGGGTGGGGTGGCTCTGGCATGGCATTAGAATAGAATTTAAAAAACTCTAAAACACTCTGCAAGCCACTGATTTAATTAGAAAAACTCCAGAATATTTTAGAGTTTTTTAATATAATGCTCAAATTGACAGAATTTTCTTGAAATTTTAGAGTAAATCGGGCAATTTTTTACTCCAAAAACTCTATAAATTTCAACGATTTAAAAATTTATTTGACATTCAAAAAACCTTTCGTTTATCATTACCGCAGTCGAAAGACTAGCCAAAAACGGCTAAACATTAAGTAAATAATTGATAATTAAGGAAAAATTAACCATGTCAAATATTAAAAAAGTAAACTTAGGTGGTCATGAAGTAGAGGCAAACAAAAAAGCAAATCCCTACGCGATATTGGCGGTTGCGGGTATACTAACTCCAATACTTTGCAAGGAATTAAAAATTGCTGTTAAATCAGTAACTAAAACGTCGAAACGTGGTAATGAATATACAATGACCGTCGCTAAAACTAAGGCAAATGTAGGGAGAGTCAATGCCTTGCGTAATCGAATCCAATGGTCAATCGTCGCGGAATATTCAGAAATAAACAAGGCAAAGGGCATTGTTGACGATAAAGGCAAAGGTTACGTTATCAATGACGATTTATTCAAATTAGGCAAAGTGAAAGCTATTCCAGTTAGTTTGCGTAGTCGAATAGACACAGAATTTGACGCTAAAAAAGTAACCGCTAAGGCTACCAAAAAGACCGCTACTAAAACAAAAAAAGTAGAAGTAGCAGTGACTAGCAATGGCGAAAAATTCACAATGGATGAAGTTAAAGAAATGGCAAAACTGAAAGACGTTTCTGTTGCGACCTATGTTAAGTTTTTGCAATTAGAAGGGCATACTGTAGTTGCCTAGTTAAACTCAAAAATTCTGAAATTTTCGGGGGGGCGCAATGCCCCCTTTTTTTTTCTCTCAATTCCTGAAATAGCTCTTCTAAGCAATTCTTAATTCTTACCCTACCCTACCCTACCAGTCCATTCCGTAGCGCCTCGCTATGAGCCTATTTCATGCCTTGTCGTTGATTCCTAGTAGCCACTCGAAGCCACTCGAAGCCACTCGAAGCTACTCGAAGCTACTCGAAGCTACTCGAAGCTACTTTGAGTTTTTAATATATAAAATAAAAATAAATATTTTATTCTCGAAAAATTATCGAAAATTTTAGCGCATTAAATAATGCCTGGTTTTTATATATTTAATTCAGATGGAATGACGGTGCAAAAAAACAGCATTAAATAATGCCGAGAATAAAAAAAAATTATTAGTATAAAATAAGGGTGCAAAGTTTTTGCTATTAAGAATAAGAATATAGGTACGTTATGACTTGACAAGAATTTGCTAGGTTGCTAGACTGTTCCCCTCGCTGAGAAACCGAAACGATAAAGGAGTATTTATAATGAAAATTAAAATCCCCTCAGAAATCTGGGTAAAATTATATAGCGAAATTGCTGATGCAATGGTGCATAGTAGGTCTTGCAATAGAATCTGGGTGCAAGATGAAAACGGAAATTTAAAATATACTGATGAAGCACAAGAAAAGTTTAATAAGTGTGCCGAAGTAGCAGAGGGAATGTTAGAAGATTGTTTTATTAAGGGAGAGTAAAATGCCAGAAGAACTATTAGAATACATAGAAGATAACATAATTGAAATTGACATGGAGGATATTGTATAATGCAATTCAACGAAGAAGAATTAATTAAAATACAAAAAGCGTGGGACAGAATTTATAAAACGTACCACGAAATAGAATTTAAACATTTTTGCGAGGAGCAAGATTCGGAAATTACAGAGTTAGGTTTTAAACATATTTGTTTTGACCTTGGCATTGTAAATCTTTACTTTGAAAGCAAGAAACCTATACAGTTAAAGTTATTTTAAATACATACACGTTATGACTTGACAGCGTTTGGGAAAGGCTGTAAACTGTTCCCCTCGTTGAACAAATCACCATCATTTATGAGGTAGTAAACATGAAAGCATCAATTATAAATCAACCGATAAACAACTATGCCGAGTTAAAACGACAGCGACAAGCTGCTAATATAAACTTTGGTACATTACTAGGCGATGAGAATAGTAATCCAAAGATTAAAAAGAATCAAAAGCAAGGCGTACTCAGTAAGGGTATGAACTTTGCACCGTCCAACAGTTCGGGTAAATACTACGGTAAACCTTGGAATGTTTGTCCTAGTGCGTCACCAGCTTGCATTGATGCTTGCTTACATACCGCAGGTAATCCTGTATACATGGAGGGTAAAATACGAGCAAGGTTAGAGCGTACTAAAATGTTTTTTACTGAGCGTGATTTGTTCTGTGCTACTTTAGTATACGAAATACGCAAGGCAGAACGCAAAGCTGAATTACTTGGTATGCAGTGTGGTATTAGACTAAACGCTACGTCCGATATTCGTTGGGAGTTATTAAGAATTGACGGTCAAACTTTAATGGAAATATTTCCTGATGTAGAGTTTTATGACTACACAGCCGAGCCTAACCGCAAGACACCGAGTAATTTACATTTAACATTTTCATTGAAGGAAGACAATTTTCATCTTGCATTAGATGAATTAAAATCCAGGCGTAATGTAGCGGTGGTATTCGATACGCCAAAGGGTAAGCCATTACCCGAAACATGGCAAGGTTTTAAAGTTATTGACGGTGATGTGCATGACTTCAGACCATTAGACCCTGAAGGTGTAGTCGTAGGATTACGGGCTAAAGGCGATGCAATAGGGGATACTACTGGTTTCGTTCAAAAAGTTTGGGAGGTGTAAAATGTTTAAGATTACTACTGTTAGTCAAGAGTATGGTGAAGGTGAAGGTAAAGGAATTTTAATATATTTTAAAA
>VTLG01010982.1_pt1 | contig 52778 bp, 56 predicted proteins | sample 4694571 | NCBI WGS metagenome assembly VTLG01 (sample SAMN12604809, study PRJNA352737) | marine metagenome | biome: ENVO:00000447; feature: ENVO:00000209|ENVO:00000569|ENVO:01000036; material: ENVO:00002151; isolation source: viral sequences binned using virsorter ... | reverse complement strand
AGTGCTTCGGCAGCCTCATGAACCGTCCGAGTCGTTACAACAAAGTCAGGCTTACCAGCAGCACCTTCCCGACCCTGTGAACACTGGTTCATAATTGTACGAAGCGATGGAATCAGATTTACAGCTGCTGCTCCAACAGAAGAATCTGCTTTATTACGCCATGAAGTATTACTAGATGGATCAATCTGGGCGTAGGTATCAGTAGCCGGACTCTGGTCAACAAGAGCCGCAAGGCCCGTCAACTGCTTACTGGAAGAACCAGTTCCGTTTGAGAAGATACCTGTTGCCACATTATCAGCTAATGAATTATTGGCATTACGAATCTTTTCCTTCATGAGATCCGCAATCTTTGCTGTGCCGCTATTCTGACGTAATTCATTACCAGAAATTGACACTGAAACCGCACCTTGCTTCCAATTAAAGAAAGCAGTTGTCAGTCCAGCTTGCGGCGTGACATCAAGAATTTCGTAATCAGAATACCATTTAAATGTATTATTCTTCCCCGTCATAACAGGGATGCGAATTCTTTCGCCACCATCTACGACCTTAATACGACCTCCACCCCTAAACCAATCAAGGGTCGGAGTAGCATCGTATACATTGTCTTGTATCGCCCCTGAACTCAAAATCTTATCCAGAGTTGTAGACAATATAGGGCCGTAGGTACGAGATAGGGTACTAGCCCCTACGGTTGATTGTACCATTGCTCAGTCCTTATCAAGAAGAGAGCGCATCAAGCAAAGCTCGATCTGTCACATCTTCCAATGTGTCCCCACGCTCTCGGTTATAATTGATATTTGATCGAGTTGAATTAGGAGCAGATCTCGAAATGGTATTAGCATTAACTCCACGAGCTATTCGCTGACGATATGCGTCTGCTCTATTAATTGCACCGCCTGAGCGAGCTTTTAATATTGCAAACAAATCTGTCGGCGTAATGCCCGTATCGTCAGAGGTGATTCGATCCAATACAGCACGAGCCTCCTCTTTGATATCTGGGTTCCATACAAATCGACCATCTTCCATAGTGCCGAAATCTTCACCATACATATCTATACCTTCTTGTATAGACTGCGAAGTGAACTCATCAGAAAGCCTTTCAGTCTCAGCCGCTTCAACGTCATCTGCACGAACAAATCCGTTTACTTCGGCAAAAGCCTCCAACATAGCTCTCTGTTCCGGCCTCAGTCTCTCCAGTAATTGCTGCTGTTGAAACACTCTCTGATCGTCTAGATTAGGCTCTTCTGGCGTCCCTTCAGAACCACTCAGACGAGATTCAATGTTCTCCAGCCTAGCTTGTGTATCTGAGTTACGTTGCCCTAAATCAGTTACATTGCGCTGCAAATCCCGGAATGTGGCCGCGCCTCCCGGAAGATTGTCGGCGTTCTCTTCCAAAAAACGGAGTACTTGATCTCGACCTGCCCGTTTCTGCTCAGAATCACTGGCTGGATTTCCATTGGAAGCAGCATTGTAGCGACCTGAGTCGGCGTCGCGGATGGACTCAGCACCCGACGCTCCAGCCATAGATTGCATAGCATTCAGAGAAGCTTGGGCGTCCATTTGTCGTAGTTGATCATAAGCTGATTCTACGGCATCAGACGAATCCATTCTCTCAACTTGCTCTTGGTCAGTAGCGTTATTCATTCTACATCTCCTTTTTATTCAGACTCTGGTAGCGCCTTAATACGCTTGGTTCGAGTCTTAGTTTCCCCTTTCCGAGCGGCTTTACTCGGATTCGATAATCTATCGAGCGAGCTAACCTGTTCACTTGATCCCTCAAATGAAACATTCCAATTATTGGCTACTTTATGATTGTGGTCCTGTTCTCTCTGTATATCCGACAGCTTACGTCCTGTCTCTTTTTGAACGTCAATTACCGTAGCATTTGGGGACAATTCAGCATTTCTTCCCCCATGGACAGCGTCACCAGTCTCTTGAACATTTAACGCTGCCATAATTTCTTTTTTCTCACGACGACCGTGTATATCACAGTCTAAAGCAGGGTCATAATAGGCTTCAAATGAATGAATTGCCTGACTTGTAGGGAATAAACGCTGCATTCTTACCCCCTCATGTCCCTCTCCACAATAAATATAAGTCGTATTACGCTTATCAGATTCTACGAATACGTCAGATTCAAGACGCCCACACTCTGGGCACTCAAAGTCATATAAAGCTGGCATTAATATCCTCCACCCATTGCCTGTTGAAGCTTCTTAGAAGCCTTTGCCGTTGGATTTGGCCGTGGCCTTTTGCCCGTTGCGTTAGGTGGCGAAGGAGGTGTTCCCATTGGGGGGCCTCCTACTGGCGCCGGTGCTGCTGACGGTGACGGCGACGGTGACGGCGACGGTGACGGCGGTGCGGATGGCGAAGGCGATGGACCTGTAGGCATTGGCGATGGTGTCGGTGCTGCTGGCGCCGGTCCTGCCGGAGCAGGAGTTGGCGGCGCTGCTGGAGCAGGAGGCTTTTGTAAAGCAGCTCCCGGACCCATTGGACGACTTTGCGGCAATTTCCTATCTGCCATTACGCCTGCATCACTTTGCCCAACTATTGGAGGTGCATCCTGTCTTGATTGCCGTGGCCCACTTTGCGCTGCTAAAAACTCCTCACCAACAGTATCTAATTGATTTTGCACTCCCTGCGTCTGACGATTAGTAGCACCCTGTGAACGCAGCATATGCATTTGACGCATTAGAGCCCTTCGACGTTCACGTAATTCCTTTAGCTTCCCGTTAGGTCTACCAGCTCCACCAACAGCTCCACGGCCAGTTGCACTAAATAGATCTACATTCTGCTGTGGTGCAGCTGGTGCAGCTGGTGCAGCTCCACTCATTTTAGCTTGCTCAGCTTGCTGCATCCCCTCTGGGGTATACGGGAAATTCTGTCCATTTACCGTTGGCATATGGTTCTCCTTATCTAATTACCTGCAGTTCCAGGAACAGCCCCTCTATTGAGTCGATTCCCGCCCCTCCTTCGCACAGCGTTAGTAACATTCTCCGTAGTAGGTGGAGTACCTTCTCGAGTTCCCTTCAATTGTTCTAGGATTGAAAAATACTCCTGTTGCAGTTCTTTAGGACCATCTAAAAAAGCAACAGAATCTGCATTCGGCGCGTTCATTTCCTGTAATATAGATTTTAGGCGACCCTCCAGTGTTGATCTTCCAGCCGTATCAGCTTTACCTGTTATCTTTATATCTGCTCCCCGTTGAAACTGTGTGGGTGGTAAGCCTTCTTGCCTGCCTGCAGCCTGTGTAACGCCTGCCGCTGGTCCTTCTAAGATTCTCTTGCTCTCAGGATCAACAAAAGCAGCATCTGGCCTATTTCCACCAAACATTGTATCTTGCAAAGTGCCCCGACCTACGTCTTTCGCCTCCTGCGGAGTTGCAGTTCGCTGTGTATCTCGCGCTCGTTGTTCTTTCTTACGATTTCTTTGACCAAAGGGATCTGCGATGATTGTGGTGTCCGTTCCCTCTCGTGTATCTGAAAACGGCCGAGGCTTTGTATCAGCTGAAGAATCTCCTGCGGCTGGGAGCCTAGTGCCAAGCCCTCCTCCGGGCATGAATCCCGACCCTCGCTTTAATGAATCTGCAGTTTGTGTAGTAGCTTTTGCCACCGGCCTCTCTGTTAGCTTTGTCTCAGCCCGTGGATCACCAGCATATGGACCCAACTGATAGCCTGCATATTGATATTGATCTGTTCGTTCTCGGTCTGCTTGAATTTTATCCGTTCGTGCTTTTCCTAACCCTGCTGAAAACTGACTTTTATCCTGACGTTGCTCTCTGGTATCACCAGACAATCCCACACCTAATCTATCAGTACCAACTCCAATCTTAGTTCTAGAAGTTTCATCTTGGCCTCTAATGGCTCTATTTATTGCACCGGCAGCTCCCTTTACTTTTCTACCAGCAAAGCCAGTGACGTCACCGGCTTTGTCTCTAACAGCACCGACAACGTCACCGGCTCTGTCTCTAACAGCACCAGCAGTCTTACTAAATATATTTCTCCCGCCCTCTTGCGGACTTGTAACTGTGGGTTGCCCTGCGGCTGGGAGCCTAGTGCCAAACCCTCCTCCGGGCATGAATCCCGGCCCTCGCTTATCTCTCTTGCCTACTTGACGAACCACACCTGATGCTTTTCGATCTGCTTCCATTTTTTCCAGATTACGAAGTCTCTCTGCCTCTTTATTTTTTGCTCTTTTTTGTTGAGCAAGAGCAATTCCCTCTCCTATAGTAGTAGAAGCCCCTGAAAGAAAATCAAGAGCACCTCCTTTTATTGCCATTAGAATAAACCTCCTGTATCTGTTCCATTATTCATATCTTCTAGCTCTTTTTCTAAGCGCACTTTTCTTTGATTCCGGCGCAAGGTACGAGATTCTTTTAATAAGGCTGGCATTTCTGGATCATCTGGACCCATACGAGATAGCTTGCGTTCTATAATTTCCAAACGAACGCTAGCATCGTCATCACCATGCATAGCGCCCATCATAGCTCCACTAACTACGATTCCTGTCATTACTGACCCTCCGGTGATGTTCTGGCAGCACTTCCATTCTGACCTATTGGAGTGGGTATCGGTGCATTAAACTGCTCGGCATTAGCCGGTCCCTGTGCACCAGCATTATTAGCAGCCTGTGCCGCTGCTGCTGTTTCCGGTGTAAGTTGCTGGCCTGACAATTGAGCTATAGCCTCTTCTGGCAAGATAGCATCTTGCTGCATAGCTTGCTCTAACATTGGCAGGATCGTTTCAGGATCTTGAATTGCATAACCTCTTGTTAATAAGAGTTCTGTGATTCGAGCTAAATTAGGCACCTGCTTATAGATCATTTGAAATACTTGCGTTTGCCCAGACAGTAAATTCAGCAAATCCAGCCACTGCTTGCGTTCTAGCATCATAGCAGTAGAAGAAGAAGTAATATCTATTTCAAAAGCATACTGTCCTTTAGATATCTCTTCATCCACTTGAATGAAACTTTCTGCCCGTGGATCAATAAGAAATACACGTTCTGGACGAAATTCAGTAGTTAAGCTCCAAAACTTTTGAGCCTTACGTACCTGAAATTTGTTAAATAGATCCGCTCGTTCATCTTCTCTGGCTGATACTCTGCGATCAATAATATTAGCTTCTGTTGCAGAATCAGGATCGGGCATACGGCCCGGCTGTGGTGTACCCGCCGTTCTATCTAATAGGCCAATAACCATATCCAAAAGATTGTTCTTTTCCGTTTGCCCCTGCCCAAATTGTATGGGCATTACAGCACGACCCCCTGAATCAGCCAACCCTTCTACAGGAAAAGCAGTAAGATCAGGAGCATGTAGAACGCTTTCAATTTCATCCTCCTCAATTAAATCAGGATCGTATAGAAAGAGATTCTTCTGTTTACGAGCCGTATTAGCAAAGGCATCCAGCATTTCATGTGCTAACGACTGGATAGAATCTGCTCCAGCCATGGTTAATGGAGCATGATTAAACCACGTCTGAACACCCCGCTCAAAATTAAGTACTTCTATGGGATAATCCTCAATCGTTTCATAGGGCCAATCTTCATCATCTCTAAGGAACTTTTTATGCCCAGGTACTATATTTAACAACAAGTTACGACGCTGACCTATGTCTACGGGAAAGTTCCTTGCCCAGATCTCCCAGCCTACGACTAATCCGAAGTCATCTTTAAGGTCTAAATTCTTTGATTCTGGCGCACCTTGTATACGCTCCGTTGGTTCCAAGCCTTCTATATTCTGCAGCGTTTGGTCCATTAACATTTCATCGATGGGCTTTTTATACCTGAAAGCAACCCAGCGAGCATCTGTAATGCCATTTTGAGCTAAGGGATCAATTAACACAGACCCCGGTTCCCATCGCTGTCCAAATGGAGCCTCCCACTTAATAGACGTATTACGGTTGGGATCGCCCCTATTTGACTGACGATTATGTTCTTCTATATGATCTTCTAATAAAATTTGAATAGTTCGGGGAAGATCTGGCGTTTGTAACTGTCTTATGTGGGATTCTATATGCTGATCATGTAACTGGTCAGGCATAACTCGCGTAGGTTGTCCTACGCGCAAGAAATCATTTTCTGTAAGAGGGTCATCAATAACATTCTGCGGATCAAAATTTACTATGCGATCAACGAGACCATCAATGTCCGTAGTCCAGCCTATTTTAGCACACCCAAATGGTGATAGGAACGCATCGAGTAATACTCGACGATCCTGCTCCAGCTGTCCCGTTTCTCGGTACCAGTAGTCAGATATGCGAGATACAGACGTTTCTGAGCCAACTCCCTCCTTATTGAAGGGTAATACTCTAAATTTAGGATCGTGAGCCGCTATATTGGCTACTGACTGAGAAATCCATCCATAGACAATATTAGCTTTGATCCGATGCCCCGGATCTATATTCTTAGAAACTTCAGCTTCCTTTAGTGTCTCACGCAAAGAAGCCGCATCCATATTGTATTGTTTTATTAATACATTAGCTGCATCGAAATACGGCTTATAATATCTCGTAGCGTATTCTAACTGCCGACTCCAATACTCTACTCGATCTTCAGTGCGATTTCTTCCCGGATAAGATAAACTCATTTAGTTGTAGCCTTTGTCTGTTTGGAAGCCATGGCTTTTTTCTTTTTTTTTATTGGATCAAACTGCATTTTAGTAGTGTCCATTAAAACATGGGTCGTGCCTGTCTTGGGATCAGTGTAGTATTCGGCAGGACGCACTCCCCGTAGATTTGCCGAACCTCCTTTTGGCCCCATGCGTGATTTGACAATGTTTGCACGAGCGTCCATCTCTGCCTTATTGCGACCCAATTGCAAATCACGGCTCTTGCCACGTCCAACGATATAACCCTTTCTTCCCTTTGTTACCCAATCTGGTTTTTTAGCCATCGGTAGCAACCTTAGTCTTCTTAGAGGCTTTAGCCTTAATTGCCCTGCGTTTTATTCGTTCTGGTAATTCATTTACTGCATTCTTGTCAATAATCTGCTTCGCCGTCTCTTCTGTGATATCATGCTTCTGACGAAGCTTTGGATCTTTTAAAGCAGCGTAAAATAACCGCGCCTGTGCATTAGACTTAAATGGCATATCTCTACCATATATCAGGGTGACAGATTCAGGATGGGTAGAACCTGCCACCCCACCGGAAAGGAGAAAAGCAACTGCACGTTAGCACAGTTCTGAGTTAAAAATATCACAATTCATCAGACATTGCTTCATCAAACGGATTATGCTCTCCCATTATAGGAGCACCCTTGGTAGGACTGAACCCCTTAACTCGCCTTTTATGCCGAGCCAATAGATCTTTAAAGCTATATCCAGCCCTTATTACGGGCTTTGGCCCTTTAGGTCGTCTACGTCCGGGCCTAAGCTGTCCTAAACCACGTCCAAGTAACGTAAAAACATCTACTTGATCGTCATGAGCGCCAGCTGGGAATCGAGTCAATTCATAGAGCAAATCCTTAGTCCATGACTTATCTGCCGGCAAATGCACCATACCCTGCTGGGCTCGGCCCTGAATAGACAAAGCCCGTTCTTCTTTACGTCGTGACATATTAAAGGCTTCGCGGGAGCAAAATACATCTCTCTCGCGCATCCTCTTGCGGATAAGAGGATCGGCCATATTTAAAATGGCTCCCTTTTCCTCAAACCACTTGGCTATATCCCATTTCTCGATTAAGTCCAGCTGTGCCTCAATCCAGTCTAATGACTTGGCTCGTTCTCTGTACCAGTCAACGACATAGATATTAGCATGGGCGTCCAGCCCAAATACACCGTGCACTGTCCAATCCCGTGAAGAATCGTCTGTAGCATAATCAGATGCTCCATAAAATCGCATCATCTTGGGATCTGGCAAGGTGGTATACGATTGGAACCAATCAGCATGAAAATAGTCGCCCTCCTCCCGAATAGGCGACTGCTGGTACAGCGCCATAAAAGAACGCTCTCCCAGAACAGCTTCCTGCTCTAATACGTCTTCTTCGGAATACCACTCAGGCCATAACACCGCTCCCGGTTCTCTGCCCAGCGGATCATCCAATTCTGCCCGTACCGGCAATCTCAGTATATCCCAATCTCTAATTCGAGTGTCCTCTTTGGAGGCGTCCATAATACGCCCAATCAGATCATCGTCGTGCCAGCGGGTCGCACAGATCACAATAGACGCCTGTGGCTGCAAACGGGTGAACACTACGTCTTTATACCACGTATAGGCCCGTTCTCGCATCTGGATGGAATAGGCGTCCTCTGGGCCCTTAAACGGATCGTCGATAATAAACAGATGAGCACCACGGCCTGTAACCGCCGTACCCACACCAGCCGCTATGTAGCGCCCTCGCTTATTCTCAATACGCCAATGGTCAACAGCTGCAGCTGTCGGGTCCAATCGTATCCCCTCAAATACACGACCATATTCGGGAGAAGAAAATATCTGACGTACATCGCGTCCAAAGTCATTAGAAAGATCCTGACCGTATGTTCCAAAGATGATGAACTTATTAGGATTGCGACCAAAGTACCACGCAGGAAAACGACGTGACACCAACTCGCTCTTAGAATACCGTGGCGGTAAACAGATAATCAACCTACGACAGTCACCCCGCTCAACTGCCTCCAGCTTCTCACATATAGCCTGATGATGAGGACCAGCCTTAAACTCGTCAAACGTATACGAAGAAAAGGCAAGAAGAGACTCCGAAGCCTCCTCCCTCTTCAGAAGCTCCTCCGCCGCCTTCTGTTGATCAGTACCTAAGTCTTGCACTAGATAGTCCTAAGCAGGAACTGGCTCAGCCCCCATAGTCAACTCCTTAACCCGTGCCTCCTCCACAATCTCCGCATCCACTGCCAGAGCCTTGGATTGCCCGGCAATGATCTGTCGCAACTCCTCACGAGTCAATTCCGGCAATTCCTTGGTCTTACGCTGGTGCTGGTCAATCTTAATCTCTTTAGGAGCGTGAAGACCCAGAATTTTGCACCGCTGCTCTATACACCACTGGATACCCTGCAAAAACGAACTGGTGCCGTTCTTCTTGATCGTTTCCAGCCGTTTCCGCGATAATCGCATTATTGAGTCCTCATCTACATACTCTAACGCCTCCCTTGACTCATCTGCCTTAGAACCTTCCCAAGCCGTCCAATACTCTGCCTCCAGTGCATCTATGCGAGCTAACTCCTGATTCTGGCGGCGATTGAAATCCACCAGCGTAGATTCCAGCCATGCGTCTTTGATCTGCTTTAATTGACGCCCCACATATTGCACGGACACATTTAACGTCTGAGCAATCTCTCTATGAGACTTTTGCTTGAGATATAGACGGACAATACCCTGCTGGTCCGCTACACGCTGTAGTTTACCCTTCTTCGGTGTCACTTATTCTATTCCCCGTTATATCAAACCTTTGTTCCACCTCAACCGGCTCAGCTACGTATATACCCGGTGGCGTAAAGCCTAATACCGCATTGATCCCATATCCACCGTCAGGACACTCATGCCATTCAGCAAACTCAGGATATTGTGGACCCTGCTCTCCATCACCCACCCAAGTCTTAACCTCAGACTCTGATACCTCTATAAACATAAAGATATTGCAACGAATGCACTTAACCTGCAGCTGACGTTCCATAATAGCCCCCATATGGGTAGATAAGTAGAATATAATAAAAGAGTTTCAAGTTTTCATAGCAAAAATAGCTCAAGTTGGTAGGGTAGCTATTAAATAAACTACGGATCGAGCCATACGGGGGAGCAGGCCCCCCCTGTGCTACCGTCTGACAGGGGCCTTCATTTCAGACAGGGGCCTACCCTGAGAATGTGCCAGCAATTCCGACCGCTCAAGCCGGGTACGTCGTACCCTGTCCCCTTACAATGTCTTTACCCTTTCCGCTTACTTGCTGGCCTTGCTGTTTATAGTCACAATTTTGGCCTTGCTGTTATTAGGCTGCATTTGGTTCAATGTCTTTATGTATATCAACTGCGCTATCTTGCTGGAATTTGTGGCCACAATAGGCCCCCTTTTTTCGGCCGTTTTGTTTCCCCTTTGTTGGCCTGTATCATTTCGCCTTTGTCCCTATTTTGGGGCCTGAATAGCAAGAATTTGCTTATTTTTGAAGTTTTTTTGCATTTAGGCCCAAAATAGGCCAAAAAAGGGCCTTTTTTCATAAGCTGAGAACCCCCTTTTTTGGGGCCTATGTTCGTTCGTTTCTCTTTAAATTCCCAAAATAGACCCCAAAAAGGGGCCTTTTCTTGGGTTACTCAAAAAAAGGTCTGAATTTGGGGCCTTTTGGGGCCTTTTGGGGCCTATTTGGGGTCTTTTTGGCAATCTGTAGCAAGAAAAAGCTTGACGGGTTAAAATTCCCGTTTTAAGTTCTATTTGCAACACGGAAACAGCAACACAGAAAAGCAACACGAAAAGCAGTAAGATTTCAAGAGGTATTGACAGCATAGCGTAGGCCCTTTCGCAGTCGCATTTGATACTGAATGTGTGGAAACCTCGTGACGACGTTAGTCAGGGGATACCGATAGCTGGGGGAATACAGGCCCTTCTGAGTGGACGCGATCAATACTGCACATAGTGCCATCCCTTGAGAACTTTCAAGCGAGGCAGGGACAAGGCCCTTTAAGGGACAGTATGTCCGAGCATACAGCTATACGAAAGCTGTTGCAAGCTAGAGCGAATGCATTCGCCACGACAGCGAAGCTGGGTAAAAGCATGCTCAAGAGGTCATCGACGTTAGATGGCGTAGCCTTGGTTGTTCTTTGTTGAAACTTGAAAGTGGCAAGCCACGAATATTTGCTAAACTTGGGGCCCAGTCGGGATAGGGACAATTGCGACCTATGCTTGAACTGCATGGTGAAATGCATCCATGACCGACAGGCTACACCTGTCGGATACTGCAAAAGCTAAGCGAAGCTTAGAGATACCGAGAAAACTCAGACCGCCGAAACCCAGCGAAGCTGGATAGCGAAACTCTGAGAAGCGCGGTATCGGGTAAGTAAATATTACTTGAGCGACGACAGGAAGTTGTTGCCTGAACAGATCAGAGTAGGGATCGGCCCCTGCAGGAAGCAGGGGTTAACCACTACCTCGGAAAATTTCCGAGGTACCCAGTCGACAGTCTGGGATTACGTGAGCGAAGCTCACGACCATTCAATCGCTCAAAGAGCGAAGGAGAATAGCATCATGGCAAAGAAGCAATGGAGTGCCCAAAGGAAAGCGAAGATGGATCGTACCGCCGAGATCACACAAAAGCAACATTGGGCCATCAAAGATGTGCTGAAGGTCGATGTTTACTCGAACAAGCAAGCAATTAACCGAGGCGATGCCTCCGACCTAATCGCTCTGATCAGAGCTAACCAAGCCGAGAAGAAAGCTGGCCTGCTCAGCACTCCCAAGTTCAACGAAGCGATGAAAGTTCTCAGAGAGAAGCAGCTTAAGCTGGGAGCGACTGACACCAAGAACGCCAAGAAGGTCGCGAAGCGACCAGTCAAGAAAGCAACAGCTCCGAAAGCCAAGCCGAAAGTGACTACTTCGGTCGGTCGTTGGTCAACGGAAGTTCCAGCTAAGCGAACTCGTAAGGCTACCAAGAAAGCTCCTGCTAAGACACTTGCTGAGAAGGCCACAAAAATTAAGGCCGCTCCAGTAATTAACGTGTCTTCTGCTCCTGCTTGCTAATTTAGAGTAAATCGTGTCCAAGTGTATGGTCGGTAGTGATACTGCTACCGGCCATACAAACCCTCGTGAAAGGGAACTATGCTATTGCATAGTTGGCGTCTACTCTACCAGACAGGAGAAGAGAGATGAAAGTAGCATTTGGTCGCATGGAGCACGGATTTTGTTTGAAATTTGACAATGGAGTGAAGCTGTCCACAATGTTTGGACAGCATCACTTTTGCGATAATCACAATTCGTTCATGGAGAGAGAGTATTTTGATGCTAAGATTCCGCTGTTTTGCGATAACGTCGAAGTTCTGGTCTTTAATGATAAAAAGAGAGCCTTGACAGGCTGGCAAGAAGATATATTTGGTGACGATGACCCTCAAGATGACGTTCGTGGTTATGTGAACCTGACGCAATGGCTACAGCTTGTAGACTGGTGTAAAAACTGGAAAGAAAAGACTTTAAGAGCACGGCTTGTAGAGAGCCGCAATCGTTTACCCTCCATCGTGTTAGAAGAACATGACAGCTATGTTGCTTTAGGGTAAAACAACTCGACTATCTGATGAGGACATGAGAGTCCGAAACGCGCTAAGGCGTCATAGTCTAACGACCACCCAAACAAGGAGAGCAGTAACATGGCAAAGTCAGCAAAGAATCCCACACAACAAGGCAGTTACAAAGTTGACGAAGTGGAGACGTTACGAAAAAAAACCCACGAAAGAATTCAAGATCTGAAGAAAAGTAAGAAGGAATTTCTGGAAAAGTTTTTTGACAGGCGTTATTCGCGACAATCGAATTGACCCGACTATCTGATGAGGCCACGAGAGGCCGAAACGCGCTGAGGCGTCATAGTCTATCACTTAAACCGGAAGGATTTAACTATGCTCACTTGGAACTTTGCCCAAGCCGTCATGGTCATATCTGTTTTCCTTATGCCCATCATGGTCATGCTGTTTCTGATTCTCACGGACGATTTAAGGCGAAACGGCAACAGCTAACATGAAGCCAAATAATGGATGCCATTGTAGACCTGAACTCAGACTGGCTATATATCTGAGGGATGGATTTGCTTGTGCTTACTGTGGCATTGATTTATACAGTGCCGAACCAGCAAGCATTACACTTGATCACCTTAAACCCCAAAAGAATGGAGTGAATAACAAGCCGTCTAACTTAGTCACTGCTTGCCGTAGATGTAATTGTAGTAGGCAAGATAAAGCTTGGAAGTCTTTCGCTACAGGAGGAGCCATAGACAGAATACTCAAGCATAGAAGACGTAGCATTAAACGATATAGAAAGTTAGCGAACGAACTCATCCAGAATGGATGGGTAAGGCTGAAGTCTAACCAGATTCAACCCATTATTATATAGGAAAGTGAAAATGGATACTAATCGAAGCTTTACAGCTGACATAGATGGATTCGTTGCAAGCTTCAACAGAGCCAATGGTACTAACTATAACGCTGAAGAGTTATTGAATTTACTCTGGCCAGAAGGAGAAGCTTTTGAAGATGACACATTGGCAGTGACATATAAGTGGACGATATAGCTATGAAAAATTCAGACGGAATAGATGGATTCCAAATAGACTATAGCGATTCCGACAAAGAGCCCGACAAAGGGGCGGACACTAAAACTCAATTTAGATGGAGGATCTATAGAGAGTTACGACGATTGAGATTACTTCAAGAAAACTTGGAAGTTGACGTCGCAAGAACAACCAAAAAGATCAAGGCATGCAAAAGGCAACTCGTAGAGATAGAGGAGATAATTAGATGATCTGCACCAAAAGTAGCTTTGACTTGCCAATTATGATCCCAGATCACCTTGTAAGCCAGCTATCAGATCAAGTGTGGGATCTGCTATTCAAGATAGACTTTCTGGTCATAAAATTAGAGACATTTGAAGAGAGCTATCAATATGGCAATGCTTTAAAATGGGCCACGAAATACGTGAAAGATTACAACAAAGCTAATAACACAAACAAACCACAAAGGGAGATTGAAGACATTACAGCTGGAGAATTAGAGGAGGCCATAGATGAATGGCACCGCTTCTTACATACAGCACCCTAAGAGGAGAGATTAATGCATAACATAGCCACATGGATGTTGATCGTCAGCACCATCACCTTAGCAAGTCTAATACTCATTCCCAGATAAACCACAACGAAAGGTAGAATCATGGATTCTCTTACCGACAAGAAGAAAACGATCATTAAAGCTAACAATAAGAGCTTTGCTTACTATAACGAACTCGACTGGATAAGCGAAGTTTCTGCTGGATCACCGCAAGACATTGAGTCAGAAGGCTTTACAGAAGATAGCAATCCCTTACCTTACTGGATGGAAGAAGCAGGGTTTGATAGCATTGTTTCTAACCTATGGGAGACAGAATATGCAGACCGTAGCTGAAGTACTTGAGAACTTAGGGATTAGTGGATCATTTCCTCTCGGAGCTTTTGTAACAACGCCAAATGCTATTGCAACTCATAGAGTTGCAGGAGTATTTAAGTGCCTCACAAAGCATGCCCAAAAAGATTGGGGAGATACAGTGCCACACGACGCACAAATTAATGACAAATCTGTTGAAGATGGATGGGGAGATATACTCTCCGTCTACAATCTTCCAACTGGAAAGCTTCTTATAAAAACAGAGGCTGACGGTAGCGTTACAACAGCATTTAATTCAGATGAATCATAAATAGCATACCCCCTTACCCCTTTCCCCTCACGAAGTGAGGGAAAGGGGTAAGGGAACTAACCGCCGAAGGGAAGTCGAAATGTGTGAACCACTAAACGTTAAAGACTATATACATGTAGACCGAGGAGGCAATAGACAGGACCAAGAAGAATACGATTGGTACGGAGAAGAGTTTAGCGTCTCTCGCTTTCCGGATTTTGTGCAACTTGCGCGAACTGAGGCGTCTTCTGCTATAAGTTCATTATGGAATGACAAATGCCCTATAAGACCCGAAGACGGTGGCTACGAGCCGAATGATGTCGCCTATAACTTTATAGCTAATAATGATAACAGTGCTCTTCATGCACTGCGACATATGGAGGCCAGTATGCGCTTTCTAATGATGGCCGATAGTCCCCATAAATTTCTGGGGGATGAGGAATACAAGGTATACTCAGCAAATCGTTTGAGACGATGGGAATTTACAAACTCAAGGCTTAATGAAGAGTAGGTGGAAGGAATGATAGAATTAATGATGGCATTCTTATGGCTGTTTAATATTGGGATTCAATTACTCAAGGGGAGACATAGACATGAGTAGAGAATACAATCACCACGACTTTGGATGGGTGACTATTCCAGACAACGTACATAAAATGGCATGGATTAGAAAGGAAAACTACGATCACTTTCTTCCAGACTATAAGGACACCGACGAAGAATTGGATCGAATGATATGGGCATCTATGGAGAGAGAGTATAGCGAGACAGAACGAGGAGCTACGGAGGCTGATGAATGAAGAAGAAAAGCACATCAGTCCCTTATAGACGATTCGATCAAGCTTCAAAGTTTAAAGCTGATGGATGGGTTAAAGAAGCTGAGCTTGAATGGATATGCCCCCACTGTAATCATGGAGCAGATGATCCAGAAGAAGCTCGGTTTTATATGCTGTTGGCTCAATGGTATGAATGGGATATAGATGGATCAGGAGAAAGACGCACAAGATATGGTATAAGTAGCATTGATCCACCACAACGGGGGGCTATGGTTACTTGTCGCAACTGTAATAAAACCTTCAAGCTTAAGGAGAAAAAGAAATGAACCTTGAAAGGGCCGAAGAAACAATGATAGAATCACGTCGTCTTGTAAAGCAAGTTAAAGCTATACTCGATCAAGGTGAGGCTGTCATATGCGATACTTGTGGAGCCAATCGATATACAAGTCCCCTTGGTTGGTCGCTATACAACTCATTGAAAGCTCTTGATGATCGCTTTGGAAAGATCCTTAAGAGAATTAATTACTGGCAAGAACAAGGTCACACTACTCTACCTGACTCAAAAGAATTTGACTTACCTGATTTACGGAAAGGATAAAGCACAGCACTACCCCTCCCCTTCCCTTCCCCCTCACGAAGTGAGGGGAAGGGAAGGGGAGGAGGGACCAACGAACCGCCGAGGCAATCGGCACAACCAAGCGAGGTTAACATGGCAGCACGGAAAGAAGAAGAATTGAAAGTTGTAGCGGCGACATCGAAGCAGACCTTTGCAGTCTTTCGTTTTACTCAGATTGATGTTCGCAATTTGAACCCGATCTTAACTGTAAATCAGGCTTCTGATTTAATGGATCAGTTGGTATCGCTGAGTTCCAGTAAGAAGTCTGGTGAGATTACAAAGGGACAGTATGAAGGAGCGATTAATAACTTACGCACTGAATTAATTAAGAAGGGAGGCGAAGACAAGAGGTCGGAGTCAAGTAGGAAGGAACAGTTTAGTATGGAACCTGAACGTCGATTCACACTCTCCGTAGCGCAATAATTAACCCTTAGAAAGAAAGAGAAAACACCATGAAAGTATTTTTGATTAACAACGACGGCGGTGGATTTGCAGATTACGTAGACATAGAAGATGGCACCACGATAGATCAGTTCTTTGCATCTCAGATGTCTGGTCAGAGACCAGATGGATATATGATCCGAGTTAATAGGGATCAGGTTCAAGCTTCGTATGCTTTGAAAGAAGATGATCGCGTATCTATTACCCCAACCAAGGTAGAAGGAGCATAAGAATGCCATCGTTAGCCAGTTTTACTCCTGTCACTCAGGAACTGGCTTGCTGGATCTACGAATGTCGGTTGAATCCCGATGTTCGTAGATCTATTTACTTAAATGCAATCCGTTCCGATCAAAGTTGTTTGGCAAATTTAAATGGGCTCGATGATATTGATTCTCATGAAGGGCTTCAAGACTTGTTGCAGAATTATAGCAATAAAATGGCACGTCTTAAAGACGATGTCTACCAATTGTCAAAAGACATTGATAGGCTTAGTGACAATGTAGCTTATAGCCCAAATGTTTCACATGAAAATTATGTCTCTGAGGCTGAGAGATACTTAGACAAAGTAAACTTAGGCTTTTTAGCTACTGTATCTCAGATCGATGTATGTAAAAACACACTTGCTATGCCCAACTTTTATGATTGGAAATTTGAATGCTCTCCCATGTATAAGCAGTATCATAACGAGATTGATGATTTGTTTCATGAATTGCAAGCTCTTGAAAGAGAATTCAAAGGAGTGGACTGGCAAGGAGGAGTTCAAGTTCAACTTGATTGCACAGATAGAAAGGGAAACTTCAGTGTTATCACCACAAAAAGGGTTCGCTTTACCGATGACGAGTATGATGTAGACTTAGGCCGTTTTGAAATAGTATTTCCATCAGGCCAACATAACAATGAGAATAAAAATTGGCCTCGCATTATAGCTATAGATCCTAACTATGCTACTAATGAATATGGAGAAGAGACAGAGTATCCTCATCCCAATGTAGATGGAAGTGGCATATGTATGGGATCCGGACTAACTGCCCTTGAAAAGGCCATGGAATCTCATAGATATTGCGATGCTGCTATGCTTGTGAACGCTGTTTTGTTTAATGAGCATAGTGAAAGTCCCTATTGGAGACTTGATAGATGGAATGGAGAAGGAGGGATTGAATGTGCTGATTGTAATCACTTCTCTGCTCCAGATGAAACTATATACTGTGAGTGCTGTGGTAGTCAGTACTGTTTTAATTGCTCATTCACATGTTACTATTGCAATCAATCTACCTGTTATTCAGATCAATATGAGTGCGATTCTTGTAGCTCCGAGGAAGAGCCTTATCAAATCTGTAATAAGAGTATCTGCATAGAAAAACACCTTGAAAGGGTGCATCCTGAACCAGAAGAGGAGGAAGAAGAAGAATCGATTTATGCAGATGGCTTGAAGATAACAGTAGGAGTATTCGGCTCCCCAATGAAGACGTCGAATGAATTAGAGGCTGAAAAAATTCAGGAAGAATATCAACCTATAACAGAGGAGGCTTAGATGGGACTCGTATTAAGAATGGCTCCAACAGCATGGGCTAAGCTTAGGTATATGTGCACTCAATCTGACACAGAAATTGGAGGATTTGGAGTAAGCTCTTCTGATGATCCGCTGTTAGTTACAGAGTTTCATCTGATTAAACAAGAATGCACAGCAGCTACCGTTGAATTAGATGATGAAGCCCTCGCTAATTATGTAGAAGATCAAGTAGAATTAGGTAGACATCCCAATGAATGCTTACGGATTTGGATACATACTCATCCCGGCAAAGATGTAACCCCATCGGGAACTGACTGGGACATGTTCAAAGACAAGTTTACTGACTGCGACTGGTCAGTAATGGCCATCATGGGATCAGATGGAGACACAAGTGGTGGTCATCTATGGATAACCCATCCAGAATCAGGCTTTATTAACCTGCCGAAGATAGAAATTGACTGGACTGTTCCTATAGCAGGGGCTGATCCCAGTGATTGGCAAAAAGAATTAGATGATAAGGTTAGCACCTTATCATTGACTCGCACGATAAGCTCTCCATCTCAGAAACTATACAAAACTCCATCTTATTACAATCAATATCATGGGTATCATGGAGAGAATTTCAAAGGTAATGTGTGGCAATTAGATGACAATGAGATAGAAGATGATGATGATAGCAAGCATGAAATGAACTCTATCGATGGAGAGAGTTGCTTTGGTGCAGATTCAGACGACGGATGGGAGAACAAGGGATACTATGTCTACCAATAACTTGGAGGATAGGACTTTGACACGAGACATTAGACAAAAAGAACTTATACCACCTGATAAATTAAAAGAAATAGAAGCTCATGTTATTGGATGTGGGGCTATAGGTAGGCAAGTAGCTTGTATGCTGTCAGCTATGGGAGTCCCCACTATTAACTTAATAGATCACGATTCTATTGAAGTGGTTAACTTGGGACCACAAGCATGGTCTACAGAATACCTTGGACAACAAAAGGTATTAGCAGTGGCCGAAAACTTACAGATGATTAACTCAGCCACTGATGTAAAGACTTACACGTCTCGATGGAGAACGTCTATGCTTAAAGACGAACCATCAAATCCAGTAGCTGTATTTTGCTGCGTAGATTCTATCGATACTCGTAAGAATATATGGCTTAGGAATAAACATAAGCTTGACTTCTGGTGCGATGGTCGGATGGCTGGCGAAGTTCTAAGGGTAATCACTGCGACTAAAGGTAATGATGATTCCTTTATGAACTATCCAGCTACTCTGTTCTCAGGCAACGAAGCGTTTCAAGGAGCTTGCACTACACAAAGCACTGTATATAGCGCATCGTTAGCAGCTGGACTAATGGTTGCACAGTTTGCCAAGTGGCTAAGAGGAGCCCCAATGGATGATGACTTAACTTTTTCTGTTGGCTCTGGAGAATTGACACCAACATGAAAGATAAAATCATCCTTGTCACCAATCTAATTAACGACAACCTTGATTCAAGTATAGTAGTAGATGCGGCTGACGATGAAATGCACATCACCTTCTATCACTGGGGTTCGGAGGGACAGAAGATGGAGACCACATTAATCGTCACAGATATATTAGAAGAAGAATCAGAACATTAATTAGTGATTGACAAGCTTTAACTTGCTACTTATATTCTTATAACGTGGGGGAGAAAATTTTTGCATGGATCTGCTTGACTTGGGTTAAATTATAGAGATAGAAAAAGTTTTCTTGGTGTCTTTTTCTGTCTATACTAACCCCACACCCCTCAATTTAACTCAAGCAAGCAGATCTTCTACCGGAAACAAAAACTAAAATGTCAGGCAATGATAATACTTTTGACGCTACAAAACCGTTAACTGAATACTGGTTATTAAGAAGAGAATATATTGGAGACTTTACATTTAACACAAAGGTTCCTAAGTATTCTTATTACAGACGTCCAGATGGAAGTATATATATTTTTGACAAAAAAACCTCAGCAGAAACGGCACTGAAGAATTCAAAGGGGCATCATAAAAGTTGTCCTTCTGTTGTTGACTTAGAGCAAGCCAAAAAAGATGACCCAAAACTTGTTGACTTAATTGCAATCCCAATAGCTGATCAAATATCTAAAGATATAAAGGATAACATCAAGGATCCATTCTATTTGAAAGAGAAGTTAAAAGAAATAGAGTCAATGCATAAGTTTGTAGCACCTCAAGATATTGACAAGGTGCTTAAGGGATTCAAGGAGTCGTCAGAACTGGTTGATAAATGGATCTCTGCTATAAATAAGTTTACAGTTGCAGCTGAAAAATTTATGGGAGACCCTCGATATATAAAATTCATCGAGGAATTTCTTGAGTCGTCAAAAGAAGGTGGCGAAACTACAGAAGACCAATGGTGTATAGCTCGATACGGACCTGCTAATGATGTTGAAGGAGATGTTTGGGCCGTATGGACAGACGAAGAAGACTTTCAAATTATAAAGTCAAAAGAACGTGCTGAAGATTTATGTAAACAGTTCCAAGAAGAAGAAGATAGTTGTCAGTTTAGAGTCGTCGCTTTATTTCAAGCGATTCAAATGCTAACACTTCAGCCTACTATGGAGGAGTGGGAAGAAGAAAATGCACATTGGTCTATAGAAGACCTGTTAAAAGAAATTGATATTCAAGAATCGGGGAACTCAGGCTTATCAGAATCGTAAGTTATCTTAACGGGAGAACCGGCTTTAGTTTCTGGTAATTCTGTATCCGATTCTACCTCCAAGGATATAACAATTTTACCCCAGTCTGTAGGATAGACTATTGTTTCCTTGGTCTTAGGAGTCCAAGTTGAAAAGACAGAAATAAATTTGGATAGCAATTGTCGCATGGTGCTGGTCATTCCCTCTGGAACCTCCACAAAATTAGAGGTTACATCGAAAGGGTCTGTTGGCTCAGTTCCATTGCGGCGATTGCGTAACTCTAACCTTGTCCATGACCCTGCAATGGCAGCTTGCAGCCATTCTTCTCTCTGTTGTGGACTTGGCAACCCTGCTACTTCCAGATGATGGGACCAACTAATCCCTTCAGTCTCAAAGTGGCGTGTCTCTGGAGGAAAAACCCTTGAAACCCAAGAGAGATTATATAGATGTTGTAATGATTTGCCAGTCTGATCGCAGAAATGATCATATCTTTTCGGCCATCGGCCCTTGGCATAATTCAGAAGATCTCCAATAGCCCAATTAATCCATCGCTCCATATGAAACAGCAAGGATACGTCTTGCTGGAACTCATCCCAAGACATATCAGTAGGGGGATAGTATCCCCTCTCGTCAAGATGACCATGGAGTCCATGGGTTATAGGCTTTGAAGGATTCTCTTCTGGACTTGGCTCATAATGCTTAGGCACTATAGCCAATTCGTGTTCGCTTAACTGCTCTGCAATAGGGCGTTCATTGGATGGGATCATGAAGAATAAAAAAGAACATTCACCTTGTCAGGTCAAGTTGTTCCTCCTATTAATAGGAGCTTTTGCTTGCCTATTAGTTTTCAATCTCTTACGAATGTGAGGATTATATGCCAGTAATAAGTATCCCCAAACGAGAATGGGATCATCATCCAGCAGGACAACATGAAGGATTCTTTTATGACGTAGAAGAGGAGCGTGAGTTTGATACCCCTTGGGGTCTAAAGAAAAAGATCCCCTTTAAGATCGAAAGCACCAGTTCTTTTCGAGAAGATGGACAGCCTTACATAATAAGCATGTGGGCTACTGTTAGTAACGCACCCTCTGCTAACTTACGGAAGTGGAGAGAGAGAGTATTAGATAGAGAGTTAACCAAGGAAGAAACTGAATCGTTTGATACACATAAAGAGTTTGTTCCTGTTCGGATCGGATACATTGTAGCACATAAACCAAAGACAGATGGATCTGGTGAGATTTCTTCCTTCGTTGAAAGCTTTTGGAGATTAAAAGATCAGGGAGAGGCGCCAGTATCAAAGCAAAACAGATATGATGGGGATGATTTATCTCAGGGGGTATCAAAAGAATCTTCTGATAGCACAAGCGCAGCTAAAGAACAGTTAGATAAATTGTTTGGACCCGTTGAGGAAGTCACCGAAGAGCCACAGAAACAAGATGCAGATCTTAATAAGGAGGAGCTTATAGAACGAGCCAAGAAGGTGGAAGAAGTTGTAGGTATAGAGAAGGCGCACATTTCTAAGTCAAGAAAGATGTTTATGGATGACTTGACCGACTTCAAGAAGGCAACCAAAGAACAGATAAAGGAATACATCAAGCAGGTGAAAGGGTTAGCTCCAGCTGGAACTGACTTTTCATTTGAGAATGACGACCTTCCATTTTAAGGAGAAATATTATGGGTAGCAAATCAATAATTACTGATAAGTTTTCCTCTAAACTTCCTCAAAATTCTTACATAAAAAACAAGGGTGGAGGAAGTGTAGGAACTTTTAATGCAGGTAGAGAGAAGAGTATAAGTGAAACAGTAGCTCACTTAGAGGAAAAGGCAATGAGTGAGATAGACAGTGAACAATTCCTTGAGTTTTCCATGGAAGAATTGGAAAGCAGAAAGCTTCTTAGTAAGATTCAATTCCCTTGGTTAGATCCAATCTTATTCGTTCGACAGGATCATAATAATATCTCAGGAGAATATCTTAAAGAACTAAGACTTTGCATGGGGCTCCCCATAAATGCTATGTGTTACCTCATTGACTTAGCTGCCGATCTTCTGGGAGAATATGAACGAGATCAAGATATTATCCTTACCTCTGGAGCTAAGAAAAGAATATCAGAAATTGGAGAAACCTTTTCCAGAACAGGTATCAGACCTTCTATAATCCCCTCCCCAGATGGTCGCTGTCGAAGAGATGCTACGTATGGGAAAGGATATCATGCAAAAAGAGTTGCAAGAAGGCGACGTAATGCAGCTAAACGAGATCAGGAAGAAAAGGAACTTCGCTCTATACAGGCTAAAAGAATACTTTCTGATGCTACCACAAAAGAGCAAGCCCTTCTACAGGCTGTACCGACAGAAGAAGATACGACTCGGGCACTTAAAGAGAAGCGAGCAGATGAAGAGCGACTGAAGAATCGTACAGAGAGAATTGTAGCTGAGAAACGTGCAGAACTCTTTGACTATTCAAAGTTGGTACATAAAAAGAGACCCTTCTCTGAATCCCCAATGATGTACGTACTACTTGGAGCAGCCTGTACTGCTACTGCTGTTATTTTACACTTTAATTTTATAGTTAACTAGTAATGGTGGGGGATGGCAGGTACCGGGTAGACACACCTCCATCCCCCCCCTTCTACACAGGGTCACTACCCGACCCTTAACACCGACCAGCTCCTCAGCATGGTCCCCAATAAAACAAGTAATACTATGTACCGTTTAAGCGACAGCAATCTATTTACTTCTGATTCACAGGGCAGATACATACGGTTAGCCCATCGGATGGATACTGCCCGACTACAGTGGATCAGATCCCCACAATGATCGTAGCTTTGGGGCTATAAAAAAAGCCCATCGGGGTCGCCAGTTGTACATTTTCCGTTTATAGAAAATTGGAAACCCCCCGATGGGCTAAAGCTAAGCCGGTTTCGGGGCTGTATAAAAATAATGTACGGAATTCTGCAACTGGCGGAAAGGAACTTAACCGATGTGAAAATCCTGTCAAGGGAAAACTTTTCCCCTTGCAAGATGCTAACTACAAGCACTATCTTGCTCATAGGAGGTTTTCAAAAACTCTCGACGCGCTGAAATTGACAACCCAAATAAGGGGAGCCGAATGAAATTAATACGACAAGCAATGCTACAGGAAACAAATGATCATGAGATCCCATTAAAAAATCATGAGCATCCTTTCATTGTGTCATTCCAAGATGCAGATATCAGGACTCAATTAGGATGGAGGTTACAAAAGGATGGGTATGTAATACGCTATGAATACAATGAGGCTCGTAAAGGATCAAGTGTTATCTTTGCCCACAGAATTATAGGTGAGAGGATGTTGGACAGACCTTTACAGCCTTGGCCAGCAGAGGTAGTTTCTCACATTAACAAGAACTTATTAGATTGTTCCAGACCTAACCTTAGAATTGCCAGTATGGGTGAGGCAGTAACGGCAAGGGCTAATCAAAGAAGCCATGCATCCTCTTCTTATAGAGGAGTAGGATTGCATAAGCCCTCTAATAAGTGGCTGGCTTATGTGAAAGTTAATGGAAAGCAGAAACATTTAGGTTCATATTCTTCGGAAGCTGATGCTGCCTTGGCTTATGATGAGGCAGCTAAGGAAGCCTTTGGAGATTTGGCTCAACTAAATTTTCCCGAACAAGAAAGATCTCATGGGTGAAAAGCAACCAAAGCAGTGGACTAAAGAAGCTCATGCTTTAATAGATACTGCTTACAAAAAAATGAAGCTTCAGTACGTGGATATAGATAGCATTATCTATCCACTTAAGTATGAGTATGAAGAGTCAGAAGTTTTGATAGCCATTAAGCGTCACATAATGGATGCAAGAGAAAGAGACCACTCTCTTGTAGGCAAGTGGCCTCCCACTACAGCAGATCTTGTATGGCACTTGCAAAATATTAGGAAGGAAGAGCTTCGCTTAAAGAAAGAGTTACAACAAGAGTCTCATGTTATTAGCATCCCCAAGAGTAACATAGTAGCCAGAGATGTTCCCGAGCATATGAAAAGATATATTAAGAGGGACTATGTAGAAGTTTATTCAGATGAAAGTGCCAGAAAGTTTGTGACTTGTTCTGTCTGTCACGATACTGGACGGGTAAGATTTTATCGAGAGGGTAAGTCTTCTGACATCAATGATCAAATAGATGTATACACTAACCAAGAGTATCTTGATATGTCAGAAGCTACAGTTAAGCTGTTGAAATTAACCACCCTTCAATGCATATGTACTTGTGATAAAGGTGATGACCTTTGGCATTCCTTCAGCACTAAACCCAAGAGACCTTGGCACCTAAAGCAAGTAGAACATTATGCACACAACCGGAGAATAAGAGAGGCAATAAAGGATGGCTAAAACTATTGCAGTAGGTGGTCCGATTGAGCGTGTCCAAAGTAAATTAACCAACTGGTCTGACAACACAGATCAGATGACAATGATTTACGACTGCTTTAAAATGCTTGACGATTATTATCGAGAACGATTAGATCAATGTCAGGGTAGAATCTCTGAGCTATCAGATGATATGACACGCTTGACAAAACGTACTGTTAGAATGGACGATCAGATAAATAGATAATAGCATCAGTCAAAATTGACTGACAGTCAGTCAGAATTGACGGATGCCTAAAAAGGAAGCGACTTGGAGCAGGGACTATAAGTTCCCATCGGATACCATAGAGGACTGAGTGTTTACATAGGGAGTGACAGGGTTTTCGCATGGTGGAACTCTGCACTTACTACACAGATAGGTTCTGGGGAGCACTTATCTGTGCAAGTGGTGGACACTCAAAGAGAGACTATGGTATGCTCCAAGTCGCACTATTATGAATAAGAAAACACAAAGAATAATTATACCCGGCGAGCCTGTACCTAAGGGCCGACCTCGAATGGCAGTAACTTCTCATGGCAAGCGAGTAACGTATACCCCAGAGCGAACAAAACGCTATGCCAAATCCGTAGAGAAGTGGGCGTTAACTCAAAGAGTCAAGCCTATGAAGGGACCATTAAGAGTTTCGATATGGTTTTGGATTAAACGGAAGGGCTCTTGGAATACTATTGACATTGACAACCTTGCTAAAGGCATCTTAGATCCATTAAACGGAATCGCTTGGGAGGATGATAAGCAGATTGTCGATCTCCTGTGCTTTAAAAGAACAGACATTGCTGATCCCCTAACAGATGTAATCATATCAGAATGGAACGAAGACGCTAATGAGAAGACCTTTATCCCAGAGATCCCTGCTCATATAAAAACTGTAGTAGGCACTATACCCAAGGAGGCTTTAAAATGTTCGAGTACCCTTCACGAATCTACAACATAGTTGATGGAGATACCGTAGACGCTGTTTTAGATTTAGGATTCAAGGTGCAAACTCGACAGCGCATTAGACTGTGGGGTATCAATACCCCAGAATCAAGGACCAGAGATTTAGAAGAAAAGAAAAGAGGCAAGGCAGCGACTGCTCGACTAACTGAATTACTGGCCGCAGTAGACAACCAGTGCGTTGTGACCAGTAAAGAGTATGGCAAGTATGGAAGATGCTTGGGAATACTATGGGTACCCTTATCTGAAATAGAACCCTTGCTTGAAGATTGGAAATCTAGCATCCTAGATCAACCAACTCTTAATGAGGATTCAGAGTTTGAAACCGGCGACTCTGCCATAAGCTTAAACCAATTGCTAGTTAAAGAAGGACATGCAGTAGAGTATCATGGGGGAAAGCGCTAAAAATTACCGGATACTATCTTATGGCCCAGTCGAATTAAAAGCTGACTGGGAGCCGTATAGCTTTTTTAAGGCAAGCGCACGGAATAATAATCCCCGATGTTCCATAAGAGAATGTACAAACACGGCTCGATACAAAACCCTATGCTTGCCATGTTATGCAGAATTGGAATGTCGGCCATCGTGGAAGTACTGTCAGATCACAGAAGATGGCGAGAAGTGTGGGCGTAAACTGCACTCACATAAGATGTGCCAACGTCATGCTGATCGCGTGAGAAGATCTAAGAAGCGTTAGTCAAACAACCTACTTCCCGACTCCTTTAACGCTTCCTCCCATCCAAAAGCTTCAGCTCTTTTCCTAACTATCTGCCTCAGCTTAGAGGATACCCTAGCTTTCTTGTAGCGTTCAGATCTCATCACGGCATCTACATCAACGCTTGTAACTGATAGCCCAAATATTTCCCTGAGCAACTGGTCTTCCAGCTGTCCCTTTGACGCTTTCTCTCCCATTCGCCAAAGCTTGCCAACGGGAGGAGCCACTGTCTTAGCAGCATACAATAGCTTCTTATTGATAGGCATCTCCATGGTTGTACCAAATAAATCGACAGTAGCAGGTTCTCCTGCGAACCGTTCTATTGGTGACTCCAAGAAGAAGTCATACCCCTTGTCCATAGACAGCGCAGCCCAAACCTTTAAGGCTGGAGTCATCGAAGACAACAGGTCTTTGTAGTTAAGTCTATTCAAGTCTTGGAACGGAAGATCTTGCATGAGATAAGTTGGCTGGCCCTTATTATCCCACGGCAATCGCACCGCATTGACCTCATCGAACCAATCAGGCTTCGGTATATTCCCATTGTCTTCTGCTAACGAGGCAGACATGGCTTCTATTTCACCCATGATCTTAGGAATCTTAGCATAAAACTCGGGCCTCTCTATCAGCATCTCAATCTGCAATGGAATATTCTTTCGCATCCATGTATAGAATGGAATAACAGTCTTCGCATAATCTTGTTCCCATGGCGTAAGCTCTTGATAGTCGAACAAGAACCGCTTGACACTTTTACCAGCCTGTTCAAAGCTTGCTCCCTCTTGCCATTTCTGAATGAAGTGTGCCCAACGTGCATTGTTTTCAAACGCACGACCAATGGTTTGATTCCATTCAGTCAAAGACCGCTTAGCGTCACCTTCCTTACCCCACTTGCCTATAATCTTGCCAGCTTTAAAGCTTGGTCCCTTCGCCCACCTACGAGCTTTGTGTCTTAGCGGCTCGGGAACGCCTTCTTCTACGGATTTAATTACAGCCTTCGGTCCCAACATCTTTTCAGGGTAAGGCTCTCCAGACCTACCAACGACACGCCTCATAATCTCTTCAGTCTCGTCGCTGAACTTATGCTTATTCTTTTTAAGATCAGCGTAGAGTTCATTCATTGTCTCTTTCAGTCGAGAGAACGGGCCTTCCATAAACTTTGACACGCCATGTGGAGGAATGCCCTTGCGAACGAACTCCTCAAAGGCTATTGCAAACTTCTCCTCCTCTGGCACTCCCCATTCTACTGTTTCATCTGGACCCAATTTCTTTTTAAGCTCTTTAAGTTTCTTTTCTCCAAACACCCACTTGTTTAAAGCAGCCTCATCGCCTTCGTCGATCATGAATCGACGGATGACATGGCCTATCTCATGTATGAACGTGGTCGTATCTGCACGTTCCCCTGCATATATAGCAGCTTGAATAGATCCGGGGTTGTTAGTGCCATCTGCTAAGATCTCTTCTGCAAAAGTAGTCACCCCTCTAACGCTGTCCTTCTTAGCCTTACGAGATTGAGCACTCGTAGCATTCCTTGGCTTCGTGACAGGACGTCTCTGGAAGAGCCAGAATGGAGCACCCGATTCTCTTGCTGGCCTCAGACTTATTGATGCAAAGTTGTTAGGTATAGCTTCTACGTCCCATGGATTAGGCCCTTGTATGTAATCCAAAGATTTCTCTACTTGGTTCCGCAAATCCTTGGGCAAGGCTTCTAAAAAAAGCTTCCTATTCACAAGACCATGACTGTCTCTTACTGTGAGGCTCGGGTCGAGACCGTGTATATCTCCGTCTCCAATATGATCGAAAGGACGACCATGCTCTTTTTCCATGGCTTTGGCTATTGCATTATACACTTCCTTTGAATCAGCCTCAGTAAACTCATCTTTATAGCCTCTTTTTTCCCGTAACTTTTCACGCCTCAAAAAATGCACTTCGGCAGGATCAGCTAAATCTGACGATCTTATTGCTTCGGCAGTGGGATCGATACCAGTCCGTTCTATTTCAAGCACTTCTTCCCTAGCAATAAGATCGTCAGCTTTAGTCTCTAGAACCTTATTAATTTCTTTAATGCTCAGCTCTCCCGAATCCCCTCGGCTTACATTAAGTACTGTGTCTTCAACATTCGCCTTCCATCCCATCTTCGTAGACATTTGCTGCAATGTTTTTCCTATTCTAGCATACGTCTTACTTGACATACGCTCTGCCATTCCCTCAACCATCGCAGAAGTATAACCACCGTGCTGACTTAGCCAACCCTCTACTGCGGCCAACTGCTTCGGGTCACTGACCCAAGCTATGCGATCATACCCCTCATTCATAGCCATTCGAGTCATTTTTCTGGTAGCCACATCGACCCATCTGTCCTGTGTTATAAATGGGTTTCTGTTTTGCACTGTATCTTCAGCCAACAACGCAATTCGTTTATTAAGTCTATCAAGGGCTATCTGATCTGCCTCCCATGCCGATTCAGCCCGATTTCTATCGGCCTGTGAGCCCCACTGCTCTGCTCGCCCGAGATCATTGTTTAGTTCCCGTGACGTCTCTCTGCGACCAGCAATACTCCTTTCTATACCCTCTTTATCTGCTGTTTTATGCCACCTTTTATCTGTGGGATCTTTAATTTCGAAATAAGTTATAAATCCTTCGTCATCACTTCCTTCTGTGACTTTAACAAAGAGGTCATTGTCTTCAGGTAAGGAATTTGCCTTAAGAGGATTCCCACTTGCATCTCTATATATTCCTCGCTTTGTGTGGGCATTAAGATTTTTTGCAACCATATCCATAATGCCCACTTGTTGATTTTTAAATTCCCATAAATGAGCGTTGTCCGTGGTTTGCCGTAACCGAGTTATTTCACTCAAGACCTCCGGTTCAAGTCTTTTCAATTCTGCAAATGTCCTAGCCCAGTCACTTTGCATCTCTAATACTAGTAAGACTTTGTCGCCATTTTCATCTATATAATCTTTAGTCCTAACGTGAGCGATAAGATTATTGCGATTCTCTCTCATGTTTGATAGGTGAGCATCAGAAACAGTGTTATCTTTGTTCCACTCCACTGTCGAATTGGGACCAGTTCTATCTTTTCGTCCGGGGTTCCATCTAATGAACCACTCATTATAGTTTTCTCCACCGGGAAGAAGTTGACTCATCTCTTCCCCATGAGTTGTAATAGGAAAAGCTTCATGGGGAGATAGAAGTTCTTCTAATGAAGATCGATCCTTAGCAAAGACAATAAAATCTCCGTTGGATTCTACGACCCTTACATTATCCTTTAGCCTATTGCTTATTTCCAGTGGAAGAGCATCTTCTGAACGAATGCCAAGCGTCTCGGCTAACCTGTCGGCTGCATGCCAATCTTCAATGGCATATTCGAAACCTTCAGGTGGGTCCATAGATTGAGCCCAGTCGTATTCTCTTAAGGATTCTCTATTTGCCCCATAGCCAAACTTGCCCTTTGAATCAGCCCGTCGTACTACTGCTGATTTTCGTGCTTTATTTGGTTCCCGTTGAGTCATGATCTTATCTGCTTCGCTGACTTGATCATATTCACCATAACGAGCATCACCTATAATAGAATACTCACCTTGCTTGACATCAAAAGCCTTTCGCAAGTCATTGCTATTAAATAGATATGAAAGCTCTTCTGGGGTTCCCTTTGCATTTAAAACTTCAACCTCTATGCCACCTTGCATATAGTTATGGGGCTTATCAAGCCATGCGTCGATATATTCACGGTTGATTCTTTGATCGCGTTCTCCAACTTCTGTTATGAAGTCCATTATGCCAGTAAATACAACTTCATCCTCCGTAAACTTACCCTCTTTTACACCTTTTTTTATAGCGCTTTCCAAAACCTTTACGGGAATTGTTTCTCTATCAGCTGCATTCTTATATCCGGCAAAGCCACCATTTAATCGCAGCTGCTCAAACAGGCCACCCTCTCCAGTTATATGCTGTTGCAGTCTACTGTAAAAGTCTGCGTTCTCCAGCAATTCGAATAGCATATTCCTTGTGGGATTATCAATATCTAATCCTTCAGGAAGGCCGGGGTATATACCTGTCAAGTGCTTGTCATAAAAATCCTGTGGAGTCAATCCTCTATTCACAGCCCAACGAGAAGCTACTACATCAAGGGTAGCAGATAGTGCCAATGCATCTTCCTGCTTAATATTTGGGCTGGCATGACGCAATGTTTCAGCAAGCCTTTCCTGCCTTTCCAAGGCCGATCCCCATTCATCTTCCATATCTCCAATTTGCAACCCATCCTGACCCTTAACTGCCCTGCTATGCTCATCCAGCATTTGCCTCTCAATGCTATCAACTAAGTCAGACCCCAACATACCACCAGCATCTACGCCCTCCATTTGACCGGCTTCTTTTAACTGCCTAGCGGAAACTCGATCACCTTTTTTATTAACAAAAAACACATCATCAAGAGTCTTGCGTCCTCCCATAGAAGCCTCTACTATAGACCGCACTGGACGAGGCAAATAAGCAGTGTCCTCTACCTGCAATATCATTGACTCATGATATTTCTTTGGATTGTAAACGCCACCTAGCATATTTAAGAATATATTTGAGTACATATTCCGCATATGATATCCCGGAGACATCAATGCATATGCCTTCCAAGTGCCTTGAACCTCTTTAAAGAGTCGCCAGAAATTGCCCATCTCATTTGGATCAGAAAAAACCTTATTCGCATGATCCAAATGATCCACCATCGCTTCTGGCAATGCAAAAAAAGCACTTTCCCCCTCCCTCACTACGCCCTTGTTTTCCCATATCTTCATACCATGGTCTTTTAGCAGTTTATGCATTGGATCATGGATGTCTTCAACCATCTTCTCTTCAAGGGGCATTGCTATACGATGATCTGATAAGATGCCATCGACAAACTGTACGGTATTTCTCTTACGAATACTCTCAAGGCCACGACGAACGCCCATCAAGGATATGTTCTGTTCAGTATCCACCATATCTAAGGTTCTGTCTCCTACTAAAGGATACTTCTTACCCTTTTGATAGAAAACAGATCCACCCATTCCACTTTTCGTTCTAAAGGCTGGCTCTATCTCTTCTAAATACTGTGCAACGGCGTCATCTCCAAAGCGATATCGAACCATGCTTTCAAACAATGCCTGACTACGCTCAGTTACAGATGGAATACCCGGAGCATAGCTCCCTCTCAATTGAGAGGGAGAAAGAATTCCTGCTTCCACATCTTTTTCAAAGAATTCATGCAAGTAGTCCCTAAATCTTTCAACGCCTCTCAGCAAACGCTCCTTATCTTCAGGAGCCATGGTCATTTTTTCAACAATCTTCTTGCCATACTCAGGCTGATCAAGCATGTAAGCGCCAGCTACGCGTAATTCTTTTTCATTCATCTCACCAAACAAGCTCCACAATTCATTGCGAAGCTGTTGGGTTTCCATTTCTATTGTTTGACTGCGTCTCCCCAAAGAAGCAATAAACGCTGCTCCCCCTTCTCGAATATCCTTTTCCGTCACTTCTGGGACACCCTCTCGTCGCAATCTGGGATCGTTAAGGCCCTTAACAAGGGCATCTATATTTTCCCCAGACTCTATACCCCTTAGTAGAGACATGGGCATGATCCTCTGGCGGAACTCACGGCCCATAGCAGAGTGGGATATCATTTTTTCAGTTGCCTTAACAGGCTCTAAGCCTCTAAGCAACTTGATTGATTTACCCAAGCCATACCCTGTATACGTCAATGGGTCAAAGAAAATATCCATCGCAAGTCCCAGAACCGCAGCCCCTGAAGACCAAGGCATTTTATCGCTGGTGTCTTCCATGCCAGCATGTTTATGTAAGAGGTCGCCATACACCATCTTTTTAACATTGTCTGACTCATAAACCCAGTCAGGTGTAAACGCATCTGCAAATTCATCGGCTGCACGAACAAAAGCTGCCCCTGCACTTCTAGCAACATTACCACCAGTTCTATTGTAGGAATCTATGAACTCATCAAAAAATCCTGCTGTTGCAAAATTCCCACTCTGTAACCAATCAAACAAACCTTCCGTCGCAGTTGCCATACTGCCCGGAAAAGCTTCTTGATTTTCTTCAGCAAGCATATCATTGTACGTATTCTCCAAGCCCATCTGCTGAATCCACTGGGCATTATTCTGGTACTCTTTCATCGCTGCACGTTCGGCACGATCCTCTCGAGCAGTACGTGCAAACGTAGTAAGACCTTGCTCTGGAAGAACCCTAGAGTCAACACGCGACTTTGATTGGAATCCTCCAAATAGATCTGACTCAGGATTGAGCATAGCATCGTCCTCTAAGGCTTGCTCGCCCCACAGCCCCGGTCCAAAAAGATTATCAGTGGATTGATTACCGCCAACTAAATCCCAATTCATGCCCATTAGTTTTTGCCTCTTAAGTGAATTTCAATCATCAAATCGTCGGGCCATAATAAGCCGCCGGTGGCATACTTATTAGTCCCACCTCCTCTGCAGCTTCTGTCTGAATTTCTGAGTATTGATCAGCTGCCTTTTCCGGTGTAATCCCCACGCCCATGATTTCCTCGAGAACCTTCATAGTGTCCACAGATTTGGGGAATAATCCCTCCGATACTTTCTGCTGAACCTGCCTCCTGAGTCTAGCTCTTATACCTCTATTCTTTGCCTCCGAAGGAGTCATTTGTTCAGTTAAAGACTTTTGCGTCTCTACAAAGTCCACAAGATTTTCCTTCTGTCTAGTAGTAGCCGAAGATATAGGATACAAGAGTTCTTCTACCTGTAAGTCTTTTCCAAGTTCATATGGATCTTCCCCAACGACTCCCGACACGTCAGTAGTAAATAAATCAAACGGTCTTTCCTGACCTTGAAAGGATAGAGGGCCTCTACTCGACTGTGCAATCAAAGATGCTGAATCGGGCTTTACGCCAGTTAATTTTAGCAGCTGCTCATCAATACTGCCTAACATCTTCTCTTTTTCCAGAAAGGAAAAGTGTTTGGCATTCAGAATCTTTTCCTTCCAATCTTCCCATGCCCCTACTTCCTTAGCGCCTTTCTCTTGATCCAGCGCCGGATCGCCACCCGGCCCTACTGTAACCTCCCCACTTCTTTGGACGCCCCATTGCTCTACCTGATAAGCAACATCAATAAGGATATGCTGTGTCATAAATGGGACAACGGCATCACTGCCTCCAGCATTTCGTTCTACCGCCCACCTGTGAACTACCGCATCTTTGCCTAAAGACAGCTGCCTTGATAGAAGCTGTCGGATAGCTTGATTCTCATCAAAAGTTGTGCCGCGAGCATCCATGCCTAAGCCCATGCCTCTCTCACTAGCTGCCTGTCTCATCGTGGCAAGATCATTAGCCAGAGTTGTTTTAAGCGCGGTCTGTTTAGACTGTATCTGAAGATGCTCCTTGGCAAGAAGAGACGTTCGAAGTCTATCCATTTCGTCAGGTGGCAAATTAGAATCATTTAACTGTATCAATGCATCTTGATACAGTCCATCGTCTTGCAAAGCACTTATTAGAGTTTTGAAATCTCCATCCTTTCTATACTTAGAATATCGTACTTTCTGTTTATATAGATGATTCAGAGAGGCGGGCAAAGTCCCTGTTCTGTCTGCATAAAAATCAGCAAGCTCTTCATAGACTGCCTCAAATTCCTCGTCGCCCTTTGTCCAAGCATCATCCAATGCTCTTCGAGCAGCCTTATTCACATACATATAAGGTCTCTGCTTAGCAAAATGTTGACCAGCAATCATCTTAGTAAGCCCTGAGATGGCCGAGTAGTTACCGCTATTCATGTGGGCGTCGATCTCTTTCATAATTATCTCATTGCCCTCCTTGAAAAGCTCTATTTTTTCACGATGCTTATTTATAGCTTCTCGTAATATCTCATGGTCTTCTTCGTTTAGAAGAGCCTCAAAGCCTGTTTCTGGGTTTTCAAAATGCTGTGTATATCTACCAAATCCCGTGTTAATGGAATTAACGTCTCGTATTCCTTTATCCAACGTCGATAGTGAGTTAAGCGCCCTCTCTACGTCTTCATCGTTCAAATTATTTGGATCGAGATTTAAGAAATTATTTGTTATACTATCCTCTGCAGAAGATATCGAACCTATAGCAGAATTATATTGGTCAGCGTAGTTGTTGCGTACTGTTCCAAGGACAGCCGCACTGTCATCAGGATCTTTCTCATACAATTGAGCCCATGCCTCTGGGCTTTTCAAAGCCTCTCGCCGTAAAGTCAGCAATCTATCATAATCCCGAGACTCTGCTAACAAGCCTTTTTGGTACTCCCTCTCCTCTTCTCTAACTCTCTCTCGTCGACGTTCTTCCATCACAAGAGGCATAGATTGAGCAAGGCCGGTGCCGAATCCTGTGGCGAAGTCTCCTACTTTATCCCAGAAAGCCATTTACACTACCCTACTTTTTTAAAGTCAACGTCAATCACATCGTAAAAAACTCTATCAAATTCGCCTGCAACTTTAAACACCGCCTTGGAAGGTATCTCATCAGACATTACGCCCTGATAAACCCCTTCAGGAAGTCCAAGGTCTTTCTTATATGTAAATGTATAGATGTTTAATCCTGAAGGAGACTGTCCAATTAATTCAATGTTCTCTTTAACTTCCCTATCAGAGGCAATAAGCGCAGGTAAGACCGCACCAGCTATTTGGCCTAATACAGCCATGCCACTTGGCCCTTGCTGCTGCTGCGGCTGCTGCGCCTCTTGCGGTCTCCACGATGTCCTTTCTGGAGAAAAGTTGCCTCCATTCAATAGGGCAAATAAAGACTGAACGGTATCCGGTTGCTCTGCAATCATGTCTGTCAACCACTGCTGGTTTACATATTCCAGATTTACCCCATCGCCAGTTCCATCAGTGCCCTGATGAAGCTGCCAGCCTCCGCTCATTCTATCTACAGCCTGATTATCTTGAAACCATCCCGGATCATCAGGAAAAGCTTGAGCTAGATCGTCTGCTGAAATCGATAAATTAAATCCAGTCGTCTTGTCCATACCGGGGGCCAAAAATGTAAACTTACCCGTCCTTGCAATTGACTCCACAATTGGAGTAAAATCAACACCGTGTAATCTGCCAGTAGATGATGCGATAATCGGCGCATCTGGATTTTCGTCACGCCAAGCTTGACTAGCATCTCTTATCGCCCTTATCTGTGAAGTGCTCCATTTTTTACTATCAAACACTTCGTCAAGAGCAGTGCCAAATTGACTCTGGAATTCGTTCTGTCGATAATCCGCTGGCTCTACATCCGTTGGCCGCGCTGGAATCCTTGCTCTAATTACTTGCTGAGCTCCAAATTCATCTTCAAATGTAAAGTCTCCCTCAAAAGACCCTCCGTTTATAAGATCTCTTACGAACAACATTTTCCCCACATTACGCTTCAATCCAGTATTCTTGATAATTTTGCCCTCAGCATCCTTAAACGTCTGCTCAAGAGTAGATCGACCTTTATATTCATTACCTTGCTCGGCAAAAACTCCACCAAAAACAGTTTCAAATACGTCTTTGCGAGGAGGTGGCACCAGCGATAAGCCTCTTTCTTCGAGATTGATTGCCTTACCTTGGCTGTCTATTAATTCTAACCTGCCTTCCGCTATTTCGTGCAAATAGCCGAACATCTGCAAACCCGCATGGCCTTCGTAGTTAGCATACTCTCTGTCAGATTTACTATGATCTTCCAGTTCAAGGTATGTCCTAACGTCTACGTTTTTTTCTTCGTCCCTATGCATTGACCAGCCTTGCAACCGATCTAAGTCCGCTTCGGTTAGGGAATTAAATGCATTCCTTACTCCACCTTTTGCTTCAGCAAACCTAGCCAGTTGACCCATCAGCGCCGAAGCAACGTCACCGTGCTCATGGTTGAATTTTTTGTTCTCTATTTCGCCACGACCGGAAAATATGGCTATATATCTCTTGTCTCTGTAATCGTGCCCTTTCTCTCCAGAATAGTAGACGCTTTTATCATAGGCTTCATTTGCTCTCTGCCTAACAGTCGATTCTTTTCGAGTGCCATAGTCTCCATATGTTTTGGAGAACTCTAAAGCATTACGATCATCCACATTAAATCCAATACCTTGCCCCAATTTAACATACCCTTGCATATATCCAGCCGCTGCACTAGGTCCATCTTGAGAAAAATAATCATGTGCAGGACGCCCAAATCCCGGAGGATCAACGAACTCAAAAGCTATGTCAGTATCTGGATCTGTGTACTTGTAATTCGTCTGAAACGACTCATACATGCTTCCCACAAAAGATCTCCATGCTCCATCATTTATCTTACCTTGAGAGTCTTCCAAATATTGCCGGGCTTCTGCTAGCGCTGGATCGTTAGCCAGCTGACTTGATATTTCCATTGGACCAAGGCTAGCATCAAATTTTAGATTTTTAAATGCACGAACAAAACTTCTTTGCACATCAGGAAACTCTGTATTCATCTGCTGAAATGTTACATCTCGTGTAGCTTTTCCTTCGGTAATAGCATTCCATGTATCCTCAACACGCATTTCATGCGTGTCAGCTTGCTCCATTCCTTTTCGGAATCTCTCCGTTTCCATATCCATTGACATGGCCAATTGCACTTGCTGATTGCCAAAGTCTCTATCGAAATTATCTGCTGCTCTTAAGAAAGTTCCATAGTCATCACCCCATCGTGATCTCATTATTCGATCTATTTCATTATCATCTCGACCACGTAAACGCATATTATCTCGATCATGTATAGCCATACGAAAATCATTAGGATCTAACTCAAACTCAGCAGCGTAGTTTATAGTCATCCTATTCCAATTTCTATCAGACTCTACTTTTGCCCGGTCAAACTTATCTCTATCCAATCCATTCTCTTCAGCAATAGCACCATACTTAGCCACTCTCTCCATATTTTGCTGCATCATAGTAGACGCTAAATGTCGAGATTCTAAGGTGGGCATATTATCAACTTCTACTAACTCTCCCTTCATTAGCTTTAATATTTCATCATCAGTTGCATCTCTACCCATTAAACCAATGAAGGATTCACGCGCTAAGTCTGCTTCAGGTGAAAACAATATGACATCTGGATTCTGCTCTGCCATAGCAATGACTTCATTACTTGCCGGAGGAACGCCTAAGTCTTCAAAGGTCAATGTGCCCTTGCCCAACCCAGTGACTCCCGTAATTGCCGCCATAGTTTCAGCAGTCTTTAAAGATAGCTCTCGTGTGGAATTTAAAATCCGACTACGAATCTCTTCCTTAAGAACCGCTTGTTGCTGCTTGTCTAATCCAAATTTTTCACCCCACTCTGTTGCCCTTCGCTCTAACTCATCATCGAATTGCCTACCTGTTTCTGCTAGTTTTTCACGATCCAATGCATGGGCGTCATTCCATTGCGCCTTACGATCAGCATATTCATTAACGGCCAAAGAATTCTGGTTCATCCATTCTAGTTTTCTTTGCCGCAATTCTGTTTTCTTAAAAAGAATTTCTGTATCTTGCAGATCCTTCTCATTTTGCAATGTAGCATTTTTGAAATTGATTTCTGCTTCTTGCAATCGAACATTATCAGCTAGTTGGACTCGATCAAATCGAAGTTGAGCGTTTGCCATATCTTCCTGATGCTGCAACTGTGCTTCCTGTAAGCCCTGTTGACTTAGAAGACCTGCTGCAAACTGCTCTTGTGCTTGCTCAAGCTCCTCATTGAATCTCCGCGTCCCTTCATCAAACTGCCTTGCGTTTTCCTCTTGGGCATCTTCAAATTGATCCTGAGCCTGTGCTAACTCTTGGTCTCTTTGTCTTAAATTTGCAGCAAATTGTGATTGCGCCTGATCTAACTCATCCTGTCGAAGTTGTATTTCAGCCTCAAACTCCTTATTACTTTGCTGAAAATCAGTAGACCATTGCAATTGCTCTTGTATTAATTGCTGCTTTTTAAAGTTAATCTCAGCTTTCTGTAATTCCTGCTGGGATATAAGCCCTGCCTTAAATTGCTCCTGTGCAGATTCTAATTCCCTTTGCCTTAAGGTAAACTCTTGATCGAATTGCTTTTGCTTATTTGCCAGATCGCCAGTAAACATGTATTCGTTAAGATTTAAATCTCCAAGCTTGGTAATAGCATCAGTAAAGGCAGCAAAATTTTGTTGGTCTACCTCTACAAGCTTTTGATTAACCTCTATCGCAATTGTTCTGTATTGCCGCACTCGCTCTTTTTCCATTTCAATTACGGCTCTATCATATTCTCCTGTAGCTCCGGGCGTTATTAATCCCTGACGAGTCATGCGCTCCATAGCCTCATCAATATCTTGATCTACGCCCGCACGACGCAATGCTAGCTCCTCCTTTGAGTCGTAGCCCATCTTCCCAATAAGATCCTGCATTGTTGTTTCTAATTGCCTAATAGTCTTATCGTAAGGATCTTCTCTTCCCCTAACCTCTATATCAACTTCTAAGTCTTCACCATTTAATAAAGTTATAAGTTCTTCATCCGTCGGATCTCTTCCCATCATAGTCTGAAAGCCACTTCTAAAATTCGTAGCTTCATCCGTTTCCAATAGAATAGATGGATCATGCGTAGCAGCCGATAGCACATCAGGAGATGGAGTTTGAAGTCCTAAATCATCGACATTTATCATGCCTCTCATGATTCCCCTACCACCATAATTAATGCCAGCCCGTATAGCTGCAGTTAATTCTTCATCGTCGAATTCAACATCCATTAGATGCTTAAAAATATCCGACTCTTCCATACCTTCGAAGTAGTCCTCAACACTATCATTGATGTCATCTACCATTTGAAGAAAATCTACTAGTCCACCAGCAGCATAAGCTTCTTCCAATCGAGATGTTTCAGATGCAGTAAGTCCTGAATTAGGATCTATATCCTCCATCTCTCCAGTTTCATGGTTCCTACGTTGCTTAGGAGTAGCCCTGTCTTTTGTCTCCTCATCATCTCTTTGCAGTCCCTGTATAAAAGATGCAAGCTCAGGAACATTGCCATTCTCTTCAATAAACTGATTAATCTTAGATATTTGATCATCATTAAACCCCTGAGTTCGATAGCTTTTTATCGAACTAGTATCAAGGCTTGTCCATCTTTCAGTATCTGCCTGTGCCTGTTCATCTGACATTACCTCATCAGGCGTACTTGGCTCTGTTACTTCATCCTCATCACCTTGAATTGCCGCTTCCTCTATAGCTACATTTGGATCAGGGTAATCGACGTTGCCATCAGCATCTGGCTCCATATGTTTATCTATTGCATTTTGATCTTCCTGATCTGGATCAACTTCCTCATCTAGTATTGAAATCTGTGACTCTACATCTTCAGAAGCATCACCTTCCATTACCTCTGTAACAATATTTCCATCTGCTGTAGAAGCAACTTGTTCAGATGTCGTTAACTCTGAAGTAAGTGTTGGATCGACGTCTTCGCCTACGGGGAGCAATCCCTCTCGTTGTACCCACGAATTAACTATATCCCAAGGTTTATCGGTGCCTATAGCTTCTTCTCTAATTTGAGCAATTTGCTCGTCAGTTAATCCATGACTCTTTACAAATTCATTTATCCTCTCATCAAATGCCGCCTGTTTCTCTGCTTCTTCTGCGGCCAACCTCGCGTCACGATCGGCGTCTGACTCTCCGGTAGGATCACCCGTAACTACTGTATCATCCGCAGCCTCTCCCGTAAGGCCGATCCAACTTATTCTTTCCCCATCGTTATAATACCCTTGACCATCACCAGTTCGATAAATCCTAACTTGCTCGCCATTGGTGTCTAATATGGGATTCCCAGCATCGTCCTTTAATACATCTCCACGAGTATGCACTCCCCCGCGTATATTATTCACATCCTTGGGATCAGTTGCTGTTTCTACAACTGGTACATTTTCTGCCAGCCATGCCTCAAAGCCCTCGTCACCACCAGCGAAATACGCCTCCATTAAAGCGTTTGTTTGCTCGCCAGTTAAAGTTAAAGGCTCATTCAGATAATTTTCACCAGTAGGCCCGTAACTTGTCGTATTAAGTTCTTCTATCTTGGGTAAAAATGCCTGATAAGCTTTATATCTCCTGCCTTCTTCTGCCTTTCTTTCGTTTTCTGCAATTGTAAATGCACCTTCTTTATTTGCCACCCACCCCTTCAAGGCATCTACATTAACCCAATTATCATATCCAGCTTCCTTCTCTCCAGAGTAGGCTATTTGATTAAATTCTTCTTCACTACTTCCACCAGCAGCCACATACCTGTTCCACATATCATTTCTGAAATCAGTATATTGCTGCTCCTTCTTTTCTTTTTCCTGTGCAGGAGTTACGAAAGACTCAACAAGGGCAGTAACTTCATCGATATTATTGTTTTCATTCCAAAGAGCCGTAGCTTGATCTATCTGCTGCTGTGAATATCCTGCACTTCGTAAGCCCTCAACATAATCAGGATTTATCTCTTGCTTTGCAGGCTCAGCAGCTGGAGCAGTAGCTTGCGCTCCCTGCGCTTGTCTACGAGCATTTATAGTATTCCTAACCCAATCATCAGCGGCTTGATACCCTGTGTTATCAGCTATATAACGAGCATTGGTTCGGTCGTCATTTGTTAAAACAGAGTCATTTAAAAGACCCCCACTTCTATTCCACCAAGCCTCAGCATCTGCTCTTCGCTGATCGGCCGCCGCTCTTCTTGCATTTGCATCTTCGATAGCCTTAGCATCCGCAGCCTTCCTAGCTGCTGCCTCTTCAGGTGTCTCTGCAGCTTGTTCTTGAGTTGTTTGTTGCTGCACACGAAGCGCTTCAGCCGCAGCTGCCTTTCTTTGCTCCTCCTGCTTTGCCAGCCTATCTGCTTCCTCTCGCTCCCTCCTTTTTCTTGCTGCTTCTGCCCTTTTTGCACCACTAGGATCATCCGCAAAAGTACTTTGAGTTCCATTGCCTGCATAAGCTGTGTTATTGCCATTAGCCATATCAATACACCCAATCGATTTTTACTTGCAGGGGATCTTCATACCCTACTTTATTTTTAAAATCATTCAAAGCATCTCTACTTGACCACACAGCTGCACAATCCTGTGGCTTATGATAGTCCGACTTCTTCATCCCTAAGGCGAGACATCCCTGAAGCTGATTGGTGTAATTCGCAGGATGGATTAAACAAGCGTATCTTTCTCCATCCTGCGCCGTTACACCTACGGTGCCTCCTATGAAAATGTAAGCCGCTCCAAAGTGCGGCGAATCCCACGGCAAAAGGGTATAAGTACCAGTAGGAATACAGCTTTCGAATGGCAGATTGTCCATCCATGGTCTTTCTAAGCCATGCCATTGGTCATCTCCACATAAAACATTGGATTGAACTCCATTTCTTGATGACGAATATCGCTGTATTAATACTGTTTTCATTCAGAACTACCCTTCGCTGTCAGAACTTCCAAACTTTTTATCTGTGTAATACTTCACAGCATCTACCAACGCTTGCATTACGATGAATACAAGAGTAGGCTGACCTGCTAAATCAGGTGCACTAGCGGCAACTACGCCTTCTCCTAGTACGGCAGCACCTAATTTCTTACTGATAAGACTTTGTAACCGTTCCGTTAAAAATGATCCCATTATTCTGTCTCCTCTATAAGTTCTCCATTCGTGCTAACCAATGAAGTAATAGATTTATATGCCTCTATTTTACCCAAAATACGCTGAGCTACTGGGTCTTGAGACATTAATTGATTTCCACGTTGCTGTAACTCTTCCTGCAACTGCTTTAGGGTCTCATCTACTTCAACTTGTTCCATGCTCTTCTCCTTTTAGGTTGTCTTCCCGCATTGGCATCTCGTCGCTGTATTCGCTCCCACACCTTGCGGTCGATCTTGCGCCGCCGCCTGAACTTTCTGCACCAATTCAAGCAGCGCGTCCTTAACGACAGTTGGTACAGCCTCCGTTGTAGTGCATAGCTTTAACGCCTCATTTAATTTTTTAGTGTATATCATTTTCCGCCTTCATAGATCCTGCGTAATATAACAATGGCCATGGTTATACCCCACATTATCGATCCACTAACTGCTTCATGTTGCCAAAAACTTTGCCACTGACTACCTCCGGGCCATCCGTGGCTTATCTCCCATATCTGGTAGAGTATTACCATGAGAGTGGCAGCTGTAGTGGAAGCTATTGTTGTCTGTTTGCTTTCCTTCTTAGCTATTTCTTCACGAGTAATAAGCTCTGCGACTTCTTTTTGTGTAGCCTTAACCTCTTTGCGTCTTACTTGTAGTTCTTTTCGATCTGAACTACCAACACTAAACGCTAATTTGCGCTCCTGTTGGCACTCTTTTAGCGCCTTAAGACATCGCGTATACTCTTCTTTTACCTCTCCAAAAGAGTTACACGCATTCGGGCTTTTAAACCGCCTCGCCATTTCACATTGAGATCAGGAGTTGCCATACCGTCGCTACGCCAATTACGGCTATCACGCCTCCTGAGATTAGTAATACCTTTTTAATCATGCCTCTAATGCCTCAACGCGAGCGGTTAATTCCTTGATGGCCTCGACAAGCACTGGAATAAGGCCGCTGTAATGCAATGATTTAAAGGCTTTGCCCTCTATTGCCGCAGTTTTTACATCGCCAATGCTTTTGCCATCGGGTATTGTGTCACCGTCTGTATACGTAGTTGCCGCTTGTGCCGTAATGTCATGCACGGACTTATCCCAAACGACTGTCGGTATGATCGACTCAACTTCCTGTGCCAAAAATCCATAGTGTTTGTCGGTGTCTTTTTTGGCTTCGGCTTTCCACGTAAATTCAATGCCCCGCAACTGGTTGATTTTAGCCAGAGATCCGCTGAGAGTGGCAACATTTTCCTTAAGGCGTGAATCAGAAATGTCCGCAGAACTTGATCCGGTAAAATTTCCATTGGCATGAATGCGGAACCTTTCCGTATCGCCCGATCCACTTCCTCCGTCATTTGTCGAGATGCAAACCGCACCGCCCAGTACGTTTTCTGACACCGTTCCAACGTCCACCTCACACCATATTCTGCCAGCAGCAACTTGATAATCGGTTGAATCATCACCGCAAAAGATTATCTGACCGATGCGGTCGTTGTCATTAAGGACAGTGCCCGCCCCGCCAATAGAGCCGCCGCGTGACTTATACATATACAGCAACGCAGACGATGCATTATTACCCCATCGACCAATAGCAAAAGCACTGTCAGCATCACCCGTGCCAAGGATTTGAGTTTCGCAAACTACTCCATTAACCGCCTGCCGATCACTGGCTGCTGATCCAACAGTGAGCCCATACCCGTTGCTGACAACGGTATCTGCACTAAAAGTACTGGAAGCAGAAACGTCCTCCCACGCCGGTGCTGTACCAGCCCCCGTAGAAGTCAGCACTTGACCATCAGTTCCGTAGTTTGCACCACCTATGCCCAGCTCCCCTTGAGAGGTGATCCTGAACTTTTCAGTAGCCGCTTCAGAATGCCCCGTATAAAAAATCAAATCAGTGGCATTAAGATCGGCAGCAAAAGTGCCTTGTGCTACAGCCTGTATGGAAGCTGCGATTGCAGTGGCGTCTGTGCCTGTTTCGTGAGGTGCCTGAAAGTCTATCTTGCCCAGTACGTCGTTAGCATTAATATCCGTCAAAGACGTGGCTAATAGCAGCTTACCTGTGCTGGTGGTAGCATCAGCCGATGCGCCCATGATCCTAAGTTGATCTTCGCTCTCATCCCACTCCATATACGCACCAGCAGAAGCACCGAAGAACTTCACATCCTTACCAGTGTCATCAACACCTACGGTAACAGTGCCCGTAAAAGTCTTATCGCCAGTAAATGTCTGCGTAGTCGTAAGATGCGCTGTATCTGTGTCGAGATAGGCAGATGCTATTACTGTGCTACTTTGCCATGTCCCAGTAGTGATAGTACCAACAGTAGCAATACTGCTATGGCCAGCCACAGGGCTATAAATAGATCCTATGGCTGATCCGCCAATAGTAATAGCATCAGCTTCAAGGGTTCCATTTACATCAATATCACCTTCTAAGTCGATATGCCCCGGAACTGTTACCACAGATGCAGCGCCAGCGCCTATAGTTACATCAATCTCACCATCTGTGGCAGTTGATCCAGTAAGAGTTAATCCAGCAGTAGTAGCGGTACCGTCATTCTCCGCAACGAAAAAGCTCAGTTTACCTGTTTCAGAGCCAGACGATGCATCAGCTATTTCACCTAAAATTGTAGCGTATTGTTGCGTACTTGGAGTGCCATCGTCGTAACCCCAGAACTCAATCCTGCCAAGATCATCGCCATCTGAACCATCTGCGCCCTTATTTACATTGAATTTTAATACCCCTGAAGTGGCATCGTTGGCTGTATTCTCAACCAAGATTTGTGGCAAACTGGCCGAACCACTGGATACCGTCATTACCTGTCCACTGCTGAACTTGAGATTGGCCTCGCCCTGCATGGCATTGCTGCCCGTCACGGTGACTATAGTATCATCTGTTGACCCAGATAGAGTTGCGCCACCAGACGTGCCGCCAATGTCACTCAGCACATCAGAGCCTGACCGATAATCAACATTTCCAGAGCTATCAAGAACTAAGAACTTGTCTGTATCTTCTCCAGCCGCTGCAACAGTAGACAGATTAAGTGCACCGCCAACTCCTAAGGTTCCATCTAACTGAGATGCCCCAGCATCTACCCATAACGCATAATTAGTAGTGCCACCTTCCGTAGGTGCTCCACCAACCCTCAGGGTAAATGCATTTGTTACCGTACCAGTGGCCGTAATATTCGGCTCTTCAATATTCACTGATCCAACGTAAGCCGTCGTCCCACTCGGAATAGTTTGCGCTCCTCCGGGCTGAACATTTAGAGCATAGGTATTTGTTGTGGCAGTATGCGTTGCCGTGGGAGTGGCAATCTTAACGAACTGGTCATCAACTGCCGCAGCGCCAAAAGAGAAGGTATCAAGCCCTGCGTCTACCGAGAATCCGTTGGCGATATTGTCAGTTTCAATTCTAAAGTCAATATCTTGTGAGTCTTCATTAAATACTGTACCTGAACTACCTACACTCAAGACATTACGTGCAGTAGCAGCCACTAATGCTTTTATAAAAAAGTCTGAGTCTTCTCCAGTGACAGCAGTATCAGTAAAAACGCATTCTATTTCTCCATAATCAGCTGTATTCCCATCATCGTCATCACCCCTGAAAATAATTTCAACGCCATCATTATCCGCTGCTGTTCCACTGGCAGGATTATGTTGAAATATACCAGCAGTTCTGACACCACCAGCAGCTGCGGATGTATTAGAAAAGCTTTTTAAGCCCGTTATAGTTTGAGCCGTAGATAGACCTGCAAGACCATTAGTACTAGTAAGGTCTACGTTGGCTTCATCTATATTTGCGGCTTCATTTAAGAAGTTATGAAGACCCTGAAACCTGTTTGCTAATGGTTCAGCGTCTATATCGGCACCCGAAGAGGGTAGCGTACTAGGGTCAGTATACGTCGGTGTAGCCATTTAATCGCTCCTTCAAGCTGGTTTAGTTCCCCATGTCAGAGCCTACCCCTCAGCTGGTAGATATTCCACAGAATATCCATGCAAGTTAGCATTACCATCTCCATACAGACGCAAAGAAAGGTTCTCAGCTGAACGGTTGACAAAAAATCTCGCTTTCCGGTTTGATCCTCCGGGCCATTTAAGCCCTGAGTTATAAGCATTTCCTGCGTTATAAACAGTTCCTCCGCCCAATGTTAACGTCTTAGTCCGAGTACTACGCACCCCTTGATCTCTAACAACTTCAAGAGTGGCCGTTGGACTTCCCCCTGTAGACTTATACCAAACAGTAACATTTTTTATAACCTTAACCCTGTTTGGGGCTTGCAAATCATTAGCGGCAGTTATTATTTCCCAAGAAAAATTATCAGCATCATCTGTTGTTACATTCGTACCATTGCCATCGTACAAATATCCTGAAGTAGCACCACCCATCCAGTCTAATTCATTGTTATTTGTATCATATCTATTAACCATATAATTCATCAGATCAGACGGCCTATCAAATCCAATATCCCCCGTTTCCCAATCCCAAATCAAAATTAAGTCATGCCCTGCAGAACAATCGGCAGAAGATAGCAGCGTCCTAACTTGATGGTCCTTAACCCTTACGGTTGATACAGCATACTTTAATCTGCTTTTATTTAAGCCTTCCCACTCATTCTGTACATCATCTGTTACCTTTTGAACTTTTAAACTTTCATCAATGACGTAGCAACCATCATCTGCAACGCACCATACAAAATCAGGACGCTTAACGATGGAATGCCTTGCTACGGGTCGAAATCCCAACTTAGGCTCTTCCTGATGGAAGGTTATGTATCCTTGTGTAAATTGGAAATAACCGGGATACACTCCATTCCTTTTGAAGATCAGAACACGACCAAAATTATCAATGCCGCCTACAATTTCTTCCGTGCCTTCATCTATTTCATAACGATTATCACTAGGCCAATTGCTGATATCCGGTTGGAATGTATTCGTGTCTATATCTGACCAGCGAATTCTAGTGGGATACCATGTAGAAGATTCACGAGTGTAGAGTGCCACTAACAAGTTCTCATTAACAACAAGATCCTTACAGCGCTCTAAGGTAGATGCCGATGTAAGTGCTGCTGCATTTGTCGGAGTAGCATAATCTCCCAGCCACTTCCACGGAGCATCAATCCCATTTGTCTGTACAACTGTATCTAAAATAAAGACGCTACGAACGAAATCGTTACCTCCACCAGTGAGGCTAATACTACCTGTTATGTCCTTTCGAGAGGCACCAGCGGCATCGGCGTAGATTTTATCAGGAGTATTGATGATTTCATACGTAGCGTCAGGAGTTAAGAACTTTTGCTGGTGAAGTCCTACAACTGGCTCCGAGCTAGCTAACTGTGATGTGCTATACTTTTCGTACCCCCTGCGCCTATCGGTAGTTCCAAACTCTGAAAAGTTAATATTTGAAACTTTTACACAGACCTCAGGCTCTAAACGTGGATGTGGATACCTCCAACGAGATCGCTGGCCTCTAAACCTGAATATAGGCGACGTTACTAAGTCTTGAGTTATTTGGGGTTCAACTGCCATTTATACCTACGTTGGAATATTGCGTGGATATGTTGGAGATCCCGGACTAACATTAACAAATACATTTGTAACATTTTCAAATGAGCGAATTCGCCCAGCGCGCTTCTGACTTTTACCGGAAAACTTTTTTAAGCGCCTGTCAAAACGACGCTGAGAACGATCTGCTGCATTGGTCTTTCCTACTACCGGTAAGATAGAAGCTGCGGCTCCTTCAACAATTAAGTCATGATAGTTCTCTGGTATTTCAGGCCAGTCATCATCATTGACTAATGGCGGCTTACGCATGATAGCCCGAACGGTAAGGTCGCGCTTATCATCAGGAATTGGATGAAACTCCCACCATTGATACGTTGGAGAATCTCCATAAAAAGGTGGCAACTCCATCAACTTCCAGCCGTCAATAGTAAATGCAACGTCATTAGCAGGAGCAGAAGCTACAGCCTCAAAGGTGAATTTTAAATCTCCCCCATCGTAATCAGTTATGGTTGTGGTCGTTCCACTTAAAGCGCCAGATGTAAAGGTTATCGTCTTACCATTATATGTATCATCTGTTGTTGATAGCCCACTTGTATCGGTCACCAACGTAGTAGTTGTTGAGGCGGTAGTTCCCGTGTCTACTGCACATGTTACAGTTGCATCCTTAACAGTTACAGTCCCTGCAAAAGTCTTATTCTGAGAAGTGCTTAAGACAAATCGTTCCATACCATTAGCATCAAAAGATGTTGATGACGTAACGATTCCATCGCCTGTCGCATCTAATTGCATTGACTCACGAACTAAGACATTATTAGACATTCCACGAGCCACGCAATTAAAATTAGCACCGTCATCAGCTGTTGATGAAGAAGTTAATTTTAATACAGAAGAAATAACCGGTTGACGTTCTACTCCAAAGTCACCTAATGGATAAGCCGAGAATGCCGTTCCCGTGTCTACATTTCCGGGTTCTTCGCGATCAAATTGATTAGCTGAGATCATTTCAATCTGCCACTTAGCAGTGGGGTCATCGAAGTTTAGAACGCGCTCTACGTACATAGGCAAGCCGTACTTAGAACGATTGGCTGCTGTAGTAAGCGTAAACTCCCTACGCTCCATGTCGTTCTCTGTCTCTTCTAATAACTCAAAGTAGACAAGATTGATAGCAACTTTAACCATATCCTCGAAGTCGTCGCCAGCCTCTTCGGAGGCCATATCAAGAACATGATCTCTCAGCTCTTTATAGGTCATTTTTCACTTTCTTCTTTATCAGCACCGCCGGGCTCAAACTCCACCACCTTACCAGACTTAATAGCTTCATTAAGATCAGCATCTTCTTCTTCTATTTCTTTCATCTGAGCCTGAGCTTCGATTTGCTCTGGTGTCATATCAGCAACTGCTTCAGAGAAAAATTTAGATGGATCAAAGTCCTTGCCAGCCTGTGCTGCAGCTAAGCTTGTTTGCATTCCCATCATACGACCAAAGAATTTTTCCATTGTAGCAAACATATTAGTCTCACCCTGCTGACGTTGCTCGTCGGCGCTTTGGACTAATTTTTGCCTACGTGTTGGACCATCGGTAATTGTTACTTTTTCCAAACGAAAATCAAATCGCGTGAATCGTGGATATAAAGTGCCTAAAGTCTCTTCTTCGGCTTCAGCTTCATCGTCGGACATAATACGATTACTACGCATATCAATAGCTATTTCAGCAGCTGGAGTTCCCTTAAAGTCCAGAATTATACCATCATCTTCTGTAATTCCAACTTCGTCTTCACCATGCTCTCGCCCAAGTAACGACAATTTTTCATGAGCTACCGTTTGAATATGCCAGTCTCCATTGTGCTGTGTATCGCTCACCAATGGATTTTTGGACTCCATTAGAGTGAAAATAACCTTAGACTTATCTGACTTACTTAAAGGCAATTCAACACCTTTTGATAAGTGCTCCTTGCCACTATCCAGCTTTTTCTGCATAGCTGCAGGTATTGTAGGATCAATTATTAATTTGGCCTTAGCCATGATGCTCTCCTTTTCGGTTAGATACTAAATCCACTTATATTAGCTTGACAGTCGCCACTTGATGCTGAAATAACAGCACTACAAGCAGCTCCCGGAGTAATGGGTATCAAGCCCGTCCATGGCATAAACTGAAATCCCTCAAGCGAAACATCAATTTTAAACTCTGCCATTACGGTACTTCCGTTTAAAATTTGCAACGTGGCATCAGCGTCAGTATGCCCAGAAACGCTAGTAACAAAATGTTGAACATTCGTCGCAGCAGCATGAGCCGCCGTTGCGCCTGAATCTGTTCCAAGCTGTGTTTCTGACCATGGAATCATGCCTTCTAGTGACTGTACATACATTTTGTTACCTCATTTGTATAATTTCTGCACCAGTATGAACTGGCAAAGAAATGTGCGGATATTTGATATATGACTTAAAAAACTCCTCTACCTCAGTCCATCTCTCATCACGGGCATTATGAACAACTACGGTACATTCTTCTGCCCTGTGTGCATCTACAAATTCCAATTCTTGCTCTAGGACACTTTGTGTATGTCCACCGTCAAGAAAAGCAAAATCTATATTTTTTAAATCTTCCAATACTGGACTAGCAAAGACGTCTGGGCATTTTCCTATTAAACAATTCACTCGCCATTGTTGATCCTTTGGAATAGCTCCACTTAAATTTATACCATGGTCAAATATATCTATGGTATAAATAACCCCTTTTTCGCCTTGCGCTAGAACAACACCATTTGGTAATTCGTGTCCATCATTTTGTACAAGCCCATCAACCAATGCTCTAGTTGAACGCCCTTTATTAGTACCTGTCTCAAGAATGACCTTAGGCTTTAAGGCCAAAACCATTCCCGTTAAACAAGCAGCAAACTCTTCATCTATACCCCAGACTGAAGCCTGTCCTTCAAATTTATTAGGCCACATATAATCAATCATACGACCATTAAGCTGCATTCGTGTAACTATTTCTATCTCAGAATTCTCTCCAATTACAGAATCGTACTTCGCAAAAGCAGAACATGCTATCCCCACTTCTTGATTGTTATTGCTAGCAACAGATCCCATATCTTCAAATAATTCTTTTTTGTCCTCTTCATGCTTGCTTTCATTTTTATAAAGCTTTAATGATTCAGACATTTCTCACCCATACCTTATAACGCCACAGCATTAAAAGTCGCCAGAAAAATGGTGGCTGCTTAGGCGGCAGCGCATTCCACTCTCTCCATTGCCCACTTCCACACTTAGGGCAAGGCTTTCCATTCGATAGTGAGAGATCAAATCCCTTTAGGCATCCAGTGCATTGGAAAATACGTATGTCTATCATACTATATTTGCCGCTTTATTTAAACGTACAATCTTTTCACTTCGCTCATCTGATCCAGCTATAAATGTCAACTCTTTACCATTAGACTTAACTCTATTTTGCTTCTTACTCGTCTCTCCATATTCTGCCCAAGATCTGGTTATGACTGGCGAAAATCCTACATGATCCGCAAATACATCTGTGTCACACCAGACTTCAGCACCTTTTAATTTTGCCCTGTAACAGAAATACATATCCTCTGTCCCAGTCTTAGGCATAACAAAAAATGGCGTCCCTGAGGTTCCCCCCGGACCCACCCTTAGGGCTTCTTCGTCTTCTTCAAATAAAGACGGTGTTTCAGTAGAATTCGAATGTGCTATTGTTCCCTTTTTATGAAAGACATCCACTTTTATTAACATGCAATGAGTGCCACCTCCAGCTACTTCAATTAATCCTTGATCCATATCATCAAATGTCAAATTCTCATATGTGCCATGGTCACGCCAATTCTCAGCTGACAGTACTCCAATTTCATGTGGATATCTACGCATCGGATAAGGAGCCATTATTATGTCCTTATCGTGCTTTATAAAACGAGGAAGAGTTTCTGGATCAATAACGGCATCATCGTCAACAAAAAATATATGTGTAAACTTACCATCTGCTGCCACTTGGCAAAGTTGCGTTCTAGCAAATTGAACAAACGTCCGCCCAATTATTGTCCAATTAAAATCAATACCCCATTCTGTCCACTTAGACACACATTCAATGTGATTTGTGTGCACAGAAGACTCGAACATATTGGTATAATTTGGAGTTGCAACTAATACTTTTACTTGATCCATAGAGTCATATATATCGTCTTTTTCAGCTTCCATCTTCATTTACCTTTCCGGTTGAAAGTAATCTTATAACAGCAGGATAGGACCGTTGCAATGATCCTATCCTGCTTTAAATCTACATCAATCGCAGTTGAATCACATGCTGTGTGGCATTTACTGCCTCAAGGCATGTACCAACTAACCCAAGACCACCTGCAAAGTGCTTATCGGTTGTCATTAAGGCCGTAGTAGCCATATGAGTTCCCAATGAAGAGCCAGTAATACTGCTAGCTGCCATAGGCAGTCCAGCCGTACATGTGGTTTGCACTCTAACAGTTGCTGGTCCATAGACCTGTAATCTTCCAACATCACTTGTAGCAATGGTAGAATCTACAATACCAGCCATTGGCTTGGTTGGGGCTAATGTTGTATTTGCTACAGAACTAAATCCCGACACTTTATAACCCTGATCGGCATCAGTTGTAGTAACATCAAACTCAGCAACATTACCCGGAAGTAACTCTTGATCGCCGCCTTCTTGCACGACAATAAAGACTTTCTCGGCTTGACCCCGAGATACGTTTGCGAATTGCATTTATCTTCTCTCTTTCTTCAGTCTATATGCAATTAAATAAACACTGCAGTCCATGACAGAGTGTCTGGCGCACCAGCACTCCCCTGAACATGCACCGATCCATTTGCGGCAGTACTTGCAAAATCGCTCGAATTGATATTCACTCGTGGCATAACAGCGTCATCATCATCTTCATTGTAGTTAATCGTGAAGCTGAGGATATAATTGTTCGGCAGTATAGCCGACGTTGTGGCATTGGTGTCAGATTCCAAAGTTCCTGAAATCATCTCTGCATTGCCCAACGATACCCGAGTTGTTGAATCAATCGTAAAATCTCCAACAGCCATTTTAAGCCTCCTGTAGAATCAAGTGATCCCACCAAGAACGCCATGCTTACGGCGATTATTAGTGGCCATGTTCAACTGCACTAGCACCTGAGTCGTCAAAGCATCCTGATCAATCGGCTTCTGAAAACCTTCTTCGCTCATCGCAAAGTTAGCAGCAGAGTGAATGAACAGCATGATATGAGGAGAACTCAACACATAAGCCGTTCCAGAAGTGCAATAGTCATCCCAGATCAAC
>VTLG01005709.1_pt1 | contig 52809 bp, 75 predicted proteins | sample 4694571 | NCBI WGS metagenome assembly VTLG01 (sample SAMN12604809, study PRJNA352737) | marine metagenome | biome: ENVO:00000447; feature: ENVO:00000209|ENVO:00000569|ENVO:01000036; material: ENVO:00002151; isolation source: viral sequences binned using virsorter ... | reverse complement strand
GGGCTGCAGGTACTGATAATGTTCAAACCGTAACCGCAGAAAGATGTGATAGTGAAATATCTCGTTGTGATGCACAAATCGCAGAAGCAACTGCTCAGAAAGAAGGCTGGGAAGCCCTCAAGAAAGACATAGCTGCTCTGTAAACAATAAAAGGATAAACAATGGCTAAGAAAAAAGAAAAAGAAACTCAGAAAGTTGTTATCAATGATGTTGAGTACAAACCTGAAGACTTCACAGAAGAACAAGCAATGCTTGTAAATCATGTGGCTGACCTAGATAGAAAGATTGCAGGTTCGCAATTCAATCTAGACCAGTTGAATGGTGGAAGAGAATTCTTTATGAAGAAATTAGAAGAGGCTCTTGAAGATAATGGTGAAGAAGCAGAAGTGGTCGAGTAGCACAAGCTACAACATCAAGGTGCATTATGTTTTCGTGGAAAAACACTAAACTTGAGCATCAGATGATTACAGGGTACATCCTGTTTTTATTGGTTATTCTTGTAATGACCTTATTTACAGGATGTGACTCTGGTTGGTCTGTATGCGGATGGGAAGTTAAGTGAGTGGAAAGCCTGAAACAGCTAGGAGCTATAGAGCTACTGTCCTTGATGACAATGCTGTTGTTAGCATTAACCTTAAATGGCTTGCTCAAATTGCCGTACTTATTAGCGGTTTGGTTTATAGTTATTGGAGGATTGAAACAAGGATTATTGACCTTGAAAAAAATGTTTCAGAATCAGATATTCAAATAGAAGAATTAGTTGAAAAACATATTGTTGAAGAGCAAAAAAGGTTTGCTGAATTAGAAGAAGAATTACAATGGTATCAAAAAGAGGTAAATTTAAATCCACTTAGCTGGAAAAAAAGGAAGAAGAATAAATAATGGATTTTATGGCACTATATGGCGAAGCGGGAATGATTGGTGTTGTTGGAGCAATGTTTGTATATTTAGTTGTTTCTTTATCAAATAAGTCAGCTCAGCAACAAGAGACACTTGAAAAACTTAAAGTGGAAAATAGAGGTCAAAGTGAAACTCTTGAAAATATGGAAAGCATGGTTATTAAACTTATCAACAGGTGGAATCAATCAGATGATAAACTTGATAGAAAATTCGATGCTCTCACAAAAGAAATAAATGATTTAGATAATCAAGTATCAGAATTAAAAGGCTCAATGAGCAGAATAAATGGAAGGCACTAATGGATAGCTTAAAGGTAACTGGAATGACAACAAGCTTAGGATTTGTATATTGGACAGATTTGTTGTCTGGTATTTTAATGTGTATAATGTTTGCAGTACAGATTTATTATTTATATTTAAAAACAAAGAAAATAAAGGAGCTATAATGCTAGTTAAAATGATTGCAGATGAGTTACTATCTGACAAAACAAAAGATGAAATAATCTCTGAATTGAATGCTCATATTGACATTCCAATTATCAGTGAAAAAACAGAGCAAGCTATATTAGAAGCGCTTTGGAAAGTTATCAAAGGCGTTCTTATGAAAAGGTTAGGTGTCTAAAATGAAAGTTATTGAAATGATATTATTCATGGCAATAGTTAATGGTAGCCCCGCGAAGCCTGAACCAATTCAAACAGATTCAGCTATAGTTGCTATGGAAGATGTAAAAAAGAAAAAGAAAAAAGGTAAGAAGATTGGACAGAAAGGTAAGAAGAAAAAGAAAGGATTCTGGTCAAAGGTCTTCGGAACTAAATAAAGGAAATATCATGCCAAAAGCAAAAGAACAAAAAACAACAAAAAAAGACAATGTTCAAGATGAACTTAGCCATGCAATTACTTTTTTATTAGATGAGTTAGAAGATTTAAAAGTAAAAGTTAATAAACTAAATAGCAGGCTTGGCATTAATTAAAAGGAAAGATAAAATGAAAAGAGGTGAAAAAGTTAAACGTAAACAACCAAAAACGCAAACAGCGTTTGCAAAAGCACGTAAAATTCCAACGCGTAAAATTCCGAAATCAGATGTGGATAAAATTTCAAAAGCGGTCAAAAAATATGGCGGTAAAGGTCGTATTGCTAAAAAAGCAGCTGCTCCATTTGCAAAAAAAATGGTTAAAAAAGGAGTATTGAGAGCTATATCTCCTGCAGCTGCAGCTGTTGTAGCTGGAGTTGAAGGAATTCGGAGACTTGGAAAAGCTGCTTGTGTTAAAAAAGGTGGAAGATGGGTTTCTGGAGCTTGCAAAGGATTGCCAAAATCAAAATTCAAACCGGGCTCTAAAGTAAGAGACCCTATATCTAAAAGATAATGTCTGACGTAATTGGATTATCCGATGTCTCTTCTAAGGATACAGGTAGAGGAAGTAAATTAAAAACAGGCGGTAAAAGGAAATACAATATGGATAAAATCAAGCCTAGTAGTAAATGGAAAAGCAAGGATAAATGCGCAAAGTGGAAAGAGCTGGGTTACTCTAGCCTAGCTGGATGTAGACATGATAACCCTAGAGATAGGATAAAACCAATTCCTAAAAAAGAATTATCAAAAATGATGGAAGCTAAAAAAGGAAAATAATATGCCAAAACAATGCGTAGAAAAACTAATGGAAAGAGGTATGTCTAGAGCTAAGGCTCATAAAGCATGCTATCCAGGCCAGAAAGGAAGTTCAACAAAGCAAGAAGAACAAGATAAAGTAATGTGGGACATGGCTGAATCAAAAAACACTAGAATGAAAAATAAACTCAAAAAACAAGCTTCAAGCGGCCCTAAAGGTTACTGATGTCTAAGAGAATTGATTTATTTGGACATGACAGAGGTATTGGTGACACCGTTAGTCGTGTAATTAAAACTGTCACCGGTGGAAGAATAAAGGAGTGTGGAGGATGTCGCAAGCGCAAAGAATCATTGAACAGATTAATGCCATTCAGGAATCCAGAGACCAAGCGGTACGAGAAGTAAACGGAGCTGGATTAAAAGGAGTTGAAGGTGGTCTTCGTGTAGATGTATTTGACCATGATGCTAATTCAGAATACGATTTTACAGAAGATGATTGCACATTATGTGAATTACCAGAGCATGCTCAGAATCTTATTATAGAAGATATAGAATCAGAAAATGCCTAAACAAATAATGGAAATAAATCCATTTCACGGTGGATTAAATAGTCAAGCAGACCCAAGAGATATAAAGGTTGAAGAACTTTCTTTAGCTCAAGATATTATGGTTGATGAAATAGGTAAGGTAAGAATGATGGGCTCTAATGTAGCTCATGACGCTCCTACTTTAAATGGAGTCACTATTACGCCTGGATATTGTTTGCATTATATGAGTCATGATATGACAAAAGGAAACCTAGCGGCAGCAAGTGCAATTAACGCAGCTGAGACTGGGGATGACTACTTATTCTTTATGAACAAAACTGATTCAGTTGTTGATGTTTATTCAAGAGCTAATGATGATTGGGGATATAGTATAATAGATTTAGGACAACCAGAAAGCGGAACTGATTTAAAACCATGTTTCTACAATGTTGATGGAGCTTTAAGAATTTCCGATGGAGCTTTTGGAAATGTTAGAAATATAAATAAATGGTATGGTTATATAGATAGAAAATTAATGCAATCTACAAGGCAAGTTGAGCATAGTAAATGGTATGCCGTAGGCCAAAAAATAGAAAAACCTTCAATTTCATCTAAGTTTGATGAGAATATTGCATCTGCTGGTATTACTTATGATGATAGCATACATACATATTCTTCTATCAACGCTGATACATTTTTTAAAACATATGGACAAATATGGACTGATACTAGCAATGCTCCAACTAATGACAGTTTTGTAAATATTGCAAAAGCAGTTGTAAAGTTTAAGTATGAATATGACAGGTCAGACCATGAATCTCAAGATGAAACTCTTTGGTTTGATTTTAAAATTGGAGACGCTGATAATTCAACAACATTTAGCTCAACTGGAATTCATGAACATGATTACCAAAAGCAGGCTTCTGACTGGGGGACTAGAATAAGTGGCGACAATTATGAAAAAGAAATAACTTATCATTGGGATGTTGGTAACACAGATTATGCACATGGTGCGGACTCTGAATTATTAGTTAGAAAACCTGACAATACATCAGATACTACCAAAGGATTTTATGCAGTTATATCTAATGAATTATTAGGTGGGGATGTTAGTAATTTAAAGATTGATTCTATAAAATTATATCAAGCTATAGATGCTGGTAATACAAGTCATGGTCTATCTCCAATGGATGTTTACGTTGAAGCTGCTTGGAATACCGCTTCTGTCGGAACTGGAGTTGGTTGGGATAAGAAATGGAATTTTGGTGTATCTTTTGTTTATGATGAAAAACAAGAAAGTTTAATAAGGCAATTATATGAAAAAGATGATTCAACAGTTTTTCAACAAACAGTTTCAACTGGCAATCATTGTCCAACCATTAAACTTAATATAGGAGATATTAGTCTTTGGAATAGTAGAATAACTGGAATCAATTTATATATGAGAGAACAGGATGAAACTCAAAAAACAGATTGGTATCTTCAGACAACATATGATTTAGTTCTTGGAAAAGGAAAGGTTTATCCGAATGGAGTTGACTTTGACTTTGATTTCGATTCGGTGTATTCTGAATATAATTGTTCAATAGCTAGAGAAAATTTATTAACCCCGAATCTTGTTGGTTCGTATGAAACTATTACTGGTGTATCATCAGATGAAAAATCTATATCTTCTAGATACAAAACAGCTGTTGTAGCAAATAGAGTTGCCTATATAGCTAATATAGAAATGCAAAATGAAGACGGAACTACAGAAATAAGGTCTGATGGTATGCTAAAATCAAATGTAAATCAATTTGATGTATTCCCATCTAGGAGAATAATAGAAGCTTCTGTAAGAGATGGTGATTCTATAATTGCATTAGCGACATATGCAGATAGAATATTGCAATTTAAAGAACATAAAATGCATATAATAAATGTATCTCAAGAAATAGAATTTTTAGAAGAGACACATATGCATAAAGGAATAAAAACTCCAGCTTCAGTTGCTGAGACAGATTATGGTATAGCTTGGGTAAATGAAGAAGGTTGCTATCTATATGATGGAAGACAAGTACATGACCTGCTAGAAAAGAATGGTATGCAAATTATTAAAGAAAGTGATTGGGCTACTCATATAGGGACTAATCCTATGTGTGGATACCTTCCAAAGAAAAGACAAATAATAGTTGTAAGAACTGCTGGTAGTGGTGGACTAGGAGATGTTTATCTATATGATATAGTCACTAAAAGTTGGGTTACTGGTGATTCAAAATTTGATGATAGTAATAAAAAATCTAACTTTGTAGTTGATTGGAATCATGATTTAATTCATGCTAAAACAAGCTCTTCTAATGTGTCTTTTAAAAAATGGGATGATACATCAGCTTCTGGAAGTCTAAAGTTTCAAACCAAAGATATGACATTTGGGCAACCGGGTCAGAGAAAAAGACTTCACAAGATTTATCTTACTTATAAAGGAGATGCTAGTGGAGTTACTTGCAAGTATGCAACAAATGGTGAATCAGATGTTTCAAATTATTATCAATTCAGTGGAAGTGATACTCCTTTATTAGATAAAAGTTCTTCTACTGATTGGACTTTAGCTGAGTTAAAACCAACTTCAGCATCTCAAGGCAATAATATATATAGTGCAAAATTTTATCTTTCTGGAAGTAGCATTCCATCTGACTTTGAAATCAATGATATTAATATAGTATTTAGGATGAAAAACGTAAAATGACAAGACAAGAACGTATTGCATTGCATAAGAAACAAGAAAGAATACAAGTTAGAACTGGAGTTCCTATTTTAGTAGAAATGAAAGAAGGAGTTCCTGAGATAAGAAGGACAAATGAAGGTGTTGTTGAATATGTAAAAAGCAACGGCATTCTTTATAAGAAAGCATTAGATAAAGCGTAGTATGTTTGTTAAATTAAATCGTAAAACTTTAAATATATATGGCTAAGAATTTATACTCCGCACATCTAGCCGCTGGTAAAAGTGCTGGTAAATACGGCTCTTCATTAGCGGATGCTCTCTCAACTGCAAGAACAAATATTGATAAATCCCAAGCTCTTGGGCAGATAAAGCAACAAAATTTATCAGCAATGTTTGCAACTGTTGGGACTGCTTTAGAACTTGGTTCTACTATACATGGAGGTATTAAAGAGAAAAAGAAATTTGAAAAAAGAAAAGACGCATATGTAAAAAGCGAGGGAATAACAGAAGTTGAATTGCCAGATGATAGAAATGTCTTAAAGAAAGCTTGGGATTATTTAAGCGGTGAAGAAAAGTTGTATCATTTTCAAGATGAGTCTGGTAAAGTGCATAGTTTATCTAGAGCAGGCGTTGTAATAAAAGGTGATGAAATTTTAGGAGCAAGCGAATTAAAGAGAAATGTTGAATCTGTAGATTTATCTGGCGGTGATTTTACTCCAGTAAAGGATAAAAAAGATAAGCCAAATTTTGTAGATAAAATAAAAAAGTCTTTATCCACTCTTTCAAATGATAAAAAAGTTAAAAGTGAAGATGATGATTTAGATTTAGATGTTGATACAATGTTTGATGATGTAGACTGGGATGAAGATATGTTAATGACAACTGATTATAATCCAGATGAAGAAGAAGAAAATGTTATACAGACCAGTGGTCTTGATAAAAAAGGTTAACAATGGCAACAATAGCAACTAAGCATTTATCTGATACTGCAAAAAAGGGAAGATTTGGAGATACTGAATTAGTCCATGTCAATAAACAAGAAAGGGATTTACTTAAAGCTTTAGGCGGCTCTGGGACAATTAATCCTGAGACTGGATTAAGAGAATACTTTGACCCCTTTACTGCTTTGGGCTTTGGATTAAGTCTATATCAAACTCATCAACAAAGTCAATCTCAAAAAAGCACTGCAAGAACAACTTCTAAATATGCTCAGCAAGGCATTAACGAATTAGAAACAGCTGAGAAGCATTTAGAAACTGCAGTTGGAGCTAGAAAAGATTTAGCACTTCAAAAACATGAGAAAGAGAAAGAAGATTTTTCTTTTCAAATGGATACTACAATAGCTGATACAAATAAAGAAATACAAAACATTGTTAAAAAAAGTAATATGGCCGTATCTGGAACAGCTAAAGAAAAAGAATCTACTCAATTTAAAAGAATTGCAGCTACGCATAAATCTGGAATGGAAGGTCTTATTGGAAAGCTTGGAGAAGATATGGCTACTATAACAGAATTTCAAGAGACTGAAAAGTCTAGAATAAGAAGTGAAAAAAGAAGATTAATGATGGAAAAAGAATTAGCTGACAAACAAGCTAATCAAGGATGGTTCTAATAATGGCAGTAAATCCATACGGTTCTGACGTATTACAATCTTTAAATAGAATATTACAATATAAGCAAGCTCAAAATAAATCTGACGTTCAACAAGCTTTACAAATACTGCAATATTCTCAGTCAAAAAGAATGGCTGATATGCAAACAATGGCAAAGAACTTAGAGATAATGAAAGGGACTAATGACAGTTTAAAGTTAAAAGCCGCTAATAAATTCGTTACTCAATCTGGGTTAGCTGGTCTTTATGCAAATAGGAAGGATGATACTGACGGAATGTCAAACGCTGTTGATGCTATGTATGATAAATCATATTGGCCGGGGGTATTAGGAAAGGATAGCATAGATAAAGAAACAGCTAGTCGACTTGTATCTGCAACTTGGGCTTTATACACCGCTAAAGATGCTGACCCATTAATGGAGTTATTATCTCCTATTGGTGAGATGGCTAATAAGGGTATCATGCCTAGAAAGGGGACTAAGGATTATAAATTAATAGAAGCTTTAAAAAAGATGGATTATATATCTGATGATATGAGAGACAATGAAGAAGTTATGGACGTATTAAATAGTATGACTTCTGCTCAAAAAGTAGAAGCTGATATACTAGAAGAGACTGAGGGTTTTATGAAGGGGGACTACCAGCTCCAAAAAGATTTTACCTTTACCCAAAAAGCTATTGAGAATTTAGAAAGAGAAGCAAGCTCAGAGCAACCATCATCTGGAAAAGAAACGGAAGTTGAATGGAGCAATGACCCAGCTTCGCAGCTTAGAATGGTTGAGTCTAAATTACAAACAAAACAACAAAGTCTTAATGACAGCTTTAAAGATTTAGATGCTTTAGATGAGTATATCCAACAAGCAAATGACCTTTCTAGTATGGGTCAGTCTATACCAACTGCATTAGCTGAAAGGGTTGAACATCAAGATGCAATTAGAAATGCACTTAATCAACAAGTAGAATCTCTTGGAAGGGATATAGCTGATTTGAAACAACTTAATATTGATTTAAGGGATGAGTACGGATTAACAAGGAAGAAATTCGATATAGGACAGGGATTAGACCTGCTTTCACCTAGATAATGGCATTAGATACATTAACTCAAAGACTTCTTGACGATTTAAGAAGAGATAGAGAAAAAATATCCACAACAGCTCCCTCATTACCAGTTCAGAGAGATAATGAAACAACTCAAAGAACTCTATATGAAGATTTATTTGCAAACGTAGGAGAGAGACAACCATACGATGTAAGTAATCTTAAAGAAGGAGATAAAGCCAGTGGAATACATCACGCAGTTGGAGCTGGAGTATGGGAATTTGTAGATAGCGCTCTTTTTGATATACCCGGCCTTCTATTAGAGGGTGCCACTGGATGGAAACCTTATCAAGAAGGTACTGAGGGTATCGCTAAAATGGGAGAAGTAGTTGGTGCAGCTGCTGGATTCTTAACTCCTATGAAATGGGTTAGTAAGGGTATAAAGTACGCTGGAGGTCATGTAATAAAAGCTGGAACTGGTAGAGTTACTGCAAAAGCTATTGAATTAGGAGCGAAGGCAGAGGGAGCTCGTAATGTTGGTTCTGTAGATAAAGTTTCAGAAGCTTTAAAGAAAGGATTTGATGACCCTATTATTAAAGGAGAAAGTAAATGGTTTGCAAATTGGCCATGGAGAGGAGGAGCTCCACCACCCGGTGCGATTAATTCATATGAACTTTCCCTAGAAGCTGTTGGTAGAGTAGAAGCTCAAATGATGGGCGGTTTAGCAAAATCTTTAAAACAGGCTTTCCCAACTGCTAGCACTGAAGACCTAGCTCAAATTGTAAAAGCAACTACTGATGGACTAAAGTCAAGAGGTGTTCATATTAATACTATTGGTAGGTATGTTGAAAATAAACTCGGTAGAGCATTAACTAATAAACATAAAGAATTGATAGCTGGGTACGCTGCTAAGCAAGCTGATTTTACTATGAATTTTGCAACATATAATTTAATTCAAGATGGTGTTTATGCAATAGCTGGAGAAAAGGATTTTGAACCGGGTAAGGCAATTAAAGACGCTATTGTATTTTCAGCTTTATTACCAGCTGTTGAAGCTATTGGAGGAGGTGGTAAAGTCCATGTAACTCAACAAGTTAAAAAACTATGGAGATTAATTCCCCAAGTCAAAAGGAAGATGAGAAAAGGTGAATTTGACAAAATGACATCTGAAGAAGCGAATGCAGTGCTAAGAATATTAAGCAAGGATAACTACCTAGCTGATGGAAAATCTATTTTCGGGTTTGGAAAATCAGCGTCTAGAAGAAGACCGGGAGATGTTGATATAGATAGAGAAGAAGCTATTGCCGCTGTTAAAGCAATATATAATAAAGTTGATGTGGATAAAATGTGGAAAGAATTTTATAAAGAAGCTGGTGAAGACTTCGTTGCATCTACTGGTAGAATGCTTGTTGGTGGTCTTTATTTTAACAGTGCTGCCATGCTTGACGTTTTAAAGGTTGGTGGTTTAGGACATCATTCAGCAGAGGAATTATTTGCTCATTTCTTGGTAGGTGGTTATTTTACAAAAATAAAAAAGCCAATAGTCCAATCCACTCATAAGCATGTTGCAAGTGGAACTGAAGAGAGGTTAAGAGTTCTAGAATATCTTGGTATGGATTCATCCAACTATAAGGTCTGGGCTTCTTCATTTAGAGAAGACATGTCTGAATCAGCTGTTTATACTGGAGTTCTTGGGAATGAAAATGTTAAATCGCTAGAAATGATTTTTGAAAAAGCAGGTGGAAAGCAAAGGGAAAAAGATTGGGAAGCTCCCGCAACTGCAATTAGAGATACTCAAACATTAACTCAAGAATTTAAAATTGTATTAGAAGCTTTTGAAATATACGACAAAGCTTTTAAAGCAAGGTCTTTGCATGAAGAAGGTTCCTATGATAAAAATGTAAGACTTGAAGATTTTACATTATCTGAATTAACTAACATTAAAAATAAATTAGAATCTATTGAAATTTTAGATGGGCATTTTAAGGGTGAAAAGTTATCTGAACAGAATATAAATAGATGGAAAAGAGAAGTAGAAAAAACAGCGATTGAAAATTCTGCAAAGACATATTTAGAATATGTTATGGACGTAGCGGAAAGATTGCAATTAGAAGTTGAGAGACCTGAAACAATAGATATAGACAAGCCAATTAGAATGTCTAGACTTGCAGATGACGCAGGTAATTTTGGAAGGCATTATACTGACCCAAAATATAGCGAGATAAACAACTTTAGAAGTACAGTTGAAATATTAGCTGAAATGGGATTAATAGATTTTATACCTCAACAAGTTGGGCAAAAAAGGCATGTTAATCAAATTGAAAATCTTGAATCTGTATCTAGAGAAATATCAGAAAGAGCAACTAATGTAGTTGAAAGTTTAAGGGTAAATAATTTTAGTGAGCATTACCCTAAAGGAATGATAGAAATACATGATAATGGGTTTTTACGTTCCATTGGAGAGTACAAGGGAAAGCAAAGACAAAGAGAGATGGTTAATATAAGTCAAGGCAGAACTTCTGAGTTTACCCAAAGAGAAGCTAGATTATATGATGTTTTATCTGAAGTTCTTGGTGAGAATTCCCCTAAAGATAAAATTAGGCAAGGGGAAGTTCTAACAGTAACAAGACCTGAGGGAATGTCTGATAAAGAATGGGCAGAGAAATCTGAAAAAAGGACTGAAGTTGAAGAGCAGTTAACAATGTTAGCTGATATATGGGGAGTCGGAAGGTCTGATGGTAAGCTTAAAATGGATAAAGAAGGTATTCCATTTGAACACGCTGAGAATTTAATAGATATGCTGAAGATGGAAGGTCATACATTTGATAGATATAATGTTGAAAATATAAAAAGAGCGATATACGGAGAAATTTTAGAGAATCCTAATTTGACTGCTAAGCATGTTACATTGGTAGAATCAATTAGGGATTACCAATTAGGCTCTGTTGAACCAGTAGGTAGAGATAATTATGTAATCAAGATTGTTGACAGAAAGTCCGTAGAGCAAGCTTTGTTATCTCAGTATGAAAGCACTAGCCCAGAATATAAAGAACTTCTAAGAAAATATGACGATATTATTAGAGAGATTGATATTTTAGTTGGTAGCCATATTGATTTTAAGACTCATGCATCATTCGATGTCTTAGATAATATAGATATGGCTATTAATGGCATTCATAGAGAAACTGCTGGTTTTCAAAAAAGAAATCTACAAGAAATAGAAATGATGAGGGAGAAGATTCATAAGGATGTTGATTCTTTAACAGATATAACAAAGTTATTTGATATAATACACAAGCCTAGGGAAGAAGGTCAAGAAGGGCCAAGAGAAAGACAGTTAATGGACTCAGAGCAAAGACTTGACAGCGCTCTAAGAATAATAGAAAAATTACAAGCAAACCCACCAGAAGTCATTCCAGAAGCTGAATGGGGAAATCACCTTAAGATTTTAGCTGAGGGTCTAATTTCAGAGCATGGGCAAACAAAAATAAGTAACGCTGTCAAAGCTCCAGCTGATGCAATTAATAGAATTATGCTTGAACAAGGAGCTAACTTAGGTAGAGCTAATTCAGTTTTAGAAGAAATTATATTTGATTTACAGAATAATAGTAGAGATAGAATTGCTTTCGAAGAAAGAAAAGGGAGGCTTTTATCTAGGCTTAGAGAGCATTTTAAAGATACAGAGCTTGAGCAAGAATCCATAGAAGCAAGAAATTTAAATGATTTGCTTAGTATATATGGAAAAAGCAATAGGATTGGAGAAGCTATAGAAATATTAAAAGAATCTCACAGGTCTTGGAAATCTGCGGTAAGTGAGGAAAAGTATTTCGAGACTCAAGAAAGAATAAGAGAAGCTATGGATGATTATGCATCTTATAATGTTGAGAAAGGTGACATAGCGCTATCTGCTTCTGGTTTATCCAATAAGTATGGAAGATATAGCGATTCTATGAAACATGATGCTTTCAACCAAAGTCTAGAAAGACTAAGGGAGAGTTTGTATATACATGCTAGCAACCCAAATGAATTGAATAGGGAAATGATTCAACAAGCAAAGCAAAGTATTAGAAATGATGTATCTGAAGCTCTTATTAACAAGCATGGAGAAGGTACTGAAGGATACCAAAGAGAGTGGAATGAGTTTTTACAGGTTGTTTACCCTCAAATAATTTCTAATCAAATTGGTAGAGAGTCTGTTCCTTCTATGAGATTATCGGTTGGCTTTGATGGAAAGCCTACTTTAGTGTTGGATAAGGTAACCGTTGGTAGCGGGTTGATAGCTGAGTTCAAGAGGGAAATGAAAGAACTCGGAATAGATGTTCTTTACTTAGAAAGTACTGGTGTACATGAAGGTCGAAAAGTAAATATAAACGAGGTGGAAAAGATAGATGAGATTGTATCTAGAGCAAAAATTCAAGACGCATCTCTAGAAGCCATAACTAGGCATTTGAAAGGATTAGAAATTGAAAATAGAAATGACACAAATGTTGAACCATTTAGAGAGCCTGTAAGGATAGTTGTCAGTCAAAACAGTTCATTGATAGTCCCAAGAGACCAAGCAGCTGGTTTACTAAATTCAAAATTTAGAGAGTGGTATGAATCTAAATTAGAATGGTATGACGCAAAAGAAATGAGATTAGAAAGAAATAACTTTGAAAATCTATATAGTCATATTCTAGAAAGAACTCAGACATCAGCTACTAGTCAAGAGATTAAATCGATGATAAGAGCTTTGTATTTTGACAGGGTTTCTTCTAATAGTTTTGATGAGATGATTGCTGCTTCTAAAAATCAAGGAGACCTTAAAAGTTTATCTACATCATTCTTTAAATATGTTGGGTTAGCTGAAGCAACTGGAGCAAAGGTAAGGGTTTCCGAAAGATTTTTAAGAGAGATGGTTTTAGATAGTAGGGAAGAACCTTCAATTCTGAATGAAAGGCAATCCGAGTCTATACAAAATTATTTTGAGAATCCTAATTTAAAAGTAATTGGAATTAGAGATGAATTCAAAGATTCACAAGGCGTTCTAACAGGGCCTTTATCTTCTAAGAAAATTGTATTGGAAGAAATCAAGAGGATGAAGGAGAATGGATACGAAGGCTATAGTAAGGAAATGGTTGAATTAGCTGAGCAAAGATTGAAAAGTTTAAATAGTTCTTCGATTAATGCTCAGTCATTTATCAGTCATAGATTAGCTGATTTATTATATTTACCAAAAGGAAGAAGGACTGAAGAAGGTAATAAATATGGGACAGCTGGTGTAAAACCCACTGGTTGGTTTAGTAGAGCTGGTGAAAGTATTCTATTGAAAACAAATTTTATATATGACCCAGTCATAGCTGATTATATGCAAAGTGGAGGAAAAAATGTTGATATACTAACAACTGAATCAGCTGCTAAAGCATTTAATAAAGAAATGGTTGAAATCAGTAAAGGGGAATATGAATCTTTATCAAGCAAGAGTATAGAAAATATAGCTGATATAGCTATTAGAAAGTCTGAAAATAAACATGAATCTACAATGAAACTTGAAGATATATTTCTTGGTAAAGTTGAAGATAGAAAAGGATTGACAAGTGTTACATATTCATTTTCTGATTTTTTAAGCAAAGAAGGTTTCCAAAGTTATAAAGAATTTGGAAGGTATTCTGAAACATTGAATGACGGATTGAGGAATCTTGGAGAATTGGTACTTGGTGCTGGGGATAGGCATGCAGTTGCAAGGCATCTAACAAACGCCCTTAAAGATAGAAATGAATTGATTGAAGAATCTGGTCAGGGAATAACAGTTAAGCTTCTTGAAGCTGGTTTAGACCCTAACTCTCCTATAATACATCAAGAATTAAAAAGAATGATGCTTGACAATTTAATGTCTAATCTCAGAAAGCCTAAGGCTACCGGAGCTTCTTATTCAATATTAACTCCATATATAAATGGAACTATTCCTATATATAGAACAAATAGCACAACTGGAGTGAAAGAACTTATTAAAGCTGGTGGTAAAAAATTATCTTATGAAGATGGATTTGGAAAAGACGCAGCTATAACCAATTTCGATTCTATTCAGTACTTAATGTCTATACCTTCAACTAAGGGTAAAAAAGATAGAAGAGATATTAGATTAGGGAAAGAACAAGGCAAGTGGGTTATATATGACCCTCTTAAACAAGCTAAAGTAACTGATAAGAATATTCAACAAGAAATAAGTAAGATAGAAAACATTCAGAAAGAAATGCTAACAGAGTATGGCAACCCTTTATTTGGTCAATTATATAATAGACTTAGGGATCATAACCTTGACAATCTAGGAAAAGGAAAAAATAGAATATATCTAAGTTCTCTTTCTTTACGGATGCCAAACTTAGGTGGAGATGTAGCTGTTCATAGGGTTGAAGGATTCTACAGAAGAGAGCAAGGTAATATAGTTGGAGTAAATGTTTTTGATATAGCTCAGATACATCAAGCTGATTTTGATGTTGATGCCATGTTCAGTTATAATATGTCTCCAAGCAAAATGGGTAAAGAATTGCATCGATTCGCAGGCCACTCAATAGAAGCATATCAATTTCCAACTATAGAAACTCCTTTAAACTTTTTTGAAACAGGGCCTTCTGGTAGAGCTGGAAGTAATAGTCAGCATGGTGATTCATTTGATGCTCATAATAAATTATTTTTGCAATCAAAAAAGAATTTTGGGGTAGTTAAAAAACTTTCAACATCTTTATCTGGAATATTAAGATTTAATGAGACAGCTAATAATTTTACTATATCACTTGGGGAAATGGGAATTACTCATGTAAAAGGCCCAAAAGAAGTTTCTGAGTTCCTTCAAACATATAAAAATGTTTTACAATCTATAATAGATTCTGCTAAGAGACCTAACTTCGCAGGAGCCTCTCCATCAGAACAAATTACAAGATATTTATTATTTGGAGAAAAACCAGAACTTTATAATCTTACCGCAGAAATGGAAAAGAATTTTGAAATGGAAAACTTTCAGGGATTTTTTAAAGGATTCGATAAGATTCAGAACACTAAACAACAAGAAGTATTAAAGTCTTCTGTCCTTGAGTTTATACGACAAATGAATAAGCCTCAGAGATTATTAACTGATGTTTTTGATGTAGATGGTAGAAGACCACCAAGCGCTGAAGAGATACAGAAAATTAGAAGTGATTATTATGATTTTGCAGCTAACCCAGACAAATATATATTCGATGCTTTGTCTTTTAAATATAGAGGAAGAAGTCCTGAAAATGTAAAAATGAGAGAAGCTCTTAATAGAATGTTTTTTGGAGAAAATTATTCAAGAATTACTTTGGACATGAAAAACCTAAAAGAGTTTAGAAAGGAAAATAAAACTGGAAATTTGATTCCAACTGAATCGATTTTTAATATTCCTTCTACCATGAAGAGAGAGTTTATGGGCTCAACAGTTGCTGGTGGGTTAGTAATGGATTTAAGTCAGAGTAAGAAAAGTTTTAATGGGTTTACTCAGTCAAGGTCTCCAAAAGGAGATAAGGCTTTTATGGAAGCTGGTAGAGCAATAGAAAATCTAGATATATTATTATCTATTAGCGGTGATTCTAGAATCTCTGAAAAGTTATATGAACAAGATGCAGGTGTATTTGAAGGTGGATGGTATGATAAGTTCTATAAAGAACTAAGGCAAGACCAACATATTAGTACAAAAAATTTAGAAAGATATGCTTTATTGCAAGAATCTTTTAGAATTGAAAAAGAGAGTTTGCAAAGTTTTATTAAAAAAGCTGGCAAGCATCTCGACTTAAGTCATCATAGAGCAAAAAGAAAGATTTCTCATATAGAACATATATCTGAGCATCTTAGAGAATTAGAAAGCGATATGGTTAGTAAAGTTATAAAGAACCCTCAAGACCATAAAAAGACAAGTGAAAGATTGAATATAAGAAGATTCAATTATACTAATAAATCTAGGGGTGGGCATATAAAGAATAATGGTAACAATATCATGTTCGTATATAAGAAAACAAAAAATCAAAATGGCAACACTAGATTTCAAGAAGTTGGATATGTTAAATCTGGTTCTAGTAAATGGTTTAGCAAGGGTGATTATTATGTTATGAAGAATCCTATTGTTAGTAAACCTATTAGAACAAGTGAAGCTCTTGATGGATGGTCTCTCCTTGAAGCTACAGGTGATGTTCAAATTCATCATTTAGGTTTTAGGAATGATGGGCAAATGTCTAGATTCGTCTTAGAGAAGGAAAATCTACAAAAAACTCTCGGCATGATGGCCTCTGAAACATTCAGATTTAATAAAAAGAATCCAAACGCTCAGGAAAATTGGGTCTTAGATAGAGCTTTAGAAGATGCTATGGTTAAAGTTTTTATGGACAGATGGACTAATCCAGAAAGAAGAAAAGCTGAAATGAACCTTGACAATAATCAAGTAACTGATTTAGTTAGATTTATGATGAAACCTGACCCAGTATTTAATACATATGTGACAGCTGGGGGAGCTAAGTTGCCAGTTGTTAAAGTTAATAAAAGAATGTTCAAAGCTATGAGTAGGTGGATGATTAACAATGGACATGGAGAAACTTTAAATAGAATAGTTAGTATATACGGAAAAGACTATAGAAGAAGATATGATAATGTATTGTCAGACACAGTTACTGATGGATTTACATCTCAATTATATAGAGGTAGAAAATCAAAAACAGTAGATGACCCATTATTTGACTTAGCTATAGATAGAGGTTATTTACATGACCCAGCATTTAAACATCACTATGGAAAAGAAGTTGAGTCTATGTCAGCTAGGGCTAGAAAAAAGTATGATGAGAATGGTGATTTGGAATTTGTTAGAGAACGTGGAACATATCAAAAAATGCAGAATAATTTAGAGTACTATATTGGAGAAAAAGATTTGATAAAAAGGATTGAGAAGGAGTGTTAAATGCCTAAATGTGTAAATCTAACTGATAAAGAAAAATTCACATCAGACAATCTAAGGTTAATGAAAAGATTGTTTAATGGTGAGAAGATAAATTTTGAAGGTAAGGATTATAAGTTGGGAAATACTATTGTTGACCATTACGGAAGGGCTGAGGACAACTTAGGTAGGAAGATGTTTGATGAAATAGTATGGAGAGGTACTTATAAACCAGCTATTGAATCATATACTGGATTTAATAAAGGTGATTTTAGAAGAATAAAAAATGAGATTGTAAGGGAATCAAAAAAACTTTCTAATCCCAAATTTAATTTCTTAGAAAAATATGGGTTTGTTAGAAGAGGTGTAATGCAAAAGTATGCTATCACCAATCATTTAAATAAACAAATAAACTTTATTACCAACTATGAAAGAAATTCTTTTACTAAATATCTCAGTTCACATATAGCTCTATCTAAATTATTAAGAACTGAAATTCTAGCTAGGAATCGGAGTAGAAGCTCTCTTATACCGGGTATAAAAGAAGTAAGGCAGTTAGAGAAACTTGAGAATGAATTATTATTAGAAGTTAACAATCCAACGTCTGACGCAAAGTCTGGCAGAGCTAATGAAATTGTAAAAGAAATAAAAGAAGTTCTAGGTTCTAAGGGAGGAGAAGTTTTAAAAGAACTTGTTGAATATTTAGAAAAGACTCCTGAAGAAATAAAAGAAGGGAGACTTATTGATGACCCTAATAGCCTTGATTATGGCAAGAGAGTTCCATTCTCTAATAATATTGTAGAAGCTGGTAAGGTATCAAGGCTTCTTTTAAATGACATGGGTAATGTTCTTATTTCTGGACTTAAAAAACATGCTGATGTTATACAACTTGGATACTTAGGGACAATGGAAAAATCTGCATTGCAAACTACAATGGGTAGAAAAGTTCAAAAATACCTTGATAAAATACAGGAAGAAATAAAAGCTATAAAAGATGGAAAGGAAAATGGTAATTACTTTCCTCATTATTTATCTGAAGGATTTTTACATTTAGAAAGAGTAATGGAAAGAGCTGATAAAGAAGGGTATAAAAATGCAGATAAAGATATTTCAGAGCTATCCTCTATATTAACTGAAATGAGAGGAAGTATGGGGACTCCTAAGTCTGCTAGATTTAGAAAGTCTGCTCCATATGAAAATTATTTAAAGAATCCAATTACAGTTCTCAGGAAATACTCTATTGATGCTATTACATTTAATAAAGCTCAGCATTTAAAAGCTCTCTATTTTGAAGGAATGAAAGGACTTCCTAAAGACGGGAAAGCCGCTGAGGCTATATCTGATTATGTTGCAGATACATTTAAATTAGCTGAAAATGGACATAAGGACAGACCTAGCTGGGTTAATAAGATGGTTAGAACCTTAACTGGGTTTCAATTTTTAGCCAAGCTTGGATTTGGTGTTGGTACTGCAACTAGAAATACATTGTCTGGATTATATTATGTTCAAGGTGTTGGTAATTTAGCATTTGCTAGATACCTTAGAGATTGGAATAAATTTGAAAATAAAGAAATAAGAGAAGAGGTTAGGAAAGCTGAAGAAGAACAAGGTTTTAAATTTGAAGACATGGCTTCTCCTATTTTTACAGAAGGATTGCTACCAACTGAGGGAGTAAAAGCAAAAAACGTAGAACTTAGAGAAAATTCTCAGGGTAATTATGTACTTCAATATAAGGAAGGAAAAGTTTGGAGAACCTTTGATTCTATTCTTTCATCCGCATCTGGACATGGTGCTATCTTACAAAGAGTAACTGAGAATTTTTTAAGAAAACATATGTTTAGATATTCCTTTGTTGACAAGTTTAAAGAACTTAGGAGTAATGGAGTTGGTGAGAAAGAGTCTTCTAAGCTTGCTAGATTACACGCAGTTGATATGGTTGCTAGATATGCATTTGAATACGCTGCTAGTCAGAAGGCTAAATTAGCTGGGGGTACATCTTCAAATGTAGGAGCGGCTGGTCAAATAGCATTTCAATTTATGCATTATCCAATGTCTTTTGCACAGCTCCAAGCAAAGAACTTTAGAAATATGGCTGATGCAGCAATAGCTAGGCAATGGGATAACCCAGATTTATTTGTTCCTATGAAGTTTGCAGGTTTATATCTATTTACTGAATTAATGAGTGGTATAATGAATTTAGACCTACATAGAGTTATGGAGAACGATACAGTTGATAGGATAGTAGATTTAAAAGATGCTTTACAAGGTAAGGAAGTTAAAGGAAGGGGAATCATAGGGCCAACAGTTGGAGACCTATTTTTCTATGCAACATTAAATGATTTTATGAAGCTTCCAGATAATGCTATAGTAGATATGTTAGTTGGATATAATAATGCATATAAACTAACTCCAGACCAACAAAAAGCAAGAATATTATCAAGTATAAATGTACAGATGTCCAAAATGATAACTAAAGATTATAAAGCTTTAGACAATGGGAATGGATGGGATGTTCTTATGCATGAGTTTGGAGTTTATCCAACTAAGCATACTAGGGAACTTAGACAAAAAGAACCTTTTAAAACATTATTCCCCGGTACATCTGGTAAGGAAAAAGAAACAGAGTCATCTAAACTTCGTAAGAAAAAATTAGCCAAAGATGAAGAGCTTACAAAACTTTACAGGGCGATGGGGATATGACATTGAATGAACTTAAAAAACCACCGCCCTCAAAGTGCTCTACGAGCTAATCAATTAGTATATAAAAACCTACTTCGCACTTATCAAACAATCTTACTTTTATAGTAAGGGTATTTATATCGTGCATTAGTTCAAAGTGAAATGCAAATGGAAATAAAGCTATAATAAATTGCGAACAATCTAACTCTTCATTTAATGTTTCAATATAATGTGCTCCTATTAAATTATCTCCAAATCCTTTTATCTTACTCATTACTGCTCTCCCTTTTATCGTACAGTCCGTACATTGTTATCAATATAGCATCCGCATTGTATAGTGTAACTTTTTTATCTGTATAATGTGAAGCTATTTCTTTTAGTTCTCTTTTTCTACTGGGTTTATCTTTAGGTAATTTAATACCAAGCTTCTCTTGCCAATGTTTCATCCATTTTTGTGGAGTAACAAAGGTTGTCTCTATTTGGTATGCTCCCAGAATACCTAGCCATTTTCCATAATTAGTGCCAAATTTAAATATAGAACTTCTTCCGTCATGTGGCATGGCGTGTACTTTTTCTATATATGCATATATATTTTCACTATTAAAGATGAATTCTTCTACGATTCCAGCCATTGTTTCTACATTTTGTGGACATTTATATGATTTTATTCCCTTATTCCAACATGCTATTGCTCCACCTTGGCCTGGGTCTATTCCTATTATTGTCATTGTGCATCTCTCCTATATGAGTATTTATGAGGACTTTTTACATACTTTCTTTTGTATGTAGGTCTCTCATATTTACTGCTAATTACCTCACCATCAAATACTTTTATTATGTATTCAAGTATAGGTGTACTCTCATATGGTGTACATTTGTACTTATTGCAACCTTTATCTATTACATCAGAAGGGATTGCTTTGGGTGTCTCTTCATTACCAGTTAAGAGGAACCAATAGCATTTACGAGAAACCTCGTAGAAACACCCGTAGCAACTTCTATGCAATATTATCTTTCTCCGCCATTGTAGAGTTCATATAGAACTTACATCTTCCACCATTGAACCCAACCATGTGAGTACCTATCTTTCCGTATCTACTTTTAGCGACTATAATCTCACTTTTGTATGGATTAAACTTATCGCTATCAAAGTTATGTCCATAGAATACGAACATAGCAGACTCAGCAGTTTGTTCTATTACACCTGACTCTGCATAATCACTCATGCGAGGTCTAGGGTCTAGTCTCTTTTCAATCTCTCTATTTAATTGAGATACTAATATAGCAGAACAATTCTCTTGCTTACATATCCATTTATACTCTTGCATTATCTTTTCAATCTCAAACCTTCTTCCTTCTTTAATGCCATCTACCTGTATCAACTGAATATAATCATCAATGACCACATCTGGTTTATGCTTAGCAATTTCTCTTAGGCAATCATCAAGACTTCTTACATTATCATACATAAGAAACTCTTTATAGTTACCTTTCAATCTATCTGATACAGATTCAAATTCAACCTTACTATTTTCATTAAGGTCATTTCGTCTTATATCTCCGTATTTAAGAGAACTTGATTCCATTACTGCCATCTTCTTTAACATCTCTGTATTGCTCATTTCTCGATTGAATAGCATTACTCTGTATCCTTGTTCAATCAATCCTTTTACAATATTAATTACTAAAGTTGTCTTACCATGACCGGGTCTACCGCCTAATACAGTTAGTTCTTTTCTAGTCATTCCACCTGCAAAAGTATCAAGGTGTCCGAGATTAAATGGTATCAGATTTGTATCTTCTTCCACAGTTGCTTTCATCTCTTCAACCAACACTTCAATGTCTCTTATTTTAGAGGGTTGAACGTGTCTTAATTCCTCGATTAATTTGCTATGTTTTTCTAGAATACTACCTACTTCTTTATAGTCTTCGTAGCTAGCTTCAAGTAAAGCTTCAGCTGATTTAGCAGTCTCTCTTTGTATGTATCTTTCCCATACTATTTTAGCATAGTTTTCTACATTACTTTTAGATGTAAATGATTCAGAAAGTCCAGTTATATAGTACGCTTTACTATCACCTGTCATATCTTTCATCTTTTCAGATAGAGTAACAAAGTCTATATCTACGCCATCTTTATATAGTTCAGCCATAGCCTTCCATATATCTTGATTTTCTGTAGTATAGAAAGCATTGTTATCCCTTATCCAAGCCATAGCAATCTCTTGCTCTCTCTCACCGCCTTCCAATATACAACCTAATAAAGCTTGTTCAGCTTCAGATGCGGACGGCATTTTCTTGACTTCTTTTGCCATGTTAGCTCCTATTCTTCAAACAAACCAACTTGATTAGCTGGTTCATAATTTATTATTAAGTATTCCTTACGTTCCTTTTTCTTTGCTTCATCTGTTGCGCCTGCGTATTTAAGGTCTATAGTTCTTACATCATAATCCTTATATAGTTCTGCAACTCTTTCTTCATGGTCATAACTAATCATGAATTTTCCACCGCTTTCGTGTATCTTATCTACTTTTTCTTTCAATCTTAAATGGTCATCAGCATTGAAATTATGTTGATAATACTTATTACCCTTTTCATGGGCAACGAAATATGGTGGGTCTAGATACCAAAAATCTCCCTCTCTTGGTTTGTATCTATCTACTAGTTCAGCAAAGTCTAGGTTCTCTATTGTACTACCTCCTAGTTTTTCTCTTGAGTATTTAAACTCTTCTTCCCAGTTTTTATTCCAATCTTTTATCATAGACATAGGTGTATGAATTAATTTGTTAAAGCTATGACGAATACAATAGAAATACTTGGCGGCTCTCAAAGGGTCAGGTATCTCTATCTCTCTTTTTTCTTGTACCTCAACCTTAAAATCTAAGAATAATTTTCTAGATTTGGGAAGCCAATTTAGAGTATCTACTAATTCATCAAGCTTATATATCACACACATATATAAATTGACAATGTTGTTATCTTTATCATTTAGTACGTTCCATTCTGCTTTATTCTTTCTGAAGAACATTGACAAACCTCCAGAGAATACTTCAAAATACCTATCATGTGGGGGTATGAGAGGAACAAATCTCTTGCTCAACTCATACTTCCCACCATAATAAGGTATCACGATTGGACAGTCGTACCAATCAAGCGACGGCAACCTTAGCCTCTTTGGAAGCCCAACGTTTAATTGTAGGATACAACCTACCTTCAATCGTATGTGTAGACTGACTATCTCTATTCATGTGGTGACTTAATACGTTAGTACCTACATTGAATAAATCCCAAAATGATTTAGGTTTATTTGCTATTAAAGCCTGAGTAACCATTTCATTTGCTTGAATTGGAAACATCTTTAAGAACTCAACAATATGTTTGTCTTTGTAATCAGTATCTATTAAAACAGGGAACTCATCTTTCATAACAAGTTTTGTTTTCTCAACTGTTTCAGAAACAATATCACCTATATCATCTAATGATACATTTGCTTTGATATGTTTGTTCTTATACTTTGATACTACTACACCTATAACAGCTCCATTAGAACATATAAGCCTAAATGCACCTGCTATTATATTGACACCTAAGGAACCATCGTAACTATTTCCAATTACAATCTCAGGAGTCATTTCATCATTCTTTCCTATCTTAACAAGATTCTTTGGGAAAGACCAACTTGTATGAAGTTTTTGTCCATCTCCAAATACTCTTACCTCTTTAATCTTTCCGCCATTCGCTTTAATAAGTGGTTCCGCAGTCTTTAAAAGTGTTTCATTTTTAACCAATTTATAATCATCCGTCATGCAACTAAGTATTTGTCCAGTGTCTTCTCTTACTATAAATTTATAACCACTTCTTCCATTTTTATCATGTGTTCCAAGATTATGAGTAACAACATCTTTAAATATTGGCACTTCTTTAACTGGAAACATTGCATTTTGTAACATTTATCTCTCCTTTTTTATTATTTCTTTTTATTATTTCGTATGCAACTTGGTTTAAATTGTCAAGTTGGTTTTCTAGTCTAGCATCTTTGAATATGCCCTGATTATTTAATTTATTTTCTATTTCTTGGATTGTTTTTAATACTTTTTTCAATTCCATTTTTTAACCTTTTTCTATTAGTTCTTTTATCCATCTATTAGCCATAGATATTATCATTGCTATCATGAAAATAGCTACAGCCCATATACATACACCAAGTCCTAGTATTAAGAAATTGGCTATCCATTCTGCTATGTCAAACATAATCATTCCTCTTCTCCTTTGTAAACAGGTGGGACTGAACCCAACCGTTTTCTCTCGTTTTCTTTTATTGCCTTAATGTTCTTCCCTCTATTCAGAGCAATAGTCCTAAGATAAGGGAATCCTTTTCCATTTAGATACCATTTAGCTTGATAGTATTGCTCTATTGCATATTCCATTACGTTGTCATCCACGTCTTTCGTTCCAACTAAGAATTGATAATAGTTGAAATGAGTTTCTGAGGGAACTTCTCTCATTATAATGGTTGCAATTTTTGTTAATAGTGTCCCAGTTCTCTTGCTCTTTGACTTGAGAATCTTATTCATCTGAACTGCATAGTTCTTACTCCCCTTCAGATTGTAGCCGCAAGCTGGACACTTGTTCATCCTCTACCTCCTTCTGCATTTCATCATGAATTTCATTCAATTTATCATATGCAGGGTTATCTTTATTATTTCTCATTTGATTGTGAGCTTTTAAGAAGTCGTCAGCAAGTTCTATTCCAACCTCTTCTATCAACTCTTTTCTATTGCCAGTTTCACACAAGTGGCTTATCCATGACATTTTTCCCATTTCTCTCTCCTTTGCATTTATCGCATTTTTCTTTTACTTTACCATATGAAGGGAAATCCTCATAATGGCGAATCTCTCTAGATTTTTTAGTGAAGTTGTTTATAATAATAATCTCCCAACATCTTCTACATTCAATACAGTACTTAACTCTAGTATCTGCATTTTTAGCATCTTTAACTCTTCTTTGAAGAGAATTGGATGTTAGCACATCATTTAACTTCCTACCTCTCATTTATTTCTCTCATTAGTTCTTCGCCTTCTTGTATCTGAGCTTCATTAAATTCATCTGCTGTTGTAGGTTCGCTTTCATTTTTAGAAATATACAAATCTATTATTTCTTTAATTTTTAATATCTTTGTAGTATCTGATATCTCTTCCCATGTGAGTACATCTAGAATATGTTCTATTACTTTATTTTTATCATCTAACATTTTTTCAATTTCTAGAACGTGTCTATTTAATTCTTTTATTTGATTCGTCATTTTAATCTCCTATTACTTTAACTTCAGTTAAATTAGCCCACCTTTGGTCACCTAAGTAGAAATTTCTATCAGCTTGATTGTGATGGTCTGCTTTTAGTACAATTACTTGAGTTGCGCAACCAGTATGCTCTACAACAATAGCTCTTAACCCTGAACTAGTATCGACTAATTCACCAACAGAAACATCCTCCAAGTATTTATAACCTTTAGCAGGCTTCCATTCAGGTTTATCAATCATCGCAGCTTTTGCAAGCTTGCGGGCTATTCCTATTTGCCTCTTCCTTTTCGTTTCTGGTTTCAAGTTCTTTCTCTCCTTTAATTATATCGTTTTTTATTTTAACAAAGTCCTTCCTTATTCTTTCATACATTTTCGCATCATCCCATTGTGTAAAATGTTCAGCTGCTTGCTGTGAATAAACTAGAGCGATTATAGCCCACTCTATTTCAGATTTAGTTAATTTAATTAATGCAGTTGATTCGTTCATTATCTCTCCTTAAAAATTTGAGGGTAGCCTTCTTGGGAGAACGAAGGGAGAGACGAGAGAGAGATTATATATTATCCAGCCACCCTCGCCTCTAATTTACTCTATTGTATATTACAATAAAAAACCCTTTTTTCTCTTATTTAGAAGGGGACATCATCATCCATCTCTTCTTGAGATAGGACATCTCCATCCTCCCACTTAGTAACAGTGTTGACTTTGAATGTAGCACGTTTCTCTTGTTGGTCTACTGGTAAATCACGAGTTTCCTTAGTGACATATTCTTGTCTCTTAGTTGTGACATATACTGGTTGACCTACAACATCCTCATCTTCAATAAGAACTAACTTCTTTATTCCTTTGTCATCTTCACATTTGATGCCAAGATTCTCAAGTAAAGCAAAGTATCTTTGATTCTTACTAGCTGATGATGTATCCGTAAAGACAAAGAATCCATTATCATATAGAACTTTATCTTTTAGATGTGTACAACTGACCTCTTGTTGAGAACCTCCACCATTAAATACTGGTATCTTTTCTCCAGAGCTGTCTCTTTTGTACTCATATCCATCCATTTCCCATAGTTTCTGCTTAACATCTACTACCTCAGGCGCTACTTTGTATGTCATATTTACAACAATAGCCTCACCTGCTCTAGTTGCAACTTCTTTAGTAGTTAAAGATGTTACATGAGCTGGATAAGTACCTTCCTCAGTTGGAATCCATTGTTGTGAAGGGTCATATACTGCACCTTTTATTGTCTTAGCCATTATTACTCCTATTTAGTGTTTTTAGTTGTTGTGTATTTGTCTAATAGTTTTTGATATTCAGCGGTGAACTCTTCCATTTTCTTCGATGGTTTACATCCTTTAGCCCCTCTGAAATATAGACTTGGTTCAACGAATTTGCCATCTGCAGTTTTCATAAATCGTTTGATTTTAGTTCTGTCTTTAGCAACTACGTTTAACTTTTCCATTTCAGCAAGAGCCTTCTTTGAAAGTACTCCGCTCTTTACGAGTTTCTCGGTATTCTCTTTTGAGATTTTACCCATGTGTTTGTTCTCCTTCTCCCAAGTCCTCTGGTTGAGGTAGTGGGATTTCTTCTATTGTAAATGTATGAAATGACGGATTAACTGTTAAGGATGTATCCTCTTCAGTTTTAAATACCATCATAGGTTTGCCATTCAGAAGCTTAGTTCCTTTATAAACCACTCTTCTAAATTCTTTTCCATCGTTAGTGCCTATTGTATAACACTCTTCTTCAGTTAGAAGAGCATCATCATAACTACTGTTCAGATTTCGCATTTAGTTTTTCCTTCTCTCTCTCTAGTTTTAATAGTGATGAATTGTAATTTGCAGTATTTATTGCTTGCTCTTTGATTAAATCGTGTATCTGTTCTATTCTTTCTTCGCTTATATCTCCAGCTACTACAAGAATATCATTTGCTTGTTCATCAGTTAATGATAAATCTTCAACCTGATTACGATATACATCATCTGCAATATTTAGGTACATATTAAATGCTTTCTTAATACAATCTGTATTAGCAGCTTTAACATCGTTACCTATATCTACAAATTCATTAGTGCCACGTTTCTTTTGTATCCTATGTGCAGCTACCATATCAGCCTTTCTCCATAATCCTTCATCATACCAAGTTAATCGACCTTGTACAACGTACGCTTCGCTTCCTAGTACCTCAGTCTTTTCTATAGTCCAAGACCAGCCTGGAAATTCTTTATCTGCAACATCTCTCATGTAAGAGAATTCCACATAATCCAAACCCATCTTTTTCTTAATGAATGGCTTAGGTGTCTTCAGCCTAGATACCTTTTTATGTTTGTTAGTTATTGCCTTTCTTACGGCATCAGTAGCTTCTAGCATTTGCTCATCAACTACCATTACCTCCTTTTTATTGCTCATTATTACTCCTTATCTTTTTTTGTCTGCTAGTGTACTAGGGCAGATACTATAAAATTGACAATATCTACATTCCCAGTCTTGCATAGGAACACCATAAGATACTTGAGGTACAAGTTCATCTTCAAAAGATTTACCCATATCTTCTTTCATCTCATGTATTTCTATCCAATATTCCAAAGCTTTGTCTATCCACTCTGGAGACACTAACTGTTCTCTCATTTGTGATGTATTTTTATTATACCACAAGAGATACATATTAATTCTATCTGGACTATACTTATGTCTTACTCCCAAAGCATAAGTACCTAATTGAAGTTTGTAATTCAAATCAGAATTAGCAACTCTATTTTGTTTTCTACCAAACTTAGTAGTCCACTTATAAGCAGCTGCAGTTTTTAAATCATAAAGATTGAATTCTTCTGTATCATTTATTTTATCAGTTATCATCTCACCTGCGTCAAATGTACCAGACACTTCTAACTGTTCTAATTTAATTTTCTCTTCAATATGAATACTTTTAGTGATTGGAGCATCTTTAGATTGCATATCTGCTAATGTATCTTGGTATGATGACAATGCTTTTTCAACATCACTATGTACTATAGTCCCAAGCCTTAGTATTCTATATGAACCACCATCTTTTTCATCAGTTGGATAATCATAGTATGAATACATTTGTTTCCTTAAACAACTGCCTGCAGATGATGCATGGAACACGTTCTTATCTCTCTCTTTGAGTGATTCTTGCTGTTTAAGATATGTGTTATATATTTGTTCTATATCCATTTTTCTCTCCCAAAATGTATCGTAAATTTAATAATATCAAGGTTTAGAGTCAATCGAAATATAGGAATGTGTAAGGCATTTCGGTCAGTTCCTTACCAAACTGGACTCTGTGGATAACTTGGACTGCAGTTCCACTCCTATATCTCTCAATCGAAATATAGCTGGCGTTGAGGCTCTGGGTAGACTTACACAACTACCAGCTTATATTCCGTGCTCGGGTTAAGCAAATTTAACAAATGCTAAAACCACCTGACTGTTCACAGAAGTTAGCAAATTGCAATGCAATCTCCGCATCAAATGGATATTGCTTAGCAAAGCTTTCTACTTTTCCTTCTCCTTTACAACTGTTGCACTCTCCCTTAACTATTTCATCATTCCTTTGTCCAGTCCCATTACATACTGTGCATTTTTCTTTATCTAAACCTTCCAGATAAGCTTCTCTTTCTATCTGATGTTTAAGTATGTCTCCATTCTTATGTAATGTTTTTAATCTATCAGCAATTTCCATAGCTTTTTCATTATCTATCTCATGTCCATCATTGTATGTGCCTTTTTCCATATCTTCTTCAGTTAGTATATCATCACATACATGACATACATAATCCCATAATGGTCTCCACCACCATACATTTGCTCTAAAGTAATCACCGGGGTTTTCTTCACTCCATTTTTCATGAGCTTCAAAATACTCTACAGAAGCACCTTCTACTTTTTCCATTTCTTTCCATTGTACCCAACCATCTTCATTATACCATTTTGTTATAGCATCAGGCTTAGGTGTATTTTCTCGTGGGTTTAATCCACTTAAATCAAATCCCATCCTTTTCTCCCTTTTTTAATCTAATAGTTCATCCAATACTTCATTCATTGTTTCATTTAATATGTCTAATTTTTCTTCTATTCTATGAAGTCTCCATAAATGACTAATCTGCAATGCTAACATCATAAGCATTGTGAACTCCCAATATGGAAAATACTCTGTGCTAAATAAAACTTCCCAATAATATCTCATGATTGTCTCCATTTATTTCTACGTTTTTCAGCATCTTCTTTAGTCATATACATTAATGGAACATCTGATAAACCGGGTTCTCTTCCCCATTCATCAACTAATATATATTTTTTATCGTCATATTTTTTAAATGAATATTCAGCAAACTTAGTGCCATACTTAGGATGCTTAATCATCCTTGTGTAAACATGTCTATCTTTTCTTATTTCCCATATTATATGTGCTAATCTAAAACAACCAAACCTTTCTAAGGCTTCAATAGGTGTAATAGAATTACCTTCTTCCATAAACTCTAATACTCTTTGTTTTTGTGTTTTCTTTTTCATTGGACTAGGCATTGTCTTCCTCCCATTCTAGTTTAATGTTGTAATCATTTGCTACTTTGTTTAATAATATCCTTGTATAATATCTAGCATCAGACCTCATATCTTCAATGAAACCTTCTGTGAATAGATACTCAATAGCATCCATACATTCTTTTCTAGTTACTATATTAAGCATTTTCTCTTTATTCTTCTTCATTATATTCCTTTTTATAACTTTTCATCCACTCTGATAAGTATCTTCTAGCCATTTGCTTAGTACATTCAAAATCCGATTGAATAAAAGCAACTGCTCCAAACATATTTGTCTTACCAGATTCCCTCAGTTGTTCTAAATATAGGAATACCTCATTCTTATTTTGATTGAACTCTTCATCTTCTAATAATGCTTGTGTGTCTCTTTCTATATTATCCATATTTCTTTCCTTTTCCCGCTCATGTAGGACGCACAGATGCATGGACGCCCCACATTGCGAGATTAACGGGGATATGTCTTTTTAGGCGCCAACCCTTGTACTCTTTCATTCATTATCCAATTCTATTACAAACTGGTTAATTAAAAAAGGTGACATTAACCCCGAATTTTCTTAACTCCTGGCTTTCTATCATCTGGCATAATCTTGAGCCTACCTGAAGGGAAAGTAACTACTGTCACCCTCCCCTCTGTATAGACATCAAGGATTAAGTCTGGGATGCTAGACTTTAGCTCCTTAATAGTAACCACTAATCCTCCTCTAAGAATCTTACTTTGTCTCTAGAATTATGATTGTACATCTTCTGGAGTTCCTTTAGAAACAATCTCCAATTAGGACAGTTAACTATAGTCCTTGCTAGGTAATCAAGTTTCTTCATAAACCTTGAATGTTCATATTCTGGATGTTTATACATAATCCAATAAGCATGCAAGAAGGCTGACTTCTTAGCAAACTTTAAGTAATCATATATACCAGCTTTTTCATCTGTTCCATTAATAGCTTCTTCAAATGCATTAGCTCTATCCCAGTTGTTGCATTCAAGATTACCAGTAGTGAACTGAAGTTTTTCATATCTCCATTTACCACCTTGTAATATCATCTGACACATTGTAACTGGGAACCCACTTCTATTAACATATCCTGAGAATGCCTTATAGTGAGTCTTGCCTTGCACACAATACATATGCAAGAAATCAGATAATGTCCATGGTGTAGTCTCTGAAGTAGCTTCAGCTATATCATTTAAGTGAATATTATCATCCACTATATAATATATTGGCCTACCAAGTTGCTGACCAACTGTAAACCTATGCTGACCATCTATTATTCCTAGACCAGTTCCATCACAACTTGCATATCTCTCTTTACTAACTTCTTTAGAGTTACACAATATAGGCTTAGTCTTGAATATGAACGGCTTATCTTTCATCTTCTTTTCCAATGAAATAAGCTTTGTAGGCTTAATCGGCCTATTTTCCAATACTAATTGAAAATTGTTATAGTTTGTTGTTTTATTTGCCATTTCTCCCCCTCAAATGCTCCATATACCTAGAAACACTTGCCTTTGACGTTACTTTATTGTTAGTGTCTTCAATCTTGAAGTTGCAGTTAACCTCAAAATTCTTCTTTGCTTTTCGTTCTATAAAGGAAGCTTCTTCAACAGTATTATAAATACCTATGAGTCTTTCTACCTCTATTTCCTTTTTCTCTCCTTTACTATTGGTCTTATCATAAGTCCAATGAGCAATTAATGCCTTGTTCATACGTTCTCCTTAGTATGTGGAAGGGATATGTCGTACCAGAATTTATCACCACAATCATCATCGAATATTTTTATTCCCTTGAGTTTAATATTACTATGTTCTTGTAGATATTCCAAGTCTTCTAGTTTTATTGGCAACCAATACCCATATCTTAAATGTCTATTGCCATCTAACCCTGTTCTAAATTGTATTTTATTCCTTTTATATCCACGCATTACTAATAACAATAACGCTTTCCATTCATTATCATTTATTGGATTCGTTTCGTTCAGACTCTGGAAACTCAATTCCATCTTCTCCTCCTTCTTCGTAGATATTCCACAATGTTAGTTGGTACAATCCATACACGAAAGCACCAACCAACATAGATATTACAATTAAGTTCAAGGCAAATTCTTGAACCATATTCATGCTTGAGCCTCATCACCTGTCTTCATAGACAAATCAATATCCTTAACATCATCAACCATATGGTCTGGTATTCCATTTGAGAACTCAGCTGCTAAATGCACCAATTCAGGTTGAACTTCAAGAACAGCTCCAATAAATGCCTGAGCTTCAGTAATAATTTCCCTAATCTTATTACCTTCTTCTTCATTAATTAAATCTGCTTTACTCAACCTATTAGATAGAGTTGCAATCAATGACATTACATCAAACAACCTTGCCATTATGATTACCTTTTCAAAAGGGTCTACTTCAGTTGTCTCAGCTCCTAGTAAAGCCTTTATGTTTTTCTTTGTATCTTCTGGGTTCATTATTAATTACTCCTTTTTATTTTTCTATGGCTTTTTCCTTCTTGCTTCCACTCTTCCATCTCTTTATTAAACCAACTAACAGCAATAGCATAGTCTACAGTTCTTACTTTACCTTCATCAGCATCATCTTTCCATTTCTTCCATAATTGAATTGCATCAGCATGAGATTTATTGCTGAAAAGAGGAATATGTCCTTGTATTGCACCGCCATGCTTAATCAATATAAATATTGCAACATGAGCTGGTAAAATAAATGTTGAACTCATATCTCCCTTATGACCACCGGGGCACAATTCACAATCACAATAGTATGGCTCCATATATTCCTCAAGATACTTATCATAATCCCTCATTAGCACCTCGACTTCCGTATATTCAACAGTACCTCTAGGCTCTTTCATTTTCCATTCTTCACCCTTTCCTTCTCCCTCTATTTTCATTCGTTCTATCTCTTCACCATCTCTATCTTTATTCTGTATAAGGCCAAACTTATCATTCCATTCGTCTACTTGAGGTGTACAATAATGACCTGCACTAGCCTGAAATGATATTCTAAAACCATCCGCGCAAACTATATTAGTTCTCGTTTGTGATATTTCACTTAAACGCATTACTTACTCCTTATTATCTCAATAGCTCGGTTAATAGTATCTACCATAATCTCACGAGCCTCGACATCACCTCTAACATGGTCAAAGGAAGTCTTCATACTTTTGATTAATGGTATTATTTTCTCTAGGTTGCGTACAACCTCTTCATCATATAAAACAAAATCATCTTCATCTATCCAATCACATTGACATATGTATCTTGTCCCATCTGGGTCACAAGAAAAACATTGGCAAGGATTATCTTCTGGATAAAGACAATTATAACATAAATTTTTTGCGACAATATCCTCCTAATTATATGATTAATAAACTTTGGCAGCCACTCCCTGCAGAGAAGCGCTGGACGCCGGGATTACAAAACCAGACTCAAGGCAGTGGCTTGCGCCAGTGGTTCCTGAGTGCTGCAAGTATAAAATTTATAGGTTAGGACTCTATTAGGTAGAAACCTTAGGTCACTTGATTCCCCCACTTATAGAGGGAGCTCCTCACAACATTGGCTTGCTTTACAAAATAGGGTTTTGCATGGATTTTATAGGACTCCTATAGTCACGACCACCTAACCTAAAAGAGCGCTAGACCAACTACTTATGGCGAGTTGGCAACCTGTCCTATCTAGCTTTAGACTTATTTACCCTCCACACTTATTGTACTGAAGAGTAAAGACCTCTCAAAAAATAAAATAGAGGGCAGCGTCAGCCACCCCCTAAGTACTCCAACTCGTCACCGATTTAATATCTAAGCAATGAGCAACTAAATTGCCTCAAACCATCAGTTATGCTTAAATCTCTCTTAATTGGTCTATTAATTAAGAATCGTTGCGACCAACACAAAGACAGTTGGCTAACGTATTAACTACTAACTCTACTTTCTACATATTCAATCAAAAAATAAAAGGGGCATAAAGCCCCAATTATTAAGTTGCAGAAACCACACTACCATATTTCTCATGATAAGTAAGTACACGCTTACAAGTAAGACCCGCAGCTCTATACCTCTTTACATCAGAATTCTTTAAGTACCTTTGATAAGTAAACACCATACCATTGGTATCAGTTGTTGTTATTTGATAAAGTTTCATACTTTTCCCGAGTTAATGGTTAATGTCCAAGTTCATACCAAAATATTACTATAATGGGATAAACTATGCGTACTTATATACACATTATAATGCACGTATACATACGTATTGCGAGTATAGCGGCGATAATAAAGTAAATAAATACAAAAAATAAAAAGCCCCACGGGAGTGAGGCTAATTATTATTCTATAGTTTATAGGTTAAGGAAGGATTAATACAACGAACCGCCAGAGACTTTTCTTACAGCCCTTGAATAGTTATAAGACTTCTTTTCAAGGCGTCTCTTCTCAAAGCTGTCATCTTCATTCAAAGACCTAGCTAGAAGATTAGCGGATTGTTCTTTAAGCATACGCTTCTTACTACTCATGTTAGCAGCATCATACTTCTTTTGCCATATGGCTCTTTCGCTCTCTGCCTGTTCACGCTTTGCAATATCTTCTTGCTCAGCTTCCCACTTAGCAACATTATCTTGGTGTTGCTCTTGCGTAATTTGACCAGCGTTAAGCAGGTACAATGATAGTTCAGGATTCATTTAAGAAACCTCCTTTGTTTAGTTCATTCAATTAAATAATTAATATATAATATCAAATGAAAAATAACGAAAAATCGTATTTCGGAAATCCCAAAATGAAGGGATAGGGCTATAAATAAGGATGAGTATCAAAATCCCGCAATTTTTTTAGTAAATATAACTTGGGCAAAGTTGACATATGTATTAGATTTAAGGGTGGTAGGGTAGGGAAAAAAGAAATGTATAAAAAAGTTATTATGGCAGATTTCATAGAAGAACTATCCGAATTACCTTTGGAAACTCAAGAAGCGGTTTTAAAAAATTTGTCGGAAAAGATGATACCAGTAGAAATAGAAGGGAGCGTTTTTATGGTTCATGAAGAGGTATCTAAATTAATAGATAATCTTGTTATGCAAATAAGGGAATTAAAGGTGGAGAGAAATAATTGGCAGAACAAAGAGTAATAAAAGGCGTTGCTCATTACGTCTATGAAGATTTAGACGAATTCAAAAAAACTCACCCAAATACAGTCGTTCATCCAGATTGGAGAAAGGCAAATGAGGGGGATTGGGTGTACTCTGATGATGACAGAATAGTACAGTTACTAAAAGTATCGAATGAGGTCAAGCATCACTCAGATAGAAAGAACTATAAATTTGCAAAAGGATGGGTAAGGACTGTTGTCGGAAGCTTCCTTAATAGAAAAAACGTCAAAATGGATACAGACTTTGATAATCATCCCAATAGATATACATTCTCTACTAATATAAAGAATCCTTCTAATAGAGTTTATAAAAGAAAAGAAACCACAAATAAAGAAAAAGAATTTGCAACAAATGTAGTTGTGGGTATGGGTGCAGTTGATGCTTATAAAAAAGCATACTCTGAGATGGATAACCAGAAGGCTAGAAAAAAAGCAACAATATTATTAAAACAGGAAAGAGTAATGAAGGAAATAGAAAAAGGGGTACTTGATGTTGCCAAAGGACTTGGTATAGACCATGAATATATACTGAGTAAATTAAAAAATCTCGCTGATTACAGTGAAGATGACAATATCATACTACAATCAACTAAGGAACTAGGTAAGATAGTAGGTACTTCAGGCAATACAGTTAAACAAAAAGAGATGGGTTTACTTGGTGTTTTTCAAGGGTTCTCATCTGAGCAACTAGAAGGTGCAGAAAGAAAAGAAATAAAAGGGGTGAGTGATGGCGAAGAAACCAGTACATGATTTAAGAACGGATGACGATGGTAATATAATAAGTTGTCCAAAATGTAACGCAAGGTCTATGAGGAAGGACGGATGGGTATATCGTTCTAAGTCAAAAAGGCAACAATGGTATTGTAATGCGTGTGGAAGAAAGACTCTGAATCCAGTAATTGTAGAAGATGCTCCTTTCATAATAAAAAATAGAGAGAAGATAGACTCTATGCCTATAGAAGAGATAATAGAGCATAGAAAAAAACAATATAAGCATAAGATAGGAGCTCAAAATAGCAGGCAGTTGGTCAATATACATATACAAGTAGACGGGCCAATAGGGATTGCTCACTTTGGAGACCCTCACGTTGATGATGATGGGACTGATTTATCTCAGATTATTCATTATATGAATGTAATAAATAATACAGAAGGGATGTTCGCAGGTAACCTAGGGGATATTCAGAATAATTGGATAGGTAGACTTACTCATCTGTATGGTCAACAAGGGACATCTGCAAAAGAGTCGTGGAGATTAGCTGAATATTTTGTCAATAAATTAAATTGGCTATATCTTGTAGCGGGTAATCACGATGTATGGAGTGGAGATGGAGACCCTTTAGAATTTATTATGAGAGACCATAAAGGTCTTTATCAAAGATGGGGAGCAAGAATGAATCTTATATTCCCTAATGGCAAGGAGGTAAGAATAAATGCAAGGCACACTTTTAAGGGTAATAGTATATGGAATACTGCTCACGGTGTTGCTCGTGCAGCTCAAACTGGCTGGTCTGACCATATTCTTACTTGCGGACATACTCATGTTTCTGGTTATCAGGTGATAAAAAATCCTGCTAATTCATTAATAAGTCATGCATTGCAAGTTGCTTCTTTCAAAATAATAGATAACTATGCAGATAAATTAGGGTTAGACGATAAGAATATATTTAATTGCCCAGTTACGATTATAGACCCTCGGTATGACGACCATGATAATAGATTGATTACTACAATTTTTCACCCAGAAACAGCTTCAGAATATTTAAAATATCTAAGGAGAGATAAATGAATATAGATTCTATGATAAGTGGATACCCTTTATTGGTGTCTATTAGGAGATGGTCACTTGATGTAGGTCACCCCACATCTTGTTTAATAGAAATGGCCGTAATACTTACTTTTATGTGGTTAATCAAATATACATATATGCATTATAATGGGAGATTAAATGAAAAATAAAAAAACATATAGTAAGCATGACTTAAGAAGAAACATTGAAGATGTTACAAAAAGTGTTTACTTTATTGCTGAAAGATTAAGAAGAATTGAAACTGTTTTTAATGATTTTATTGAAATGCAAAAATTGGATGATAAATTTACAGAGTATTTAGATGGCAAATATAAACAGCCAGAACGTAAGTCAAGCGGAAGAGACCCTAAGACTAGCAAGTAAAGACCTTATTTCTTTTGGAAAGTTGTTTCTTCCAGATGATTTTTTAAGGTCAGAGACTCCATTCTTTCATTATGAGGTAGCTGATGCTATCGATGATAAGAATATAAAACAAACTGCAATTATTATACCACGCGGTCATGGTAAGACCGTGCTTACCAAAGCATCCATAATTAAAGATTTCGTATTTGCAACAAAGGATAATTTTTTATTTTATGCTTGGGTTTCTGCTACACAAAAGCTTAGTGTTGGTAATATGGACTACATTAAACATCATATGGAGTTTAATGATAGAATAAAATATTATTTTGGTAATCTCAAAGGAAGGAAGTGGACTGAGGAAGATATTGAGCTAACGAATGGATGTAAACTCATTAGTAAAAGTAATGTTGCAGGAATTAGAGGAGGTGCCAAACTCCACAAAAGATACGACCTTATCGTTCTTGACGACTTCGAGCACGAAGCAAACACAATCACAAAAGAAGCTAGGGATAAGAATGCTAATCTGGTTACCGCTGTGGTATACCCTGCTATTGAGCCTCATACTGGTCGGCTGCGTGTTAATGGTACTCCCGTACATTATGACTCTTTCATTAACAATCTTATTAATAATTACGCACGTTCTCAAAAAGATGGAAAAGAGTTTTCATGGAGGGTTATTACTTATAAAGCTTTATTGGATGAAAATACTCCTTTATGGGAATCGTTTTTTCCAGTCTCGAAATTAAAAGAAAAGAAAAAATTCTATATAGATTCTGGTCAACCTCAAAAATTCTATCAAGAATATATGATGGAGGTAATGAGTGAAGAAGATGCTATATGGAGAAGAGACCATATCAGTTATTGGGATGGGTATTACAAACATGAAGATGGAAACAATTATATAGTAAAAGATGGAGAAGATATACCTGTTAATACGTTTATAGGATGTGACCCAGCTACAGATATTGATACAAAGCATAGCGATTTTTCAGTAATAACTGTAATTGCGATTGATGCTAATAATGAATTATATGTATTAGAGTATGAAAGACATAGAAGTGTCCCTACAATCGGTTCAAAAAGCCCTTCGACTGGAGAAATACTTGGAAAGAAAGGAGTGGTTGATTATATACTAGATATGCATGAAAAATATAATTGTATATCGTCTACCGTTGAAGATGTAGCTATGAATAGAAGTATATTTCAGGCTCTAAATGATGAAAGAAGAAGGTTAAATAAGTTCCATATATCTGTAATTCCTGAAAAACCTGGCGGAACTCAGAAAAGAAATCGTATTTATAGTGGACTTTCTGCTCGTTTTAGCACCGGAACAGTACATTTAAGGAAAAATATGTTTGATTTAATTAACGAAATTCTTACTTTCGGCCCGAAAATGGCTCACGATGACACGATAGAGAGCCTTTATTACGCACAAATACACGCTTTTCCTCCAAATATGCAAAAAGATGAAAAGAAAAAAAGTTGGTATAAACCAATTAGAAAAGCAAAAAATTGGCTAATAGCTTAAAAAAAGGATATGAAAATGAAAGCAAAAACCAGAATGCAAAATTACAAAAGAAAAAAAAGGATGACAAAAAAAGTATATGGGCCTCCTAAAGCTTCTTTAAGGGATAAAGTTAAAAGCGGAATCGAAAAAATGAAGGCAAAAAGAAAATCCAGAAAAGAAACAAGAGCTGCTCAAAAGAAAGCAAAAAATCAAAAATCAGCTGCTGAATTACACGCAGCTAAAAGAAAAAAGATTGGAGCTTCTAAAGATACTAGAGTTTCAAAAGGAGCAGTTGGATTAAAAAAGACCAAAGGTGGCGAATACGTTAAGTATGAAAAAAAATCAAGAGCTGCTGGAAGTTTTAGGAAGACTTTTAAAGCTAAATGCGCTGGCGGAGCTAAAGGATTTACATGGCAAGGTCGCAAATACAGTTGTGCTAAGAAGTAATGCCTAGATTCGGTAAGCGTTCTAAAAAACGACTAAAAGGCGTTGACCCTAAATTGGTTAACGTATTAAATGAGCTAATTAAGATAATGGATGTTACTATTATCGAAGGACTACGGAGTAAGGAGCGGCAAGAGCAATTGTTAGCACAGGGGAAAACTAAAGTTAAGTATTCCAAACACATGGAAGGAAAAGCTGTTGACCTCGCTCCTTACCCGATAGACTGGGAAGATAGAGAAAGATTTCACTATATGGGTGGTATGCTCAGAGGAATTGGACATCAATTAGGATTAAAGATTCGATGGGGTGGAGACTGGGATAGTGATGGAGAAATAAAAGATAATCGTTTTGATGATTTAGTCCATGTAGAATTAAGAGATTAATTATGGCTAAAAGCTTATTTGAAGAAGCTATGGAGTCAACTAGGGATTGGGCTGCTAATAGAATTTCTGAAGCCGTTACTGGATTTGATTATGAAATAGACGCTGGGACTGTTTATAGGACTATATTTGGAACAAACCCAGATGAGAGAATAGCAAGGATGCAGAAACGTATTTACGGAACAGCTTTGGAAAGAGGGACACAGGAGCCTTGGAAAAAAGGCGATATAGAAAGGGGAAGACCTATTCCTATAAGAATAAAAGAAAGAATAGATATGATGAACATAGCAGCTGAATTAGACCAAGAATATAATACAATGGTCGAAAGTGAATATGAGCCAACTTATCAATCAGAAGAGAGGGAAGGAGAAAAATTTTACACTTTTAGAGATAGGAATCAAATCACTGATGCATACGAAGCTTTAAAACAACATATACCTGAAATGGAAAGGGAAGCCGCTGAGAGAAAAGCATCAAATAAGCCGCCTAAAACTTATTCAGTGGGGTATAGAAAAGAAGTTAAAGCTGGTAAAAAAGATTTTGCTTACTCCGACCAGCATGTTGGAATGGAAAGATTTAATGTAGGCGTTGGGGAAGATGAACGTGGTAAATACTTTTCAGTATATGACCCGTGGAATATTGACAAATATGAAGAATTAGGTTCTCAAGTTATATACCCCGGTTTTGAAATATATGATAGGCATTATTACAAGACTCCTGAACAAGAAATAAGAAAAGCAGACAAAGATAAAAAGAAATTTTCACTAAGAAGTGTAGCGACTGGTGTTTTAGATAAGACAGAAGTTGATGATAGAATTTTTGAATTTTTAAAAAAGGCTGGTCAAAAAGCTAGGGGAATATTTGAATAATGACTGATAAAGTTAGAATAGCTGGGAAATACGATGAGTATTCACATAGAGCTAAAGAAATAAGAAAAAATCAAGAAAGACCAAATTATGACAAATCTGGAAAAAGAATTGGAGAATCGACTCATAAGATGTCCCATGAATATATAGATGGTAGATGGGTTGCTTTCCCAACATTATTTCCAGATAAAGATGCACCGGGTAGATGGAAAGATTATACTCCTACAGTGCAAGACGCTGAAGGTAATGATATAAGTCGAGAAAGAGCTGATATACAAGGGGCTTATTTAGAAGCTTCAAAAAGAGGTGAGCGATTTGAATTTGGGCAAGATGAAGAAGAATCTCGTAAATTTAGTGAAGGAAGTTGGAAGGGAGAATAATAATGGCGAGAACAACTAAAAAAAGTAAAGCTCAAGTAAATAAACAATTATGGGAAAGAGCTAATAATACACATAGACAAAGATGGCAATACTTAAGCCAGAAAGGTCATGATTTTTATTTAAACGAACAATTATCTAAAGAAGAAAAAGAATCTCTAGAAGAATCTGGAATGCCTACATTTACTATAAATAGGGTAACTCCTATTGTAGAGATTATGAAATATTTTGTTACTGCCAATAACCCTAAATGGAAAGCAGTTGGAGCGACTGGAGATGATGTAGATGTAGCTCAAGTTCATTCAGATATTTCAGATTACTGCTGGTATCTTTCAAATGGTAAATCATTATACAGTCAAATTGCTCTAGATGCCCTTACTAAAGGTATTGGGTATTTCTTTGTAGATGTAGATAAGGATGCTGATAGGGGAATGGGGGAAGTGAGATTTAATAGACTTGACCCTTACGATGTTTATGTTGACCCAGCTAGTAGGGATTTTCTCTTTAGAGATGCTACATTTATACAAGTAAGAAAAAATATTGCAAGGGCAAGATTGATAAATATGTTGCCTGAATTTGAATCAAAGATTAAAAAAGTTTCAAAAAATACTGAAATACTTTCCTATTCTGAGAGAGACACTCATGAAGGTCAGAGTATTCAACCAGAAGATGTTACTATGGGTGTTAATCTTGACGCTGAAGATGATGATATTATTCCATACTATGAAACTTATTCAAAAAAGAAATTTGCTTATTTTAATGTATATATAAAAGTGATGCCTTCCCCTGAGGAAATGCAAGTTATCCAAGAAGATATACAAAAACAATTAGAAGATTTTAAATCTGAAATAGAAGTTGGATTAATTGAAAAACAACAACAGATTGCACAATCTGTGGAAGCTGGAGAAATGATTCCTGAAAGAGGTCAATTAGAATTAAAAAGAGCTCAGGAAATGGCATCTCAAGCTATTGAAGAACAAGAAATGCAATTAACTGCAGCGGCTCAAGATGCAGCCACTAAAGTGACCCAACAAGTAATGGATGAAAAATCTTATAAAATTGTAATGGAGAGTTCTGCAAAAAAGAATGTAGTTGATTCTATAAAGTTTTATGAAAATAGGATTATACAGACATGTAGTGTTGGGGATGATGTATTTCTATATGAATATACATTGCCAATGCAAGAATATCCGATAGTACCTATTCCATATATGTATACTGGGACTCCGTATCCAATGAGTGCAGTATCTCCATTAATAGGAAAGCAACAAGAAATAAACAAAGCTCATCAGATAATGCTTCACAATGCAAACCTAGCATCGAATCTTAGATGGATGTATGAGGAAGGTTCTGTCCCTGAAGATGAGTGGGAAAGATATTCTTCTTCACCGGGAGCTTTATTAAAATACAGACAAGGATTTACACCTCCTACTCCAGTTTTACCAGCTCCGATTAATAATGCATTTTATACAGTGGTTCAAGAAGGTAAGGGAGATGCTGAATACATAAGTGGAGTTCCTTCAGCTATGATGGGATTTACTCAAGACCAAGCAGAAACATATAGAGGTCTATTAGCTAATGACGAATTTGGCACTAGAAGACTTAAAGCTTGGATGGGAAGCGTAGTAGAGCCAGCATTGGAGCATCTTGGAAGATGTTTTCAAATGATAGCTCAAAAACATTATTCAGTTGAAAAAGTATTTAGAATAGTTCAACCAGAAGCTGGTCAAACTCCTCAAGAACAAGAAAAAGAAGTTAAAATCAATATCCCTATTTACAATGATTATGGCGAGGCAATATCTAAATATAAAGATTATTCAAGTGCTAGATTTGATGTAAGAGTCGTAGCTGGAGCTACAATGCCAGTTAATAGATGGGCTTTATTAGAAGAATATTTTAAATGGTTCCAAGCTGGCCTTATTGATGATATAGCTATGGTAGCTGAAACTGATATAAGAAATAAAAAACAATTAATACAGAGAAAGTCAATGTATTCGCAACTACAAGGCCAAGTTCAAAGTATGGAGGAAGCGTTGAAAGATAAAGATGGTACTATAGAAACATTGCAAAGGCAATTAGTACAAGCTGGAATAAAGATGCAAGTTGGAACAGCTTCTAATGAAATAAGAAAAGATTTATTAGAAACCGAAGCTCAGCAAAAAGTATTAAGAGGAGCTTTGAAAAGTGAGTTTGAAAAAATGAAAGCTGAAATGAAAGCAGATATGAAAATTCAGCAATCTAAGGAATCCGATGCCTAATTGGAAAAAGAAAAGCTATAGCAATATGGCTAGAGATGGCAGTAAAAATGGAAGATGGAAGGATGGTAGCAGCCAGACTCATTATAGAAATAAAGCAAATGCTAAAAAAGGAGAGGTTGTTCATCACCAAGATGGTAATAAAAAGAATAATAACTCTTCTAATCTTAAAAAGATTTCAAAAGCACAACATAACAAAGAACACCCTGAAAAGGGTGGTCGCAGAAAATGTAAAAAAGGTTATGTGTGGAACATGAAAGTAAAAACATGCGTAGCAATTAAGTAGTTTGAAAATTTCGTTGTTATGCATAAATTAATAAAACTCTAAATAGGAGATTAGTATGTCAGAACAAGTAGGTAACGCTGCTGAAGCCCCCGAAAGTAATAGCGTACAAGATAGCGTAATGAGCATGGGCTCTGATGATTTTTTTGAATCATTAGATGCACAAGTTAATGGAGCTATTTTAGATGAACCTTCACAACCAACCTCGACACAAAGCGATAACACGCAGGCGAGCCCTAATGTAGAAGTTCAGGAACAAGTATCTGAAGTAGATACTTTGCAAAAAAGGTATAGTGATTCAAGTAGAGAAGCAAAAAGGTTGAACGGAAAACTTTCCGAATTAGAACCTTATATGCCAATACTTGATGCTATGCGAGAAGACCCTAATTTAATTGCTCATGTGAGAAATTATTTTGAGGGTGGTGGTCAGACCCCGCAAACAATGACTGATAAGTTAAATCTGGATGAGGACTTTATGTTTGACGCAGATGATGCTTTTCAAAAACCTGAATCTGATTCTGCAAAAGTTTTGGGAGCAACCATTGATGGAGTAGTCCAAAGAAGGTTGAACTCAGCTTTGCAAGGGCAAAAAGTAGAAAACGAGAAGTTGGCAAGGGAGACTGATTTTAGAAGTCGTCATAATATGAACGATGAAGAATGGTCTCAATTTGTTGATTTTGCAAAATCTAAATCATTAGCTCTAGATGATATATATTATCTTATGAATAGAAATAACAGGGATGAGAAAATTGCTGATAATACTAGGCAAGAAATTCACGAAAAGATGCGTGAAGTTCAACAACAGCCGGGTACTTTAGCAACTCAAGGAAGTGTTCAAACTGAACAATCCCCAGACGATTCAGTCTTTGATGCGATTCTAGGTCAGACCAATGAACTAGAAGAAGCGTTTGGTATTTAATATCGAGCGCAATTAATCCTTAAAAAAAGGAGCTCAAAATGGCTGATGTTTTTGGAATGGAAACATATGGCGCAGGGCCGGATTCGTGGAATGCTGGTTCTGGTAAGCTTACTGGCGACCTTAGACGTAAGTACAATTTTGGGGATAGAGTTTCTGAACTAAATATAGCTCAAGACCCTTTCTTCCGATTTGTATCTAAAGTTGCAAAGAAGCCTACAGATGACCCTGAGTTTAAGTTTACCGAACGTAGGGGTTCGTTTCATAAGCGATATGCTTATGTAACAGCTCATGGTGCAAATTCTTCTGTGGCTGACACAGGAGATGCAACTATAGACGCTGGTCTTGTAGATGCAGGTGATACCTATTATTTTAAAATGGGTACGGACTATGAGAATAAAGGTAATATGACTAGTATTTCTGGTCAATCAACAGGAGCAATAGCAGTTGGAGCTGCTAACACAGCACCACAATTCTTTCTCGCTGACCAAGTAATTAAAATTAATTACAGGGGAGAAGATGAAACTACAGCTGCTAATTTAGTAGTCCCAACTGGATACTTACTTGCTAAGGTTAAATCAATAACTGCAGTAGGAACCACACATCAAATACTTGGATGTGAGATTGTGAAAGGTACTTCTTCAGCTGTTGATCTAATGTGGAAAAGTTCAACTGCGCCTGTAGATGACGTTTACAATTTAACAATCGCTACGGACTTAGAACCAAAGCGTTGTTACGTTGTAGGTTCAGCTCACGGGCAAGGAACTGGTTATCCTGACACATGGAAAGACCAACCTTTCTCCACAGGTTTTGGACTAACTCAAATTTGGAAAACAGCTATGGCGATGGATAACACGACTCGTGCAACCGTCCTAAAGTATGAACCGAATGAGTTTGCAAGAATCTGGCGTGAAAAGCTGATTGAACACAAATGGGATATTGAGCAATCATTACTATTTGGTTCTCAAGCAACTCAAGATGGAGTTCACTACACTCAAGGAGCTGTTGATTTTTGTGTTAACTATGGTAATATCTTCACAGGTAGCACCATTGGTACAACAAAATCACAAGATGACTTTCTTGATGACATGTCTCAATTCTTAGACCCACGTTACAATAATGCAAACGCTACATTGTTCTTGGTATCAACTGATGTATATAATTGGTTCCATAAACTTGGTGGTTACATTAATGCTAACATGAGAAAAACTGACATGGGAGATGCTAATAAAGCTGCTTCTATGGAGTTTAGTCTTGGTGGTAAGAAGAATGTCTATGGTGTAAACATTACTCAAGTTTATACTCCTTACGGAGTTATGAATTTGGCTCGTAATATTCACTTAGATGGAACTGAAATCAAGATTCTTGCAGTAAACATGAAGTATTGTGCATACAGACCATTAGTAGGTAATGGACTGAATCGTGATACTGCAGTTTATGTAGGAGTTCAAACTCTTGAAAACAGTGGTGTTGACCGAAGAGTTGATTTAATTCAAACCGAGGCCGGTATGGAATGGCAGATGCCAGAAGCCCATGCGGTCTGGAAATAGGAGGCTATCTATGAAACATCCTCTATATGGTTCGAATAAATCTGACGGCTCTTTTTTGGTACAAAGCCTTAAAGGTCTTGAACCAGTAAAGCTAGTTGCTGATACTACATTAGCTCTCGCTACTCACAGTGTACAAGTTGGTGCTTATGTAGAAATAAGCGCAGATGCTAAAACACTTACTTTACCAGCGGTAGTGGTAGGTGGTTCTTTCATCGTTGTTTGTACTGCTGCTGATGGTGACGCTTTGTTAACAATATCTCCTAATGCTTCTGATAAGTTTTTAGTTGATATTGCAGGAGCTGCTGGAACAGATAATAAAGATGTAATCCTAGCAAAAGCAACCCAACAAAAATATGATTATATTCATTTAGTTGGTGGGAGTGCTGAAGGCTGGACGATTCATAACTTATCTGGAACTTGGTCAGACGAATCATAAAACAACAATATATGGGGGGCTTCGGCCCCTCATATATAATAAATAAATATGGCAACAACAGAAATAACACAAAGTATTAAAGATATAACTGGTGAATCTACATTAGGCTCTCATGTAGTTGAAGATGCTCAAAGATTTGTTTCAGTAAATATACCAAAAGATTTATTAGAAAATTTAATAGACAGAGCTGGTAATTCAACTGATGGTGCTGCAATGTCAGCCCCAGCTAATGATTCTATTGTAGATGTACAACGTGATGGGTACTCTTGTAAGAAAGTTCCATTATCAGATGCTAAATGGGTAGCTGATTCATCTAGTTTAAAATATGCCACAAATAAACACCCAGTCTATTATCATGAGCATGATGGTGGTATAAAAATTATTCCAGTTACTGCAGGTGGGGCAGCTGGTTATTATTATTTTATTGATTCATCTAAAATTGATGATGATTCTGATTTAAGAAATATAGTTATTAATCACGCAGCTGCAAAAGAATTTTCAAGCTTAGCTAAGACAAGTACATTCCCGACAATTACTTGGTCGGATATAACTCCACCTACTGCTCCAGATGCTCCAAGTTTTACAACTGTAAACATAGCAACTCAAACAGCTCCAACGTTTACTGCTCCTGATTGGAATCCTCCAGATTGGCAAGATATAGATAATTGGATAAATACAGAAGAAGATTCTGAAATGGCTGCTGTTAGGGTTCAAACAATTAATTCGCAAATTCAAGAATTCAATTCCAATTTGCAAAATGCTCAAGCTGATTTCAATGCTCAACATGCTGAATATGAAGCTCTCGTTCAAGAAGCTACTCAGGAAGCAACTTTAAATAAAGATAGAGAATCTCAAGAGTATTCTGCAAAATTAAGTAAATATCAAAATGAGATAAGTAGTTATGCAGCTCAAATAAATGAAACTGTAAATTTTAATCAAGGTAAAATAGCTGAATGGCAATCAGAGTATCAAATTAAATTAAGTCATTACTTACAAATGTCAGCTCAATACTATAATTGGTGTATGTCTGAAATAAAAATGTATATAGAAAATCATCCTAAGACTTTATTGAAAATATCAGCTATGAGGAGTCAGCAAGGTGGCGGATAACGCTAAAGCAACAATAGGAGCTTCTGTATTTTTTGATAGCATAAAAAGTCAAGTGAACGGTTCTCAAAAATGGACTAAAGGCACCAGTGATAAATGGGTTTATCAAAAAAGAGATATAACTTATGCAGCTGGGACTGGAGATTTAGTCGTAGATTCATCTGTTGATTTTTTAGGAGATACAAATGCCGTAGCAGGTGGTGATCTAATAAGATGGATTGCAATAAAGAATTTAGCAACAGATTCAACTCATGGAATATGCTTAGGTTTAGGGTCTACAGCAGCTTACAATCTTACAACTGGTATATTTTTAGGAGCTGGTGAAGTCTTGGTATTCAAACCAATTAATTGCACAACTGATGATTTGCAAGTGATAGCTGTCAAACTTGATTCTGACGGAATACCCATATCTGGAATGAGTTCAAATGTTTCTATAGAATACGCAGCTTTACTAAAGGATGTATAATGAAAGTACAAGAAATAATGGAAAGAGTTAATTCAAAAGACACTAATAAGATAATTGCTTATATAAAAGATGCTATTAATGTTATTCAATCTAATTACGATGAAAACGTAGCAACTTGGAAAACAAATATAGTTGACGGAACAAGAGATTATCCATTACCAGCTAATTTAATTAGAATTAAAAGTATATCTGTATACGATACAGAAGATAAAAAATATAAACGAATAAGACGAATGATTCATGACCCCGTTGTTCGTGAGGATACAGACCCAGAATGAGCGTAAACACACATAGAAATTGGGTATATTCAATATCTGGAAGAAATGTTCAATTATACCAAAGACGTGATTCAGCTGAGATTGCAACTATAGCAGGATATAAAGTAAGACTTCCAGTAGATAATACTTGGGATACTTTAATGTATCCAGATGAAAGTATTACAAATGGACTTATGTTTGAAGGCACTGCTTTTATTGAAGCTTTTGTAGATAATGACCCAAATGCATTAAATGGAGGAGCTCAACCAACTCTTACAGAACAAGCTTCCCCAGATGAAGATGACCATGTTAATTTAAATAGAATGTTGTCATTAGCAGTTGTTGATTATGTAAGAGCAATGCTACATGAAGAAAATGGAGACATTGAAAGAAAAGAATATTATTTAAAACAGTTTTATAAAAAGCTAGGTGACAATGAAAGTAATAAAAGAGTAATTTCTGTATCTGTTCCTAGTGCAACTTATTCAATAAAATAATGGCTAACTTACAAGATTATACCCTACAAGAAAGAATGAATTCAATAAATGGTGATGACTTACATGAATACACCTATAGAGAAGCTCTTAACAAAAAATTAAAATCTTTAGGAACTCATAATTCTGTAGACTATAGTGGAATATCATATCAAAAATACACATCTACTGAAGCTTTGAATATTATATATAAAAATTCTGGTTACTACGATATGACAGGTCAAGAAGTTTTAAACCTTATGGTTTCTGGTAATACTAATAAACACAAATACACAGAACAAGAAGCCTTAAATGAAATAGAAAATTCAACAAACTTCAATAATGGTATTCCTTCATGACGACATGGGTAACTGACGCAAACGAAAACACTGGTTCTTTTACTTACAATGATAAGAGAGCTACTGGTTCATTTACATATAAAGGTAATGAGGTAGGAGTTTCTTGGACAACTCAATCAGGTGAAGTAGCTGGCAGTTTTACTCATTCTCCAGATGGTATAGAGGGTATTTACTTTCTTACAGATTTTGGATTTATACCTTATTGGGACACCAACGCAGATTCTTGGAATACTTTAACATACGCATGGGGTGATTAATGGCTAATTTAGCAGGACAATTAATAAAAGATAGTTATAAAGATTTATTAACTATAGCTGGGACTACTGCAAATGAAGGTCTAACAGGTTCAGCTAAACAAATATTTGATGGAGAAGGTGTAGCTAGTGCATTATGGGTAAGTACAAATTTATTGCAAGTTGGTTCAACTTCTACAACAGCTAGTATTGATATTCATGGAGACATGACATCTAAAGCAATAAAGTTAAGAGATTCTAGTAATTCAGTTCATGAAGTAATGGATGTTTCTACGGCTGGGGAAGTTGAATTAAAAACAAATATTAAAACAAAAGGTTCTGTTACTTTTACTAAAGCTGGTCATGAAAATTTAGTAATGAGTGCTGAAAACGGAACTATGGAAAGAGGTGATGGGACTAAAGGTAAAATAAAATTAGCAGATACATCAGTTGCGTTAAGAAAAGAAAATACTGACCTATTAATAGCAAAAGAAGATGGTACTATAAAATTTCAAAGTGTAAGTTCTCTGCCGTCAAACCCCGCGGCTGGAGATATAGTAAATTACAATGGGGTAATAAACGTAGGAGTTTAAAATGGCAAATTGGGTAGAGTTAGTCGATGCTACTTCATCGCAAACTTTAACAAACAAAACACACACAAGCCCAGTTTTAAATACTGGTGTAAGTGGAACTGCAATTAAAGATGAAGACGATATGTCGTCTGATTCTGCTACACATCTAGCAACGCAACAAAGTATTAAAGCGTATGTAGATACGGCAGCTGCAGCAGGTGATACCACACTAGCTGATGGTAAAATATGGGTAGGTAATGGTAGTGGTGCAAAGGCGGAAGTTACTTTATCAGGTGATGTAACTGTAAGTAATTCTGGAGTCACTACTATTGGGAGTAGTAAAGTAAGTCTTGCGAAGATTAAAAACCAAGCAGCTAATACAGTACTCGTGAGAGATGCTAATGATGCAGGGGTTCTTTCTGCAAAGGCAGTAGCTGATACTCAAGTATTGATAGGTGATGGAACTGGATTTACCGCAGCAGCCTTATCTGGTGACGCAACCATGACAAATGCTGGTGCAGTCACTGTTACTGGCTCAGCTGGAGACTTCGCTGTTACTGGAGACCTCACTGTTACTGGCAATGATATTAAATCTAGTGGTGGAACAACGGCTATTACAATGTCAGGAGCCGATGTTTCTATCGCAGGTGATTTAACTGTGACTGGTAAAAACATAACAACTACTGCTGAAGTATTAAAAATAAATGACAATACAATAGTTTTAAACGCTGACCTAACTGCTACCACAGATGTTGATGCAGGTATTGTTGTAGAAAGAGGTGGTTCAGGTGATAACGCTATATTCTATTGGGATGAAGGTAAAGATAGATGGAGAGTTGGTACAAATGATGATGCAGACTTATCAACCTCTCCTACTTATGCGGCTGATTTAATGCAGATTAGGATAGATGGGGCGGCAATAAATACTAGCTCCACTGAAGTTCCTATTGGACATTTTCAATATCATGATGGTTCTCTTTATCTTAGGGTTGAGGATTAGTGAGTAAGTTAGCAGTTGTAAATGAGAAAAGTAATAAATCAGAAAATAAATTAAATGTAAAAGATACTGATTTTTTACTAAAGCTTATAATGAGGTCTTCTTTTGATGGGACTGAATTAGAAGTTGCTCATTCTGTATTGACAAAATTAGCAGAATTCCATAAGGTTAATCTTGAAGCTTGAACTTTCATCTGACGAATTGTATCTATTAAAATCGTCTGTTGAGAACCTTACAATAAAAGGCTCTGACTCCCCTCGTGTTGCCAAACTCCTACAGAGACTAATCAATGCCTTTGATAAACAAGTAGCAAAAGATAGCGAAGCAAAATAATGGCTAATTGGAAGAAAATCGCATTTGCTGATTCAGCACAAACCTTTTCTGGTGACCAGACATTTTCTGGTAATATAGAAATCCTAAAAAGTTCTCCTCTATTAAGAGTTAAAGACAGCTCCAATGATGTTCGTGGATTTTTAACTGTATCTAGTGGTGTGGTTAAAATGGGTGGCTCAGATAATAACAATGTTGAAATCCAATCAAATGGCACTACAAGAATTACGATTAAATCAGCAGGTGATGTAAGTTTTACTGGATGGATTGAGGGTAATGGTGAAAATGCCTTGTATAGTAATACAAGTACGGGGTTATTAATACAAGCACCAGACACTACTGAAGAAATACATTTTCGAGACAAAAATGGTAGTGTTGGTATGCTTTACAACGCAGGTAATAAACGACTTGGGGTTGGTACGGATTCTCCAGACTATCCTTTGCACGTTCATGGTTCATCAGATGGTATTGGTTATGTCAAAATATCAGATTCTAATACAGGCGAAGGTGACACAGATGGAGCAAGGATTGGATTTAATAGTGGAGTAATGAGAATCCAAAACTTTGAAAACTCTGATATGGAGTTTTATGTAAACAACACTACAAAGCCTTTAATCCTAGAATCTGATGGAAATGCTACATTCGCAGGTGGAATTACCCTAGAAGGTGGTCATACAATTACAAATTCTAGTGGAGACCTTACATTAGAATCAGCAGGTGACGATATAAATATTAAAGGCTCTTGGCTTAGAATACGAAATTCAAGTAATACAGTTAAATCAGCTTTCCATATGGAAGGTCAATTAACTATTGGTGGAGATGCTCAAACCACACATGGATTAAAAGTTAAAGTTGGAACAACATTTCTTGGAGATGATGTTACAATACAAAAAGTTGGGGATGCTAAGTTATATCTTGATGCTAATTATGGTTCAGGTGACTCTATATTGTATTTTAAAAATACTGCTGACAATGACAATCTATGGAGTGCAAAAAGAACATCAGATGGTGAGTTTCAAATTGAAAATGGTGGTACAGATGCTTTAAGATTTGATACATCTAGAAATGCTTATTTCAATCAAGGTCTTTATTCAGATGGCACATTGTATGTTAGTGAAAACATAAGACATACTGATGATACTAATAACTATATAAACTTTACAACAGATACTCAATCATTTTATACAAGTGGTACTGAAAGATTTAAAATCTCTGACACAGGATTTGAATTTAAGGATATGCCAGTCAAGGTGTCCTCAACAGAAAAATTATACTTAGATGGTGGTAGTAATACATACATAGAAGAAGATTCAGCAGATACTATGATTTTTGCTACAGGCGGTACTACTGCTCTAACATTAAACTCATCCCAGAATGCCACATTCGCAGGTTATATCTATACAAATGTTATATTTGCAAATGGTTCTAGTGCTTTACAACTCAGGTCTGAAAATAGTAAAGGTATAGAATATCTCTCTGATGCTGATGGTCATATCTTTAAAACTTATGATGGCAGTTGGAAAAACAGATTCACTATTGAGGATACAGGTAAAGCTAACTTTTTAAATTATTTACAAATAGATGGTGGAAGTTCAGATGCTTACACGCCAACTGATTATAATGATAAACCAACATTAACTCTAAGAAGCCCAAATGCAGACACTAATTATTCAAATGTAAGATTCACTAATGATGCAGGTAACTATGAAAAATTTATTGGTAGTGTTCAAACGAGTGCAAATACTGCTGATATAGTATTTCAAGGATATGATAGAGGGGCATCTGCATATAAAGAGTATCTTAGAATTAAAGAGGATGGTAAGGTAAATGTAAGTGGTGGGCAAGTTATAACTCCATCGG
>VTLG01003998.1_pt1 | contig 52813 bp, 84 predicted proteins | sample 4694571 | NCBI WGS metagenome assembly VTLG01 (sample SAMN12604809, study PRJNA352737) | marine metagenome | biome: ENVO:00000447; feature: ENVO:00000209|ENVO:00000569|ENVO:01000036; material: ENVO:00002151; isolation source: viral sequences binned using virsorter ... | reverse complement strand
ATTTAATCCAAAACAAATAGAGGGAATAGATGTCTATGAATGTATACAAGAGGTATGGCATGATTATGATTTAAGCGAGGAGTATCAACACGTAATGGACACCATACATGAACGTATTATAAAAAAGATAAAGGAGAAGAAAGATGAATAAATATAGTATAATAACATATGCAACAGTAACTACTGAATACATCGTGGAAGCAGAGAATGAAGAAGAAGCAGAAGATAAATATGTTAATGGTGAACATCTAGATACAAATGACTTAGATTACCATGATGAACAAATAGAAAGCATAGTAAAGATAGAGGAGAATAAAGATGGTTAGAAAAGAACTATTAAAAATTAAATCAAAGAAAGGTTTTAATAATACCTTACTAGGTAAGGCTATCATATTGATTGCATTTACCACAGTAATCTTTTTTGCAATCTATCTTAGTGCTGTTGCGTTAGCAATATATAACTTAGCAAGTGTATTAGAAACTTTATAAGGAGAAAACAAGTGGCAAAGAATAAAAATAAAATGATTATTGAAATAGTATTTCCTGAGTATGATACTGATGGAGTTAGTGCAGTCCAGAATTGTATCAAGGATTTGCAAGATAGTTTTAGTTTAGATACATATAAGATTTCTTACAGAGAAGAAGGAGATGGATATGATGCGTAGATATTCAAGCACTGTCATAGTTAAATGGATGAATGGAACTCTGGAAGCAGAGGATAAGGAGCATTACATACGTTGCATCAAAGAACAATTCTTAGAAGAATATGGTATTGATTTAGAAGATTGTGAGATAAAGGATATTAAAGAGGAGAATGAAGATGCCAAGTGAAATAGTATGTGATACAAAAGGAAATATATTTGAATTACAATTATGGGAAGATATAAAAAAAGATTGTGGTTATACAGATGATAATAAAGGTTATATTTATGGTTGCCATTCATTAGATAATGATAGACAAATTATTGATTGTAATTGGTTTAAAACTGAAAAAGATAGAACAAAATTTATAGAGGAGAATGAAGATGAGTTATAAAATAAAAATTATATTAGAGTGCGAAGAAAAACCTACACCAAAAGATATTATCGAGTATATCAATGAACTTGGCGAAGACTTAGATTATGAAATAGTGGAGAATGAAGATGGCTAGTTTCATAATAGATATTACAGAAGAAGAAACAATACAATGTCAGGTATGTAATGAAGTTTTTAATACGAATGAAATTACTACTGATGATTATTATTTTGCATGGGATAACATAGTAGATGTGGATTGTTGTGCAGAATGTTCAACAAAGGAGACTGAAGATGAGTAAAGAAATTAAATGCCACAGATGTAAAACTAATAGAGCCTATCCAGAAGACATGGAGAACAATGTATCTAATCTTTTATTATGTGATGATTGTTATACAGAACTAAGATACTTGATGGCAGATTATTTAAACATAAGTTTACAGGAGATTAATGTATGAGTAATGAACTTATAAAATTTAAAAATAAAGACTTTAATATTGATGATGAAAAAACGTCTAAAAATTTGAATCGTATACAAGCTCAAGAGATTATAAAATTAAATATTTTATTAGAAGATTATAAAAATTTATTAGGTTTTAGAATGTGGCAAATAAAAAACTATAAATCTGTCTTATCCAAAAATAAAATTAAAGATATAAAGATACTACCACCATGCGATTAAAAGAATAAAGGAGACTGAAGATGAAAAGTAAATACTTAATATTCACACAACCTAACTGTATCTTTTGTGATAAAGTAAAAGCATTTCTTACTAAACATGGAGATGAATATGAGGAGATAGAAGTAAAAGATGTAAAAGATTTTAAAGCAAGAGGATATACAACAGTGCCACAAGTATTTCACTATGTAGGTGGCTACGAAGACCTAAAAGAATTATTTATAGAGGAAGGAGAAGAAGATGGAGACCAGTAAATACAATGAGTTAGTAGACGAACTTGCCATGCTAGTTATATATGCATTGGAAGAACATAATGCATACACACATGAAGAATTAAATGAGGAAGATACAGATACAAACACATTATATTTCTCACAGCTTGGTGAAGAAATATTTAATGAAGAAGTTAATAAGATAGAAACTCTGTTGCATAGTGCAGGGATAAAAAGAGATGAAGAATAAAATAGAAGAGGGCTTGACAAAACAATATAGATGTAGTATTATGTATTATAATTATATATTTAGAAGATATTCGTATGGTAATTATGAAATATATAAGAAGATGTGTAGAGAAAATAAAAATATATCTTGGGCATATAATGTTATATTTTTAGAAGCGTATCAAAGAGGAGATAAACAATTATGAGAAAGAAAATAACTAGAAAGAAAAAATTATCTTTTAAAAATTTAAAGATTAAATCTTTACTGTTAGATAATTCATTAATAATTTCATTAGGAATGACTGTAGCTTTTATTTGGTTTTGTATTTGTTATACTATCATGGGTGTATTTTTCTTTGAAGGATATTAACATGTATGTTATAGCTATTTATAATGCTAAAGAAGATTTACTGCCTGATGTATACGAAGATAAAGAAGGTAAGGTTGTTATGTTTGTATCAGAACTAGAAGCAAAACAATACTTACGTTCTATCTACAGAGAACATTACATTACAGCAGAACCTTTAGTAGATGATGATTTAATTTTAATGAGTGTGCAATAAGATGAAAAATAAAATAACACCATATAAAGATATAACATGGTATATAAAATGGATTGCTTCCTGTTGTTTAATTGCAGGTCTTATGTTAAGGTCAGCAGAAGTGCATACATTTGACTTGTATTTTACTTTAGTTGGTTGTATAATGTGGGGATGGGTTGGATATATCTGGCATGACCGAGCAATCTTTTTGGTTAATGCAGTAGCAGGTGTAGTTGTTTTATTAGGAATTATAACATGATGGGATTAGATATAAGTTTATTAATGTTATTAATAGGAATTGTTTTAGGTTTCCTACTTGTATTCTTATCCTATTTACTAGCGAGGTTACTATGAATAAAGAATTAGAATTTAAACGAGAGAATGAACTTCTTAGAAAGAATGTTCGTGACCTACAGAATCAATTAGGAAATGCTCACATACGGATAAAAGATTTAACAGGAGAAGTGCAGATGTTACGTCAACGAGTTTCACCTGAAGCTACGTTTCATCACAAATTACCTTCGGGTTGGGCAATGCCACCTGTTGAGAATCCTGATGCACCACATTTAAAAAAGGATAAAAATAAAAATGAGTAAAAATATATGGGATAAAGAAGAAAGAACTTTATTTAGAAAATATCTTAGAGAATATAAGAGAGAAGGGTTTGATGAGAGAGAAGCAAAAAGATTAGCAAGGCAAGATGTTCGTGAAGTAATGGAACATAAAATTGATTTTGCTGAAGATTTATACGAAACTAAATTAGATGAATATAACTGAGGAAAAATTATGTATTCAAGTAAATGGTTAGATAGAGGTTCTTGTCCTGAGTGTGGTTCAAGTGATGCTAATGTGAAACATTCAAAGGGATACAGTTATTGTTTTTCCTGTCAGACTAGATTTGGAGAGGATTCAGATATGAATACAGTAACACCACTACCTGTAGTAGAACCTAAACCTTTAACAAAGGAAGGTCTCTATGCAGATATTACAGAGAGAAAGATAACAAAAGAAACAGCAGAGAAATTTAATACAAAGGTTACAAAAGATGGAACAGTAACAACAAAACATATCTATCAGTATTTTGATACTAACGGTAATCATGTAGCAAATAAGATTAGAAATACATCTGATAAGAATATGTGGAGTGAAGGTTCTATACAGGAAGCAACCCTCTTTGGACAGAATTTGTTTTCTTCTGGTGGTAAATACATTACCATTACAGAGGGAGAGGTAGATGCAATGTCAGCCTATCAATTGATGGGTAGTAAGTGGGCATCTGTATCTGTGAAGACAGGAGCAGGTGGAGCATTACGAGATTGTAAGATAGCCTTTGAATACTTAGATAGTTTTGAGAATATAGTGATAAGTTTTGACATGGATAAACAAGGCAGAGAATCTGCCAATAGAGTTGCTCAATTGTTTTCTCCGAACAAGTGCAAAATAATGTCAATGGAGTATAAGGATGCTAACGAATATCTAAAGATAGGAAAGAGCCAAGCATTTAATCAAGCATGGTGGTCAGCACAACCGTATACTCCATCTGGCATTATGAACTTACAGCAACTAGGTAGTTCATTATTTACAGAGGAATATTGTGAGACATGTTTATTTCCCTGGCATAAGATGAATGATAAAACCTATGGGATGAGAACAGGCGAACTGATAACCTTTACTTCTGGTGCAGGTATGGGTAAGTCTTCTATTATGAGAGAGTTAATGCACCATCTATTAAGAAATACAAAAGATAATATAGGTATACTTGCATTAGAAGAGAGTGTGAAGAACACAGCATTTAATATTATGTCCGTAGAAGCTAATGCTCGATTGTATATTAAGGAAGTGCGTAGTAAATACGAACAAGAACAGCTAGAAGAGTGGCAACAACAGACAGTAGGAACAGGTAGGTTCTTTGCGTTTGACCACTTTGGTTCTATAAGTAACGATGAAATATTAGCACGAGTTAGATACATGGCACAGGCATTGGATTGTAAATGGATATTTGTAGACCATCTATCTATACTAGTATCAGGGCAGGAAGAAGGGGATGAAAGAAAATCTATTGATGTATTGATGACTAAGCTACGTTCTATTGTAGAGCATACAGGAATAGGTCTACTATTAGTGTCTCATTTACGTAGACCTACAGGAGATGCAGGACACGAGAATGGTAAAGAGATTACTCTATCTCACCTTAGAGGTAGTGCATCTATTGCACACCTATCTGATAGTGTAATAGGATTAGAAAGAAATCAACAGGCAGAAGACGAAGATTCAGCAAACACTACCACAGTAAGAATATTAAAGAACAGGTATACAGGTGATACAGGTATAGCTACACACTTGTATTATAATAAAGATACAGGAAGATTAACAGAAGTTGACAACCCTTTTGAAGTAGAGTATAATAATAGCCAAGAAGAGGAGATACCATTTTGAGTATTATAGATATAACAGAATCAGCTAACGACCATCTCTCTAATATTGTTAGAGAAAATAAAGTTGCAGGTGTATCACTAGGAGTTAAGGGTGGTGGGTGTGCAGGATTTAGTTATGAGTGGGAGCTATTAGAAACAATACCTGATGAATTTAATACAGAAGATAAATTAGATTTAAAGGAAGGACAGTTATGTATTCAACCAGAAGCTGTTATGTATATTTTTAATTCTATTTTAGATTATAATAAAGATATAGCAGGTTCATATTTAAAATTTAAAAATCCTAACGCTACAGCACAATGTGGATGTGGAGAAAGTTTTGGAGTGTAACATGTCAGAATATACAGAAAATATAAAAAATATTTCCTTTATGAAGGGTGCATTAATTATAGATAATCATGATGAATCTATCATAGGATATACAGAAATTAAAAATGTTGGTTATGTATATATATATTCTGTGATGAGTATCATAGAGGAATTAATAGATAATCATGGTATGGTAGAGGAAGAAGCATGGGAATATTTTACAGTTAATATTGAAGGTTCCTATGTAGGGGAACGTGGTCCATTATTTTTACACGAAGAAAAGGAATTTTCATATTATGATACAAAAGAAAATAAAAATCAAATAGAGTTGCCTTTAATGTGGAAACATTATTGTGAAGTAGAATCAGCAGAAATAGAAGTAGGTATAGGAGAACCATGTAATTGGTGTGGAACAGATGAAAGCAATAGTTGATATAGAAACAGATAGTCTTGATGCTTCCAAGATACATTGTATCATAGCGAAAGACATAGATACAGGTAAGGTATATCCTTTTCCACCTGATATGATACATGGATTTAGATGTTGGTCTGTAGGAATAGACCAATTCATTATGCATAACGGTCTATCTTTTGATGCTCCTATTCTTAATAAACTATTAGGAGTTGATATTAAACCAAGTAAAGTAGTAGATACTTTATTACTTTCTCAATTATTTAATCCAACAAGAGAAGATGGACATTCTCTACGAGCATGGGGTAATAGATTAAATATGCCAAAGGGAGAGGTGGAATCCTTTGATACATATTCTCCTGAGATGTTAGAATATTGTAAGCAAGATGTAGAGATAACACATGCAGTTTATAATACTCTCAAAAAAGAATCCAATGGCTTTTCTAAATCTTGTATAACCTTAGAGCATCAGGTCAGAAGAATCATAGACCAACAAGAAAGAAATGGTTTTGCTTTAGATATGAAGAAAGCAATGTTGTTACTAGGTCAGTTATCTGATGAAGCACAGCAATTAGAATCATGGGCAGTCAAAGAGTTTCCACCAACAAAGGTAGAATTAAAAACAAAAACAAAATACATACCATTTAATATAGGTTCTCGACAACAGATAGCAGATAGACTTACAGCTATAGGATGGAACCCTACAAAATATACAGGTAAAGGTAACATCATAGTAAACGAAGATGTATTAGATACTATTGATATGCCTGAAGCAAAAAACTTTTCCAGATTCTTTTTACTACAGAAACGTATAGCACAAATTAAATCTTGGATAGAGTTATATAATGACAAGACAGGTCGAGTGCATGGTAGGGTAATGACACTCAAGACAGTTACAGGAAGGATGGCTCACAATTCTCCTAACATGGCACAAGTTCCTGCAGTTCGTTCTCCATATGGTAAAGAATGTAGAGAGTGTTGGACTGTAGACAATCCATACACACATTCTTTAGTAGGAACAGATGCTAGTGGACTAGAGTTACGTTGTCTTGCTCATTTAATGAATGATAAACAGTTTACTGAGACCTTACTAACTGGAGACATACATACAGCAAATATGAAGATGGCAGGATTACAAGATAGAGACCAAGCTAAAACTTTTATATATGCATTTATGTATGGTGCAGGTGCTGCAAAAATAGGACAGGTAGTAGGAGGAGGTTTAACAGAAGGGAAGGTATTGATAGATAGATTTCTTAAAAGTATGCCCTCCCTAAAACGTGTGCGTGATATTGTTACCAATACTGCAGAACAAAAAGGTGTCATCAAAGGTATTGATGGAAGATTATTACGCACACGCAGTCCACACTCTGCTCTTAATACTCTTATACAAGGTGCAGGAGCAGTAGTGTGTAAGCTATGGTTAGTTAATATAAGTAAGAGAGTTATTAATGCTAACCTAGATGCTAAATTAGTAGCAAGTGTGCATGATGAGTATCAATTTGAGGTATTAAAAAAAGATGTGCAAGCATTTTGTAATATAACTAAGTATGCTATGAAGGATACTGAGAAACAATTACAAATGCGTTGTCCATTAGATAATGAATATAAGGTAGGATTAACATGGTCGGACACACATTAGAACCAAGTGTTGTAGATAGAAAGAAATTTGATTTAGATTTACAATACGGTAAGGTAAGAGAAAAAAATGTAGCAGATATGTTACAGAATAAAAAGATTGAAGTTAAATCAGAACGAGGGATGTGGATGAAGACAGGTAACATAGCAATAGAGTATGAAAGTTATGGAAAACCTAGTGGTATTTCAGCTACAGAATCTGATTATTGGTTTCATAATCTTTGTATTGGTGAAGAAACATTTGCAACATTAGTTTTTCATACCAATAGTCTAAGAAAAATTATTAATAACTTAGATTATAAAAAGACAGTATCAGGGGGAGATAATAATGCATCTAAAATGTATTTATTAAACATACAAAAACTTTTTTCTTCTGATGTAATAAAATCTTTTAAAGAAAGTGCTTGACATTTATATATAGATGTGGCATAATTACATTTTAAACAATGAAAGGAGACATGGAACATGTCCGTTATACAAGGAAAAGCTTATTGGGCTTCAGTGATGAGACCAAATACTACATTTGATAGTGATGGTGTTTGGACTGTAGATGTTAGTTTAGATGCAAAGAATAAAAAGATTGCAGAAGGTGATAAACTAACTATTAAAAATAAGGGTGACGATAGAGGAGACTACGTTACTGTTAGACGTAATGTTCGTAGAAAGGATGGTAGTTTTAATAAAGCTCCTCAAGTTATGGATAGTCAAAAACGTGTTATGAAAGAAACATTAATTGGTAATGGTTCTGAAGTAAGTGTTTTATATACTACCTATGATTGGGAGTTCAAAGGTCGTTCAGGTACAAACGCTGACCTTAGAGCTATCCAAGTTAAGAACTTAGTTCCTTATCAGAATGATACAGAAGATGCTTTTGATGTTGTTCCTGATGGGTTCGTAAGTGAAGAAGACGAAGAAATATCTTTTGCTAATTAAATAAGAAAGGTGTGGCACTCTGCATAACGTGGAGTGCCACAATTATTATGACAAAAACTATTGATACATTAGTAGAAGATATATATTCTTTATTTGATTTAAGTAAAAAAAATACTATTAAAGAAAAAGATTTAAAAAAATATTTAGATAAATTTACAAAAGGTGTTTCAGAATCTATTGAAGTATTCTTGAAAGAAGAACCTAAGACTAATAAAGGTCTAAGACTTTCAGCAATAGGTAAACCTGCAAGACAATTATGGTATGATAAAAATTTAAAAAAAATAAAGCAAACATTACCACCTGAAGTAAGAATTAAATTTCTATATGGTCATATACTAGAAGAGTTATTAATTTTATTTTGTAGATTAGCAGGACATTCAGTTACAGAACAGCAGAAAGAATTAAATATAGAAGGAATTAAAGGACATCAAGATTGTTTTATAGATGGAGTTCTTGTGGATTGTAAGAGTGCTTCAGGAAAAAGTTTTCTAAAGTTTAAAGATAATAAGTTATCTGTTGATGACCCTTTTGGTTATCTTCCACAAATATCAGCGTATGCTGAAGGGAATAATGTAGATGAAGCAGCTTTCCTTGCTATTGATAAACAGCATGGAGAAATATGTTTAACAAAAGTTCATTCAGTAGAGATGATAAATGCTAAAGATAGAGTCAAATACCTTAAAGAAGTTTTACAGTATTCTAAACCACCTTCCAAATGTTATAGTGATGTTCCTGATGGCGTGTCTGGTAATAGGAAGCTTGCTATTGGGTGCGTGTATTGTAGTCATAAAAGAGAGTGTTGGAAAGATACGAATGGTGGTCAAGGATTACGTGTATTTAATTACGCAAAAGGTAATAGGTATCTTACACAAGTATCTAGACTTCCTGATGTGGAAGAAGTAATGGAATGGTAAATCATTGGATATGGAAACACTCAGGTAAACCTTTTAATCCTAATGTTTATGATAAGTTTGGGTTTGTTTATATTATAACAAATACAAAAAATGGTAAAGCATATATAGGATGTAAACAATATTTTATAGGGAAATCTAAAAGAAAATCTAGATGGAGTTCTTATACAGGTTCTTCTAAACATTTAAAAGAGGATATACAAAAGATAGGTAAAGAACATTTTATCTTTGAAATTATAGATGAGTTTAAAAATAAAAGAAGTTTAAAGTATTATGAATTATATTATCATGTAAAATACAATGTTTTAACAGCAGTTCTTGAAGGAACAGATGAACCTGCATTTTATAATGGGTTTGTAGGTGGTAAGTTTTATCGACCTATTCAAGAATATATAGAACGAAAGTTCAAGGAGAAATTAAATGGCGAGTCTAAAGAAAAACATATACGAAGCAGTCAAAGCTCATTACACAGCAGAACGTGATAAAGCAATTACAAATATTCGTTTGCAAATAGAAAATCCTGTAGGTGTAGGAGAGCATCCAAAGATTGTAGAAGATATTATTACTCTAACACATTTAGCATCTGAAGCAGATGATTCTTTATCTATGTTATACGATATATTTAAAGATGACTTAGATATTTAATGTATGATAAGTTTGAAGATATTTTCATTGATATGGAAAAAAAAGAAGTGGAGGTTCCTGAAAAGAATCTTTACTTAGCTGTTATCCTTCAAGCTTTATTAGATGCTACAAAACCTACAGAAAAAAAAGAATCCTCTCTATCCGTTATGTATAGAGATAGAGCACTTGCATGGTTTTTTTGTAGTGTTGGAGTTACATGTAAAAATTTTGAATTTGTTTGTGAACAAGCAGGATTAAATGCTAAATATACTAGAGGGTATGCTTACAAAGTAATACATTCTAAAGAAATTAAATATGTAAGAAAAAGAATTAACGCTGTATTGAATCATAAATAGGAGAGGAAGATGGGTGTAATGAACAATGCATGGAGTGCATCTGTGAAAGAACAATCTGGTTTTAAGAAAATTAATTTAAAGAAAGAAGCACGAATGGCTACTGAGAAACAAGTTGGTGGAGAACATTATAAAGATTGTAAGATACAACCTGTGGATTATATTGTAGAAAATAACTTAACTTTCTTAGAAGGTAATGCAATTAAATATATTACAAGACATAGAAAGAAAGGCGAAGGTTCTAAAGATATAGAGAAGGCTATTCATTATTTGGAAATGATATTGGAGATGGAATATGGAAAAGAATAACTATCTTCCTACAGAATATCAGACCTTCATACATCTATCCAGATATTCTCGTTGGCTACCTGCCGATAGAAAAAGAGAAACGTGGATAGAAACTGTCACCAGATTATCTACCTTCTTTCAAATGCATTTAGATAAAAATCTAGGAGTGCAGATAGACAGTGAGATTTGGAGAAAGATAGAGGATTATATTATTAGTCTATCTGTTATGCCTTCCATGAGAGCATTAATGACAGCAGGACCTGCATTAGAACGAGAAAATGTAGGTGGATATAACTGTTCGTATATACCTATTGATAGTCCTAAAGCTTTTGATGAGGTGTTATATATCCTAATGAATGGAACAGGCGTAGGTTTTTCTGTGGAAAGAAACTATATACATAGCTTACCTACGATTCCTGATAGAGAGTTTGAACATACAGAAGATGTTATATTTGTTGCTGATTCTAAAGAAGGTTGGGCTAGAGCATTTAAAGATTTAATCTCATACTTATATACCTGTAGAATACCAAAGATAAATGTATCAAAGATAAGACCTGCAGGTGATAGATTAAAAACATTTGGTGGTAGAGCTAGTGGACCACAGCCCTTAGTTAATTTATTTGATTTTACTATTGAAAAGTTTAAAGGTGCTCAAGGAAGAAAGCTAAGTAGTTTAGAGTGCCATGATATAGTGTGTAAGACTGGTGAAGTAGTGGTGGTGGGTGGTGTTCGTAGGTCAGCTCTTATATCTTTGTCTAATCTTTCAGACCAAAGGTTAAGAGTTTGTAAATCAGGAGCATGGTGGGATACTAATCCTGAACGAGCACTAGCAAATAACTCTGTTGCGTATACAGAAAAACCTGATGCTGGTATTTTCATGAAAGAGTGGTTAGCTTTATATGAAAGTAAGTCAGGGGAACGAGGTATATTCAACAGAGTTTCTGCTCAAGAGAAAGCAAAACAAAATGGTAGACGTAATACTAACTTTGACTTTGGAACTAATCCTTGTTCAGAAATTATTCTTAGACCAAATCAATTTTGTAATCTTACAGAAGTAGTAGTAAGACCTTTTGATACAAAAGAAATGTTACTAAATAAAATAGAAGTAGCTACTATTCTAGGAACCATACAAGCTACACTAACAAACTTTGGATACCTACGTAAGAGATGGCAAACAAATACAGAAGAAGAAAGATTACTTGGCGTATCTCTCACAGGTATTATGGACAATACTATTTTAAATAGAAGAAGAAGTCAGTTACCTGAAACCTTACAGACTATGAGAGAAAAAGCTATAGTAACAAATAAAATATGGTCTGAAAAATTAGGTATACCACAATCAACAGCTATTACTTGTGTCAAACCTTCAGGAACTGTTAGTCAATTAGTAGATAGTGCTAGTGGTATACATGCTAGACATGCTCCATATTATATACGAACTGTTCGAGGAGATAATAAAGACCCCTTAACAGAGTTTATGAAATCTAAAGGTATACCTTGTGAGCCAGATGTAATGAATCCAAATCATACCTCTGTATTTTCTTTTCCTATGAAGACAGATGCAGGTGCTGTATTTAGAAATAGTATGTCTGCTATTGAACAGCTAGAGATATGGAAAGTATATGCTGAACATTGGTGCGAACATAAACCATCTGTTACTATCAGTGTAAAAGAAAATGAATGGGTTAATGTAGGGAACTGGTGTTGGGATAACTTTAACTATCTATCTGGTGTATCATTCTTACCCTTCTCTGACCATACATATCAGCAAGCACCTTATCAGGATATAGATAAAGAAAAGTATGAAGAGTTGCAATCTAAAATGCCAACAGCTATTGATTGGTCAGAACTAAAACATTATGAAACAGAAGATAATACAAAGGGTTCACAAGAACTTGCATGTGTTGCAGGTGCATGTGAATTAGTGGATATATAATATAAATAATGTGGGAGGGTTGTTAAATTATTTCTAATATAATAATTAATATTCTAATTACTATTGTAGGACTCTGGTTATTCTATGTAATGTTAATAGCTATATTAAATACATTTGGATTATTATAAAAAAGTTGTTGACTTTAATATAATTATTTGATATAATTACAGATAGAACGCTCAAAAGAGGTTCTTAATATTAACTTGCTTAATGAAGGAGTGATACATGATAAATTATGAAATAGATACATGGTCTAAACAAGCGATAGGTTTTGATAGACTGTTTAATATAATGATGAATACTAAAGGAATGGATTCAGGGTATCCACATTATGACATAATAAAAGAAGATGAAGAAACTTATATATTAGAGTTTGCTTTGTCAGGTTTTACGAAGGATGATTTAAAGGTTGAGGTAAAAGAAAATCATTTAACTATTGAAGGTGCAGATGGAACGCATAGTGATGACACAGCACCTGAATATGTATATAAAGGTATAGCTCGTAGGTCCTTTGAAAGAAAATTTGTTCTTGCAGATACGTTACACGTTGAAGACGTTACATTCAACGATGGTATTTTAAGATTAGTTTTAAAACAAGAAATACCAGAAGAACAAAAACCAAAAAGGATTGAAATAAAATAAAATTATGAGGGAGTTCTGGCTAAAACCACCATACAGTAACCAGCGTGGTCTCCCTCACTTACTTTAGGAGAAGTAATGATAAAAAAAAGTTCAAAGATAATGAACACTGTATACATAGGATACGATAAGAGAGAAGAGACTGCTTACGAAATTCTAAAATTTTCTATAGAACGTATAGCAAAGAAACCTGTTCGTGTTGTTCCTTTAAAAAAGGATACAGTAGAACGCATGGGTTTATATAGAAGAGAATCTAAAAAGATAGGTAATCAATCATATGATTTAATAGATGGTAAACCTTTTTCTACAGAGTTTAGTTTTACAAGATTTTTAGTTCCCCATTTAAATATGTATCAAGGATTGGCTTTGTATATGGATTGTGATATGTATGTTCGAGATGATATATCAGAGGTGTTTGATATATGTGAAGAAGGTATGAGATATAATCCTTTGTGGTGTGTGAAACATACATACAAACCAGAAAAAGGAACTAAGATGGATGGTCAAGCACAAGAATCCTATCCTAGAAAGAATTGGTCTAGCTTTATGATGTTTAATTGTGAACATTATTATAATGAAAAGCTTACTATTGATGCTATTAATACACAGACAGGTAGATGGCTACATAGTTTTAGTTGGCTACCAGATAAAGAGTCTGATATAGGACATTTACCTGAAGAATGGAACTGGTTAGACGGTCATTCAGACCCTACACTAGAAGCAAAGAATGTTCACTTTACTACAGGTGGTCCTTGGTTTCACAAGTGGAGAGCTAGAGGAGTAAAAGAAGGAAAGTATGCAACTGAATGGTGTAATGATGCACAGTGGTTACAGATGAATAATTTAATTGAAGATAAGGATTTTATGGTATGATGCCTGTGAATTTTGTTACTTCTTTTAACGAAGAACTATTAAAAAATCTAGGACATTTATTTTTTAAATCTATAGATGAACAATGGGAACCAAACCTTAAAGTTACAGGATACTACCATGAGTGTCCTATAGAAAGTTATTCTTTACCTAATAGCTTTATACAATATAAAGAATTAAAAAATATAAAAGAATATGAAAAGTTTAAAAAAGAAAATAAGGTGCATGATGGAACAGAGAACGGACAGATACCTTATAATTTAAAACTTGATGCTCTTAAATGGTGTCACAAAGTATTTGCTTTAACCGAACATGCTTTTCAACTTAAAGAAAATAATTCAAATCCAGGTTGGTTAATATGGGTAGATGTAGATTGTTATGCTAGTAAAAGAATGGTAATACAAGATGTAATAAAAATGTTACCCGAACATATTGAAGTAGCCTATGCAGGAAAAAAAGATAATCAAGATAATCACGATATTATTGATACACACTTTATGGCTTTTAATTTAAATACTCAAGCATCTTTAGATTTACTAAAAGATTTACGAAAAACTTATATGAATGGAGAACTATATCAATACAGAGAATGGCACGATGCTTTTATTACAGAAAGATTATTAAAAATTTATGAAGAGCATGGATTAAAAACTGCTGATATAGGAAATAAAATTAGTGAGTATATTATCCATATGAAAGCAACATCTAATCCAAACATTATTCCCTTACGTGATAGTAAAGGTAATCGTTTATTTGAATTATCTAAAGATATTACTGCTCCAGATATTAGACCATCCAGATATGAAAAGTCTATTGAACTAATTAAATTTTTTAAACCTAAAAAAATATTAGAAGTTGGAACATGGAATGGTGGTCGTGCTATTGAAATGGCACTAGCTGCTTTTGAGCATACAGATAAAGTAAGTTACTGGGGATTTGATTTATTTGAAGATGCTACTATAGAGACAGATAGAGAAGAGTTTAATGTAAAAGCTCATAATACTATGGAAGCTGTGAGAAAAAGATTTTTAGATTTCAAACATAAAATGAAAGAAAAAAATAAAACATTTAATTTTTCTTTAACGAAAGGTAATTCTAGAAAAACATTAAAAGAAAAATACTTTCCTAAAGTAGACTTTGCATTTATTGGTGGTGGTAATAGTATAAAGACTACGCAAAGTGATTATAATAATTTAAAACATATACCTATTATTATTATTGACCATTATTTTTCTAAAGATACTGATGAAAAAAAACCTCCAAAAGAATATCAAGGAACAAATAAGGTTTATGATAATTTACCTAAAAATAAATTAAGTAAATTTGTAATTCCTTCTGATGATAGAGTTAGAGGTGGTGGTTATACACATTTATGTGGAATTGTAAATGATAAAAAATTACCTAAACCACCTAAAAATTTATTTAGTGTTCCTATTAAAGTTAATCCTAGAGATTGCGTTCCTAAAGATTATATTAGAGATAATATAAAAGAAAATATGAAATTAATAAATAAAGATAAATGGATACAAAAATTTTCATTACATACAGGGCATACTATCATTGTATCAGGTGGACCTTATATAGATTTTGATAAAGTAAAACAACGTATAAAAGAAAATCCAAATACAAAAGTTGTGTGTGTTAAACATTCTTATATGCGTTTACTAGAACAGGGTATTAAACCTTGGGCATGTGTTGTATTAGACCCTAGACCTATTACAGGAACAAGCACACATGGTATAGTAAGAAAAGATTTGTTTAAAACAATAGACCCTACAACAAAATTTTTAATTGCATCTATGACAGACCCTTCTGTTACCAATCATTTAATAGAAAATAACGCTGATATATATGGATGGCATGCTTTTACAGAATCTTTACGAGACCCTGAAGAACAGAAAAAAGGAATACATAATAACCAAGTTATCTTAAATAAAGAATTAGGTATACCTCAAGGTTCTACTTTAATTACAGGTGGAACTTGTGCAGCTATGAGAGCTATTGGTATTATGCATACAATGGGTTTTCGTTTCTTTGATTTATTTGGATTTGATTCTTCTATGGAAGAACCTACTGAAGAACAAAAGAAAGAAACAACAGGTGCCGAAGAGGAAGAACCAAGACCTAAATATTTTAAAGTTATATCTGAAGGAGAAGAGTTTTGGACAACTGGAGAACTATTAGCAATGGCACAAGATTGTGAAAACTTTTTTAATGATAGTCCTATGGAAATGCACATTAACTTTTATGGTAAAAATACTTTAATTGCAAGTGTATGGAAAAGGTCAACAAAATGTATTGAAAGTAAAGACATGTTTACAGGAGATATTTAATGAATAGTGATTATGTCTTACCAAGAAAACCTTTAGTATCAGATAATTATAATGACCTTATAGATTCTTATAAAAAATTACATAAAGAAAAAGAAAAGTTTAAGGGTATTAGTTTAGTTCCTTTAGTGCCTATTATACATGGTCTTATTATAGAACATAATTGTAAAACATTATTAGATTATGGTTGTGGTAAAGCGTATCCTTATTCTGATAAATGTAGAAGTATACAATTAGTAAAACCAGTACAAGAAATATGGAACTTAGATTCCTATTCTTTATACGACCCTGCTTATTCAAAATATGATAAGTTACCTACAGGTAAATATGATATAGTTATATGTACAGATGTTTTAGAACATATACATGAAGAAGATTTAGATTGGACTATCTATCAAATGTTATCTTATAGTAAAGATATAGTTTTTATAAATGTGTCTTGTCAGAAAGCTGCTAAAAGTTTTAAGAGTGGAAAATTTAAAGGACAGAATGTACACATATCTATTTTTGAAGATGAGGTGTGGTTAAAAAAAATAGGAAAAATTTGGAGTGATTTTAAACATTTAAAAATATATTTAATATGTACAAAAGCAAAAGATACTACTGCTTTTTGTATAAAAAAGGAGAATAAAAATGGCACTGATGGCACTACTACCTAAACTACTTCCAGTAGTAGGAAGTGTTTTAGATAAGGTTATACCAGACCCTAAAGCAAAAGAACAAGCTAAACTAGAATTAGCTAAACAACTACAAGAAGGAAAATTAAAAGAAACGGAACAACAATTATCAGCTATCGTTATGGAAGCTAAGTCTACAGACCCTTGGACTTCCAGAGCTAGACCTGCTTTTTTATATGTTGTTTATATATTAATATTAATGTCTATACCTATGGCTATTGTTCATGCATTTAATCCTGATATAGCTATGCGATTAATAGATGGTTTTAATGGATGGTTATCTGCTATCCCTGAAGAAATAATTACACTCTTTGGTGTAGGTTATCTTGGTTATACTGGTGCTCGTTCTTACGACAAGTTTAAGGTTAATAAGTAATGATGCCTTATAATAAAGATGAAGAAGAATTTTTAAAATCAAAAGAAACATTAAGAAAGGAAGTAAGTTTTATGATAAAAAATATATATATTATAGTAGGTGTTGCTGTTGCATTAATAATGATACTATTTTCAGGAGTAGTTTCTGCTAATGATTGGTCAGGTGGCTATAGATACTATTATGATGGTGATGATAAATATAAAAGTAAGCTACGTCTATTTGGAAAGTATAAAGATATGAGAGGTCATGCAGTTAAGTTTGGTTGGGAAAGACAGACAGGAGTCATCCCTAATTTTACAAGAACAGGAACGTATGATGGTCATAAACTTGATGACTTTGGTGTAATGTTTATAGAACAAGAGTTTAAGTTCTAATGCCAACTATATTTTATGTTGCATCTATTTTAGTATGCTTTCATGGAGAGTGTACACGTTTTGAAAGTGCTCCTTACTCTAAAGATTTAAGTGCTGTTAGTTGCACACAAATGTTACAGTATACCTTTCAAACACAGGTTGGTCCACATTACGATGAGTTAATTAATTTTGATGTGGACAAACCAGAGGATATAAGAATTATATATTCAGGATGTGACAAAACACAGCGAACTCCAGAAACTTCTAATGACTGGTATCTTGAGCATAACGTAGACCCTACTCCCTATATAAATCAAAATGATTTACGTTGGCAACAAGAGCAAGAAAAGAATGTTAGATGATAACTGCTTTCTTATTGGTTGTGTATCTAGGTAATGCTAAAATCTCTGCTAGTACATACTTCCATGATATAGATAGATGTAGATACTTTGCTGAACGTATTAATAAACAACCAGGAATACCACCAAGAAGAGAAAAATATATTGCAGTCTGTGAGATTAAACAGGTTAATCCTAGTAAGACAAGAGTATATAGATAATGAATTTAAAAGATATTTATCACAAATATTGTTGTTTTCAGTTGAATGAAAAATTTAAAGATGCAAGAGAAGAAGGAAAGAAGACAGGAGACTTTACTTCTAAGATTAACCATGATATATGGATTCCTAAATCCTTTGATGAGTGGTTTTTAAAAGTAAAGTTTCCAAATATTGGGAGAAAGAAATGATTTTTTTATATTATATTATTACCTTTCCTTTAACTATTTTAACAGTAGTAGGAGATTCAATACTTACTTTATTTAAAAACAAAACTTGGAGATATTTTATGGAAATAATTTTATATGCAATAGTAACTGGATTAATTGTATCAGGTGCTCATTGGCTCATAGGCACATTTTAAATGTCCTTAAATGAGAAACAAGAAAAGTTTGCTCAGAACTATATCCTACATAGAAATGCGACTGAAGCTGCAAAAGCTGCAGGATATGCTGCAGAGTCAGCGTACAATCAAGGATATAGGTTATTACAGAATGAAGAAATTAAAGAGAGAATCCATGAGCTGGAACAAAACTTAGAAACAAATGTAGATGTTATAACAGAAATTGAAAAACAATATGAATATGCAAAAGCTAATGGACATACTAATAGTGCTATTAAAGCATTAGAATTATTATCAAGGGTGAGGGGAGCAAAGAGCAATAAAGAAATAGATATGTCGGAAGAAGGTTTAGAAACTAATATAGTAGAATCTCATAAAATATTAGGTAAAAAGTTTTGGAAAAAAGTAGGAAATAAATGTGGGTTTACCCAAAAGTAAAAATAATATAAAGAACATAAGATACAAAAGCAATAAAAAATAAACCACATACTGCTAAGATACCATTCTCAATTAATTCTTTTTGTTTTTTCTTAGCATCTTCTACTGCTTCCTTTTTCTTTATTCGTATATCAGCTTGTAATCGAATGACTTCATTCCATGCGTTAGGACCATAGTTCATATTCACAAAAGTTCGTAGCTCATCTTCCATCTGCTGTGCTTTCTTTAAAGCTGCAAATGTTTCTAAACTTTCTTCTTCTACTGAACCAAAACTTCTTCCCTTTTTTTTATTATGTCCTTCTTTTACATCCTGAATAGCACCCATCCACCTGCCTAAATCTTTAGACATGCTTTCTATTTCACGACCTACAGAAAATCCTTTCTTAATTGCACTATATGCTGTGGTAGCTACTGCGATAGCAGAAATGGGGTCCATTATATACTCCTATTTTAAAATTTTCTACGTATAAAGCCCATAGAAGGCAGGTAAGTATCTCTCAGGTAAAATCATACTAGAAAAATCTACTTGCTCTGTACGGGCTTGTATAAGCGTTTATAGCGATTTAGCTATTTATAGGACCAAATCCAAGGTCTAGGACTAGTTACTCCCTGTAAAGACATAGTATCTATATGAATAAATCTTTTTTCATGTATACCATGTTGTTTTACACCTATCCCAGTGAAGCCCATCTCTAATGCAAGTCTAACTATATTATACGCTTTCTTTCCATTACATACAACATCCACAGCTTTGCCATATAGATGAGCAGAATTTTTACTTCCATTGATTGTTATGTTATGAGCCTGTGACCGATAACCAGAACTGATAGTCATAGGTTGATTCAGCTTTTCTCTAAGAGCTACAAGTTTTTCCATGAATGATTCATCCATATCTATTTCACCTGTACCTTGACATCTCAGCTCATCTTCAGAGAAATACTTCCATCTTTTATGCATCAATAAATTTTACCTCCTTTTTTACGAGAGACAGCACCGTAACCACGAAGAGCTTTACCAACTCCAACAGCTCCTCCCATACTTCTCTTTACAACATTTTTATAAGCTTGTCCACCTCTTGCTTTTGTAATTACTTGACCTCCTTTTTTTGATGGCATAATCTTCATCATCTTAACTCTCGCATATGCAGGCATACTTCTAATACCATTAAATACATCCCTTGCTTGAGCTGCATCCTGAGGACTTAATCCTTTATTTGATATAAATTTCATAGCTCCTTTGTCATCTGCTGCTCCAAATTTATCCCAAGCATCTTTAGCTACTTTATTAATGCGTTTTTGACCTTTTGTTGCAGTTTTCTGTGTTATCTTTCTTTGTGAAGTAGGGTCTATATATTTTTCACCAGTTTTTACCTCTTTCTTTACAGGTTTTACTTGTTTCTTTCCTGGTTCCGTTACTGTTGGTTTTACTGGAGTCTTTCCTGCTGTCTTTACTGGTGTCTTTGTCTTTTTACTTATTGTTTTTCTTACTTTATCTATTAATGTTCCTTCAGTCAATTTACTTTTATCAGGACCAGGTGATTTATCTGTTTGTGCTCCCCGACTATATTTTTTTACATTAGCCTTTTGTATTCTTGCCATATCTCCTTGGTTTTTATCATATCCTATTTTTTTCATATGTGTTAAAAGTTTTTGTCCTTTTTCTACACCTCTGTTACCATACTTCTTTTTCAAAAATTTTAGAGCTGTTTTTCCTAAAGTTACAGCTCCTTTTCTAGCAAGCCAACCTCCTACACCTACACCTGGAATTAATAATAGAGCTAGGTCAGGATTCTTTTTAATAAAATTAATACCTTTATCCATTAAACCATCAGCAGCTTTTTCTGTTGCAGTATTGGCTTTAATTGTTCTATCACCCATAGTGTCTATCATACGAGTTCTTTTATCAGCAGATATATCTTTACCTGCTTCCATTTTTGCAGACTTAGCAATATTAGCTTCTACTGCTTTTCCTTCTGGTGGTTTTGTTGCTGAAGAAACCCAGGAATAAACAGGTTTTTTTACATCTTTATCTCTTTTAGATGTTGGAGATTTTGCTGCTTCTTCTTTATAATTAGTAGTATATGAATCACCTCTCCAAGAAAAAGTTTTACCTGCTCCCTTTTTATCTCGATAATGTCTAAAAGCTTTTTTAAACGATAGTTTATCTGTATCTAAACGACTTGATTGTTTTTCAGATTCTTTTAAAAGTTCTATCTTTTTTTCTTTTGTTCTAACCCTACTATTTTTATTTCTAAAATCAGGATTTTTAGGTTTTGTGTAAGGGTCTGTTTTATTAGCCATTGGTTTGTCTCCTTATCATGTCATCTATTTTGCTTTCTAATCTATCAAAGCGTTGTAATAATTGTTGCATGTCATCTTTAACATCTTCTTTTGTAGCGTATGTTAAAGCTGTATGTTCTCGTGCTAAATGAACTTCATCTTTAACTTTTGATATAGCAGCAGAAGTAGAACGTATCCACCATAAAAAGCCACCAATAGCCATAGTTAAAATTGCGTTCCATATCATTGTCATATCTGTTGCTACCATATTAATCTCCTAACTTATATATTTTGATAAAAAATCCTCTACAGTATCGCTTATATCTGAAGTCTTTCTTGGAAAAACAGAAGAAACAAAAGGAACTGACCTTGCCACATGTGTAGATAAAGGTCTAGGATTTCCACTAAGTGATGAACCTATAGCAGTTATTAATCTTGATATATGTTGAGGTCCAGGACCTGCTAATGCTTCTGCTGGTGCTAAACCATATCGTTGTGCATTAAAAGCATCATATAACATAGTTCCACTACCTGCAATATTAGTAGTTATTAAAGCTTGTTTTAATCTCTCCAAAAAATCTGCATCTTTCCAAGGACTAGGTTCATCTCCATAACGTATTTCATCTTTCATTTCTCTTATAGCCATACTTGCAGCCATAATTAACATTATAGCTGTAGCATATCGTACACTTTCGTCTACTGGTACTCTTCCTGCAAATAGAGGTTTAATAATTTCTCTTATAAATCTACCACCTACTTTACTACCAAATGCAAACATAAAACCTTTTAACTGTGCAAACAAAGCTAGTTTAGGATTAGACATCCATAAAGGTCTATTAACAACATTAGGAGCCATAATAATATCATCTACCCCTTTAGATAAAGCTCTTCTAATTATTTCTGGTGCAGCACCTTCCAAAGAACCTTCTGCCCATTTTAATATATTAGATTCATTAAAATTACCTTTCACTAATTTTAAATTTCTTTCTGTTAATCCTAATTCAGATAATCGTTTTCTAGCATTTTCTATTCTTGCTTTTACTTCACCTATAGAAAGATTTTCTTGTGCTAACATTCTTTCTAAAGATTTTCCATCTAATAATTTTGAATTAGCAAGAATACTAATATCACTTTTTATTTGAGATTGCATAGCTTGAAATGCTATATCTCTACTAAATTGTGTAATTTGTGTTAACATAGTAAACTTAAAAAATCTATCTGTTACTTTTCTAGTTACATCTATACCTGCAATATCTCCTAATCTTTCTGCAAGAGTACCATCAAATCCTTGTAAAATATCCATAAATGCTTGTTCTTGTTCAGACTTTTTAAATTTAGGTAAAACAGTTCGTATACCTTGTCTAAATGTATTAGTAACAGCTTGCATAGTAGCAGGTAAAGCATGTTTAGGATTTACTCTAGTTAAAATAATAATTGGTTCTGATAAAGCAGTTAAAGCAGCTAATGGTAATGTTAGTATATACTGATATGTTAAATAAAGTCGAGATGCTTTTTTTAATCTTTCTTCTTGTATAGGTTTATATCTATTTTGTATTGCTTGATATACCTCTTTAATTCTATCAAGTTCTCCTTTATCTAAAAGTTTAGCTTCTGTTAATCGTCTTATATTAGGGTCTATTATTCGTTTTATTTTACGAACATTATCTCGTTGTACAGCTTGTAATATATATTTATCTAAAACTTTTTTTACATCTGTTTCTACTAAACCTGCTTGTTCTAATTTTTTAAAAGTTCCTTCTGAAATTACTCGTTGTTTTTCTAAATTAGATTGTGTTTCTTTAGTTATTATTGTATTATCAGGTGCATCTAATTGAGCTTCTAATTCTGTTATTTCTGTATCAGGAACATACATACCATCATTAGCTCGTATATTATCTAATATTTCATTAGCTTCTTCTTCTGTTCTTTTTCTTTTTTTCTGAGATGTAGGGTCTATTATTTCTTCTTCCATTAATATTTTTCTAGCTTTTTTTAATTTACCCATACCAAAAGAACCTAATACAACATCACGAAGACCTATATTATATACACGAGGAAAATAATCTGATTTAAAATGTACATCAATATCAGATTCGTTTAGTTTTCCAAATAACCCTGTTCCTTCAAAAGGAACTAATATATTATCCTGTAAAGATTGAAATTGTTTATCTTGTTGTAAAGTTTGTTGTACTTGTTTTGTAGCTTGTGCTGGTGTTATATCTTTTCTTTTTAATTCATTATTTAATTTAGTAGCATAATCTTTTTTTAAAAAATTAAAAGTATTTTCTATATTCTGAACTTTAGCTTTATTTATTTTACCTGTAGCTTTTGCTTTTTCTAATTGTGCTAAAGTACTCTTTTGCTTTATTATAGAATCAAGAAAAGATTTTTTATCTAATTTTATTTCTGTTTGTTGAGCTTGTCCTAATATTTCTTCTCTTATTTGTTTTGCAGATTCTCTTACTTTTATATCTTTTGATTCTGTTCCATACATTAACATATCAAAAAGTTCTTTATTTTTTTTCTTACTTACACTTTTTTGTATTAAAGGTGCTTTTATATCTCTTCTAACTTTACTAATAGCAGTATCTAAAGACCTTGCATATGAACCAACATCAGCACTAACATTATCATAATAATTTTTTAATGCATTTACAACTTCATATCCAGCCCTATTTTTTCCTTCTAAAGCTGCTAATGGAGTTAATGATTGTCTAAAAATATTATCAATAAAACTAGGTTTATATTGGTCTCTTTTTACTGTTAAAACATTTTGTAATTCAGAATCAGTCATTTCTCCTTCTTCTTTAAGATGCTGTTCTAATTTATCTAACTCTTCTTTTCTATCTTTTGTTCTATTAACTACATCTCTATGATTTAAATTTGAAAGAACTCCTGCTCCTGTTCCTGCAATTTTACCACCAACAAATCCTAATGCTGCTGCATCTATTAATCTATTTACATAATCAGCATTATCATATGGATTTATTCCTTTATCAGCAGCTACTCCTGCACTACCTATTTGTATAGCTTCTTGTGCAGCTTCTGTAGCACCTTCTACGCTTCCTGCTTTAACAGCACTTTTACCTGCATCTATTAGCATATGTTTTTTAACAAATAGTTTAGGGTCGTTTAATATATCATCAGCTTGTTGTATTGCTTTTTTAGCAGTATCTTTACCAACATAATTACCTAGTGTTTTTTCTGTAAATTCTTTACCTGATGTTTTTATTAAATTTTTAAGAGCATGAGCAGCACCCATTTTTTCTAATAAACTAATACCTGCTCCTCCAGCAACAGCTAATCTTTTTGCATCCTTTTCTGTAGCACCTAATTTTTTAGCTTCTTCATATGTTTCACCACCACCCATTAAAAATCCTGGAACTAATGGAGCTACTAATCTTGTAGATAAAGCAAGAGCACCTCCAACAATAGGAGTTGCACCTATTAATGGAGCAGCTACAGCAGTTCCTGCAAAAGCTCCTAATGTAGGTAACATAGAAGGTAAAGCTTCAGCACTCATATCTTTTAATAAAAGTAAACTTCTAGCAGCAGCATCAAAAAACTCACCTTCAGCTACATCTTGACCTATTTCTTTAGATGCTTCTGTTAATGAAGCAGTTCTTGTAGGTTGTGGTTTAGATGCAGCTTCTCGTTGATTTTTTATAATACCTCTTTGTGCATATTTTTTTAAACTTTGAGCACCTTCAGGATTAAAATCTGCAGCTACATCTGCTATTAAATCTAAACCTTTAAACATAGAAGCTTGTGTATTATCTATACCAATAGCAAAACGATTACTCCAAGAGTTTGCTCTATCTTCTCGTTGTTTATCTATCCTAGCTTGTAATTCTGGAGATATTTCCATAGGTGCAGAAGGAGTTCCTGTTCTAGTTGAAGGAAAAAATTGATTCATATCAACCATTATATATTAGCCCTTTTTCTTAATACAGCTTCCATTAGATAATGTGCTAAACCAACATCATCATTATAAGCAGTAGTATTTGAAAATGCTTGTATTGTTTTAGAAACAGAAGATTGCATATCAGTTAAGTCTTTTCCATGTCCTTTATTATCTTTTTTATTATAATCTATTTCTATCCCATCTATAATGTCTTTTACTTCATCTACTGTTACTTTAGCAGACTCGTCTTGTATTAGTGAATTAATTTTTTGAGCTACAGCCATTATCATATTTCTACTATAATCCTCTTTAAGACCACCCTCTTTAACTCGGTTAAAATTACCTGCTAGATTATTAAGTTGTTTTGTATCTATTACTTTATAGGGGTCTAATTTATTTTGTTCTGCTAATGCTATTTTATTTGCTTCTATGGCAGCATCAGCTCTTTTCAGAGCTGCTTTTGCTTGTAGTTCACTATTTTTAACTTGTAAAAACTGTAACTCACTAGCATTAATTTTATCTTTTGCGTCTATCTTCTTAAAAATATTTTCAAATTTCTTTTGTTCTTTGTCAGATTTTATACCCATTAAAAATTGTTGTTGTGTAGCTTTATCTTGAAGATTACTTATTAAATTTTCTGTTTGCTGTTCTTTAATTTCTCTCATTTCTTTTTTAGATGCAAGATGAATAGGAGCACCTTCTTCTGTAAATTGACCCATAGCTTTAGTAACTCCTGTTAATAGAGGGTCTGTTGAAGTTGCTAATCCTGTACCTACTTTTGCTAAAGTTGCCCACATCTGTTTTTTTGTTTCTTCAGGTACTGCTGATAATCTTGCTGCTAAATCAACATTTCTTTTTTCTTTAGCAGCAGCTAAATCAGCATAACTTTGTTCTAATGCTTTTGTATCAGGACCTTCAGGTAGCTTCATCTTATCAATTTCTTCTCGTCTTTCTGCTAATATTTTTTGTAGTCCTGTTAGTGGTGCTTCTCCTGATTTTGGTGGTGGTGCATCTCCTTGTCCTGTATCTTCTTTTCCTGCATCTCCTTTATCTTCTGTAACTGGACTTATAAAACCAACCTTTTCTAATTCTTCATCAGAAAGTTCTCTTGGAGGAGGAACAGAAGATACAGTTTCTCCTGTTTCAGAGTCTGTTATTACATAAGCACCTTCAGGACCGTAGGCTACTCTTTGATGGTCTGGAAGTACACTTGGACTTCTTTTTGAATATAACCATTGATTATCTACTGGTTTTGGTGTAACATCTATATCAGGAAGCTGAGTAACATCAGTATCATCATATAGTCCTCCTAATCCTAATCCAGTAGGTCCTAATGAATCTACTGGTTTAATACCTCCTATCCAACGTAATAAATTTTGAAAAGGACCGAAAGGTTTACCAGTTTTAGGGTCAATTTTTGTACCTTCAGGATACTTAAAAACTTGACCACTTTGTTGTCTATATACAATAGGTAAATCTGCAATACCTCCACCAGTTTGTCCTTTCTTCATACCAAAGAATCCTTCAGGACTAAATCCACCAAAAGCACCATAGGTACCTAAAGCAGTTGCTCCTAATCCTGTAAGCTGCGTAGCTAAACTAGGTTGAGCAGGAGGAGGTGTTCTAGTAATCTGTGTAGGAATATTAGGGAAAGATTGTACTGTAGATTGATACTGTTTTAAAGCTTCACCAGGAAATTGCTGTTCTTGTAAAAATTCTTTATATGCTTCATCTAAAGCAAGTTGTGTTTGTTGTCGTTTTACATCTCCTATTTGACCTACTGCACCTAATTCTCTAGCTCGTGCTCCATAAGCTGCTGGAGCAAAACCAGCTAATTGTGCTGCTGCTGCACCTTCTCTTTGTCTTTGTTGCTGTATATTAGACATTGCATCTTTATATGCTTCAGCACTTCCTCTTGCTTGTATATCAGCTAATAATCTTTGTTGAGCTTCAGATGCCATACCTTCCTGTATTGCTTGACGACTTCCTCCATATGGTTGTGTTGCTGCAGCTTGTGCTCGTAAAGGTTGTAATACTTGTGTTTGATATTTTTTTTCAGCTTCTCTTTTTTCTATATCTGTAACAGCTTGCTGATAAGGATTCATATATTCTTGAACTTCTTCAGGAGTAATTTCTTCAGCAGTACCTCTTGTTAATGTTTCAGCTTCAGCAAACTTAGGAGCTGTAGTTCCTGCTAAAGCTTTTATTCCTGTAAACATTTGTTCGTGTTCAGGAGTAAATCCTGCTATTGTTTTACCTCTTTCTCCTGTAACAGGGTCAATATATTTTGGAGCACCTTCTTCCATTCTTCTTTTATATAAAGCTTCTGCTTCTTTTAGAAGTTTTTCATAATACGGTGCCACTTCTTCTGGTAACTGTTGTGTAGTTACAGCAGCAGCAGGTACTTGTTGTTGTGGTTGTTGTCCTACTCCAAAGAGTGATGAAAATATACTTGCCATCCTATGCTCCCATTGTTAAAGGTGGTACTAAAGTTCTTAGTCCATCTATTTCATTTGGTTGTTTTGTTGTTCCATATGCATCTTTACGAATTTCTTTTACAGCTCTATCCATTACTTTAGCTCCTGCATCTGGATTACCATTACCTAAAGCTGACATAGTATATGCATCTACTACATATTCTTTTGGACTAACTGCGAGTGTACCTACCTGTCTTCCTCGTTCTCTTTGAACAATAGGCATATATACATTATCTTCCATGCCATGTCCTTGACCTGGAACTAAACCACTAAAATATCCTCCACCTGCTTTATCTATTATACCACCTTCTTCTTTATCTACTGCTACTAAACCACTTGATATAGCTCCACCAGATGCTACCGTTACTGTTGGTGCAATAAATCTATTCATAGCTTGTTGCTCTGTTGTCATAACAGGTGCTTGATATTTAAAAGCAGCTTGATATGCTTGATAAGTAGGAAATCGTTCACGATAAGCAGCACCTTTTAGAGAATTTTCAAATTCTTCTTGTGATAGCATTTGTGCATCTTGTGCAGCAGATGCATCGGCTGCCATTTCTCCTAATTGTGTAGGTAGTGCAGCTTTACCTATTGCTTTTCCTGAAGCTAATAAATCAATGCCTTTACTACCTTCTTTAGGAATAAGAAAATCTTCTTTCATTTCACCTGCTACATTTTTCCACATATCTTTACTTGTAAGGTTCTCCCATATAGAAGGTTTCTCTACAATAGTTGCTGGTGAAGTTATTCCTTTCGCAGCCTGTTGTGCTTCATAAAGTCCTTGTTGTTGTACTGTTGTTGCAGCACTAGGAGTCGTACCAACTCCTTGTACTACTGGTTGTATATTTGTTGATGGATATATTGCTGGTGCTCCTCCTCCTCCTGCACCTGCACCTATAGTTTTACCAAACCCTTGGTCTGCAACCTTAAAAACACCTTTAGGACCTGGATGTCCTGGTAAAGGTTTTAAACTTTCTGATGGTAATTGTGCAGGTGCTGCTCCTGTCCAATTACCAGTAGATACTCCTTTCATAACACCTGCTGTTAATCCTGATATTAAACCAGATTTTAATGCATCACCAGGTTTTTGTCCTGCAAGTAAACTACCAAGTCCTGTACCTAATGCTGTAGCTGCTCCAAAACCTAAAGCACTTGTTGTACTAAATAAACCTAATCCTCCTGCTCCTAAAACATATGGTGCAGCAACACCTAATACAATAGGTGCTAATACTTTAAAAGCTTTAGATTTCGCAACACTTTTTATACCTTTAGCTATTTTTTTTGGAATAGATGCTATAGATTTAAATATTTTACCAATACTAAAAGCTTCAGGTAATCCTGTTACTGGATTATATGTAAGAGTTCCCATAGAATGTAAACCTTCTAATTCTTCAGGATTCATATGAACTAATTCTGTATCACCCATACGACCCATAGATGCTAAACCTCTAGCTGCTTCTTTTAGTTCTGCTATTTGTGCTTGATACTCCTCCTGCATTTCTGGAGGTACCTGCTCCATTATTTCTTGAGCTTGCATAACACCAGCTTCTGCTCCTTCTCTTACCATATCTTCTGGCATTTCTACTGGAGCTTCTGGCATTTCTATTGGAGCTTCTGCTACTTCGGCTAGACCACCTTCTTGTCTATAAACTTGTGGAAGTGCCATAAGACCTTGATAACCACGTAATCTTCGCAAAGAATCAGGACTATTAATCATTGCTAATTGATTATCTATTTGTTCTATTCTACTCATTGGGATAGCCATTATCGTATACCTCTAGGATTATATATATTGGATTGAATCTTTGTATTATCAGCAATAAAGTTACTACTATTATACATCATTTTATTAGAATTTACCATAGGTTGCACTGTTTGTTGTAAATTATACATATTAGGAGGAATAACCTCACCTGTATTAATATTACCTATATAGGTACTATTGTTAACAAAATCAAAATACTTTTTATTATTTATCAATTTAAGTTCGCCCATGCCTGTGTAGCTGTTGTACTAACATATCCTTTAAATTTACCTGCAGATGCTGCATAAGCAATATCACCTTTTGTTGGACTTCCTATCTCTGTTATTGTTACTACACTATAAATATTAGAAGTAGGTTTTGCTTCTGCTTGCTGGTCACGTAAATCTAATTCACTAATTAATGCAGCTCCCCATTGTTCCATAAGTTTATATACCTCAGTAATATTTACATCTTTTATAAATCTTGGTAAATCAGGATAACGTGCCATTATCTTCTACCGTCTGGTTGTATACCTAAACGTATAGAACCCCATCTCCAACTCGTACCTGCAGCATCACAAGATACTCGAACTCTTCCCTGTCTCCCTCTTGCCCTCATATCAATCTTCTTTGTTGTATTTGTTATTGTGTGTGGTGGAACAGGTTTTTCTCTTATTTCTCCACTATCAGGAAAATCTTTTGTCTTAATAGAAAATTCTAAAGACCCATCATTAATAGAAAAATCAGGAATAACTCTACTTAAAAACATAATATCATTTCCATCTACAATATCAAAATCTGCTGATTCAATATAAGATGTTATTGCTGTTCCATTAGCTGTAAATATTCCATCAGGTTCATTATTATATAAATTATTGCCACCTACTGTTACACCAGTTGTTATTGTATTTCCAAAAATAGTTCTATCAGAAAAGGTAGTAAAGATACCTGAACCATATGTCCAATAATTTTCATCAGGAGACCATATAACATAACTATCACATTCTGTTGAATTTATAGAAGGATATAACCAAATAACTTCTTTAAATTCTGAGTTTACTCCTGCAAATATTTTATCAGTCTGACTAGGATTTAATCTACTAAATATATATCTTCTTACAGAACAATCTAAATTTCTTACTTGTCCATCAAAAGCATAAAAATTATCTTTACCCATCCATACTGTTCTACCATCATAATCTATTGCTGCATGTGGAGCTATTAATCCACAATTACTTCCTATTTGTTGAAACTTAAAAATAAAAGGTGGACCTACAAATTGCATTAACCATAAAGAATTATCTGTCCAAATATTAATTGCATTTCGAGACCTTTTAGCTCCAATTACTTTTGTTCCATCTGTTAATATAGATTCTCCTGAAGTTGAACTTATGCTTGGAACCCAATTTGTATAATCTTCTTGATTAGACCAACGCACTACCATAGGATTATATGTACCACTAGGAGAAGCTGTTGTTCCAAATTCATTACTACCTAATGTAATTAAGTGTCTATCATTAGGAGATACTATAATAGAATTAACAGTTGTTGGTGTAGAGTTAGTAGCTCCTGATACTTTTGTAGCTCGTAATGGAGTAGTAGATGCATCTGCATCCCAATAATAAATAGTTCCTCTTCGTCTATTTGCTATAACATCTTCACCCCAATTATCTAAACTCCATTGTGTTATCTGGCTAGAAAAATCACTAGCTCCTGCAGATGTTGGGTCATTCCATGCCCTTGTTTGAGAAGCACATACAGTAGCTTGATAAGAAGCTGCTCCATAACCTAAACCTGGAACTGCATTAGATACGCCTGTATTAATTAAAAAGTGACATGTTCCTTGACCTTGTGAAGTTTGTGCAACACTTGAAGTTGTTAATACATCAATAGCAAATGTATTAGCATTAATAACACTTACAGGATATGTAGATGAACCTAAATCAATATTACCACCAACTTCACTTACACTTGTAAAAAATACAAAATCACCTGTAGCTCTACCATGAGCTGTTGCAGAAACTGTTACAGTATTAACACTAAGAGCACAAGAAAAAGCACTGGATGCAGTTACAGATACGGATACAGGAGTTATATCAAATATTTGGTCTCCATTATGTTCATATAACATTTGAGCTGTACCAAACATTGCTCTTTTAAATTGGTCATTATCTTGCCAAGTAATTAAATCTCTAGCTGCTCCATTAAAACCTGCTGTAACTTTAGTTTCATATCCTCTCATATTTTCTGGTTTACCTGCACGAAAACGAACCTTATCTACATCATACCAAGAACCTTCTTCTGCATACTGTGTAGATTCCCTGTTTATTCCAGGTTTAAAATCCATTTTTACTAATTTAGACATCTATTACCTATCAAAGTTTTTCAAAAGAACTGCATCTATTGTTGTGGCACTTCTTGCTAAATATACTAATATATCTACATCACTAGCACCTGTACTTAATGTTGGTGCTGCTGCTGATACAAATTGCCATGCTGCATTATAACCTAAAGTTCTAGAACCTGTACCATCTTGTATAACATAAATAGCTCCACTTTGTCCTGCTTCACAATTTGTTGGTGCTTCTAAGGTTCTATTACCACCTATAGTTACTAAAAAATTATTACCTAATCCAAAATTAACTGCAATACTAACTGCATCTGTTAGAGTAGTAATAGGATTATAAGCTCTAGCAGATGTATGTACTTTTAAAGAACCTGCTTGATATGTTATATTTCCTCTAACAGTTACATTAGTAGTTACAGAAGTTCTTACATAACGTAAATCTGCTGCTGATACTTTTGGAACATTAGCTGCACATACACCTACAGCAGCATTACCAATATCTGCAGAAGCTGCTGTTCCTAATCCAAGACCTTTACTATTCATGGCGTAAACAGAAGTTCCATCACATACAACTAATCCTCTTGAGTCAAAAGGAATATTATATCCTTGACCACTTGCAGTTTTCATTTTAACTACATCACTAGCTGCTGTATTTGCTGATACAACATTACTAATTACATAACTTTTAGATTGAGCAGGTATAATCATTGTTATAGTATCATGCGTTCCTCCTACAGAACCTTTTACTTCTAGAAAAGCAGAACGAGGAACATCAGAACCTCCATCTACTGCTGATAAAGTTACTGTAGCTGCTGAACCTATAGATACTGTTGTATATGCTGCTATAGCATCATCTACTAAACTGATAACACCATCGTTTAAGATAGTTCCCCATGAATTAGGATTTTCTCCATCAGCTTGTTTAGTAAGTCGTATTCTACTTGTATAACTTGATGCCATTTATATTCTCCTTATAACTTATTACCAGATGGATTCTTTGCATCTATTGTAAAACCTTTATCTCCACCTACTAATCCACAGGTTAATTTATTAGGATTAGAAAAAAGTATTGTCCATTTACCTGTTTCTTCATTTATAAATAATTCTATTAATTCATCTGAAACTGATACTCCCCATCCTTTACGAGCTTCTCCATAATTTTGTTCTAAATCATTTACTACATAGTTATGATGTGAACAAAAATATGTTTTTGTTATTGTTATTCTTTTTATTGGACTTTCAGCAAAACTTGGTGTACACGCACTTACTAATAAAAATAAACTAGCTATTAAATATCTCATGGTTCATTTCTCCTATATGCAACAGCATTAGTATCAGAAGCCCATGATGCATTATCTACTGCTAATTTTACAGCATCTACATTAGCTGCATTTGCTATATTAGTACAGATAGTAGCACAACTGCTTCTTACAGCAGCTACATAAGTAGTAACTGCATTAGGTATTGCTGTATCTGTATATATTTTTCTTTCTACTAACCATCTATATCCTTTAATAAGAGAATGAGCTATATTTTTTATTCTTGTAGTCTGTTCTGTTTTTACAGTTGAAAGTGTTCTAGCATTAGGACTATAACTCTCTGTTACTCTTTTTGTACCAGAATTAAAAGAATAAGAAGGATTACCTATTGTATAATAATTATCATCTTTCTTTGTTGCTTGTGTTACAGTATAAATACCTATTGCTTCTTTTTCAGAATCTGTCCAAAGATTAAACATATTACTAGGATAACGTACTCCATTTAAAAGAAAAGTTTTTGCTTCTTTATAAACAGTGTGTACATTCCCACCTTCTACATACGCCCACATTATAAACTCCCATTTCCTATATGTAAACTTTTCTTACTAAAGGTTTGTAAACCTCTCCAATCTGCAATATCTTTTGAACATCCTTGCCATCTTTGCACACAGCTTTCTAACCATTCTAAAGACATCCTAGCAGTTGGTTCACTACCTTGTTCGTAACATTCTTGTTCACTTTTTAAATATTCAAATACAGCTTTCTGTGCTGCTGAACCATTAATACCTAACTGTTGAATATATATATTATTTCCTTCATCAATCCATCCTTGTCTGGAACGAGCTGCAGTAAGAGCTTGATTCATAGCTGTCATTATATGATACTTCTCTTCTTCAGCTTCATACTCTTCTTCAGTAATTCCTTCATCCTCTGTTTTACCTATAGATTCTAGTAACTTTTTATATTGTTCTGTAAAGAATGAAAATTTACGTATAGCTCCTTGCATAGATTCTCGTGCATTATTTAAGTTAATTTGTTTTTCTAGGATTCTAATCTGCAAACTCTCTTCATCAAAATGGTCTTTACATTTTCCTTGTTTCTCTTGTAACTTTTTTAATTGTAATTCATCTTTTTTTACTCGTATATAATTTGTTTCTAGTGCCATTTTAGTTCGACTGACTTCTGCTAATGTATGTTTAATACTACGTATTGGCGTTAGTTGTGCTACATCTAACGTGGAATACATGAACTGACTATGACTCTTATGAAAATTAGAACTATCTCTAGTCATTGCAGGTAATGATTTATTTATTTCTTTAGCCATTACAGCATATTCTTTAGGCATGTTAATGTCATTAACTAAATTAGTTGTCACTTCTTGTGTATAATTTTGTAGTTTTACTACATTGTTATTTGGCATAAACTATTTCTCCATCCCATTCGTTGGAATTTTTTGGTGTTATTGTAGTCCAGTCTTTAAAAGGAGCTAGACCATCTTTAAATAATTTTTGTAATTGTTCATAACTTGTTATTTCTTTTCCTTGTATTTTTTCTTTACTACTTATAATACAATGTACTTTTTTTATTCCTAAATTTATTAGAGCTTGTAATCTCTGGTTGCCTACCTCTACTGTATATTTATTTTGTTGTTTAATTACTGTTAATGGATTACGTAGTCCTTCTTTTTGTATAGAGGTCATTATTTTTTGTAACATCTTTTGTGCTTTAGGATGTTTTAACCACCAGCTTTTAGGTCGATGTACTCCAAACTGTAAATCTTCTATAGGAAGTATATCAAAATATAAATACATTAAGATGTTCCTCCATCATTACTGGAAACTGCCATACTTTTTTGAACACTATTTGTACAGTCTCCAAAATCTGTAGTATTTCCAGAACTTGCAAGATTCCATTGGTTTATTTCATTTGTGTTACCCCCTCTTTGTCCATGACATACAATTCCTTTTGCTTTAGAAGAAACACCTGTAGAACCATATCTTCCACCAGCAGTAATATCACCAAAATCTGTCATATTACCATCAGAAGAAATATTACAAACTCGTAGTTCATCTCTGTAAGTAGTGCCATTAAACCATCCACCTGCCATAAAATATTTTGTTTCATTACCACAACCAGCAGAAAGAGATGCAGAAGAACCACTGTCTCCAAAATCTGCAGCATTACCAGTACTTGCTATATTTATCCTATCTATACTTTGTGTTTGTCCTGACCCATTATTACCTATTCCAAATAGTCCTCTGGTTCCATTACCACCACCTGATTGACCTCCTGAAGTATACGTAGTTGTAGCATCTCCAAAATCTGCAGCATTTGCAGCACTAGCAAAGGTGCTGTAGTCTAATGTGTTTACATAGCTTCCTGTAAAACCTGGTCCAAATACTGCTCTAGTATCGTTATGCATCCCACCACACATATCATTTCTACTATTTGTTAAGTTACCAAAATCTGTTGCATTTCCAGCAGAAGCTATTACTATCTTATCTATATTATTAAGATAACTTCCATCATTTCCACCACTAAATAAACCAATCGTAGCGTTTCCAGCACCTTGTCCTCCATATCTACCTGCATTTAAATCACCAAAATCTGTCGCATCAGCAGCAGAAGAACTTAAAATTTTCTGAATAACATTAACTGCTGCATACCCCCCTGCTATTAATATAGTAGCAGAAGTATCTCCACCACCTGATGCTGCTGCTGCTGCAGCTCCCATTAAATGATTTTGAAATATACCCATTATGCATACGCCTGTGAAATTATCATTTGAATATCTCCACCTACTCCATCACTGGAAGCAGATACTATTATATAATCTAATCTATCAACAGCTCCATTATCTGTAGATAAAGTTGGGTCTGTTCCACCTATAAATTTAAAGTCTGCATTATATGCCATTGTTCCACTACCACCTTGTTGTGTTAAGAAAATACTTCCTGTCTGTCCTGTTCTACATCCTATAGGTTTTGCTAATGTATGTCCTGCTGTAACAGAAGTACGAAAGTTTTGACATGCTCCAAAGTTTAGAGATACAGAAGTTATACCATTAATTGCTGTAGCACAAACAACTGCTGCTGCACTCTTTGTTAATTGTAATTGTCCTTCTAATGAAGTATTACCTGATACTCGTGCAGTACCACCTACACCTAGATTACCTGTAAGTGTTGTATTACCTACAATAGTTGTAGTTCCTCCTACATGTAAATTTCCAACTAATATAGTATTTCCAGATACACAAACGTCATTATCAAATTCTGCTTTACCTGCTACTGTTAAAGTACTTGCAAGATTTACAGCTCCACCTACACTTAATGTACCACCTATAGTAGCATTACCTACTAGTATAGTATCGCCAGATACACATACATCACCATCAAACTCTGCTTTACCTCCAACAACTAGTATACCTTCTAATGAAGTATTGGTAGATACTCTAAATGTTCCACCTACACCTAAATTACCAGTTATAGTAGTATTACCTACTACAGTAAGTGTACTTGCTAGATGTACAGCACCACCAACAGATAAAGTTCCACCTATAGTAGCATCACCTACTAAAATAGTATTGCCAGATACGCAAACATCACTGTCAAATTCAGCTTTACCACCTACAACTAATGTACTGGCTAAACTAACTGCATCTTGTAAATGTGTTTCTCCTGCAACACTTAAAGTAGAACCAAGTTGTACAGCACCTCCTATTGTAGTTGTACCTCCTATATGAACATTACCACTTACTGAAACATCATCTTTAAAATGTGTATAGCCTACTACTGTAGTAATACCTCCAACATGTAAAGTTCCACCTATTGTAACATTATTAACTGATATATTACCTGTTATAGCTACTGGAACATTAGTTAGATTTGCTCCATCACCATAAAATGCAGATGCACATACTTTAGCATTTGCTGCTTGTACATTAGCTCCTGCTATAGTTACTGTTCCACCTACTACTAAACCACCTGATACAGAAACATCATCTTCAAATTCTGCTTTACCTGTTATATTTGAAGTACCACCTATAGATACATTACCTGCAACTGTAGCTGTTCCTCCAACTGTTAAATCACCTACTAAAGCTGTATTACCTGAAACACAAACGTCATCATCAAATTCAGCTTTTCCTTTTACAACTAAACCTGCTTCTAAAGATGTAGCACCACTAACTCGAACACTTCCTAAAAATCCTGCTGCACCACTAACAGTAGCTGTACTTAATAAATTTACTGCACCACCTACGGATAATGTACCTCCAATAGTAGCAGTATTTGTAACAATTAAAGAACTAACAGAAGTATCTCCACTAGGACTTACACTAGTAAGATGTCTACCTGAACCATAATAAGCAGAAGCACATACATCTCCTGTTACACGTAATTCTCCAGATACACATACACTAGTAGTTATACCTAAAGGACCATTAACTTGCATAGCATCTTTAGATATTTTAATAGCTGTTGCTTGTCCATCACCTGTTTGTACAGCAGTTAGAGTAGTACTAACACCTACATTAGCAGACACACCTATTTTTAATAATTGTTTATAAGTATCTTTTACTCTTTTATTTGTTAATTCAGTCATACGTTACTCCAAACTGTTACTACATCTTGCCAGTGATTATCAACGTCTTCCCAATCTAAATTTCTTCCACCTGTATCAGGTCTAGCATTTTGTACTCTTGCATCATCTCTAACATTAGGTGTTTTATTTTGAGGATGATTTTTTAAATCATATCTTCCTTCATAATCTTGAGGACATACTAATAATCCATAACTATTTAATTTCATTACTTTCATAGGAAATACAAAACTACATATATCACACATAGCTCTAGCATTTCTATTCGTTGCCATTAGACATATCCTAATTTAGGTTTAAAATAAATACTTGCTCGTTCTTTATCTTCTTCCATCGCTCTTTGTAGCGTTGCTTCATAATCTGTTTTTAACATTGCTATTCGTGTCTCAGGTATTCCAGGTCTTTTTTGTGCTAAATGATAAGCAAGACCATATGTTAAACAAGGTAGAAATCTTTTAGGAATATCTGCATTTTGTCCTGCAGATTTATTTACATCTTCTAGTTGACGTATTCCTTCTACTGTTAAAATATCGGATGAATTACTAGGAACAGGATATAAATGAATTGTAGGATTATTTATATTACGTTTAACTGCATATTGTGTAGCTCTACCTGTCTGTGTTTTATTAGGTATAACATTATATTCTTCATATGAAATTCTAGTTAACTGTGTTTCTGCTCCTCCTGCACTTGTCTTAACCGTTACTATTAAAGCATCGGTAACAGAATCAGATAAATCATATGTTGTTACACTTGCTGAAACTGTTACTGCTGTAGTAAAGGTAGACCATAATAAAACACCTCTATTCTGCCAGTCATTCAATAATAAATTTATTGACCTACGAGCAGATTGAGGTGTATGCCCAAGTGTTTCTTCACCACCTATTAATTCAGAAGCTTCTTGAATTACTTGGTCTATATCTAAATTAAAATCATATGAACCTGAAGTTGCCAATTATTTTACTCCACAATTAGGAACTTCTTTTAGTTTTGTTGAAAATGATTTACCTTGAGGATATTCCTCATCGACTACAGCTTCTATTTTTCCATGAACCTGTGGTCCTTTACGAGCTGCTCCATAACCTTGTCCTGTAGGTTTACCATTAATAGATTCTAAATTTGCAGGTGTTTTTATTAATATATCTTTTGCATTTCTACTAGCCATATCTTTTTATCCTTCTATTCTTTTTTTTATCTTTATTAATTGCTATTGCTATAGCTTGTTTTCTACTTTTAACTCTAGGATTACCTTGTTTAAATGCTTTTAATTCTTTTTGTATAGCACTTCTATTTATAGCCATTATTCATAATTTCCCTTACTTAAATATCTTCTACCACCACCACCTTTAGGTATTGAAGTTTTTTTTGATTTCCATTTATTTCTATTTACTTTCTTATTTTTAGGTTTATATGCTTTTGCTTCTGCATATTGTGCTGGTTTTTCTATAGATGAAATATTAGGTATATCTATATCATCCACTCTTAATTAGTTCCTTGTATAACAGGATTAGGACCACCTGCAGGACTTGCTGCAATACCCATATCATCTTGTCTCATTCTTCTAGCTTGGTTACGTAAACCATCTACAGAATTTTTATACTTTGCTTCCCATGTAGCAACACTATTTAAATCTTTTATAAAATAATTAGCTTCTATCATACAAGCAGCAAATAAAGCATTATAACAAAATTCACTAAAATAATTAGAAATAGTAGCACTTGTATCCGTAGCACTTGCTAATGCTAAAGGTCTTTTTGTATATTGTATTTCACCTGCTACTGTTGATACAGGAGTAGGAACAATATAAATAGAAGTATTATTTTTACGTGCATAATATCGTGGAACACCTGTAGATGCACTGACATATCCCCAATAATCTATTGCATATTCATAGGTTCTTTGTAATAAACTTATTTTTACATTGGCAGGAGTTGTTGTTGTAGAAGCACTTGTTTTATAATTTACATTACGAACAACAAGAGTTCCATCAGGAAGGCTTACCGTTGGATTAGACGCAGTAAATGCTACAGAAGCAAAAGAATCTAAACCAGGGTCATCTAATTCTTTTATTAATCTATCTTCAGCTTTTTCCACAATATAAGAAATTTGTGTTTCAAATTCTGTTGAATCATTTTCTATTGTATTTATTATATCTGTTTTTAAATACGAATAATTAGGCATATAATTATCCTACTATTAAAGTTAAACTTGCAGCATTTGCTGGCATTGATGCAGTTACTGTACCATCAAAACGTATACCTAGTTCTCCTATATAAATATCTGCTGTTGCACTACCAGGAACCCAAAATTTTATTTTACTTACACCTGTTGAATCTTGTAAATCAAAGCTACCTGCTGCCGAAGTTGCAGCATGAATTGCTATAACGCGAGTTACATCTGGAGAAGGAACTGTAACAACAACTCCACTTCCTGCTTTATAGTATGTTTTAATATTTGTTGCCATGTTTTTTCCTTTATACTAAAAATGGGAGAGCACTCATGCACCCTCCCAAATTATTAGTGATGTTTAAGCACCTTGATTTCCATACCAACCTCTCCAGTCAGAGACACCGAAAGAATATCTTTCTCGTGCTTTGAATCTGAGATTGCCAGTATCAAAATCTGGTTCCATTTTCGTCTGTAATGGGGTTCTATTAAACATTTTTGTACTATTAGGTACATCCGTTTTAATATACCATCCATTAGTATCTGTAAAACGTCTATTGACGAAGTATCCGTTAGGAACAACGCCTAAGTGTCTTACAGAGTTAATGTCATTATCAGCACTTGCTGGTTTACCAGGTGTATTTAAAATAACATCTGCTGTGAACATAAGGTCAACAGGAATATGCAAAGATACTCCACTAGCACCTATTAAAATACCTCTATCATCTTTCACTTTTTGAGTTTGGATAATAGCAGTTTCTAAACTACTTTCAGAAAGTGCTGCTGCAGTTCCTGTATTCGTTTGGTCTCCATCACCAACAGTTGGATGTGAAGCATTAAATAAACTTACTCCATCTCCTTGTGCTGTAGAAAAACCATCATTAAATAGTTTTGCAGCTTTTACTTGTTTAGTAGTAGCCATTGCTCTTGCTAATCCTTTTGCTCTTAATTTAGCAAAAGTATCATAAAGGTTATCTTCCATTGCTTCTTCAGTTACAGCAAAAGCTAAAGCTACAGTTTCGTTTGTATAACGAGCTGTATAACTTTCACTTGCATCATCATAAACAACAGCAGCACCTTCATTCTTTACAGGAGCTTGACCAAAACCTGTAAAAAGTACTTCTTCTTCAAAAGCTCTATCTGAATTTTCTACTTCATATAGAGGTTCATGTTCATTGTTAACTTCACCATACTCCATTCCAAAAACTGCGTTCAGTCCAGGAAGGAGTTCTTTGCTAATACTAGCTCTATTTATAGCCATAATCTATTCTCCTTTCCTATGCATCTGAAACAGTACATGTTATATAATTATCCATATGTGAGTTAATTCTAACTTCATACCAAGGATAAGAATCTGTCTCACCTACTGATGAGCTAGTACCTGTATCCCAAGGTGCTCTTCGTATAACTCTCATATGAGCTGGTGTTACTACATTACCATCTGCATCTCCGACATAAGCACTTTGTCCAGTCTTATGACTTCCAGTACCTAAAATCCAAGGTGTGTTCCAAACTCCAACACCCATACCATCTGCAGCAGTTACCACACCATCCATTTGTATAAAATATGTTTGGTCAGGGTCACTTGCAATATGAACTTTAACGTCTGTGGCTGTAGTTCCTCCAGTCCAACTTCTTGCGAACTTTTGTTCTCCACTAGAATTTACGTAATTAAATCCTTGACAAACTCCTGCACTTTTAACTGTAACATTTGCAGGATTAGGTTTAATAGTTCCTAACGACTCAATCAAAATAGGGTCACCTGTAAATATATCTGAAGGAATTAATGCTGAAGCCACTAAAGGACTACAGGGATTCAAATCAATAGTACGTATACCAGTAGAGTTAGAACCATCACCATTTTTCTTAGCGAGGACTAATCCTCGTGGGGCATTATTACTTGCCATAGTCTAATTCTCCTTTATTATAAGGAAGCCTTACTTTTGAAAAGTAGGTTGTCTTCCTTTTGTTACGGTTGATTTACTTGTATTAGAAATGGGCATACGAGAATTATTTCCTCTCATTAATTGACTATTAACTGCATCCATTAATTGGTCAGATTTTTTTCTATAAAACTCATTTCTACTTTGGAATAATTTGGTAGGTATTTTACCTAACGCAATGTCTCCACGACAGACTGCTCCAGAATATCTTCCTTCATCTCTCACGATAGATGTTTGTTCCATCTCAGGTACTTCTTCTTTTCCAACAAACTTCCAACCTTCCTGTATTTTTTTACCAATATATTTGTAGTCTTCTTGTCCTTTAAGAGTTATTCTTAACCATCCAAGAGTCATACCTTCGTTACTGAAACGTGTTATTACTTCTTCAGGAATGTGAAGATTATCTTGTTCTTCAAAAACGTATTCTGTTGTTTCTTTAGTATTATTTTCTCTGAGTTCTGAACTACGTGTTCTATTTAATCGTGTCATTATTTTCCTCCACGCTGCATATTAATTGTTGTATACTCTCCTTCAGCTTGTTCTGATTTAAGCTTTTCTTGAGCATATTGTTCCAGTGGTATATTCCATTTATTAGCAAGCCTAACATCTTCTTTCGATAGCTTTACTTTATTTTTATTGGAAGCAGGAGAGCTACGTGAAGCTCCTGCTACTACTTGGGCAGGTTTTGACGTTTCCTGCAAACGAGTTTCTTTATCTTTTCCAAATTTGTTCGGAAAATTTTCATGCAATCTTTTATCAATTTCTTTATAAAATTCAGGTTGGGTAGGGTCATATCCTTCTTCTTTTAAATCTGTATCAATAGCTAAAGCACTTGCAGTTAATACTCTATCTTGTCCAAACCATTCGTTATTTGTTGCCCATTCTTCTGCACGAGGGTCAGGTGTAGGTTGTGGCTGTTGAATATTTTGTTGTGCTTGTGCTTTTTCTGGTTGTTTAAAATTTTCTTTGGTTGCCTGTATATTTTTTAAATCAACTTGAGCTTCATTTAATGCTTCTTGAGCTTTTAATATTTTTTCTGAGTTACCTTCTTCGTGTGCTGTTGCATAGGTTACTCGTGCTAATTCTAATTTATCAGTGATTTGTTTTTCATTAGCATTTAAATTTAGTTGACCTAATCTATAAAAATCTTCTTCTTGTTTTTTAACTCTATTAGCTAAATCTTCATTTTGTCTAATTAGTTGAGCAACCTGTTCTTCTTTTTCTTTTCGTTGCCTAACTAATTGTCGTATTCGTTTTTGAGCACCTTTTGTTTCTACTCCTTCTAACTCAGGAGCTTCTACTTTTTTTGGTTCTTCTTCTTTTTGTTCTTTAACTTCTTTTTTAATCTCTTCTTTAGGTTCTTCTTTAACCTCTTCCTTTTCTTCTCCTTCTACTTCATATTCTACTTTATCTTTTTCTTCTTGTTTATTTTCTGTATCTACTTCAGACCATTCTTCTTCTGCCATTTTATTTCCTTTCGTTGTTTACGACACAAACGGATTCACGTTTAATTACAATTATACTATACTAATTAAAACTATACAAGCCCTAATGTTTAGATAGATTAAAAGTAGGGTCTAATGTCTTTGGATTTTCTACTTTCATTATTACCTGGTCATCATATAATAATATAAATTTAAGTCCTTTATATTGTATTTTCTGACCAGAATGTTTACCATAACATACATAATCTCCTACTGTACACCAAGGTCCTTTCGGAAATTTTTCTTTATCTTGATAGGCTACATCCCCTAAAACAACTACTTCTCCTACTGTTGTAAGGTATGCCATATCATCTTTAGTTGAATCTGGAATAAATATTCCACCCTTTGTTTGTGATTTAATAGAAACAGGTCTTACTAATATATTAAAACCTGGTAGTTCTGGTAAAACTTTTGGTAAGGGTACATCTTCATTAGATACCCACATATCATTTTTGATAGCCTTTTCCATAGCTACTGTTTGCATTATTCTTCTTCTCCTTCATATATTTTTTTCATAATTGATGTAATTACTTCTTTGGACCATTCAATACCTTGAATACGACCAACAAATTGTTTATAATTAGCAAAGTTATCTGCTTGTCCATTTGCTATATTTATTCTTAATAAATTAAGTTCTTCATCAATTTTTTGAAGAACTTCATTATATATATCCATCTTATTCCTTATAAGTATATTGGGTGATATAGAGATACCACCCAATAAGGTTATTAATTATTAAGCAATCGTTGCGATTGGTGTAGATACTGTTTCAGCTTTCCATACAGAATTAGTACCATCATCAGTCACACAAGTAAGTTTAACTCTAGCATTAATTTGTGTTGAATTAGGTAAAGTTAAAGTATCACCTGCTTCATCACCAACAGGATTAGCTGCAGTTCCACTTTCAAGTTGTAACATTCCATAAAAATTAGAAACTGCTGAACCTGGTAATACAAAAGTAACTGTTGTACTACCACCAACTACAGTAGTTACAATAAATTCATACCAAATTCCAGGATTATCTGTACTTAATGCTGGCATATTAACTACAATATCACCAGTTCCATTTATTGTAAATAAAGTTCCAGATTCTGCTGCAGTTAATGTATCTGTAACAGCACTTCCAGTATTGAAAGTAGAGTTATCTATTTTTTGTTTTATAGTTAATGCTCCAGTAGAAGCAATATTACCACTTCCTGCATCTATATTACCACTAGTATCAATATCAAAATTTGTAGTAACAGCTCCAGTAGTAGAGTTTATACTAATTTGTTCAAAACCACCCTCGGAACGGACTGGTCCTGAAAAAGTTGAGTTTGCCATAATTTCCTCCTTTAGAAAAAATTACACTTATCGTCTTGGCTTGTCTGCTAGGTCAGTCGATAAGCAAAAAATATCCCTAGATTAATTAAAATAATGTTTATAATGTGGATGGTCAAGACTACAGATATAATTAAAGTTTATTACTACTCTTGCTTTTGTATCTGTGCATGTTGTTCCTGAATGTAACAAACCATTTGGAAAAATAACCAATCTATTCTTAACACTTTCCACTTGTATTAATTCATCTCCTTGAAAGTATGTATATCCATCATTAGAATTTACAAAGTAAATAGCACTTAATATATTAGAATAAGGTAAATCTATATGAAACCCATGTGTGTATACTTTTTCCACAGCAGGATATAAATTAGCTTTTATACGAAAATAACTTCCTGCATCTAATTTATCTCGCAATGGTTGAATAAGGTTCCAGTTTTCTTGGTTCGTAGCAATACCACAATTAGAATCAAAAAACTGATGTACAAACATATACTGATATTTTTTTGGCGTATCCTTTTCTTCACATTTTAAATCAACTACAGAATCTCCAAAGTACCAAGCAATCCTAGATAATTGATTTTTCTCAACACTAATCATAGAACTTTCTATAAAATCAGCTTGCGTTGGAAGTATTACATTATCTAATACTATTAACTTTTTATTTATAATTATCGTTTCCCTGTAGTAGGTGAAGGATACTTCCATGCTTTTGCATCAATTTTATTTAACACACCTCGTATAGCACTAGCTCCTGTTCCACCATCAGCATCAGATTTTTTTGTATAATCTCCGTAAGCTCCTCCATCTTTATTTTGTACATGGAAGGGTTTACCATTTGTTATACCTTTAACATCATTCTTGTATGCTTTGTTCCCTATTGGCATCTTCTTTTCCTTTCATTTCTTCTTTAATTGCATTAGTCATAAAATCAAGTAATTTTAAAGACCTTGTTCTATCATCTATATTTTTTAATTCAGTTACTTTCTTTAAAGCATCCATACGTATTTTTTCTAAATCTATTTCTGCTCGTTGTTCTGCTATTACTGTTTTTGTTAGTAAGTCAAGTTGTTTCATAGTTTCTTTACTTGCTCTATCTAAATCAGCTTTTTGTTTTTTCATTGTTGCTGTTTGACCTTCTACTGCTGAATCTTTTAATAACTTCATTTCTTCTAATTCTAGTTTTTGAGATTCTAGAGCAGCATCAGCAGAATTTTTAGCTGAATCCATTTTTAATTTTTCTTTTTCTAATTCTACTTTAGTTTGTTCTAATGCAACCATTTGTTGTTCTGGAGACTGAGCCATACCCATTGCTTGATTTGCATTTAATACTTGCTGTGCTGCCTGTGCCATTGCCATTTCTACAGCTTGTGGGTCTTGTTGTCCTGCCATTCGAGTTACACCACTAATTTGTTCTTGATACTTCATTACGGAATGTTCTTGTATATTTGCTTCTAATATTGGTTTAATTCTTTGCATAATAGGATTGGCACCATTCATTGGGTCTTGTAAGTATGCCATCTTTGTTTGAATATGAGCATCATGGTTCTGTCCAGGAAAGGCAGCTATTGGTATTCCTTTTGTTGCAGCCATAATATCAGATACTGGGTCCATTGGTTGAGGTTCTTTTTTAGGAGGCAGTATCTCTTCTAAGTTAGGCATATTAGCAGAACTTAAAATGGTTCTATTTAATGCTTCAATATTAAACATACCAGGAGGGGATTGTTGTGCCATTTGGAGAGCCATTTGAGCAATCATCATCCTATGTGCATTAGAAGGAATATTAGGGTCAGAGACAGGGATAACATCAACTCTTCCATCAAAATCATTCTTAAACACATTTCTGTCTGCAAACGGTACTTCATATGGATACTCAGAGGGTAAGTATTCATAATTTATTCTGGATAGAATTTTAAATTCATCTTTCTGTGATTTGTGTAATCGTTTATGAATAGATGAAAAGAATTTACTAGAAGCTTCTAACAATGCCATCGTTGTTCCAACAGGACCATAGTTTGCTCCATCAGCAACAATTTGTTCTGTACTGTCGGCAAACTTCTGACCTGCTGCTGTAATAAACCCTAGCATTTGAAAGAGGGTAGAAGAAGGCTCTTTATAGGGGAGAGGAATAATAGCCTTACTTAAATCTACACCAGTAGCTTCTATTTCTTTAAATTCACCAGGACTTATTGGTTCATTGTCTCCAACAAGTCTTACACCTTTTGCTTTAAAACCTCCTGGTAGGTTTGCAAATTGACCTGCATCCACTAAACTACGCATGGCTGCTGTGGCAGTCATTGTAAGGTTGCCTAGAAAGTGCATCAAGCCAAACCCATAGAATCCAAAACCAGGTACAAACCTGTAATGAACAAAATGGGAAATCTTTTCTTGGTTTTTATCTTCTTTTTTATAATTTCTACGAATACTTAAAATTTCTCTGGACTGTTCTTCTACTGTAATAATATAGGGAAGAGCAAAGTCTTCTTCAATTTCTAAATAACAATGCTGTTCCAGTAATGTATATTGTGCATCACTATCTTCTGTAGGAGATAATCCTAATATAGTATCCATTTTAGAAGAAAAAGAAGTAGCATTTGGAGTAGTAGCGTCTGGTAACTCTATATCAGAATAAATACCAGAACGCATATCTCTTGCTAAATCTACAGGACTACGATATATAACATGTGTATACCGTTCTGCTTTTCGTAGATTACTTGCATAATAAGAAACATAAAACTGGTCTATAGGAACAAATTCAGATACAGGTCTTTTTAAATTTGCATCGTAATATACTTTTTTAAATGCCGAACCTATTAATGGTAAGTGAAATAACATTCTTTCGGATTCGTCAAAGTATTCAGGCATCTGTTCTGTTACCTGATAGTTCATAAAGTTTTGAACTCTATTTGCCTGTTGTTCTCGTTCTACACTTTGTTTACCTAAAATCTGTGCTTTAACAGGACCACTGGAAGGAAATAATTCTTGTATTGCTTTGGATTGAAATTTAACAGCAGATTCAATTAACATAGGATGGACAGCAGTACAAGCACCTTCAAACGGTTCTGCTGCATCTTCTATCTTTAATCCAAGTAAATCAAATCCTCTTTCAAACATAGATTCCCATTCAGCTCTGGAATCTTTATCTGCTGTGTAACTATCAATAACAGTAGAAGATATTTCTTGTAAATCTTCTTCATTTATTTCTTCAACTAAATTACCATACCATTCTTTAATATCTTCTTCGGCTTCCATCTCTACTGTTTGTTCTGTAAAATCTACTGTTACTCCTCCATCAGGTTCAACCTCAAAGGTTGCTTCTGTTTCCTGTATTTTTTCTGGAAGTGTAATTACATTTGATACTTCTTGTGGTATTGCATCAAATGGATTTTTTTCTGTTGCCATTATTATATCCCTCTAATTACTTGTAAAAACATATGGTTCCCCTTTAAAACATAATTATAACATTATACACGCCAATATGCAACCCTTTTCTTTTTAGGTTCATCTTCCCAATCAGGGTCTTCAGGATGTAGTAAGTGCCAAGACTCTTTCATGTAATGTATTGCCATTGTCATTGCATCTACCTGGTCATCATGAGCAGCATTTGGAAAGCGTAACATTTCTTGTAGTAAATCATCCGACCATTTTTTATTTTTAGGAATCCATACCCGACCTGCTTCTAACATGGGTGATGCTGCATACACTCGTGCTACTTTATCTCTGTCTGGTGTATATTCCAGAACTGGTAAACCTGCTCTACGCATATCCTGTATGAGTGACTGACCCGATGCTTTCTTTTCTATCATACAAACATCAGGTTTATGTTCATAATATAATTGTTGTGCAATACGTCTTAACTCTGGATACTCAAATCTACCTTTCATATTCCCCAATAAAATTAAATTAGAATGAAAGCTTTCATATCCACGTTCATCTTCTTCATAACTAGAAAAAATCCCCCATGTTTGTATTACACTAAAATCTGCTGTAGTTCTTGTAGAAAATGCTGTATCATAGGTTTGTATAATAAAGTCACATGGAGGAGGAGCCTCTTCTTCCCACCATTGTATCCAATCTTTCTTTATTAAACCCCCTTCATCAGGAGTAGGGTCCTGCATATAAAGAGCGTTCCAGTATCTTGCACCATTAGATGCTCGTATTTCCTGTTCGTCTACCTCTAACACTTCTTTAGGCTTCCATTCAGGAAAATAAGAGGAATCTACAGGTAATTGCAGCAACTCAGCAGCTTCTTCATCCAGCCATGCAGGTATTCTAATAACTTCCCAAGGAGCAATAGCGTATTCATCCTGTTGTTTTAGTAACCAACCACATAAATCATCATAATGGTAGCGTGTATTAATAATAAGTATGGAACCATTGGGCATAATACGTGTTCGTAGCCCTGCAGGGTACCATTCTTTTACATATCTGCGACCAGCTTCCGAATAAGAGTCCTCTTCCGACATAACATCGTCTAATATTGCTATATGAGCACCACGACCAGCTATTTGACTGCGAACACCAGCAGCATAATAGGTTCCACCCTGATTTGTTTTCCATTTTCCTGCTGCTCGGACATCAGTTCGTAGTGTTACTCCTTTAAATATGTCTTGAAAAGGTTCTCCATCTACAATATCTCTTACAGACCGACCAAAATCACTGGATAATTGGTCACTATGAGACACAGTAAGGATTTCATGCTCTGGATTGCGACCAATATACCAGGCAGGAAACAATTTAGAACAGATTACAGACTTTGAGGAACGTGGTGGAAGAAACACCATTAGCCTTTTTATCTCTCCACCCTCTAATTGTCGTAATTTTTCACTAATTACTTCAATATGGCGACCCATTTTCCAATCAGAGACAAGTGTTGGAGCCATCTTACGAACAAATGTTAGGAAATCTGTCTTAGAATCTTGTTGAATTTTTAAATGTAGGTGATTATATAGGTCTACATAAGGAATAGTATTAGTAGTCTCTATAGTTTCCAAAGTTATTAGTACCTTTACATTGTTAAATTGTAGTATTGTAGTGTTGTAATAATAATATAAACCATATTAAAGTCTTTAGTTAACATTGTTATTATATATATATTATATATATTATACATAACTCCCCGTTAAAATGCAAGCATTATTTTTATTATTTTTTTGACCCTGTTATTTTGCTCTATATGTGCCACCCCCATATATATACATAGGAACATCACGCCCATTTTTTTCCCCTACCTATGCTTATATTTAGAATATATTGAGTAAAATAGCTAAAAAAGATACCTTAAAAAATAAATAATTGAGTAATAAAAACAAATCACTTGCACAAATAAAAAATAGGATATTAAAAAATACCTCTAAAAAATGGCAGAAAACCTAGAGTTTTTAAACCTCTATTGACATTCTTATTTTACTATGTAATGATTTAGACAGTTACTCAAATCGTTTTTATCAATGAAAGGATATCATTTTATGATAAAAAAGACTAGTGACAAGTCTTTGCGATATTATCGTGAAGCTGGGCAATGGTGTGATAGTATTAGCACCGTTGCTCAAAAAGCTGTAGAAGCTGGTAAAACAGCTACTTCAGCTAAGTTTGAACTATTAGCTACAGCTAAAATTAATCTAAGGAAGTTTATACCTGAAATTAAGTTTACTGTAGAAAATGTTCAAGAGAAAGGCGTTAGAGAAGTAAAATCTGCTGTCAAGTCAGAACTAGATAGAAATTCTCTATTTGGTATGACTACCTCGGAGCGTGATATATTTCTTGGTGTCTTGTTTAGTCCTTGGTTGGAGGATATAGTAAAGCCTAAGGCTACCGTTCAACAAGTTATTGATACGATAGCCGATTGCAAAGTTCAAAATCTGGATAATGCAAGGCTTGTATCTCGGCAACACAAGAAAGATAACAAGGTAGTCTTTGATAAGGAAGCTGCAAAGCGAACTAATTCAGGGAAAACATTGACTCTTTCTGAGAAAGCTAAGGCGATTTCGCAAACTATACGCGATTTTGCTGACATAAATGAGGAATCTTTAATTCTTACTCATAATGTCATCAAGAAAGCAGTTAACGAAATCGACTATTCTTCAATCAAAATAGTATCTAAGAAGATAGTTAATTCTAGATAACTAATAACTAAACGAATGAGTAACACGGAGGAGAGTGTCAAAGCTCTCCTCCAATAAACTAAAACATGAAAGGAAATAGTATGACTAACTTTAGAATATTGATTAGAGATAATCATCCAGATGTAGGTTATTCACAAAGAATTGAACAAACTTACACTGATTTAGGAGAAGCTTTGATAGCTAAAGATAAAATACAACAAGGCTTATCCTCTTATATAACTGTAACCGTGGAGAAAATTAATGACAAAACTAACGACTAGTGAAATGTATGAACAACAAAAGCTACGTATATTACAAAAACCAAATAGTAATTTACGTATAGTTCATAAAGATGAAGTAATTATACCTAAAACCTTCATCCTTGCATCAATTATAACTAACCTTATATCTGCTGCAATTATCTTTCACGCTTACATCTACTTAATATAAAGGATGGGGGAGCTTCGGCTCCCTCTCTCTTTTTTTATTTTTCTATTTTATTATAAAAAGTTCGGTAAATACGACCCACTTTTTTTCTGTGAATACGGAGAGACACCCCCCAAAAAATGGCAGATACACTTGGCAGTCCGTCGTTGCACAACGCTTGCCTGTCATCTAACCCAACAAAAATTTTTAGAGTTCGGTGAATACGGAAATAAATTCGGTGCATACGGTAGAAAACTAGGTGAACCCACATTACACTCAACCGTTGCACTACGATGGACTACAAAGTGACTATAATATATGAGAACTCTGTAGTTTCTCACCCTCTTTATGTCTATGATGTATTAATATGCGTGGAAAACATACACTTACTGTGAATACGACTCTTCATTTCTATATGTTTAAGATGAATCGGTGCAATGTTAATTGATGAGCAAAGTTATTGACACCACTCTATTTATCTGATAGAGTAGTAGACATAATCAAAAAAGGATTATACATAACTAAACAATAACACATTACACTTCGGTGTTGCACAACGACGAACTACAAAGGGGAAATACAGATGACAATACACAACTATCCATCACGTAGCTTTGATACTACTGACTTGAAGGATATTAAAGAATCATACGGACACTTAAGTATAAAACACTTGAACGATTTACTTGGGGGAATAATAAAATTGATTAACATTAAAGATTATCAATTACGTTTAAAGTTTGGTCACCTGACGCAAGAAGAATTGAGTTATAAAGCAGAAGAACTAGGCTTACTAATATTAGAAAAAGAAATATATGGGGAAACAAAATGACTAAAGCAATACCATTAAACAAACTACATACGTTAGGGAAAAGCTGGAGACTTACACATTTCTATAGAAAGAATCCTGATACTCATAATTCAGAAAGATTCTATAGAGTAAGTCATTATAATAAAGACAACAATACATATACAGTTGATTCTCTTTGCAGTTATGGGTATACAGAAGATAGAGAAATCTATCTGAAGGCAAACACAATAGTATATATATAGCTTAAGAAAGGAAACACAATGCTAATGAATTGGAATAATATTGGTGTAAGTAGTAGGGATAGTCTCTCTAAGAAAGGAGACAGACCTGTAAACGGACACCGTAAAGCAGTAGAAATAAAACTGATTACTTTAGATGGAGTAACCTATGAAGTAGCATGCCCTATAAAGTATACTAGAGCAGGTGGACTAGGAAGTAAAGCACACAATACAGGTGCATAACACTCAACTGTTGCACAACGGTTGACTACAAAGGAGAAAACAAATGACTGAAGAACTAGAAGAACTAACCAATGAGTTTGAAGATATAGAAGAGTTTGCAAGAGAGCAAGGTGTTGATATTGATACTCTTTGGAAGCTACTAAATACAGGTGGATTAGATGATGTGTGATACTACTGAAAAGAAATGGGATAACTTTATGAACATAACAATGGATTTATTCCTGAAAGAAGAGATTACTTATAAACAAATGCAAGAATTAAATTTATTATATTCTACTAAATTGTTATTTGGTGAGTGATTATCACCGAATACTCTGGTGGATATGGGGATATACCAGAGTAGCTAACAATCCCCTATCGGAGAAAGTCAATGGACTTATCTAAACTATTAA
>VTLG01002216.1_pt1 | contig 52835 bp, 74 predicted proteins | sample 4694571 | NCBI WGS metagenome assembly VTLG01 (sample SAMN12604809, study PRJNA352737) | marine metagenome | biome: ENVO:00000447; feature: ENVO:00000209|ENVO:00000569|ENVO:01000036; material: ENVO:00002151; isolation source: viral sequences binned using virsorter ... | reverse complement strand
GAGGTACGCATTCATTAGCAGCCAACTCACCTGCTGCATGTGCATCCTCATAGAGTGATGCGTTTTCATAGTCGCTCATACTTAGTCTCCTTCTGAATATTCCCAACCAGTAGTCAACATCACTACCATTCCAACAACCATTGATAGCAGTCCAGCCACTACCATTGGTTTCCATATGAACCACAGAGAATCCTGTAGCTCTACACCTCCACAGATTATTACCATTCCTGCAAGCTCTATGAAAGTCCCTAAAGCTAAGCGTCCCTCAATGCTCATACCTAGTCTCCTAGTTGTGGTCTATGGCTAGTGATCTCAACATCGTGAACAATACTGTTATCAGTCAAGCTAACCTCTATCAACTGTGCCTTAGATTTCTGGTAACGCCCAGAGATAACCTCAAACGTCACATTCGACACTGTAGTTAATAGTTCAGAAGCCTTACTAATTTCTTCAAAGCTCTCCAAGATACTCCGTAATTCTTTTGGATCTTCAAAGAATTCCGTAGCAATTACCGTCCTATTTTCTTGTCCTAAAGACATACTTAGTCTCCCTACGTGAGTGAACTCAACATCACTAGCCCTATACCAATACCTGTAAGGATAGCGATGCCACGAAACATAACCTTCTCTCTAGCTGTGAAACCTTCCACGTTAATCATCCTCTATTAAAGAAATAATTCTTCTCTCAGATAGCTTCGCATCCCTCTCGCTTTGTTGCACGTAAGCTAACACCCCTACAAGTTTGTCAGTGGAAACCCACCCTCTCACCCAATCGTCTTCTAATTTTACTGTATCGCCATTCGGATCAACAATACATATCTCACAGTTGGGTGAGCTATCTGTAGATTGTTTATCACCAAAACGCTCATTATTTGAACAATAATGGTATGCACCCCATTGCATAGAGACTGTGTATCCATTATCAAACGACCATTGAATACCGTCTTCACCTAGTCTTAACATAATAGTTTCCTCTCATTATTAAGCCCTCTCAGGATTGAAAGGGCTTAACAATAAAAGGGACTATAAAGTCCCTAAAGTTTTAACGCTACCCTGATAATCCACTTCCACATCAGGCCCAAAATTATCTTGCATTTTAGCAAGTACCTCTTCGGTCACGAGCATGTATTCTGAATCTTCGGATACATTGAAGTACGTTGTAGCACAAAGATTACTAAACAGTAGCTCATTCCCAGAACGCTTTAACATTTTTATTTGCATAACATTTCTCCTATGATTAAGCCCTCTCAGAATTGAAAGGACTTAACAATAAGAAAAAAACAAAGGGCTATGAAGCCCTTGCAATTTTCTCAACACGCTTGCGCCTGACTTCCTCTACCCTCCGAAAATGTTTAGCCCTTCGGTTGGTTTCTTTCCTAGCCGTAGCCTTGTTAGTCTTGTGAGTGCTAGGCTGCTTACAGTTGTTATGCTTTCTCATTCTATGAGTCCTCTTTTTCTTGGAAAGAATTAGCTAGATAGAACGCACGTAATATCTCGTTCTCTTCTTTTAAATGTCTTCGATCAATCTTTAATAGATCTATTTCTATTAGCAATTCATCGAACTCTCTTTGCGTAGGTCTGTGCATTGTGTAGCCCTCCTGATAGTGCCCTCTCAGGATTGAGAGAACAAAAAAAATAAAAAAAAATTAAAAAAAAAGAGAGACTAGAAAATATTTCCTAGTCTCTCAAGTGTTGCATGTGCAACAGTTAGGCTACTTTTTTCACTGGTGACATTCTGTCAAGTTCAGCTTGTATGACCTTCGCTAATCTATTGTAATCAGCTTTCGAGCATGTACTTAATATCTTGACCATTGGCCGCTCTTTTAAGATGTCAGCTTGGTTGCTGGTTGGTTCGGCTGGTGTGTTTCCCTCAGCTTCTGAGCATTGCTTGCGTAACGCTTCAACGGCTACAGCTTTATTGGGATTTTCAAGAAGCTTAATATCATTCTTGATACCGCGAATTATCTTAGCTTTATAGGATGCCCACTTGCTACGCTTCGGTGGTTCGCCATCCACAATGGGCTTGGGATTAACTTCTAGGTAGAGCTTGTGATCCTCAATAGACTTGAACCACTCACGTGCTTCTGCTTCAGATTGTGCACCATTTATGGCTTGGCACATTGTAAGCCAAGTATTATTGGTCGCGGTTGCTTCATCTATTGCATGTTGTAAAGATTGTCCAAGCAATTCTTTTGACTTAGGCGGTATACAACGCATCGAAGGCGTTGGTTCTACTGGTTTTTTAGTGGTCATAATAATTTCCTCATTAGATGTTGCACGTGCAACATTGTGGCGAAATTGCCAAGTCCAAATATTAATTAATACTTGAACATTGCATATCATCTCATATAAATAGGAGCATGTCGAATTTATTTAACTAATAGTCACTATTCACCAGATGAATAATACTCTGTAAGTGCCTATCATAGCTTGCAAAATCTGTAAAGTTATTAAAACTAATCTATACTTTAAAGATTTTATAGCATGTAAACTAGATTCATGTTGTGAATGCTCAGGATTCATAGTATGAATAGTCTTTAAAGACTGTATAGATTTACAGTACTGTATAACTTTACAGTACTGTATAGATTCACAGTGCTCAGGAATGCGAATCTAAAAGCTATTGAGACTGTAAAGACTAATAGAAATCGTAATGCTAATAAGAATCGTAATGCTAATGAGAATGATTATCAAATGAGAATGCCGTTTAAGATCGCGCAGAAATAAAGAAAGCTTAGCTTGCTAAGTCTATAGTGTCGATGAAGGTGGGGCAGGTGGACAGGGGGGGTACTGGTAGTATAAACTAAATCTTATACATTTTTACAGACTTCAAAGGTTAACCAGTTTAGATGCGGAACTACCAAGCCAATAAAACCTATAAAGTTCTTCTTCTTTTTCGTAGGCTTCTTGTTCCCAAGGCAGAGTTAGATAGGAACATTCAGAATAGTCCTTACCTTTCCACATATGTTTATAAGGTGAGAGTTCACCCTTTAGGTATTGTTTAGCATGTACAAGCTCATGTGCTAGATTCTGCATCATTTCATCTAGCGTTAAACCTTTTCGAGCCAGTGTTATCTCTATAGACTGTTTGTCTCCCCAACAAGCCCCATAGAGATTATCACATTCCTTTACTATAGTTATTTCTACATGAACTAAACGTCTAATACGAGGTAAAAACGAATATAAAATATTATTTATATATTTTTCTATTCTTTTCTTTTGGGCTATACGCCCTACAAAGTCTATATAGAACATACAAGTTCTTATCCTTGATATATATACATGCAGCCCGGTAGGGCTTAGTTAATTATAGAGTCCAAATCAGCTTTTGTCAAGTAAAAAAACTTGACAGAGTGTTAATCAGACCCTATACTCATAAATATGAGAGAATTAACCACCAAACAACAAACCTTTCTTGATCATCTAGTATCTGTACAAGGTGATGTAAAAGAAGCAGCGCGATTAGCAGGGTATTCAGATAATGTATACCCCTCAGTAGTTAAAAGTCTAAAGAATGAGATAATAGACCTAGCCTCTAACATCCTAGCACAGAGTGCCCCACAAGCCGCCTTAAAGCTCGTAGAGGCTATGAACTCTGAAGCCCCTATTCCTCAAGCTAATATACGCCTACAAGCCGCACAGACGATCCTAGACCGTACAGGGCTTGGTAAAACAGACAGACTAGACATTAATCATAAAATAGAAGGGGGTCTATTCATACTACCAGCAAAAGAAGAAGTAGTTATAGAAGGTGCATATGAAGAGAAGAACTAGTACTATTCCTTTTGGATATAGTCTATCAGAAGATAAAGTAACCCTAGAAGCCATCCCAGAACAATTAGAAGCATTAGATGAGATAAAAGATCTTGTACATGAGAAATCTTTAAGTCTCAGAGATGGAGCAACATGGTTACATTATAAGACAGGTAGAAAGCTTAGTCACGTAGGACTAAAGAAAATAATAGACAAAGCCTATGAATGACTGGGAAGAAAACCCCGATGCTTATCAGCGAGATGAGGCTGGAGAATTTATTCTCAAAAAGGATGGAACTCCACGTAAAGTTCCCGGTAGATCGAAAGGTTCCAAAGGTAGGGGCTATAACTATCATTCCGAAACGAAAGCCAAACTCCAAGCCAGGAGATCTGTACGTAACAAACAAAAGAAACTGTCCCAAGTCCGTTCTCAACTTGAAGGCTTAAAGGAATCTACCAGAAAGTCCAAAGAGGCTCTAGAGAAGATTGAAAACCCTAACAAGTCTAAAGTCATTGATGAAGGAGATATAGAACAACTTACTCCTAATCTTCAAAAAGCACTCAAAGAACAAGACATAATATTTAAATCCAACGAAGGCCCACAGGCAGAGTTCCTTGCCGCAGGAGAACTTGACGTACTTTATGGTGGTGCAGCAGGAGGTGGTAAGTCTTTTGCCATGATTGTAGATCCTTTGCGCTATTGCCATCGTTCAGCACACAGAGCGTTAATCCTCAGAAGATCCATGCCAGAACTCAGAGAGCTTATAGATAAATCCAGAGAACTCTATCCTAAAGCCTTTCCAGGTTGTAAGTTTCGTGAGGTTGAGAAGCTATGGAACTTTCCATCAGGAGCTAAAGTAGAGTTTGGTTTCTTGGAGCGTGATGCAGACGTATACCGCTATCAAGGACAAGCCTTTAGCTGGATAGGGTTTGACGAGATCACACACCTACCCACAGAGTTTTCTTGGAACTATCTAGCTTCACGACTAAGAACAACCGATTCAGAAATTATTCCTTATCTACGTTGTACTGCTAACCCAGGAGGTGTAGGGGCACATTGGGTTAAGAAACGCTATGTCACTCCCTATCCTCCTAATGAATCCTTTAAAGGTGAGGATGGCTTAACAAGAAAGTTTATACCAGCCAGATTAGAAGATAATCCTTACTTAGCACATGATGGTAGATATGAACAGATGTTACAGTCTTTACCACCTGTACAACGTAAACAACTCTTGGAAGGCAATTGGGATATTACAGAAGGAGCAGCTTTCGCAGAGTTTGATCCAGATGTTCATATTATAACTCCATTTGAAGTACCAGTACACTGGCAACGTGTTAAAGGTATTGACTATGGATATGCTTCTGAGAGTGCCTGTATATGGGCTACAATAGACGCTAACGATGGAACTTTAATAATTTATCGAGAATTATACCGTAAAGGCTTGACAGGAGCCGATTTAGGGACTATAATAACAAATATGGAGCTGGAAGATCCTGTGTCCATTTCTGGAGTATTAGACACAGCAGCGTGGGCTAGAACAGGTACTACTGGCCCAACAGTCGGAGAATCTCTAGTCCGATCAGGCCACAAGCTACGACCTGCTGATAAAAATAGGATACAGGGGAAAATCCAGATTCACGAATACTTGAAAGTGCAACAAAACGGAAGGCCACGCTTACAAATTTTTAATACATGTCCTAACCTGATACGTGAGCTTCAAAGTATTCCTTTAAGTAAGAATAATCCAGAAGACGTAGACACTCATGCGCCTGATCATGCGTATGATGCTTTGCGTTATCTGATCATGTCAAGACCACGAGTAGTAGATACATATGCACAACTGAGAAATTTACGAAGGGAAAATTCATACCAACCTGCCGATAGTGAGTTTGGTTACTAAAAATTATTATGTAGGAGAATACATATGGCAAATCCAGTAGTAAGTGTTAGGGATTCAGGAAGAAGTACAGCTAGTATCCATGATGTTAGAAGATTGTCCGATAATGTTGTAACATCTTGGACTTCTGCAACAACAGGAACAATAGCAGTAACAGCAGATGCAACGTATGATGTATCGTTCACACAACCTGCTGACACAATTATTCGGAACTTGATTGCGATACCTGCTGGTAACATTGTTACGGCTGGTGCATCAGGAGATGATGTAGATTTTGATTTAGGTACTGCCGCAGGTGGTGGACAGATCATTGATGAAGAAGCTATTCTTGATGACGGTGGTTCAGCCGTTACTTGGTCAGCTAATGCACCCTTGTATATTATTCAGAACTCACATGGTCATGCAGCTAACCAGTTTGTTAGTACATCAACAACTGCTGGTGTAGTAGGTGGCCCTGCAACGTCTGAAGCAATTGTTATTGCAGCAACATTGTATACTGCTTCTGCTAGAACTTTATATGCACGATTAAAGCCTTTGGCAAATGATCTAGCTACAGCAGCTACAACAGTTACATATTTAGTAGAGTTCTTACATCTTGGTGTATTGCCTGATTAATGGTGGGGTACTTAGTTGCCCTCTATGAATCTTTACGGCCTAAAGATAAAGTTTTTAGGCCGTTAAATACATTTGGAATAATTATAATTAGTCTAGTTGTTACGTTTTCACTAGCCTATTCAATCATAGGACTTATATGAAAAAAATTATAGCTTGGTGTATGTCAACATACGCAAAAGGCATCGAAAAGATAGGTGATGGTATTGAAAGTATAGGTTATAGTCTTACTAGCCATTCTTATCGTATAGCAAAGAAAGCAAAAGGAATGGTAGATGCCTGAAGATACTTTCTTAGAAAACACAGCCGATTCCGTCTTTTATAACGATGTAGAAGGCGAACATGGTAAAGATCTAAATCTTACAGAACAAGTAAAATCTAACTTAGTTGGTTTGATTGAATCTCGATATGAGAATGCAATGCAAGTTAGAGAAAACGATGAGCGTAGATGGATAACATCTTACCATAATTATCGTGGACTGTATCCTAAGAATGTACGTTTTAGAGAATCTGAAAAATCTAGAGTCTTTATAAAAGTTACAAAGACTAAAGTACTTGCTGCTTTTGGACAATTAGTAGATGTTATATTTGGCACAGGTAAATTTCCTATTGGTATCACACATACTAAAATGCCTGAAGGTGTACAAGAGTATGCTCATCTTGACAGAGATAATCCTACTCCTGGTCTTGAAACAACACCTGCTGATGAAGCTATGCAGTCTGAAGACACTTCCAAACCTTTTGATATAGGTTATGAAGGAGATGGTAAAACTTTAGCTCCTGGTTCAACTTTAAATAATATTACTTTTTTAGAGCAGGAAGGTGAGAAAGCTAATAAATTAGCTGATGGCCCTTCTCCATTCCCAGATGTTATGGAGATTAAACCTGCTGAAATGATTTCCAGACGAATGGAAAAACTAATCCATGATCAGATTGAAGAGTCTAATGGATCAAGTGAAATTCGTAACGCCCTCTTTGAATCTGCTTTATTTGGCACAGGTATTGTCAAAGGCCCATTTAACTTTAATAAAACTTTAAATCGTTGGACTCGTGATGAAGATGGAGAACGTACTTATGATCCTCTTGAAGTAAGAGTGCCACGTATAGAGTTTGTTTCTATTTGGGATTTCTTTCCAGACCCATCAGCTACTACAGTTGATGAATGTGAGTTTGTTGTACATCGTCATAAATTAAATCGTTCTCAATTTAGAGCTTTAAAGCGTATGCCTTATTTTGATGAAGAGGCAATTCGTGATTGTCTAGTAATGGGGCCAAACTACGAAGAAAAAGATTACGAAACAGAACTTAAAGACGATGCACGTACAAACGAACAAAGTTTAGGCCAGTTTGAGGTATTAGAGTATTGGGGTATTATGGATGCAGAATATGCTCGTGAAGTTCATATGGACTTACCTGAAGATGTAGATGAGCTATCTGAAGTGCAGATTAATGCATGGGTCTGTAATGGCAAGTTATTAAGAGCTGTTATAAATCCTTTTACACCCCATCGTATTCCATACCATGCGTTTGCTTATGAACGTAACCCATATAGTTTCTTTGGGATTGGTGTGGCTGAAAATATGGATGATTCACAAAAGATTATGAATGGTCACGCTAGAATGGCTATAGATAATCTGGCTCTCTCAGGCTCACTGGTCTTTGATGTAGATGAATCTGCTCTTGTAGGGGGACAGTCTATGGAGATATACCCCGGTAAAATATTTCGTAGACAAGCTGGAATGCCCGGTACGGCAATCAATGGCCTCAAGTTTCCTAATACCTCTACAGAAAACATGATGATGTTTGATAAATTTAGACAGCTTGCAGATGAACAGACAGGTATACCTAGTTATTCACATGGACAAACAGGTGTACAAAGCATGACTAGAACTGCATCTGGTATGTCAATGTTACTAGGTGCTGCAAGTCTTAACATTAAAACTGTCGTAAAGAACTTAGATGATTTTCTTTTAAAGCCTTTAGGAGAAGCATACTTTCAATGGAATATGCAGTTTCTTGAGCAAGACTTAGGCGTAGAAGGAGATCTAGAAGTAAAAGCTACAGGTACAAACAGCTTAATGCAAAAAGAAGTGCGAAGCCAACGGTTGACTATGTTCTTACAGACTGTACAGAATCCAGCCATTGCTCCGTTTGTTAAAGTGAATAAGCTAATCAGTGAGCTTGCTTATAGTCTTGATCTAGATCCTGATGAGATCTTAAATGATCCAGAAGAAGCAGCATTGATGGCTCAGATAATAGGAATGCAAAATGCTGGACAACCAACAGGCCAAGAAACTGCTCCCCCTAGTCAACAACCCCCCGGTATGGGAAGCCCTCCTGGAGTTCCTCCTTCACCTCAAGACGCTGGAGCTACAGGCACTGGTGGGGGCAACATCGGAACAGGAAATATTCCGCAGCCAGGGGAAGGTGAATTTGCTGGTACGCCTAGAGCAGTTGAAGGATAGCGTTAACGCAACTAAAAACAATACGGATTAATTCTTATGGCAAAAAAATCTAAAAAAGTAGATAGTCTAATGATGGCTATACCTGATCCCGGCCCTTCTGTTGAAGTAAATATCTATAATGATGGAGATAAACGTGAAGGTAAAGCTGGTGGTTCTTTAATGGCTAGGGAAAACTATGAAAATGGTGGAGATGTAGAAGGATCACAGACGTTAGTTGATAATTGGCTAGAAACGCTAAAAAATACAAAAGATTATAACCGAAAATTTGAAGTTCCAGCTAACGTAAGTGCCAAGTATAACTACGGAAAGATAAAAGCAGATTCAGATTTTCAAAGAGTACAACAAGATGCCGAAGGATTAGGGATATTAGATGTTGAACCTGAAGAATTAAATCAAATTTTACAAGATGTACGATTAAAACAAAACGGCAAACGTGCACGTATAGATGCTAAAAAATCTACGAGTTATGATGGTATTACTTTAGCAAATATATATAATGAAAATGATCCTGTACTAAATGCTTTAAGAGAAGGATATACACCTGATATACCAAGAAGAGATAAAGAATCTTTAGAAACTAGAATAAAAACTTTTTTAGGTTTTGAAGATAAAGAAGAACCTATAGAAAAACCAGAACCTACAATTTATACAGCAGAAGATATGGAAATGCTGCGTAGATTGAGAGATCCTGATGCTATGGTAGAACATGCTAATGCTAGTGGCATGGCTGAACAACAAGGAGGTCAAATGGCTAATGAAGAAAGAACTAAAAAGTTCTTAGGTGGTATAGCTGACGAACTTTTAGGTATGACAGATAATATTAAAAAGCAAAGTCAAAATGAAAAAAAGCCAAATATTGTATCTGCTGCTCCTGATATGAAAAGCGTAGCTGCTATGGATCACGCATCAACTACCGCAGGACAACAAGCACTTGAACAAGCAACTATTCAACCAGCTCGACCAATGATGCAAGAAGGCGGTATGGCTATGCCTTCTGAATTAATGCCTACAGAAGAAGCTCCTGTAGATACTTATCCTAATGTACCTCCAGAAGAAATGGCAGAAGTAGAAGCTTCACAACTTCCAGATGATGAAATGGAAGATGGATATCTAGACTTCATAGTAAGTGAATCTTTATCAGGACAAGAACAACAATATTTAATGGAGAGCTTAGAAGCTGATCCACAACTAAGCAGTATTATTGATAAATTAGTATTAACTGCTTCAGAATTTACTGGTGAAGGGGAAGTAGACGGCCCTGGAACTGGTGTCTCAGATTCGATACCTGCAAGGTTATCGGACGGTGAATTTGTTTTCACCAAAAAAGCTACCGACCAACTTGGTGCTGACAATCTGCAAACAATGATGGATGACGCAGAACGTGCATGGGATGGTGGGTATCAAAAATTTGTACTTGGTGGTGCTGTAAGTGATGAAGTACTAGGTGGTGCTGTTGAGGAGTTAGCTCCTTTACAGGATGAAAAGCCTATGTATGGTACTCAACGACAGCAATCAGAGATGAAAAAGCAAATGATGTACGCTAATCGAATGCCAAGTATTATAGGAGTACAATAGGGCTACCTGAGTATATCAGCCCCCTATTACATTTTAACCCTTTAGGCTACCTTGTAGTATAAGCCCCTTAGTTTTAAGGCTACCTTACAACGACAAGCCCCCGAATGGAGTAATGATGATGGAAGCAGAAGAAATAGTAGAAGAACCTAAAGCAAATCCTTACAATGCTAAAAAAGATTGGCATACACCAATTGAAAGTAGCAAAGAGGATGCTAATGGACTCTTTTTTGAAAAACCACAGGCCACCTCAGATGAAGCCCCTGCGGAACAGGAACAACCAAAACAAAAAAGAACCAACTATAAAAAAAGATATGATGACTTAAAACGTCATCACGATAGTAAGATTGCTGAGTTTAAACAACGTGAGCAAGAGCTGCTGGCTACAAATCAGCCAACTTATCAAGCTCCTAGATCTCCAGAAGAACTAGAACAGTTTAAACAACAGTATCCAGATCTGTATGATACAGTAGAAACTATTGCACATTCTAGAAGTTCAGAACAAGTAGAACAACTTCAGAATCAAGTATCGGCTTTGCAACAACGTGAGCAAGAAATTGTACAGCGTGAAGCTATATCAGAATTGCAAAAACGACATCCTGACTTTGAAGAAATTCGGAGTGATGAAGAATTTCACGAGTGGGCAAAACTTCAACCAGAAGACATACAAGATTGGATCTATGCAAATCCAGATAATGCTGGACTAGCTAGTAGAGCTATTGATCTTTATAAAATGGAAAAAGGTCTTCATATTAATGTTCCGTCTAAATCATCGAAGCGTCCTGCAAAACAGGCAACTGCCGCAGATATGGTGTCAACAAAAACGACAACTGTAGATGCAGTACAGCCTGAAAAAATATGGACGCAGAGGGAAATTGCACAGATGTCTATGGCTGAATATGATAGAAACGAACAAGAAATTGATCGAGCTATTCAGGAAGGCAGAGTGCGATAAATTGTCTTTTATTTTTTTAGAGGAGTCTGAATAATGGCTTATAACCAATCCGATCAATATTTTGAGCCGAGTACGGATACCAATGCAAACTTTGGTAACTCTGTCTCAGGTCAAAACAACTCGTTCTTCCTACCTGCGGTCTATTCTAAGAAGGTACTTAACTTCTTCAGAAAGTCTTCAGTATGTGAAGCTATTACTAATACTGACTATGCTGGTGAGATTAAGAACTTTGGAGATTCTGTAAAGATCATCAAAGAGCCTACAATCACAGTTTATCAGTATGAAAGAGGCCAAGATGTAACGGCTACGAAGTTGACTGACCAAGAGATTACGCTAGTTGTTGATACAGCTAACGCATTCAAGTTTATCGTAGATGACATTGAAAGTAATATGTCACACGTAAACTGGCGTGAGACTGCATCATCTTCAGCAGCGTATGCATTGCGTGACGCATTTGATGAAGGTGTAATTGCTACTATGTTTAGTGGTGTATCTTCTTCAAGTCCTAATCATATACTTGGTTCTGATAATGCAACCGACCTAGCTTCTGGTACTTTTGATGGTACTGGTAACTTGGACATTGGTTTTGCGGCTGACGAGCATGATCCTATTGATGTTATGTCCCACATGTCAAGATTGTTGGACGAGCAAAATGTACCCGAAGAAGGACGATGGTTCCTAGCTAATCCTGAGTTTTATGAGCAGCTAGTACAAAGTTCATCTAAGGTATTGTCAGTAGATTATAACGCTGGTCAAGGATCTATCCGTAATGGATTAGTATCTTCTGGAAAGCTACGTGGTTTTGACATGTACAAGACTAACAACATTGCATCTACCTCCAATGCGGCTGGTAAGTGTATTGCTGGTCACATGTCTTCAACTGCAACAGCTCAGACGATTACCAATTCAGAAGTAATTCGTGATCCCGATAGCTTTGGTGACATAGTACGAGGACTCCATGTTTATGGAGCTAAAGTACTACGTGGCGAAGCATTGGTTTCCGCTTTCTACGGTATAGACTAAGCTATTTAGCTATGGGGGTCTAATTGACCCCCTTTACTCTAAAAGGAATAAAAGATGCCTGGGAATCAAATTGGAAGTGATGAGAATCCAATGATGTTTAGAAAAACATTAGTCAGTAAAGAATGTCGATTCCGTAAAGGTTTTGATAAAAACAAATATCAAGATAACTATGATCGTATTTTCAGAAAGGAGAAACGACATGCCAGTAGTTGATGGTAAACATTATCCCTATACAAAAGAAGGGAAAGCAGCAGCAAAGAAAGCTAAAGACAGAGGTGGTTATGCAAAAGGAGGTTATGTCTCTATTGCTAAAATGACCGAAGCTTGTGATAAAGCAGCAGGTGGTCTAAATACTAAAGTTAACAATAACGATTACTAATGGCTACATATCTTAATTTAACTAATGAACTATTACGAGAATTTAATGAAGTTATATTAACTTCGACTAACTTTGGTTCTGCTATTGGTGTACAACAACATGCAAAAGATACTATTAATCGTGCGTATTTAGATATTGTTAATGAAGAACCTTCGTGGCCTTTCTTAGCAACAGGAGAAAGTGGTGCTACTGATCCTATGTATGGTAATGTTTATGTAGAAACAACAGCCAATACACGATGGTATGAGTTAAAAGCAGCAAGCTCTAGTATTACTTCTGATTATGGATACATAGATTGGTCAAACTTTCTTGTAACTACTGTAGGTGTATCAGGTGAATCAGCTCCTTACTTAGCTGAAAATCTGCGCTTTATAACTACAGAAGAATGGAAAGATTATTACAGAAAATCAGAAAATACTGATGATGCAGGTGATGCAGCAGGAGGAGAACCTAAAAGAGTATTCCGCAGTCCTGATGCACGTAAGTTTGGATTAAGTCCAATACCCGATAAAGTATATCGTATTTGGTTTTATGCCTATGACTTACCTACTGAGCTTGATGCTCATGGAGATGCAACAGTCTTTCCAGATTTATATAAACCTGTATTAATAGCAAGAGCTAGGTACTATATGAATCAATTTAAAGAAAATAATCAAGCAGCCGCTTTTGCACTACAAGATTATAAAGATGGTTTAAAATCTATGAAATCAAATCTGCTTACTCCTACTCCTTATTATATGAAAGACGATAGAGTAGGTTTAGTTTAAATGTCTCAAGCTTTTGGCTTTAGCTGTAAAGGTGGGTTAAATACAAACTTAAACCAGTTTGAACTGTTGACTACTCCTGGTGCTGCTACAGAATTAAAAAACTTTGAGGTTGATTCTGATGGTGGTTATAGGCGTGTTAATGGCTATGTAGCATTTGGTGATGCAAGACCAAATAGTTCTAATCGTTTATTAGGTTTAGCAGTCTATGGCGATGGTTTAATTGCTTGTTCAGGAACCAATATTTATTTTACTCTTGATGGTGATACTTGGTTACAAATAAATAGAGCAAGTGTAGATTCTGGTGGAGATAACTACTCTACGTTTACCGGGCGTTCTGCATCAGCACGAACATCACAAGGACGTTGTTCTATTTCCATATATGAAGGTGCTTCAACATATGGTGAAGTATTTATATGTGATGGAGCAAATAAACCTTTTTATTTTAAAATGACAGGTTCAGGTGGTCTAAGTAGTAGAACTTATTTTGCAAAAGAAGTAACTGTAAGTAGCACAGTAGCACCAACAGTAGGTGTTATACACGATAAACATTTTGTTGTAGGTGGAGCTAGTGCAACTTCTAATACTATTTATTATAGTGGTACATTAGATCCTGATGATTTTACATCTACAGGATCAGGAACAATACAACTTGAAGATCAGGTTGTTGGTTTAAAAAGCTTCCGTAATGATTTATACATCTTTTGTACAAACAGTATATTTAAACTATCAAACATAAACAATAGTAGTACAATTGTAATAACACCAGTAGCAAAAAACGTAGGATGTTTAAGTCACTATAGCATACAAGAAATAGGAGGTGATCTAGTCTTTTTAGCACCAGATGGTATTCGTAGCGTTGCAGGTACAGCACGAATTGGTGACGTTGAATTAGGATCTGTTAGTAGACAAATACAATCTGTCATATCTGATATTGCCGCAAGTATTAATTCTTTTAATATATCTAGTTGTATTTTAAGAACTAAGGCACAATACAGATTATTTTATTCTGCTTCTGGAGGAAGTACAGCTACATCAAAAGGTATTATAGGCACATTAACACAAAATGGATTTCAATGGTCAGAAACAGTAGGTATTCAAGCTCCTGCCTTAACTTCTGGTTTTAATTCTGATGGTATAGAAAAAATTTATCATGGCGATAATAATGGTTATGTTTATACACATGATTCAGGTAATGCATTTTATTCGGCTGGAACAGCTTTAGATATTGAAGCTAAATATAAAACACCTAATTTTGATTTTGGAGATGCAGGAACTAGAAAAACATTAAAGTATGTCAAAATTTCTATGACTCCTGAAGGTTCAATAGAACCATCTTTGCGTGTTAGGTATGATTACGAAGATACGGATATACCCCAACCTACTCAAGTAGCAATTGAAAATATTTTATTGCCTTCCGTATTTGGTAGTGGTGTATTTGGAACGTCACAGTTTGGAGGATCAACAGATCCGATGATTAGACAAACAATTACAGGTAGTGGACACGCAGCTAATTTAAGAATTTATAGTAAAGACCAAAAAGCTGCTTATTCAATAAATGGAATGTACATTGATTATGTACCTTCAGGCAGGAGATAACAATGGCAGGAACTAGCTATACACGACAAAGTACAATGTCTGATGGAGATACCATTACAGCAGCTTTGTTTAACAATGAATTTAACCAAATATTAAATGCATTTGCCTATGCGTCATCAAGCACCACAGGACATCAACATGATGGTGGAGCAGGTGAAGGCGGTAATATAGAAATAATTGGTGATCAAGATTTTCTTAATAAGATAGTTGTTGATGGAACTAACAACCGTTGGGGATTTTTTGTAGAAGTTTCTAGTTCTGCCGTAGAACAAATACGCATCCAGGATGGTGCTATAGTTCCTGTAACTGATAATGATATTGATTTGGGTACAAGCTCTTTAGAATTTAAAGATGCTTACTTTGATGGAACAGTAACAACAGATGCTTTAACTGTAGATGCTAATGCTACTGTTGGTGGAACATTAGGTGTAACAGGAGCTTTAACAGGTTCTAGTACATTACAAGGTACAACAATTACAGCTACTACAGCTTTTGTACCTGATGCAAGCGATGGTGCAGCATTGGGAACAACATCTTTAGAATTTAGTGATCTTTATCTTGCTGACGGTGCTGTCGTTTACTTTGGTGATGACCAAGATGTATCTTTAACGCACGTAGCTGATACAGGCTTACTACTTTCAAGTACCGATCAACTTCAGTTTGGTGATAGTGGTACATATATTTATCAAAGTGCTGATGGCGTATTAGATTTAGTATCTGATACTGAAATAGAATTAACTGCTACTACGATTGATATTAATGGTGCTGTTGCTATGGATGGTGCTATGACAGGTGGCACTAATATTACTATATCAGGTGAATTAGATGCAGCAACTTTAGACATTTCTGGTGATGCAGACATAGACGGCACATTAGAAGCAGATGCCATTACAGTAGATGGTACAGCATTAAACGAATACATAGCCGATACTGTTGGAGCAATGGTTGGTTCTAATACAGAGACAGGTATTGCAGTTACTTATGAAGATGGTGATAATACATTAGACTTTGTATTAGGTGCTGCTCAAACAACAATTACTTCATTGTTAGCAACCGATATAAAAATTGGTGAAGATGACCAAACCAAGATTGACTTTGAAACTGCTGATGAAATACATTTTTATGCTGCCAACGTGGAACAAGTCTACTTAGGCGATAATATATTTGGGCCTCAATCTGATAGTGATGTTGATCTAGGTTCTTCTTCAGTACGTTGGAAAGATGCTTATGTAGATAGTATTACTGTTACAGGCGAAGTAGACGGTGCTTCATTAGATATTTCAGGTAACGCAGATATTGATGGAACACTGGAAGCTGACGCAATTACAGTAGATGGAACAGCTTTAAATGAATATATTGCTGATACTGTAGGTGCGATGGTTAGTTCCAATACAGAAACAAATATTACTGTTACGTATGAAGATGGAGACAATACACTAGATTTTGTAATTGGTACACTTAACCAAGATACAACTGGTAATGCTGCTACATTTACAGCTACAGCAAATAACAGCACAGATGAAACAGTTTATCCTGTTTTTGTTGATGGAGCTACTGGATCGCAAGGTGCTGAAACAGACACAGGTTTTACATATAATCCTTCTAGTGGCTTACTAACTATTAGTGGCGAACTTGATGCAGGTTCATTAGATATAAGTGGTAATGCAGATATAGATGGCACAACAAACTTAGATGCTGTTGATATTGACGGAGCAGTACAGATAGATAATACAGTTACTGTTGGTGTTGATGATACTGGATACGATGTTAAGTTTTTCGGAGCAACTGCTAGTGCATACATGCTTTGGGATGAATCAGTAGATGATTTAATTTTAGCAGGTGCGGCAAGAGTAGTAGTTCCTGATGGACAACTTGTACTTGGAAGTACAGCAGTTAGTTCTACAGCAGCCGAACTTAATATATTAGATGGTAAAGCATTCCTTGATGAAGATGACCTGTCTTCTGATAGTGCAACAGGTATTGCATCTCAACAGTCTATTAAAGCTTATGTGGATACTAATGCAGGAACAATGTCTTCTTTCCAATTAGAAGATGATGATGGTACAGAAGTAGCTATATCAAATGCTAAAGAAGTTAAATTTATTGGTTCAGGTATTACAACAAACTGGACAGATACTGATAATGGTACAGATGGTGATCCATACGATCTAACTTTTACAGTAGATGCAGCACAGACAGGCATTACATCTTTATTAGCTACTGACATTAAAATTGGTGAAGATGACCAAACTAAAATAGATTTTGAAACAGCAAATGAAATTCATTTTTATGCTGATAATGCAGAGCAAGTATATATAGCTGATGGAATATTTGGCCCACAAACAGATAATGACGTAGATTTAGGGGCAAGTGGTGTTGAATGGAAAGACGCTTATTTTGATGGTACAGTAACTACAGATGCACTTGTAGCTGACACAGCAGATATAAATGCTGGTTCAATTGATGGTACAACAATCGGAGCTAATTCTGCTGCGGCTGGTACTTTTACTACAATTGCAGATGCAGATGGTGCAGTACGAGCAATACCACAATCAGGATCAGCAAAAACGTCTGGTTATACTTTAGTTACTGGAGATGTTGGAAATTTTATAGAAGTTGGAAGTAGTGGTGCAATTACTATTCCTAACTCTACCTTTAGTGCTGGTGATGCCATTAGCATTTTTAATAATACAACTGGTAATATAACTATTACTTGTAGCATAACAACAGCTTATAAAGCAGGAGAAAACTCAGATATTGGAAGTGCAACACTTGCAACACGAGGCGTAGCAACAATCTTATTTATAAGCGGCACAGTTTGTGTCATTAGTGGAAACATCTAATGTCAGGCGTAATGATGATGTTAGTTGGTGGAGTTTTTGCAGAAACTGCATACGATGTAGAAGCTTTAATTATTGCTGGTGGTGCTGGTGGTGGAGATGGAAATACTGGTTGTGGTGGAGGCGGTGGTGCTGGAGGAATGCAAGAAGTTTCGTCTAGCGTTGATATAGACTCAGAATATACTGTTACAATTGGTGCAGGTGGTAGCAAAGGAGGCACTTATTATCGAGGTGGTGATGGTATTAGCTCTAGTTTTAATGGAACTACTTCTCTTAAAGGTGGTGCTGGTTGTGGGCCTTCAGGAACATATACTGGATCTGTACATGATGCTCAAAATGGAGGATCTGGTGGAGGAGAACGTTCACATAGATCAGCAGCAGGAAGTGGTACTTCAGGACAAGGACATGATGGAGCAAAAGCTACAGGACTTTCTGATGGTATAAATGCTGGTGGTGGTGGAGGAAAAGGTGCAAGCCCTGCTAATGCTCATGGTGTTGGAGGTGTATCATCTGGTGATTGGTCTACGTGGGCATCAGCAACTAGTACAGGAGTTTCAGGACATTATGCTGGTGGAGGAGGAGGAGGAGTTTCATCTACTGCTTCATTTGGTAGTAATGGTGTAGGTGGAGGCGGTGGTGCTGGTCGAGGAGGCCATTATAACGCTAGTGCAGCTACAAACGCAACTGCAAACACTGGTAGTGGTGGTGGCGGTGGCGGTGGTGGCGGTAGTATTCATTCTGAAGATGGAGGTAATGGTGGTTCAGGAATTATAATTATTCGTTATTCTGGTTCACAAAGAGGATCAGGAGGAACCGTTGCTTCATCAGGTGGTTATACTTACCATACTTTTACTTCAAGTGGAACTTTTACAGCATGATGAAAATGATTTTTTTAGCAGGATTACCAAGAACAGGATCAACAGTATTATCTTCTATTCTTGCTCAAAATCCTAATATTTATACTGGTACTAATTCTCCTGTATGTCAATTAATGATAAATGCTGAAGAATCTTGTATGTTAAACACAACTAATGGCGTAGCAGAACAATTAAGATCTGCTAATCGTACAGAATTTAAACAAGAATATGTTTCAGCTATACCAGATTTATATTATAAAAACGTAACACAACCTTTTGTTGTGGATAAATGTAGATCATGGATATGGCCTGAAAATATTAAGTTAATAAAAGAATATTTAACTCCGAATCCTAAAATAATTGTATTAACTAGAAATAAAAAAGAAATTGTTGAATCTTTTAAACAGTTGATGATGCGAAATAAAGTTAATCCTATTCAAGAAGATTTAGAAAAATGGGTAGAAGGATTTTTTAGACCTGAAGGAACAGGTGCAGTACAATGGGCTAAAGAAAATAATAATGGTGAGTTTTCATTTTATACTTATGATGAGTTTATGACTGATCCTAAAAATGTTCTTTTAGATATTTATAAGTTTTGTGAATGGGATTTTTTTGAACACGACTTTAAAAATATTAAATGTAAATATCCTGAAGATGATTCTGTACATGGTTCTTTGTTTACTGGTATGCACGAAGTTAGACCTGTATTGGGTTATAGACAAATAGCAGCATAAAATAGAGGACAAAAATGGCACATTATGCAAGAGTAAATAATGGAATAGTAGAAGAAGTGCTTGTAGCAGAAGCAGAGTTTATTGATACTTATGAAAGCCCAGAACCCGGAGAATGGGTTCAAACTTCTTATAATACATGGAAAGGACAACATGCTCTTGGTGGTACTCCTTTAAGAAAAAATTTTGCAGGTGTTGGTTTTCATTATGATGGTACTGGGTTTTATTCTCCTAAACCTTTTCCAAGTTGGAATTTGAATTCAACTACTTATGCATGGGAACCGCCTACATCATATCCAAACGATGGAAAAACATATGAATGGAATGAATCTACAACATCTTGGGATGAAGTTTAGGATCAAATTAACTAATGGATGACGTAAGATTGGACAGAATTGAAGAGAAAATTGATAAGCTTTCAGAAGCAGCTACAACTGTGGCAAGAATAGAAGAGCGTTTAATAGCTTCAACAAATAGAGTTAAACGCTTAGAGTATAGAGCAGATGAACAAGAAGACGATCTTCTTTTATTACAGAGTCAAGTATCTAAGAATACTAGCTCGATTAAAATGTCAGAAAGGTTCATGTGGATACTAATAACTGTCTGTGCTACGGCACTTATTTATACATTTCAAGGTAATTAATAATGGCTAAAAAGAGAAAAAAGCGTAATAATCGTTCAGTTACAAAGGCTTTGAAGCGTAAACGTGCTTTTGCTGGTTGGGGTGGAAGTGAAAGTACTCCTCCAACAAATGTGCCTTGGAGTAGAGAGACAAGTACTGGTAAATGGTTAGGTGGTGCACCTGCTGATTCTATTGTATTTAATACACAACAGGAAGCACAAGACTATTCTACAAAATTAAATAATGAAAGATTAGCACAACAACAAGCCAGAGAAGCCGCAGCAGCTAATCCCGATCCAATGCGAGGGGTTATGTCTGTATCTGAGCCAGGTATAGGTACTACTACATATACAGCCGAAGGAGGTGCACAGACTCCTACAGGTTATATAGCTCCAGCAGTCCCTAAAGTTCAAGATACTATAACAAAACAATGGACAGCTCCTCAACCTGAACCTAGAACTGGACAACGAGATGCCCCTCCTTTAACTCAACGTCGTGATGTACCAGATCGTGATCCAACAGCAAGACAACAAAAAGCAATTTCTGAAGCTTTAGGGTTGTCTCTTGAAGAAGTTCAAGCAATGCCTCTTGATGAAGCAAAAAGACTATATAATATACAACAAAAAACACAAGATGCTGCATTATGGCAGGAGGAATATGCAAAATGGCAAAAGGCTCAAGTAGGAACACAAGATCCTCCAAGTGATTGGCAAGCTCCAGAACTACCATCTTGGTGGTATAATGAAGGTGATCCCTCTAAAGGTTTTGATGCTGACGCAAGACACTTTATTACTATTATGAATCGTCAAGCAGGATATGATTGGGATGGTTCAGGTGATGGTTCATATCAAATAGATCAAGGTGGTCTAGATCAATATAACAAATGGACATCTGGTGCAGGAGAGTGGGGTGAAAGTTATGGTACATTAACTAAAATGTATAATGACTATCGAACTAATCCTGAAGCTATGGATGCTTCTTCAAAGGCATGGTTTGAAGAGAATTTTCCAACTGATCGTATTCCTAGAGTTAAAGATGATGATGATCCAGCAAATACTGATCCTGATACACCTATAGGAACAGAAAGAACTAGGGATGTTCCCCCATATGGAAGTTATGTTGAAGTTTGGAATGGTGAAAAATGGGTTCCACAAGGCTCAACTTCAGATCCTAATAGAGAAGTTTCTCCAGATGCAACAGGTAATATGTCTTTAGCAGAGTTAAGACAAGCTGCAATAGTTGATCCTGGTGGTATGGCTGCAAATGTTCTTGCTTTAAGAGGCTATGGTGCAGGTACTCAAACTCCTACAACACAAATGCCTACAGCTAAACTAGGAGTTACAGGCCCAACAGAATCTGGTATTCCTCAGAAACTTACAGGTGATTATGCTGATATGGCTTTGCCTTATGGTGTAGATCCTTTTGATAAAACATGGAAAGGTGAAGATAGTTGGTTAAAAGCTGATACAACGCCTCAAGCAGAAGCAATAACAGCTTCTACAATAGATAGAGCTGAAACAGGTGTTGATGAAACTTCTACAGCTAGAGCTGCTGAGGATGTTACAACTTTAACTAGAGAAGCTTCTCCTGAAGAACTAGCTACACTTAGAGAAAGAGCGCAAGCTACAGAAAGAGATTTAGCTCAAGAACGAGAGGCTAGAGCAGGACGTACTGAATATGATATTTCAGCAGATGCTAAAGTACAGCAAGTTGATTTTAGACAGACTACAAGTGTTTCAGCTACTCAAGAAGATGAGATATCTACTAGAGAAGCTATAACATCTACGGCTGCTACTAGTGAGAATGCACAACAGATTGTAGATACGTTTGGTTTTGGTTCTACAAGAAAACAAATAATGGATTCTTTAAAGGCTTCGACAGCTAATGCAGCAGCAACTAGCTTGGCACAGAATTCTAATTTATCTCAACAAGCAGCTTCTACAGTTGTCAGCAATCCAGGAGCTTTAAATGTTACTGAACCTGCAATAGTTGCAGCAGTTGCAGAGCTACCTGAAGAGGCTCTTGTTTCAGGACAGATGGATAAGCTCTTAGAAGGCTTAGAAGATAACAAAGTACCTGCGTGGGCTAAACCAGCCGTAGATGCTGTAGATTCTATAATGGTTCAAAGAGGCTTACAGTCTTCTTCAGTAGGTAGAGACTCCCTGTTTAATGCAATTATTCAAAGTGCTTTTCCTATAGCACAGGCAAATGCACAAGCGTTACAGACTAGAGCTGCACAAAACTTAACTAATCAACAGCAGTCATTAATACAAGAAAACCAGATAGCTGCTGATTTCTTATCTAAGAATGCTGCATTTAAACAGCAAATGGAACTAGCAAATTTAAACAATGAGCAGCAAATGAAACTTGCTAATCTATCTGCTAGGAATCAAACAGAATCGGAAAATTTAAGTGCTGAACAACAGACAGATTTAGCAAATCTTAATGCTCGTATGCAGACCAACTTACTGCAAGCACAGCTTGCTGAAAAGATGGGCGTAGCTCAATTAAATGTTGACCAACAAAGAGCAGTACAGAATGCTGGTATGGTTGCTAATCTAGATATGGCACAATTTAATGCTGATCAGCAAGTAGAACTAGCAAATAGTAAGTTTATGCAGACTATGACACTTACAGACTTTAATGCCGAACAACAAGAAGCAATGCAAAATGCAACAGCTTTAGCAAGTCTTGATATGGCTACAGTAGATCAACGAACTAAAGTAGCAGCTCAAAATGCTCAATCATTCTTACAGTTAGATATGGCAAATTTAACTAATGAACAACAAGCAGCTATGTTATCTGCTCAACAGATTCAACAGCGAGTGCTTTCTAATCAATCTTTTGATAATGCTGCTCAACAGTTTAATGCTACTTCTGAAAATCAATTAAATCAATTTATGAGTAATATGGCAACACAAATTAATTTGCAGAATACTACGCAAACTAATGCGATGACACAGTTTAATTCTAACCAACAGTTGAAAGCACAGCAAATCAATAAAGCTAATAAGCTACAAATACAACAGTTTAATAATCAAATGGAATATCAAACTGATCAATGGAATGCTGCTAATGCTCAAGCTGTTGAACAATCTAATGTTGAATGGCGTAGAAAAGCTAATACAGTTGATACAGCCGCAGAAAACCAATCTAATCAGATTAATGTGCAGAATGCGTTTAATATGCAAAGTTCAGCTTTATCTCAAATATGGCAACAGTTAAGAGATTCAGCGACTTTTGCTGTACAAATGTCTACAAACAATCAAGATAGGGCAGCAAGAATTATTGAAAATGCTTTGGCTAATGGAGATATGATGGATGAGAATGAAGATCCACGTTTAATGGCTAGAGATCTTTATAACATAATTAATACAATTAATGGTACTTCATATGGGCCAGGTTAATAGGAGTAAATAATGGGATTTCTTAGTAAAGTTTTTAAGCCTATAAAAAAGGTATTTAAGAAAATAGGCAAAGGAATTAAAAGTGCCTTTAAAAAGTTTGGTAAGTTTATGGGTAAGCTAGGCCCATTAGGTACTATAGCTATGGGTATGATCTTGCCCGGAATAGGAGGTATGTTAGGACAAGCTTGGTCAGGCATGGCTGGTACATTAGCTGGTTCAAGTAATGCTTTGTTGTCAGGTGTAGGAAACTTTATGACCAAAGCAGCTTCTATGGGTTCTGCCGTTTCGGGGACAGTTTCTAATATAACTGGTGCAGTAACTGATGTATTAAAAGAAACTTTTAGAGCTGTAGGTAATAAAGTTGGATTAGGTAATATTGGCCCACAAGGAATGAAAGACTTTTTTGCTAAAAGTGATGGTTCTTTAATGGGGGATAAAGGTTTATTTACAAATGTAGAAAAAAGTTTTGGTAAGCGTTGGGAGGATATGTCTGCTCGTTGGGGTAACTTAAAAGAAAACTTAGGTAAATCTACACTTGAGTATCAAGCAGATTTAAAAACAGGAACATATAGTCCGTACAAAGATTATGATCAATACAAAACTGGTCTACGAGATAAGATATATGAACCTACTAGACAAATAACAGAAAATGTCACAGGTAATCTAAAAGGATATATTGAAAAAGAAAAAGCAATGTATTTAGATAATGTAGATCTTGAAACTGAATCTGGTAAATTTTTAAAAGATACTTATGAAGCATATGAAAAAGATCTTTTAAGTAAATCTACGTCTGAACAAGCTGCACTTTGGACAGGAGGTGAAGGACGTTTTAATCAATATTTAGAAAAATTAGATCCTTCACAACCTTATATGCGAGATGCACAATTGCAACTACATGCGATTCACCCAGGTAAAATTAAATATAAATATAATCCAAATCTAGGATATACTGAATCTGTAGCTCCTCCTCCTAAAACTCTTAGTGGGACTTTAAGGGATAATCTTACAAATACAGAAACACTAGGTCAGAATTTACAAAGTTCTTTAATAAATACAGGACTAAGTACAGGCGTAAGCCTTATGACTGCTCAAGACTATGATACATCTGGTGGAATGGGACAGTTAGGTTCTTTTTATACAGCACCTATACAGTCAGCAATACCTGTAAATACTATAGAAGGTTATTTGAATAGTCCTGTACAACCTCAGAGCTTTGGTCTTAATGAAGCATATGGTTGGCAGACTGATATCGGTCAAGGTATTTATGGAAATAAAATACGAGGTTTAGCACCTGCTTCTGGTGGCTTTCAGTTTGCTTCTAATACTGGAAATATAAATTACCAAAACGATCAGACAATTCAATTATAGGACAATAAGCATGGCTGAAACAGACGAAGATTTAGAACTCTACGAAAAGAATAGGTTTTCTTTTAATAGACCCATTCCAGGACAATCATTAACAAATGATCCTGCTAGTCCTATGGCTTTTGAAAAGCCCCCTGAGTTTACTAATGTAGATGACGCTGTAGAATATTTCTTTGCTATGATTGTAGATGAAGAAACACATCCTCGTCTAATTAGTTTATTAAGAGGAAGTTTTCCAATAATGGATTTGACAGAAATTTTATTATATAACGCTTTTGTCGAAGGAAAAATAAATCCAGACATGCTTCTTTTATTAGCAGAACCTATAGCTTATATGTTGTTATATATTTCAGATATGGCTATGTTTGATCCTGTCATTACAAGACCTGAAGAAGATGAAGATGTTACTTTAGATGACAAGTATGGCCCAAGAGATGAGTTTAATTTAGAAGCTACTATGAAAAAAGCAGGTAAAGCTACTTTAGATAAAGAGCCTTCTGAAGTTTTATCACCAGATATAATTGACAAATTACAACAAGCTCCTAGCTTGTTAGCTGCACCACAGGAGACTGCACAATGACAGATGGATTAGGTAGTTTATTAGGACGAGCGCAACGTGGAGCTAAGCGTAGACGTAGAGAAGAGCGTAGAAGTGCTAGAAAAGATATGCTTATGGCTTTTGGTCTACAGGCTTTTGGTGCACCTATTGCTAAAGGTGTTGGAGATTTAATTAATGCTCCTTATAGAAACCCTATAAATTCTTTTTTAAATGATCCAGAAGGACGAGCTGTTAAAGGTTTTGGAGAGTCTTTAATACGAGAAAGAGATAAAACAAACAAGCTAATGGATACAATGAATTCGTGGGAACAAGAGGGTAACGGCTCAAAAAAAGACTTTATTATTCAAAATTATCTTGAACCTGCTGAAAGAAGATTTCTTAGTAATCAAGGAGCAATTGAAGATACTGATGAAGCGTATAAAGCCTTTAAAAGAAATCGTATAAATTTAAATAATAAAGAAAACCCAAATACTTGGGCAAGTGAGATGGAAGCAAGAGCTACTAAAGAACTACAAGAATTAGAAGGAAAATATAAATGGTTCCAGACTTTAGGATCTGATGATGAAATTCGTGCTTCACGAAAAAAATATGATCCTACACCTAAAGGACTATTAAGTTCACTAGGACGTTTTGCAACTCGTAAATTTCGAGGGCAGACAAATGAAGAATATGAAGAAAATGCTATGCGTAATATGCTAGGCAACATGGGCCTTGGTGCAAATGATATAAATGAATATTTTGCAGATGATGGAGCTGGACGTAAGGATTTTATTAAAGATTTAGAAGAAGCTACAAAATTTGTAGATTCCAAAACTTTAGAGTCTACAATTAATGCTAGAATAAAAGCAAACCCTCATTATGAAAATCTTATACGTAGGGGCAAATCAGAACTTCAACTACAACAGTGGTTTCTAGACCTAACAAGTCCTTCATCAGATAATAATACTTCTTTAAGTAGAAACGCTAGGAATTGGATTTCTAAAACAGATAACAAAAATAAAACTCCTGCTGATTTTCTTGCAGAAATAAGCAATACAGTTGGTTTTGGTCATAGTAAATTAGACTTAAACAATGAGTTACGAGACGAATTAAGACTTCAAGCTAGAACACAAGCTACTTCTAAAGATGGGAAAAATACTTGGAGGCCAATAATTCAAGAATTAGAAAAAGGATGGGCTGAAGCTAATGGTGAAACTTTAAAGTTAAATGAAGAAACAGGATTATATAAAAGATTACCAAAAGACGCAGATCAAAAAGCTATGGATGAGCATGTTGATCGGACATTAGATTCTTTAATTAATCAAAGCTATAATCAAGCTGCTGTATTCTTAGCTGAGAATGGTCTAGATAGTAATGGTAATCCTAATATTGCTTTTATGGATAAAATCTATGGTTCTAATTTTTCTACAGAAAATCTTGGAGATATGAGAGCAAGACAAAAGGAATTAATATACGATATAGCTTTAGGCAGAGCATCATCTCCAGATGGTTTAGAAAAAGTTAGAAGTGTTACTGGTATTTTTTCAAAAAAAGAACAGACTTTTCTTTCGGGATTAATTGAAGACAGAACACCTTCTACAAATAGAGACTTGTTTGAAGAAGATCCTGAACCTCAAGTAGTTACTACTGCTCCTGGTGCTTTAAGCCAAGTTGCACCAGATCCTGCTGATCCAAATAAAAAGCCAGATCCAGTAAATCAAGGAACTACTGGAAGTGGTAAGGGTGGTCCTGGTACTGCTAGTGGTGCTTCGCAAGTTGATCCAAATCTTACAACACCACAACAAAGACTTACCCAAGCAAGGAAATATATAGATAGAGATAAAGTTACGGATATACCTACACAGTTAGCGTATATAGAAGATCTTGGTAAAGACGATGTAATACATGCAGCTACAACTCCAAATGAGAATACTATTATTGACCAGCAACAAAGACAGTCTTTAAGAACACCAGTTAAATTTAAACAAGGTAAGGCAAATGTTACAGCAAGTTTTAGTGCTACAGGACAATTAAATATTACACGTTCTGGACTAAGTATGGCAGATCGTAAACGCTCTATTACTTATAAAGAAGTTGCTCCACATTTGAATGACGCACAGAAGAAGCAAGTATTAACAATGGCTAGTGCGTTACGTATGATAGAAGAAGAAACGGCAGAAAGATTTGGAAGTGCTGAAGTACTAGATGATCCAACAATATTTTCAGCAAAAAGTCAAAGTGGTTTTCTTGCAGTACCCTCAAATCTTTCTAAATTAATACAAGAACGTAATGCTATTGCAGCTAAAATAGATCTTCCGGGTTTGCAAGATAAGCAAGAAGTTATTTCTTTCTTACAACAATCTTATGGAGATCTTGGAGCAAGAGAAGGGAAAATGGTTGGGGGTGAAGCTGATGTAGTTGCAGAGACTTCAGAGTCTAATAAAGTACCTTCAATGTTAGCTAGACCTGAAGAGCCTGTAGATAATCAAGATGAGGCTATCGACCTAGAGTCTATTGCTACTTTAATAAAACAAGAAGAAGGAGATTTAGATACAGTAGTATCTGATGAATATGTAAAAAATAAAGAAGGAAAGCTTGTCAGAAAAACAGAAGGTGCTACAACTTTTGTATCAGGACATGGACATCAAATGACAGCAGAAGATTTAGAAAAGTACCCACCAGGTAGTAAAGTTCCTAAAGAGCAACGAGAGCTTTGGTTTAAAGAAGATTTAGCCAAAAAGTATAAAGCTGCTCTTGCACAAAAAGAACAACTTCCTATTAAAGATAAGTCTTTATTAGAGCGTTTAACTTCTGTTAATTTTCAATTAGGAACAGGATGGACTAAAAAGTTTCCTAAAGCATGGGATGCTATGACTAAAGGATTATGGGATGTAGCTGCTAATGAAATTGAAGATTCTAAATGGGCTAGAGAACAAACTGCCCCTAGAGCAAAACTATTTAGTAGTCTATTACGCACATTGGAAGGTTAGGAATACTTATGACAGTAAACTCTTTATTAGGAGAACCAGAAGCTGAAGAGACTATAGAAGCTGAAGAGCCTACAGTAGAAGCTGAAGAGCCTACAGAAGAAGCTCCTCCATTTGGACAGCCTTTAACTAGAACACGAGAACAAATTAAAGCTTCCTTTGCTTCAGGGGCTGTAACGCCTGAAGAAATAGATGCAGCTTTACCTGAAGGTAGTAAGTTCGATCAGTTTGCATATGGGTTCGGTAAGAAAACACAAGTACTCGAAAATGCCTACTTATTATTAAAGGCTGGTTTATCTGAAAAAACTATAGGCGAGATTAGAGATGAAGAAGGTAGAAAACATGAAGCTGCTTATAGTCATTTACCTTTACGTAGTAAAGAAGGTAATTGGGCTAAAGGAGGAGGGTTTTTAAAAGAAGTGCTTGATCCTGTTTATGCTACTGTTCCAGCATTACGTATAGGACAAGTAGCTAAAAATGCTTCAATAGGTTCAAAGCTAGTAGGTAGAGCCAAGGCTGGTGTTTCAGAAGGTAGTTTATTTGTTGCAGATGAAGTCATAGATTCTGTAGTCCAAGAAAGAGAAATTAATCCTAATAGTTTAGCTTTGCAGTTTAGTTTAGGCACAGTTCTTGGAGGTGCTTTTGTAGGTTCTCGTGCCGCAGATGAAGTAGTAGATGTATCTAAAGCTATAGATAGACCAGATTCTGTTGCTATAACTCCTAGTATGCTAAAAAAATTAAAGCAAGTAGAGGATGGAGTAGTTACTGAAAAAGAACAAGAGATAATAAATCAAATTCATAAAAAAGTAGATGCTACAAATAAACCTCTTGTCAGTGCTTTAAATGATGTGCCTGTCTTGGGAGCAGAATTAGGACATGCTACACGAATTAAACAGCAATATGCTGATCATCTTGAAGAACTTAGTCTTAAACATAAAATGGAAGTAGATGATCCTCAACTAAAGCAATTTGTTCCAAAAGCAATATTAGAAGGTGTCGAAGAAGCTGATGCTATTATAAAAAATGCTGCTAATAAGTATGAAGAGACTAGTCAAAAGTTATCTGATGGTTTATTTGAAAACTTAGAAGGGCTAGACAAGGCTGGTATTCTAAATGGAAATACATTTGCGAGAGCAATTACTCGCCCTTTAATGGGAGCTGCTACAGGATATGGTATTGGTGTTACTAATAAATTAATAAGTGATGAGCCTGATTCTTCTAGCCCTTGGGTATGGGCATTAGCAGGATTGACAGGAGGTCAATTATCTAAAAAAATAATTAGTTCTAATATGTCTGTAGCTTCTAAAGAGGCTGGTTTACAAGGCATAGAAGATATGGCTCGTAGAAACATATGGGCACAAGCCAATCAAGTATTTTCAGGTTCACATAGTGCTTGGTTTGAAACACTAGGAGGCACAGTAAAAAACTTTGGAGATGCTTTGTTTCGATCAACAGGAGCATACTCTAAAGGTATAACAACTCAATCAGTAGAAGAGACTACTGAAAATGTTATGCAACAATTAAACAAACAAGTTAATGATAAGATGCGAGAGTTAAATCTTGTAGGCCCAGAAGCTAAAAAGATTAGAGAAGCTGCTTATGATTTAGCGAAAAAATTTAAAAAGGAAACTGATTTAGTTGATGACTTTTCACCAGAAGAAATAGCTACTATAAAAGATTTAGCACAATTTAGTAGAAAGTTTTCAGATGATTATTTTAATGATGCTGTACAGAATGCAGGACTAGCAGGTGTTAAACAGCAAAACTATGGTCTTGCTCAAATGTTTGACATGAATAAAATTGCAGCTAATCCTACAGAAGCTACAAAACAATTTACTAGTGCTTTTCTTAAATCAGGAAAAGGAATGACTAAAGAACAGGCTGAAGAAAAAGCCAGAAATTTAGTATTAAATGTACGAAACTACGGAAGAATAGATCCTCCACAATATACTGCCTTTAAAGGACAGGATTTAGACTATTCAAATCCTAACTTAGTAATGCGTTCTGTTGCTGGTAACATTGAAAAGACTAGACAGTTTGATACTTTAGCATCTCAAAAAGAAATACAAGATTTTTTTATTAAAGATGTAGATGTAGTTTTAAAATCTGTAGTAAATAATAATACAGCATCTATTGAATTTGCTAGACGTTTTGGAGCTAATGGTGAAGGTGTACGTTCTATTATATCTAAATTAAAAGGAGAATATGATCCTTTAATTGAAATAGCATCTAAAGCAGATGATCCAGCAAAAGTAGCTTTTTTACAACAACAATTATCTACTAAAATTAAAGCTGTACATCAGAGTGTAGATATATACTTTGGAAATCATCATGGTACAAAGTCCCGGGATGTAGGTAATCTAACACATACAATGTTTGGTGTAGCTTCAACCTTTGCAAACTTAACGTACTTACCTAAAGCAGCTATTTCAGGACTAGGTGATATCGTACAGCCCTTTCAAAATAGTGGTGCATTTTCAGCAATGAAAGGATTTGGAAGAGCGATGACTAGAGATAAGCAGAAAGACTTTGCTTCCCTCTCTGGTTTTGATACAAGAGATGTAGTGGCTCAAGAATTAAGGGCTTTGTATGCAGGTGTTGAACGACCAGGAGCAGGAGGAGTTCTTAATAAAGTCCAACAGACTACTAGAAAAACCAATGAAGTATTTTTTAAAGCTATTGGACTAGCTCCTTTAACTTCTTTTGCTAGAAGATATGCTTATAATGCAGGAGTTGAAGAAGGTTTTAAGTTTGCTTCTAAGATTGGTGGTAGGAAAATTAAAAAGTTTGAATTAGAAAAGGCTAAGCAATTAGGTTTAACTACAGAGTCTATTGAAGAACTGGCAAAATTTAAAAATGTCGATGAAGCATTTGCAAATGATTCAGCAAAAGAAATTTTAAATAGACTTGGAATTCGTCAAGCTGATAGAGATGCTCTTATTCCACAGTTAAGTAATAGAAGAGCTTTTTCACAATCAAGAGATCCTTATATAAGATCTCTAGGACAATTCTTATCGTGGGCACAAGCTAAAACATCACAGTTAAACGGACTTGTAAAGCGAGTAGAAGATGGAGATGCTGCACTAGCTATAAGAGCAATGGGTTCTCTTGTATTATATGATGGCATATTAACTTTTAGAGATTTTTTAAATGATCCAACAGGTGAAAAATTAGGAGATCAAGGTTTTTATACCTTTGCAGAAAAATATGCTTCTGATTTACAAGCTGGACGAACTTTTGTATTTTCAGGAAATGTCAACTGGTTAGTAGATAAGATGGGCAGAACAGCAGGAGCTGCTCAGTATCGTCAAACTTTAGAATCTATTAGTCCTGTAGCAGCATGGGTTGCTGATCTTATTGAAGGTGGTATACAAGTAGGTTCAAATATAGCCGATGAAGATTATGAAGGAGCAACTAAACAGTTTGTAAAACGTGCGCCTTTAGGAAAGGAAATTCTTGATATAGGTCGTGTTGCGACAGGTGGATATGAGTTACTTGAAGATAGAAGAAGTAAAGCTAAAGGTGGTATGGTTTGTGGAGTAATTCGTAAGAAGAAAGATAAAGGTGGAATTGCTTTAGTACCTAATGCACCTGCCGAACCTGATCAAAGAATAGATAAGATGACAGGCGTACCTTATGATGAACAAGCAGGTGAAGCCTATACAGATGTTGAAGATCGCCAAGGACTAATAGCAGCAGTGCTTGGCAAGAAATTACAAGGACAAGCTAGTGTATAAGTATTTTACAAAAGATGAACTTGCATGTTCACATTGCGGTAATCTTGTTATTGATGATGAATTTATAAAGAAGATAGAAGCTCTACGAGAAGCAGTAGGGTTTCCATTCGTAGTCTCAAGTGCATATAGGTGTGAACAACACCCCATAGAGAAGCGTAAATCAACTCCTGGGGCACACATAACTGGAAAGGCTATGGATATCCATGTAACTGGAGAAAAAGCTCTGACGCTCTTAGAAGAGGCTCTGAAGGCTGGTTTCACAGGGATTGGTATCAATCAAAAAGGACAAGTGAACTCTAGGTTTATACATCTAGATATCATAGACAATTCATCAACAAGACCAAGGCCCTGGATATGGAGTTATTAAAGAAGAAGTTAGGAAGAGGTGGACAATACCCAATAATATGGACAATTTATCATACAGTACTCGCAGTTGAGTTAGCTATTGTTATTATATTGTTATGGTTATTGGTAGTTAAATGAAACTCATGGCTTTTCTTCTAATAGTAATTGTAGAAGGAGAAGAAATAAAAACTAATGGTATGCATTTTAGAGATATAAACAGATGTCGATACTTTGCAGATCGAATAGAAGATAAGGAATCACTTGTAACTGGATATTGCAAGCCTGTACTAGTTGCACAAACTACTATCTTTAGAGATTAATATGGCGTATAGCGATAAAGTAATGGATCATTACAACAATCCTAGAAACGTAGGACGTTTAGATAAGGCTGATAAACAAGTTGGTACAGGAATGGTAGGTGCACCTGCCTGTGGAGATGTTATGCAACTTCAAATTAAAGTAGATGCAAAAGGTGTTATAGAAGATGCAAAGTTTAAAACATATGGTTGTGGTTCTGCTATTGCTAGTTCTAGTTTGCTCACAGAGTGGGTTAAAAGGAAGTCCTTGGATGACGCAATTAAAATTAAAAATACAGATATCGCAACGGAACTTTCTTTACCTCCTGTAAAGATTCATTGTTCTGTTTTAGCCGAAGATGCAATTAAAGCAGCAGTAGCTAATTTACGGCAAAAGCAAGAGGGTGAAATGCAATGACAATAAGCATAACAGACACGGCAGCTTCTTATGTTTACAATCAAATAACTGAACGTGGGCGTGGGCTAGGAATTCGTGTTGGTATCAAGCCTTCAGGTTGTACAGGACTAAGTTATATTTTAGAGTTTGTTGATCAGGTATCTCCAGAGGATTTAGTTTTTGAAGATAGTGGCGTAAAGATGTTTGTTGATCCAAAAAGTTTAGCTTATCTAGATGGTTCTGAATTAGATTTTGTAAGAGAAGGTTTAAACACTGGACTAGAATTTCGCAACCCAAATGTTTCTGCTAAGTGTGGTTGCGGAGAAAGCTTCACAGTTTGATTTAAGGAATTATATATGAATATATTTAGCGCAATTGTAGGGCCAGTAGCTAATCTTGCTGGTACATGGATGAACAATAAGCATGAACAGTCACAAGCTAAACACAAAGCTAAGATGGCTGTCATCGAACATGATGCTGATTGGGAATCTAAAATGGCTGCGGCATCAGGAGCTTCGTGGAAAGACGAATTTTGGACGCTTGTACTTGCTGTTCCTATCTTTATGGTAGGTTATGCGGTTGCTTTTGATGATCTTGCTGTTATGGGTAGGGTTCATGCTGGCTTTGATGCTTTGTCTAACCTTCCTGATTGGTATCAGTACCTCCTTTTTATTGGGGTCAGTGCGAGTTTTGGTATTAGAGGTGCAGACAAACTTATGAAGTTACGCAAATGAGTCCTGAAGAATTTGACAAGTGGCGTATAGTCCCACGACTATTAGTATTGATGATGGCTCTAGCTTGTTGGGATGTTATACATTGGTTCACAACTTTAGAAGCTCCAACAATTGAACAGGCTGGTTTAGTATCTGTATGTACTGGAGCGATGACTGCCGTGTTCGGTTTATTTTTAGGTAAGGGGAAACAGGAATGACTACAAAAGATTCTAGATTAAAAAGGGCAGGAGTATCAGGATATAACAAACCAAAGCGTACACCTAACCATTCTAAAAAGTCTCATGTAGTTGTAGCTAAAGTAGGTGATAAAGTTAAAACAATTCGATTTGGTGAGCAAGGAGCTAAGACAGCAGGTAAACCTAAAGCTGGTGAATCAGCACGAATGAAAGCTAAACGTAAAAGTTTTAAAGCTAGACATGGTAAAAATATTAAAAAAGGAAAAATGTCTGCTGCATATTGGGCTGATAAAGTTAAATGGTAGAACCTTACATATATAATTGTACATTAGTTCGTGTAGTAGACGGAGATACAATCGTATGTAATATTGATTTAGGGTTTGATGTTGTACTCTTTGAACAGTTTATTAGACTAGCTGGAATTGATGCACCTGAAACCCGTTGTCGTAGACCTATAGAAAAGAAGTTAGGACTATTGGCAAAAGAAAGATTAGCAGAGATTTTAAAAGACACGTTTAAACTTAAAAGTTTAGGCAAAGGAAAATTTGGAAGAATATTAGGGATACCATACGTTGATAATGTAGATGTATGTGCAACTCTAATAACTGAAGGACACGCAGTAGAATATGAAGGCGGCAAAAAAACAAAAGTCTGGGGAGAGTGAGGCTAGGTATACTGCTGAAGAGATTGCAAACTCTAAAAGAATTTATAAGTCTGCAACTCCTAAGTATACAATTGATTGGTACATAAAGTGGGCAGCTTCTATATTATTATTAGTTGCCATGTGTATTCGATCTGCTCAGTTCAATGCAGCATTAGACCTTGGACTTTCTTTTATAGGAATGCTTGGCTGGTTATGGGTAGGTATTCTTTGGAAGGATAGAGCAATTATAATTGTCAATGGTGCTGCTTCTGTAATTTTACTAACAGGTATTCTTAGATACCTAAAACATTTTACATATTAGAGGATAAGACAAATGATTAAAAAACTATTTACAGCATTATGCTTTGTAGTCTTGACAGGCTGTCAGACTGCTGGAATGGAGTACTATCAAGCTGTAGAGAATGTAGCTATTGCTCAAGCCCAAGCACAACAAGCTAAGTCAGAAGCTCTGGCACAAATAGCTGCATCAGGTGATAACAGTGCAGCAGGGTCAGCAGTAATGGCACTAGCTCTTATGCAAGCACCTCATACACAGGTTATACCACAACAATCGGTAGCTCTGGAGTGGACTAAGGCCGTCCTCCCGGTTGCCGGGTCGCTTGGAAGCATGTGGATTAGTTCAGATGCACAAAAGTCTACGGCACGATATGCTATGCAATCTAACTTAGCCAGGATTCAACAAGACGGAAATAAAACAGCAGCACTATATGATTTGTTAGGATCTAATAATGATAATATGCTTAATTTAGGTTTAGGATCTTATGAGGCAATTAACGTAGCTGGACAACAAGCAGTAGATCTTGGTTTAGGATTGGGACTAGCAAGTATTAATGGTGGTTCGGGTGGAGATAATTCTGCTGTACTAGATGCTCTAGGTAATCTTACATTTCCTGATTGGACTACAAACTTTAATAACCTACTTAATAAAATTAACGGACTTGATATTCCAAACTATGATGCGCAACTACAAGATATACTTGATCATCTAACTAATTCTAGTCAAGTGTGGGTTGCTGGTGTCAACTGTATCAATGCTGCGTCAGGGTCAGGAGTTATTTCAGTAGGTAGCAGTGGTTCAACCATGCCTATTTGTCCTACTTTATAATAGTGGGTTCATATTTTGTATCTATTACAAATCCAAAGAAACGCTTGAAAGAATTTAAGCGCAAAAAGAAAAGGAGCAAATAGTGTGGAGCCACTTGCATTATTATCAATGGCTACGACTGCCTTTAAAGGTGTGCAGACTCTTGTGCAACGTGGACGAGAGATTGAAGATGTCGCTCAACATCTAGGCAGATGGTATGGTTATGTAGCTGATATCAATGAAGCTCAAAGAGAATCTGAAAAGCCTCCTATATTTAAAAAACTATTAGATAAAGGATCAGTAGAACAAGAAGCTCTGAATGCAATCATCGTAAAGAAAAAGATTGAGCAGCAAGAGAGGGAGATACGAGATTTAATTGTTGTTGTGTATGGTATAGACACTTATCGTGAAATGATACAGATGCGTAGAGATATAAAAACTAAAAGAGAAAATTTAGTTTATAGACAAAAAAGAAGAAGACGTTCAATCCTTGATGGTATTGCTGTATTCATCGGTATAGGATTAAGTCTTGCACTTGTATATGGTTTTTATAATCTGTTAATGAACTATTCTAGGTAGGCTGTACAAAACTACTTAGTTCATTTTCTAAGTATTCGTGCAGCCCCCCAAGTTTTACTTCAGCTTCAGTTAATAACTTCTTTATCAAAAGTAATTCATCATCTTTAAAAACTTGGTTAGCTTCTTTAGGGGGAAGTATACTAAACTCTGTCATTACTACCCCCTTTGAATTTACAAAGATTTTAAAGGACGCTAGATTACCTTCTGTTGTGCTTTGTTTCATCTTTTAACTTATCCTTCTGGTGATTGTTATGTTTGAAAGTATCTTTCTTTTTCTTGTTGAACTTCTTACGCCTTTCATCTTTGCGATTGTAATAATCTGTCATAGCTATTACCTTACCTTCTTACTTGTAAAAAATATGGGTATCTATTTGTACGGTTTGTGTTTGCGCTATAGCCCAATACGGACTAACATAGTCAGCATGATAGTATAACGCCCCATTAGTTATATCTCTAAAGGGTCTATGTCGTACTAGCCCTTCAGCTAATGTCCAAGCCAGTATCCAGGCTTTTTCATTTTTAACATGTTCTGGTTCTCCATCACAGTAGAAACTAAACTGACACTTATATTTAATAGGTTGTCCTTTCTCATCTCGCCACGCTTGTTGCGTTACACCACACAAAGTATTAGGAAACTGTGGACTTTGAACTCTGTTAAGAGCTACCAAGCCTACTGCATACTGTCCTTCTACTGGTTCTGATCGAGCTTCAAAGTAAATTGTTTGGGCAAGGCAGTTAATTTCTTTTTGTTGCGTGTCTCCAAAAGACATACCCGAACATATAAATAATAAAGTACATAGTAATTTTGTCATGTTGTATCCTCAATATCGGAAATCATTCTGTTGAGATACCATTGAGCTTTCTTTAAATCTTGTAAGCCGTCTTTGTATTCCCAACGATGGAGATATTTATAGACGTTGCCTACTAAGTAGTACTTAAAGCCTTCGGAAAGTTGTTGCTCGATATAATCTATTGCTTCTATACCCCCTTTATTGTAATGGGGTGGATGGTTTACCACATCTTCTTCAGGGAACATTTGTTTATCTAATAGGTTGTGATCATTAGGATGATACAAAGCTCCACTGATAGTATTTTTATACATACTTTCTTTTATATCTTTAGCTTTAGTGACTTGTTCTTCTTGAGCTGTTAAAAGACATTCCTCTTTAGTATCAGGCCCACGAGATGCTTTGTCCCATTCTGCTGGTGTTGCGTCATTAATTGACATGTCATAATACTCCATCAAGTATAACTAAAAATACCCACATTGTTAAACCTACTAACACAATACCTGTTGCTAGTTTGTTTTCAACTTTCATTCCATTTCCTTTAGATTATTTTGAGAAACTTCTTGAAACTCTTTACTGTTTCGATAGCGTTTATCTATCCAGGTATCAGGCAGTGTTTCTTCAGAGAACCATCTAAATCCGTGTGACTCTGCCCACTCTGCATGACTACGCTTAGTACCATCCTTTCTACGTTTAGCTTGAGGCATAGGTGCAGAAGGATTAGCAAATAAAAACACAAGTTCTGTTTCACTTGGAAGAACTTTATTAATCCATATGTACTTACTGTATTCTGCATAGTCCCAGAAGCGTCCTTTAGCTTCAAGTAAAACAGTATGTCCATCAGCTTCTAGTACGAAGTCAGGATGATAAGTATGTTCAACAATGTAAGGAACTTTACCTTCATGGTGTGTCCAAGATTTAAGTAAACCCATATGTAATTCATATTCCCAATTGGAATCGTATCCTGCTACATCTACTTTTTCTACTGGTCTTTTCTTTCTATGAAATCTTTTCAATGCAATGTTCCTTGTCGTTCTTCAAGTTCTTCAATTAATAAATTATGTAAGTGAACAAGAATATCTTCACCCATGATTTCAATATCTCCTTCATGGTCATACAATGCCTTACCTAATATAATTAAAAAGATACCTAAAGGTAAGTCTTGATCTTTATTATCTAACTGTAACAACGTAGGGTTTGATGTCTTTTTCATAAGTATAGGTTTCTATAGAACGAGAAGGATCTTGAACAACTAAACGCTTGAGTTTTTTAACTGTCCATTTAAAAGAGAATGCACTCATAAAAGTAGTACGTCCATGAGTAATATGTTTTTGTTTAGGTAGTAAAGAGAGTAGCTTATCATCAGTAATCTTTTCTTTTTCTTCATCAGAGACAAGTGTTAGCATCCATTCTTTAAGGATAACTAACGCTTGCTTCCGAATCTTTTTCATCTTTTTACTATTCATGGAGTAATCTCTTGTACTTTAGGGGGAGCTGTTACACGAGTTAGGTACATTGGGCCTTTTGCATATTGAAAAACTCTCAAGCCTTGACCATTGTTAGCATCTTCAAAACAATCAAACTTAAAGTTACAGTAAGTACAATTCCTATGTAGCTTCATGTTTCCTTTTTTACCTTCTGGTACTGGTTGGTAACAAAGAGGGGGCTTTTCATCTGAATCAATAGCTTTTTTCAAGCTATCAATCTTAGACTTGACATTGATTTTATCAAGTTCTCCTGGTTGATACAAGCATAATTGTCCTGTCTCTTTATTGATAACAAGGAAGCCACCTTCTGTTGTACCTTCAGCTTCTTCGTAGCCAGACAGTTGAGCAATATATCCAAAGGGATCATCATCTCGCAGTGTTTGTTCACTGAATTTCTTATAGGCGTAGTTGGAAGCCGTCTTTATATCTACTACTTCACCATCAACTTTACAGTCAATATGTCCTTGCACACCTGAGACTTCTACTTGTTTCTGCTCATCAGTTACTGTGTGTCCTGATAACTTAGCAAACAGAATAAGTATTTCTTCTAACATATGACCGTAAAGAAACTTAATCATAGTGCTTTCAAGCATTGTATTATCTTCAGAACTGCTTCGTCTGTCAAACCATAAGAACCTAGCTGGTCTTCCTATGTTAGACATGCGTAAATTAAAAAGACGATTGCGTTCTGCTGGTCTAGCCCATTGGCGTAGTCCATTCTTTATCGCTTCACCAAACTCTTCAATCTGTTCATCAGTAATTTCTATAGCTTCTCCTTTCGTTAAAGGATTCAAAGCTGCATAGATGTCTTTAACTAATGTACTAAGATTTTTCATTTTTATTTCCCTTTAAATATTTTATGGCTTTTTGTAAGCTAGTAACACTGTCTGCAAAGCGACCAATGGCTACGTTGCAATTGTTACAAATCCAACCTCTAAATTTTTTAGTTGTATGATTATGATCTAAAACCCATATTGTTCTATCAGGCCATCCTCCAGTACTTCTTATTTCTTTTTCAGTTTTTAAACAACAAGGGCATTTATAATTTTTTGCCTTGGGAAAAGGATTTTCAATCTTTAATTTTTTAAGTAATGTTGCTGACTCATTGTTGCATTCTCTACATTCTTTTCTTCTTGCTTTACGAGAAGCTTCTCTATAAGGAAAAGAAGTTATATCTTTTAATTCATTACACTTAGTACAGCGTCTAACATAAGACGAATTAACTTTGTATTGTTCGGTAAAAAATTCAAGTTGTTCAATGAGTTTCTGACCAGTTGTTTCCGACATAGCTACACTTCTTTTTTATAATCAATATGTCTGATAACTCTTGAGCCATCTCGTTTGTCTCCTGCGTAAAAGATAAATCCTAATTTTTCTAGTTCGTTTGGCCTAGAAGTTATTGAACTAGAGGGCATCTCAGGAAAGCGTTTAGTCATTTCTCTAATAGTTACTCCCCTTGCTCCTGCTTCTTCAATTAAATTTAAAACAAAAGCTCTCCTCTTAGACAAAGGAGCAGTACGAGCTGCTTCCTTACTTGTTTCAGGATCATCTTTTCTATGTAATTTATGTGGACTGATATCATCAAAGATGCTTTGTTGTTTCATGTTAGTGTGTTTCACTCCAGTTAATCCCCACATTGTACTCTCCTGTTAACGGACATTTAAGTTGTAATGTTTTACCAGCCTCTTCAATAGCCTGGACACCTAACTGGCCTACTTGTTCTGCCAGATCCTCTCGCACTTCAAGCTGCCACTCATCGTGTATGTTGCCGACAAAGTGAGCATCAAGTCCTTTCTCTTTTATAGTTCTGTTAAACAACACCAAGGCTTCCTTCATTACAATAGAACCAGCCGATTGTAATAAAGAATTCAAAGCAGCATGTTCACTACGGATAGATACCTTACGTCCATCTAATCCTTTGATGTAACCTTTTCGAGCTGCTCCTTGCACTCTATTTCTAAGAGATTCAAATGATGGGATATTATTAGCAATAGATTGTCTAATTCTTTTACCGTCTTTCGCACTTCCTCCGACCACCTGACCAAGTTTTGCATCTCCAGCTCCGTAGATGATGGCATAAATGCAATGTTTCGCCTGATTTCTTGATTCAAGTTTTGCAACTGTTTGATTAGAGGTGTGTATGTCTCCATCGAGAATTTCATTTGTAAAGTCCTCACTGTCTATGTAGTGTGCTAACATGCGTAGCTCTAGCCCACTCGCATCAATGCCCACAAGTTTATATCCATCAGGTACAATCCAACAAGCTCTGCATTCAGAACCATAGGTTGATTTCGTGCTAGGTACTTGAGCTAAGTTAGGATCTCTGTGTGTCATCCGTCCTGTTATCGTACCATTGGGATTCACAAAACCATGTACTCGATTGTCTTCTTTAAGATTTTTAAACCAGGAATTTATCTGAGCTATACGCTTCTGCAACATCAGATACTCAGCAATCATTTGGGCCTGTGGAATATCCTTGATCTTGTTTAATATTCCTTCATCCACAATAGGCTGCCCGGTGGGTGTAAACTTATCAGGAACCCAGCCGTATTCTTGTAGGTATTCTCCTATCTGCTTACGACTACCAAGATTAAATTCCTTTTCATTCGTACGTACAATAACTTTAGTTCCTTCTTGGAATTGTTGGTACTCCTCATCAGTTAAACGTACTTTCTTTTCGGGACTGACACAACCCATTTTTGATATAGAACCTGTCTTAGTTCTGAAAGGATAGATGTTTATCACTTCTATCTTGGATTTAAAATCTTCTTGAACATCGGCTTCTACTTGAGATAGACGTTCCTGCAATGTAGCTAATAGCTTTGAAGCTGCTTCAACATCAAACAAGAACCCACGCTCACGTTGCTCATGTAGGATGTGGGCTACTTGTGTTTCTAAAGCAACCGACTTCTTACTAAATCCTTTTGCTTCTTGCCGCAACGCATGGAAGACTTTCGCATTCAATAGAACATCTCGCTCACAATAGTCTAGCATCTCTGTACTAAAGCTATCGAACTCCTCAAAGTCTCCCTTTGGACTATTCAATCTATAACCCCAACTCTCAAGCCCATGATTGCCTTCACGTACCGGGTTGAACAGACGAGATAGTACAAGTGTATCAAGCACAGTCTTATCAGATAGATCAACACCAGCTAACTTCTTTATTACTGGTAAGTCATAGCCTATGATGTTATGCCCTATCAATCTATCGTAAGATTTCAATAGCTCCCAGGCTTCATCAAGCTGACTAGGCCCATAGGAGTATTGTTGCTTAGTATCTACATCAACGGCTGCCATACACCATATTTTTGTTGCATCTATGTCATTCGCTTCAATGTCGAAGACTAAAGATTTCATAGAGTTTCTCCTGTCAACTCATCTTCTGTATCCATCTCAACTTCAGATAGCCTACCAGTTACCTTATCATATAGCAAACTTGTAGCCAAGCCTACATCACCTGAGTAACGACACTTCAGTACACGTATCTTACTCGTATTAGCTTCGATAGGACAGTCAGCTTGCTGATCCCTTTCTATTGAACACACAGTATCGCTCACTTGCGCTATGCTCTGAGAGCCTCTCAAGTGTGACAGGCTTGTCTCTATTCCATTCTCGTGACCTCGATTACCATCAACTCTACGCAGATGTGATACAAGGATCAGTCCTGCATGAGTCTCTTCTACAAGTTCTCTTAGTCTGCCCATGATATGATCAATACCTTGCCGTTCATCTCCATCAACCATAGATAACACAAGCATATGTAAGTGATCCAGAACTATCCATTTGCAACCACAACCTACAATCATAAAGCGTAGCTTGCTAAACAGCTCATCAATATTATGCAAGCCTAGATGTGAATGTATCCATACACGATCTTTGTTCTTGCCCATGAATACCTTGTCATACAGAACATTAAGGTCATCTTTCGAGAACATCTCACGCTCTTGTTCAATATGCAACTTAGCATTAGCTTCAATAGATAGTATACCATCTACTGTTCTGTGCCAATCTTCCTCTAGGGCAATGATACCTACGTTATCTTCAGTATGTGTAACTAACCAGTGACTGAGTTCCCTTGTGACACTTGACTTACCAAGCCCTGTACCACCTGTGAAGGTAATCAATTCACCTTGTCGTAGTCCATAGATCTTATTGTTTAAGCCCTCCCAAGGGAAAGGCAGGGATTCTTTACGAGGTCTATCGTGATAATCTTCACGCTTATCCGACAGGTTATATACACCAGAAGGTGTGTAAGTCTTAGCTGCCCACCAAGCTGTGGTATATACTGAATGCTTATTCGCTTTGAGTACATCATTAGCATCTTTGAATTCATCAGGCAGTAACATTAATTTAGCTTTGCCCGGACTCAACAGCCTTGCAACCTTCTTAGCTGCCTCTCTACCTTGCTTATCGCTATCAAAGTTTATAATGACATTCTCAAACGATTCAAGAAATTCCAAGTTATTTTGGACATCCCTGACTGCACCACCTGCACCACTACGTATTGAAACACAAGGCCATTTAGATCCAGTGAGTTCATACGCAGCCATTGCATCACATTCACCTTCAGTCAGTGTGACATACTTGCCCTTACCTTTAAAGAGCTGCTGACCAAACAGACCTACAGCAGTTGACTGACCCTCCCAAGCAAAGTTTTTGTCTCGCTTGCGAATCTTATAACCTACTAGATCGTTCTCAACGTAATAGGGATAACGATGGCTATTGATATAGCCTTTGTCATTCTTAGTAACACGTACATTATATTTCTTTGCAGTTTCAAGTGAGATGTTTCGATCTTTCAAGGATGCAAACTCACCTTCAGCTACATCCATGACATGATTCTTTTCAGTCACAATTCTCTCCACATTAGAGGGTGAGTCAAATTTTGGGAAGAACGTAGTACAGCTAAAGCATTTAGCACTACCGTCCTGGTTGATTGAAACAGCATCAGAGCTGTTACATTTTGGGCAAGGCTTACGATGTTTTACGAAATGTGTATCCATGATTCACCTGTTTATATAGGGTTGAATATCAATAAACAATTCCAAGATATGTAGACATATCTCGAAAGAGATTAAAACATATAGAAAAACAAGGGGCTTATCGCCCCTCATCTTCCTGTTGCTTTTCCATGTTGGACAGTATCTGTTTAGAGAGATAGATTGAAGCAGCCTTCTTTATCGTTACATCGGCTTCAAGCTGCTCAATCTCCTTGGTGACTTTCATTACAAGCTTATAGCACTTTTGTGAATTGTCATCAAGTTCGCTAAACTTATACGAGGTGTCACCATGAGTGAATGTTGACTCTTCTTTCTCACTCATAGTTCATCGGCAGCATCATCCTCTGCCCCTGCATATCCAAGCTCTTCTCCATCAGCAGCTACATCACCATACTCAACTAACTCAAGTACTTTCATACCTTGGAGATCAAGCCCTTTGAAATTACCATAAGAATTGGTAGTTTCCCAAGCCCGATACTGCACTCTAACCCTTGACCCATTACCTACTTGGGCATCTAAAGGTTCACCTTCCTTATCAAGCAGTTTAGGTGCAGGGTTAGTGCCACCACCTTTCTTAGCGACCTTTCGCTTGATCACTAACGCTTGGCCTTCGTCCATCTCCTTCACTGAATAGCCATCGGCTTTAAACTGCTCAGCTACGTCATCTGGTACAACCAGATTAGTAGAATACACAGGTTCAAACTTTGTATTAGGAGTGGTGATGCTACTCCAATACGCAGTGCCTTCAATTACTGCCATTATGTTTCTCCTCTGCTTTAACCTCGCCTAAGACGAGGGCTTCTACGAATTTAGGAATAGTTTCAAATACAACAGTCTCAAATTCTTCTTGAGACAAAGATGAAACATCCCTACCCTTTAATTGAGTATAACAGAACGTAATAAATAAATCTAGCATACGATGTCTACTTGGAGGACTCACACCCATGCACATAACCCATGCCCTTACCCAAGCATCCTCTATCTTAATCTCCAAGAGGCTTGATGTAAAACTCCTTTCATCCTCCATAGATCACCTCTATATCATATTGAGCAGACCATCGCTGCTCTGATTCGTATTGATAAGCATAACCTTTAATGTAGTCAGTTGACATACCAAGGTTACAAAACTTACCCTCCATACAATCTTCAACACCCTGCCTAAACTCTTCAGATTTCACAGTTATCTCCTACACAAGCTAATGTTTGCGAACCTTCAGTGTTGTCTTCTAATTCAGAAACTTCCCAGTTAAATTCAGTTGGGAAATCTTTCGACAACTCTTCGTACTGCTCCTTAGTTATCGGATCAATTGGAGGTTGTTTATGTACATGATCATCTATCGGTAGAAAACTTACACCTGATAAATTATCAAAATTATTATAGATCCATTGACCAATCTCTAAGAACTCATCATCCCTATAGTAACATGTCATGCTCGGTTTATGTTCACACCAATGATCCTGGTATAGCTTCCACAATCTTAGTTGTTCCATACCAGACATCTCTGAGGCTGTTTGTACGCCCTCTGGTGAGCGTTTAGGGAAAGAGAATACTAGGGTATTGGGTGAGTATACATCGTCTTCACACGGCACTCCTGCGTCCTGTAGTACAGTACATAAAGGATCACGCTTGTCAGCCCTAACCCTACGTATGTAATAAGCAGAGTATCTAGGATGTATACCACTAGCTGAGTCAACCAATTGAGATACAGTACCACTTGGTTTCACACAAGTAATGGCAGCAGACTGTTCAATATTTAATCTCTTAGCCCACTCCTTGTTAGTCTTGATTGCCTCATTTCGTAGCCCTTCAAGAACCGTGGGTAAGTTTTTATTCTGTGCAGTCATCATTGGATTGTCCATAATCCCTGTTAGACTCACACCTAACAATGCTTCTTCTTCAGTGTTGCGTTGCCAGATAGTTCGTAAGTATCTAAAGTTAGTAAGCGTAGCTTGTAGTGTACCTAAGATTGTAGCTATCCTTACCTTGTATTTAAGATCTTCAAAGGTATCATTCTCTCTTATAATAACTTCTGAAAGATTACAGAACTGTCCACCAGTACCGGGCATAGGTTCTTTCTTGGCATTCAATTTATTTCCACGCAAAATTATCTCACTGCAAGGATTCGTACCGAACTCGTAATCCCCATCACGCCTACCATTTTTCAAAGCTTGTTTCTGACTAGCAACTCTTGAAAATATTCCACGCTCACCACATTTAGATTCATAAAGACTCATCCACTCATGGACAAATCCTTCAAAGTCTGGCTTCTCTGTGTAACAGGCAGAGTTATTTGCCAAAGCTCTATGTGGGGTATGCGCTCCCCAATCTCCTAGCTTGGCTCTACGCATTCTATCATCGGAGAAGTTACTAAGACTGATGAGGGCTGATCTGCGAACTCCTCCAACCACGACAATTTGTGCGATCTTACACACCAGGTCGTGACATTCAATGGAATGAAGCTTTCGGTTAGCTGCATTTTTAAAGAGTCCAACCGTGAAGGTGAACAATTCGACAAGCGGTTCAGCACCACTTGCCCTGCCTCCAAAAGTCTTGAGTCTGCTACCTGCCACTCGCACTTTACTAACATCCCATTTGGGTATTTGGCCTGAGTACAACAACGATACCAGTTCTCTAAACGATTTCGCCCATCCAATCTTACTATCTGAGACATGAATAACGGTGTCTGTTTCATGGAATGTCTCCGCAACATAAGGTAATTGATTAGTGTACTGTCTTTCAACACTGAACCCTACACCAGTACCGCATAACAGAATGTACATGATCTCATCAAAGGCTTTGGGATTATCTATAGGGGCATAGGAACAATTAAAACCAGCTACATTATCTCTATCTAGTGCCGGGCCAGCAGTCATCAACGCCCTCATGCTAGGCATAACATGCATCTGATGAATAGCTTCATAGATTTCTTTAGCATCCTTATCCTTCAACAAACCTTTGTCTTGGAAGAAACTTACATACCTTTGTACTGTCTCTTCCCATGTTTCTCTACGCCCTTCTTCATCTAAGAACCTGGCGTACCTACTCTTGTGGATATAACTTTCATACGCTTCCATATATTAAACATCTCCTACAATAAAAATTAATCTCCATAACTTTTGGCTCATATGGAGGACTATGGTACTATTAAATCTATATAGTCTTTAAAGAAATAATAATAAATACTTTAACTTCTCTTCTTTAAAAACTGTATAGATAAGTATACAGCAAAAACAACCAATAGTAAATAGTGAATAATAACATTATTCTTCTAAGTCTACTACTGTGTAGCCAGCATCTTTAAGCTTTTCTAAACAAGTACTTAGCAACCAAAGCTCACCTTGTTTCGACATATACCCAGGTGGATAAAAGTCAAACAACTCTTTGTGTTCGAGTAAATAAACAAAAAGAAATTGTAATTCTTTCTCCTCCTGTTTGCCAAAGATGTTTACTACCTTACTCATTTTCAACCCCCTTTAGGTCATACATTTCACTCCGAAGATCATCCACGTATTGTTGCAGTTCTGATATCCAATCTTGCACGACATCAAGACGCATACTATCGTCCATACAATTAAGAAACGCATAATCAATTTCTACCTTACCATATTCCCCAAGTACTTCGTAATGTAACTTACCGTATTGTTTTAGAAACATAGGCGAATGGTAAGAGGGTCTTTGTTCTTCTAATTTTTTACTCATCTCCAATCCACTCATCATGCTCGCCCTTAAAGGTTCTCATATGTGATTTGTATTTAGGATTATTTTTATCTTTAGCACAGACCATACCGTAGTCATCAGCTACTATTCTCAAAAAGTCACTGAGTGTTGATGCTAGTGTTTCTAATTCCTGTGTTGTAAATGGAGTTTCATAGTCACAACATTCCATAGCATAAACTTTTTCGTACAACGAATTGATTAACTCTAAAACTTTGTACTCGTGCCTTATAGTTTTAAGGTTATCAGCACCTACGGCTGCTCGAATCTCTGAGCCATTCAACATTGCTTTACTCATCGTAATTACTCCTTACGTACTTACGTTTGAAGAAGCTGCTTAGTCTGGTAGACCAGGTTAGCTTCTCATTATAGATAAGATCTTCAAGGACTTCATATACTTCTTCCTTACAAATCTTATCTGCCTCTTTGTCTATCTTAACTTCGATGTAAACAGAAGTCATTCACTTATCTCCTGTGAAAATAAAGTCTAAGATACTTGCTTTTGTTAATAGGCTGACCATCCTGGAAATTCTTCCAGCTCTCTCCTTCATCTAGCTTGGAGTGATCAAGGTACTGTCCTCTTACACGCATGTAGCAATCAGGATGTATCCACTTCTTTAGCTTATCAACTAAACAATTACCCCACTTATTATTAGGGATGTGGCTAAACAGATACCTGTGCTTCCTTTCTTTATGCATAAAATCAAGTGAGAAATTTGCAAAAGTTATGAAGTGTCTTTTAGGCACAGCCCACTCTGTGAATTTTACATCGTCCAGGTACTGTCTTAGCTTGTCGTTTTTAAAATAGACAAAGCCTCCAGCTTTTGCGTCTATTTTCTTTACACAGATTAAGTCTTGCAGCAAAGCTAAATCATATTGTATTCTCTTAGACATTATGCAGCCCTCTTCAATAACTTATTGACAGTGTTACGAACGATGTCCTCACGCTTACGCCTGATGAACATGATGTTGTGCTGTGAAGATTCCCGGGATGCAGGAGCATGAGTACTCCAATCAGTTAAGGTATTGTATACAGCCCATTGCGTCATACCTAACTCTCTGCTGTACTTAGACCACTTATCCCACAGGTAATTAAGATCCTTGTTCTGCTTGTTCTGGTAACTAAGCAAGAGGTGTGGAGCTTTAGGGAACTGACACTTAACGTGATGGTCTGCTTCTTTCATATGATCTTCAAAGAACTTACGCCTTCCAGTAGCATCGGCAAAGGCCATGAATGCATCGAACTCTGTGACTGATGCCTTCATCATATCCTTCCAGATCTCTGGCTCTTTAGTCGCTACCTCTAATGCCTTCACAAGAATCCTTGCACCAAAATCTATGTCAAGCCCCTTGGTATGCTTGTGTTTGTAGGACATTACGGTGTTGTCCAAAGACACTTGTGTATTAAGACAAGCTATTCTCTTTCGTGCTATTGTTTGTGTAAAAGTCCAGCTACTGTCCCAGGAATCCAACAACATTAAACTAAGTTGCACCAAAGACCCATCTGATCCCATAAAAGAATACTCAGGCAAAGACAATTCATAAATCATTCTCTTTTTATCTGGCGAAACGCTAATGCGTTCTTGACTCCCAAGCAGACTTGCTCCAGCCCTTCTTGGAATGGCTCGACCTACATCAACGATCCTTCTGGGTTGATTATCATTAAACCCACTACCATGCATAGCAATCTTCTGCCCTGTTTCCTCTACAACTAGAGCAATGCTATCGCTGTCCAATTTTAAATCACCATTAGCCTCGTAATAGACAGGTGATCTAGCTATAGTAAAGTCAGCGTCACCATAATTCTGACTCAACTCCCCACCAAAAATGTTAGATACATTATCCATTAGGCATTCCTCCAAGTTTATTAAAAAGATCTATATCTAAGACTTCAACTTCTTCAAGAAGCTCAGATGATGATATGTCATGCCTACCTGGTTTTAGAATTGCCCTCAGTTCTTTAAAATGCGAAGGCACTTCAACACCATCCAAGAATATCCGTCTGTCATCTCTTGCCTTGACAGATGATGGCTTGTCCTTGTAGTAGTAGGTACTACCACGCTCTTTCTTAGCTCCATAGCTCATTTCTTATCTCCTAAAAGATTTAAAAGTTCAGCAGCCTTGACATCATCATGCTGTCCCAACTGCACCTTATCAAAGACGGTGCTTAACGGATCACCTTCTTTAAATTCTTTAAGTTCTTTAATAGTTTTTGCTGTATTAAAAAACAACTCCTTCATAACAACTTTATCCATACTATTCCCCCCTAAAGTCTTGATATTTGTCGGGCATCTCGTCACGGTCTACTAGTTCATCGAAATCGTGAATAGATACATCCTCATCCAGCTCATCGTCTGGATCTCTTACACTTTCTTCTTGCATAGCTCCATCTCCTTGATGGTTAAGCCAATTTGCATAGCGATCTGTGGTACAATCGCATTCCCTAATCCTCTAAGTCTGTCCACCCTTTTGGGTATCCCATTAGCCACTCGACCCACGTTGGGTTCAAACTCCCACGCCTCCACTCGGCTTCGGTAGTTCCCCTCACCTCTGGATGATTGCCCAACATCTTCTGCATCTTCCCTCCAGGTCGACCTGCATGATCCTCGTTGGCTGTCGGAGTAGGCCACAGTTGTCCTGTCACTGCATCTGGTAGACTGTTCGTTATAGATCTGCCCTTCTTCTGCAAAGTTTCTACTGTCCTTCCTCCCTTCCAATCCCTTGCCATCGGAGTGGGCCACATCCGTACATCTGTTCTCAGACTCTTCCCCTGTCCTCCTCCTGTCGAACCTATTGAGTCGGCTGCTGCTGGTGTTGCCCACATTTTTGGCGATGATCCACAATCTGTCTCTTCTATGGGGAGCATTGACGGAGCAAGCTGGAACAACAAACGTCCTTGTGGTGTAACCTTCGGCTTCCAAGTCAAGGAGCACCGTGTCGAGGCCCAGTCCAATGTGACCATAAACATTTTCGAGAACTGCATAAGTGGGTCTTTTGCGTGTAATAATTTGATACAGGTACGGCCAGAGGTGTCGGTCATCTTCATGCGCCTTTTGCTTTCCTGCGACACTGAACGGCTGACATGGGTATCCTCCTGTGAGGATGTCACAGTCGGGAACAAGGTTTTCTGGGTCATTAGCTAACTCCTTTACGTCATTGGTTATAGGTACAGTAGGCCAGTGCTTTCCTAATACTTGCCTACACCACGGATCTATCTCACAAAACATAGATGGTTCACTCAGTCCTGCCCATTCAAATCCTAGAGGGAATCCACCTATACCACTAAAAATATCTACATGTTTCAGCATTTATAACTCTCCTTATACTTAGACTTACGTTTATACTTTGTCTTGTCCAGAAACTTACGCATTCGATACCTTCGTTTCATTACAAGACTCTTAGCTGACTTAACTTTCCTAGTCATCTTCAAACCTCTTCTGGTATTCTTCAGAGTCCTTCCAAGCCTCAATGGTATCCTCCTCTTTTCTTTCAGGAGCATGCCGCCCTGTCCTTTCAGTGAACGCATCTGCATTCGTTAAGGGACAATCGTTTTTATCTCGCATAGTTAACCTCCTAATAAACATTCATAATGAACGAGAGATACATGATCCCCATCTCTCCAATTGTTAGGCCATCTCTTAGCTAGAAAGTTACACCAACTATTCCATAGCCATCTACACTTGCGCTTACGACATGCAACAATATAACCTGCAATCCGTTTGTTCCTAATTTTTTCAGACTTAATATTCTTATCAAACTCTAAGACCTTTGGATCTATATCGAGTCTGTTTAGATTGTGGACATCTATACAGCCTATGCGTCCTGCAAATAACTGACAGCAGAATCCTGCCTTGGCTAGTCCTAGTTGTGGTATCTCAAGAAACACTTTCATCAATTCTAAATCTATATTATCTATGTGGACTTTACGATCTTCTAATTGTACCACAGTTCTACCCTTTAAACTTAAACAAGATATAGCTTTATCGTATATCTCTTGCTGATTCTTTAGTGTGAACGCAGCACCTTCCTGTTTCTTGGCGTTGGTTAGAAACCCTGCCTTCAAACCTAGTCTTCTCCAGGCGTTGCCGTGTGTATTTACTACAGCATCAAACCTCTGTTGCTGTGAACCTATCCCTAGAATAATAATCATATCCCTCATATTTCTAGGTGATCTCTGGCAAAAGCCATTGATCAATGGATTGTCTCTGTCAAACATAATGTATCCCCCTTAATCCAACCGTGATTCGACATGTGCTTTCAGTCCAGACTCATTCAATATCCTAGCAAATGCTCTGGCGTATGCCGTCTTGCGTTCATAGGATTGACCCCATCCACTGACAAAGATACTCCAACCACTCTGCCAATGCTTGTCACCTATCTCATTCTTCTTTAGATAGGACACAAACTTACCTCTTGCTGGCCTGATAATGATACTAGCAAACCCACAAGCACCATCTTCAAAACACTCAGTAGTGCCGTTATACTTTACATACATCGGGGTCGGTACGCATACATTCGCAGCCAACTCACCTGCTGCATGTGCATCCTCATAGAGTGATGCGTTTTCATAGTCGCTCATACTTAGTCCTCTTTAATAATAAAACCTACGTTGATGTCTACACCCCATTCATTACCCCAAGTGTAGTCCCATATCTTACTCTTGCCTGTTTCCAATAGTTGACTCCTAGATACACAAGGTGCAGAGCTATCTGCCAACCATTCATCTACTTGCTCTAGCCTTTGAAACTTATGTGTAGCTTCTATGGCTTGAGCATTCCCACGCTTGTGGAAAACTACTGTGTATGTATCGCCCATACCTAGCCTCCTGGCTGTGGTCTATGGCTAGTGATCTCAACATTGTGAGCAATGCTGTTATCAGTCAAGCTAAGCTCTATCAACTGTGCCTTAGATTTCTGATAACGTCCAGTGGTAAACTCAAACGTCACATCCGATACTGAGGTTGATAGTTCAGAAGCCTTACTAATTTCTCCAAAGCTCTCCAAGATACTCCGTAATTCTTTTAGATCTTCAAAGAATTTCGTAGCAATTACCGTCCTATTTTCTTGCCCTATAGACATACTTAGTTCCCCTTAAAGTATTTGAATATGTTCTCAGTGCTAACTGCTACACCAACAACACATAACCCCAAGATGCAACCACCTCCAGCAACCATCAAGAGATGACTAAGCAATCCCTCTGGGTGATTTCCTTTAACCATCATGACAGCTCCTGACATAATGAGTAGCCCTCCTAGTACAACGCCTAGTGCATAGGCTAGACCTTCAAAAATATACCGCATAGTTTTTCTCCTATGATTAAGTCCTCTCAGGATTGAAAGGACTTAACGATAAAAAAAACAAAGGGCTATGAAGCCCTTGCAATTTTCTCAACACGCTTGCGCCTGACTTCCTCTACCCTCCGAAAATGTTTAGCCCTTCGGTTGGTTTCTTTCCTAGCCGTAGCCTTG